>Ga0099364_10005659_pt1 | contig 18489 bp, 11 predicted proteins | sample TergutTh196P3_FD_73070 | JGI IMG/M metagenome (GOLD analysis project Ga0099364, IMG submission 73070) | Microcerotermes parvus P3 segment gut microbial communities from Pointe-Noire, Republic of the Congo - Th196 P3 | ecosystem: Host-associated > Arthropoda: Insects > Digestive system > Gut ...
AGGGGCGAAGGGGCGAAGGGACGAAGGGGTGAAGGGGTGAAAGGGCGAAAGGGCGAAGGGGTGAAGGGGCGAAGGGGCGAAGGGGTGAAGGGGTGAAGGGGTGATGTTTTGTCGCTGTCATTGCGAGGAACGAAAAGACCGACTAAAGTCTGTCCGTCTCGCACTTTTTGTGACGAGCTCGCGTACATATAATATATATGTTTCTGCGTGTCTGTCACAATGTACGGATCGCGGATACAAATGATATTTAAAGCATTCATTTTTCTTTTTGCTCTTTAAAAGTTAATAATCTTTTGTGATATGTCCTAAAAACGTATTGATTTTGATCACAAAAATAAAAATTTATTTTTAATTACGGAGCATAGATAAATATTTTATGTACCTTTGTAAAAAAATAATCTTATTTATGGACAAAAATTCATTACTTCAACGTTTATCGGATATAGAATGGAGCGATTCTTTCGGCATCATGTCTGAAAAACCGGTTGAAGGGACTTCGGTAAATTCATTCAATAAAGCATCCTATCGAAATTTTAGAGATTATCTGAAACGAATCGTTCCTGAATTACATTATAACAAACTTGAAGACGATACGTTTAATCAAAAATTGAAATTAGTGAAAGACGGCAAATTAACTTATGGCGGTCTGTTGTTTTTGGGAGAAAACATTGAAATACAAAACCATATATCTGATTTCAGGGTTGATTATTTGGAAATTCCTGCCACTTCTTACGCAGACGCCGAACCAAGATATACATTTCGCATACAAAATCCAGGCTCATTGCCCCGCCCTATTGAAGAATTAATGAAAGAAGACGTTTCCATTCCGCGCAATCCGGTATTGGCAAAATTGTTTCGTATTGCCAAACTTTGCGAGAGTGCGGGTTACGGTTTTGACAAGATGTTAGTATGGAAAAGAGAAACCCGCAATGAAGTAATTTTTGAGACATCAATTGACAAAACCAAAGTTACTTTTATGCTCAAAGAGGGAAAGTTGAATTTGTCGGGAAAAGAGAAAACAACACAGGAACTACCCGAAAACAACACAGAAAACAACACAGAAAACAACCCATGTAATCCCTCACACCCAAGCAATAATGAAAATTTACCCATTAATCATTAATCATTAATCATTAATCATTAAATCATTAATCATTTTTTTCCTATGAACAACAAAAAAAGACTTTTTATTGCAAGCGCCCTGTCATTGTTTGTTACGGCAGTGGCTTTTGGCGCCAGAAGCGGTTATTTATTGCCGTGGATGAATGAATTTGGCCTTACAGCCGCCGAAGCAGGTTGGATTGCCGGTGCTTTCCTGTGGGGTGTGACTGTTTCAGTATTGTTATTCGGGCTGTTAGTCGAGACATGGGGAACGGGTAAAGTAATCGCCGTACTTTTTATTTCGCAATTAGCGGGTATCCTGTTGACCGTTTTTGCCACCGGTTTCTGGAGCCTGTTTTTTGCCACCCTGTGTATCGGTATTGCCAATGGCTGTGTCAATGCTGCGTGTAACCCCTTGGTTACCAATCTTTATCAAAACGAAAAAACAGCCCGTCTCAACCTCTTCCACATGTGGAATGCTATCGGTATCGCAGTTGGGGGGCTGATGGTTTTTTTCTGCAACCGCATGGCGGTGGGTTGGCGTATTCAAATGGCTATCCTCCTGCTCCCAACGCTGTTGTACGGGCTCATGTTCTTCAGGCAAAAATTCCCTGCTACCGAGCGTACCCTGCTTGGAGGCAGCTACAAGGATATGTTGAAGGCTATCGTATCGCCTTTGTTCCTTTTCCTTGCCTTTCTAATGATTCTCACCTCGTCGGTCGAATTTGGCGCCAACCAATGGATACCGTCCCTGTTTGAAAAAGCGGTAACAGGTCTGTTTGGCGAAAGCGCTTTTGGCTCGGTGCTTATCTTGGTATGGATTTCATTGGCAATGGCTTTGGCGCGCCGGTTTGCTACTTCGATTGTTCGTGCATTTTCACCTGTCGGCGTATTGTTGCTGTCTGTTCTGTTTGCGGGCGCTGGTATTTATCTGATGAGTGTTTCCACCGGGTGGGTTATTTTTATAGCTGCTACAGTCTTTGCTTTCGGAGTCGCTTATTTCTGGCCTAATATGTTAGGATTAGTAGCCGACCGCCGCCCGATGAGCGGCGCGTTGGGAATGGCCGTTATCGGCGGAATGGGAACATTGGGAGGAGCTATCATCCAACCCGTCATAGGCGGTATTTTTGACCGGCAATTGGTGTTGAACAGCGACCACCTGGCAGCCGGAGCCGCCACCTTACAATTCCTTATCGTAATCCCGGTATTTCTATGCGTGGTGTTTACCGTCATGTTAGTCCAACAACGGAAAACGAAGATTGCCGCCAAGTGAATTGGAAAAAAAAGAGATTATGGATATAAAAAAACAATTACTCGGATATACCGTCGATGTAGCGCAACGCATCATCACGAGCGATTTTGATATGCTTGCTACGATTGTTCAGCGGATAATTCAGGCGAAGACAGACGGTAAAACCGTCTACACAGCCGGAAATGGCGGCTCGGCGGCTACAGCCTCGCATCTATGCAACGATTTACTGAAAGGATGCAGGGTAAATGACAGAGACGGCGTCAAAGCGGTATGCTTAGCCGACTCCAGCGCTATTGTCACCTGCTTAGCCAACGATTTCAGTTATGAAGATATTTTTTCCGTCCAATTGAAAACGCTTGCAACGAAGGGTGATGTGTTCGTCGCCTTCAGCGGAAGCGGTCATTCACCCAACATCATTTCAGCATTGAAAACAGCCCGTGCGATAGGCGTCGAAACCATAGGTTTCACAGGACGCGATGGCGGGAAGATGAAAGCCTTGTGCGACTTACTTCTCATCGCTCCCACCGATTCGATGGAACAAATCGAAGACATGCATTTAGTCTACGAACACGCCCTAATTTGCTCAATAAAAGAGCAACTCAAGTTGAAAACCGAAAATTGAAAATTGAAAATTCTCATTAATCATTAATCATTAATTCATTATTCATTGTTCATTGTTCATTTATATGAAACACTTAGGCTCCATAGACATAGGCGGCACAAAAACGATGGTAGGACTTGTCAGCCCAGAGGGCAGTGTAATAACCAAGCGACATTTCGCCACCCATACTGCCGATTGTGAGGCGCACCTCACGGATTGTTATTTCCGGTTCAACGAATGTCTTACCGAATCTGGTCTTGCTATCAGCGACTTGGAGGGTGTCGGTGTGAATATGCCCGGCATGGTCGACGCTTCTAAAGGCGTCCTCCTGCAAGCCCCGTTTGCCGGATGGTATGACGTAGATGTAAAACGTTATTTCGCCCGTTTGTTCGGAATGGATAAAATAGTTGTCGAAAACGATGTCAATTCGTGTGCCGTAGGAGAATTGATATTCGGCAATGCCTGCGACAACTTTCTGTGGGTAACGGTCAGCACCGGTATAGGAGGCGCCGTCATCATCGACCGTAAGTTAGTATATGGTCACAACTCCTGTGCCGGTGAGATAGGCCATGTGAAGGTAGAATACGAACATCCCGCCCGATGCAGTTGCGGACAATGGGGATGCGTTGAGGCGCACGGGTCGGGAACCGCTATCACCCGCATATTTTCAGATAAAGTAAAGCAAAGCAAAGACCTGTCCGAATTACTTGAAGCCAAAAACCTGCATGCTGATGCTAAAAGTTGCGCCCTGTTAGCCAAAGAAGGCAACCTGACGGCCATAGAAGTATTTCAGACAGCGGGGAAATATATCGGTCGCGCCTTATCGTATGCCGCCAACCTTCTCAATCCGAACAAAATATACATCGGCGGAGGAGTATCGGATTCGTTGGAGTTGTTGTTGCCTGCTTTACGCGAAGAATTTGACCGTGCAACTGTCAGGCAAAACGCCGGCATTGAAATCGTTAAAACCGCATTATCCTACGACGCCGCCCTCCTGGGCGCCGCCGCTTTGGTATTATAATTCAGCATGTTTGACTATTGCAACGGCAGGATGCCGTTGTTACATTTTTCTCGCAATGACGAAAACAACATTTTGCAGTTGACATGACAATACGTCTTTTTATAAACTAACTATTTTTTAATCCAATGAAATCTATTTTTTTTATCTTATCTCTGGCTATGTTTATCGGATTGTGCGAGGTAACCCGTGCACAATCAGACGAAAAAATCAAGTCGGACAAGCCGGCTGAAAATTGGTACCAAAGCATGCCCATCGGCAACGGACGTATCGGCGCAATGATCCCCGGCAATGTAACCGATGAAATCATCGGCCTCAACGACGACACGTTCTGGTCAGGAGAACATCGTGATCTGCAAAAACCTGAAACATACAAAGTACTGCCTGAAATCCGTAAACTTCTCCTTGAAGGCAAAGACGAAGAGGCCGCCCAAAAAATCAACGCTTCCAACTTGGTAGGCCCCCGGTTAATGAGTTATCAGCCCTTAGGCAATTTAAAACTCAATTTTCTATACGGTAATCAAGCGATAGTAACTGATTATCAGAGAGAAATTGATTTGCAAACCGCTACGGTTCGCACTATGTACATCATGAACGAAATAAAATTCGAACGTGAATCTTTCGCCAGTTTCCCTGATGATGTGATTGTTTTCACGATTAAAACCGACAAGCCGGTGATCAATATGGATGTCCGGTTTGAAACGCCGCATCCGACATTTGCCAATTTGTGTCATACCGATGGGAGTTCAATAAACGTATGCGGTTACGCTCCGATGGAAAAACCGGGGAAAACGCTTGCCGATGAACTCATCCCTTCCTACGATGAAAACAAAGGGATTAGATTTGTCGCTTCGTTTCGTATCGTAACCGATGGAACAACTGCTGATAGCCAGTTGACAGTTGGCGATGTTTCTGTGCGTAACGCTTCGACAGTTCGTATCTATTTTACGTCGAAAACATCATACATTGATCCGTGGACGAATCCGGCATGTTCAGAGTTGGATGTGAAAAAGTTAATCGCAAAAAATGAAGTCGTTCTTGACAACGCGTTGCAAAAATCGTATGAAGATTTGAAGAAAACGCATATAGCTGATTATCAAAAGTATTACAACAGAGTCAAATTAACAGTGGACAATCCCGCTCCATTCGCCTCACAACACTCGCCACTTGATTTGTCAATGGAACAACGTCTTGCCAATTACAGTCCGCAAACCGATCCGTCATTAGCGGCGTTATACTATCAATTCGGCCGGTATCTATTGATAAGCGGTTCGCGTCCCGGTACGCAACCCATGAACCTGCAAGGTATCTGGAATGAAGATACACGACCTGCCTGGGGATCGAAGTGGACGCTAAACTGTAATGCCGAAATCAATTACTGGGGTGTAGAAACTTCGAATCTGTCCGAGTTGCACGAACCATTGATTCGAATGTTGAAAGAATTGACAAAGGATGGCGAAAAAACAGCAAAGAACATGTACAATGCACGTGGCTGGCAAGTGCATCATAATACCGATATCTGGCGAACTACCTGGACTGTCGATGGCAGAGGACAATATGGTTTTTACCAAGTCGGCGGTGCATGGCTGTGTCATTCGGCGTTCGATCATTATCTCTTCACGGGTGATATAGAGTATCTGGCAGAGATTTATCCCATAATGAAAGGGCAAGTGTTATTCTTTTTCGACATACTGCAAGAAGATAATGATGGTTATCTCACGACGAATCCGTCATTGTCGTTTGAAAATTGGTATAAACGCACTGACGGTACTAACGGCTGGGCTACATACGGGGCCATGCAGGATATCCAAATCATCCGGTCGCTTTTTCGTAACACAATCGAAGCGGCAAAGACGTTGAATGTTGATGCCGGTTTGCAAACTGAAATGCAAAAAGTGTTGAATAGATTGCCGCCACACAAAATCAGTCCGAGCCGCGGCGATTTGCAGGAATGGCAAGCAGACTGGGAGCCTGCTAATCGAAACGGTCAAATACCCCATGGATGGGCATTGAATCCTGATTGGGATATTTCGCCGGTCAGAACGCCGGAACTCGCGGCGGCGTTTCGCAAGACATTAGAACTTCGTAAACCATGGGAATACAGTACGGCTTCATGGGTGGGCAGTATGGCGGCAGGTTATGCCGTAAAACTTTTCGATGCGACGCTTTTTGAAATGATATTGGATTCGCATATTCGCAATAATCTCACATCGGCGATGATTTCCCGATTCGGCAGGGAGGGCGGCTCGTGGCAGAACGACGGCAACTTAGGTATGATGGCTGCAATTGGAGAATCGTTACTACAATCGCCTCCGGGGGAGATACGACTTCTTCCGGCGTTGTTGCCCTCGTGGAAGTCCGGAAGTGTCAGCGGGCTGTGTGCGCGCGGCGGATATACCGTTGATATGGAATGGACAAATGGCGCACTAACTAATGCAATCATTCACGCAAAATATGATCGTATATGCTGTCTTTGTACGCAAATGCCGGTGATTATATTTTCCGCAGGCAAGGAAATTCCTGTGAAAACAGTAGCCGAAAACTGCATTGAGTTTGAAGCGAAGGCGGGTGGGGAGTATATTATTAAATGTAGGTAATTGCTCGAAGTTCTATTTGTTCATCGGGTTGCAAATTAATAGTGATGGTTTCACCGCTTAACGTCTGATCAGGGTTCCCTTTTCTAATCAATTGTATACGGGAGCCGTATCTGACAACAAAATTGCCTCCCTTTTCGGCTTGGATATTTGCTTTGACTAACTTCCCGTCTTCCCAGTAAATATCAACCATAGCGCCGCCTCTCGCTCTCAAGCCTTTCACAAAGCCTGTAGGATATTTGGATGGTAAGGCCGGTAATAGATGAATTTCGCCGGAATGGCTTTGTAATAAGGATTCCGCAATGGCTGATGCAATCCCCAAGTTCCCGTCTATTTCCCATGTATCAAAAAACCTGCAGGTTAAATTCGGAAAGACAGCTAATCGAAAATGCCGGTTGATGACGGACTGCACGCTATCGCCTTCTTCCAACCGCGCCCAAGCGTTAGCCGGAAACGCACCTGTCCAACTTCCGCTATTGTAAGAATATCCGGGACGCCTGTATTCAATAGTGGCTCTAATGGCTTGCGCCAATTCAGGCGTACCCCGTAAGGTGATTAGGTTACTGGCGACTAATCCCCAGACCTGGGCAACCTGTCCATTGTAAGGACTGCTGGCATCCCAATCGTCATTCCATTCCTGCAATTGACCTGTTCTTGGACTGATTTTCATTGGGGCAAGCTGTTGATATGCTTGTTCTATCTGTTTCTTAAATTCGCTATCTTCCTGCAAAACATCAATCGCTTGCAGGGTGTTATGAAAAAGCGAACGGATAATCTGCATATCCTGCGCCGCTCCCACACATGCCCAACCGGTTTCACCATCCGGTTTCCTGAAAGTATTCTCAAATGACGCCGATGGATTGGTCACTAAATAGCCTTCCCTGTCTTTTTGTAAATTATCAAGGTAGAACAGAACTGCACCTTTCAAAATCGGGTAACAGGTTCTTAAAAAATCGTGGTCCATTGTAAATTGATAATGGTCCCAAATATGTTGGCATAACCAGGCGCCTCCTACCTGGTATATGGCCCACAAACCAGTTACGTCGACAGGCCATGTGGTCCGCCAGATATCTATGTTATGGTGCGCAATCCAGCCTCGGGCATTGTAGAGATTTTTTGCCGTTTTAGCCCCATCAACGGTTATTTCCCTGATCAAATCTATCAAAGGAAGATGACATTCGGAGAGATTTCCGGTTTCTACCGGCCAGTAATTTATCTGAGTGTTACAATTGATGGTCCAGTTGGAACTCCAGGCCGGCTGCATCTGGTTATTCCATATCCCTTGCAGATTGGAAGGCTGCGAGCCGGGACGCGAACAAGAGAGCAACAGATAACGTCCAAATTGGTAGTAAAGCGCTGTAAGCGCCGGGTCGGAATCCGCCTGATAATTATTTATTCTTTGATTGACAGGCAACGTTGATTCTCCGGTATCGCCTAAATCGATGGAAACACGTCCAAACAATTTGCTGAAATCGACCACATGATTGTTGTATAAAACCTGATACGATTTCCCGTTTAACCCGTTGATATACCGTTCACAGATAGCCGTCTCATTTTTGCCGTCTTTATAGGGGTCTTTATCAAACCCGTTAAAACTGGTAGCCGCAACAAACAATAAGGTAACTTCCGAAGCATCTTTCACTTCTAACTTATTTCCGACAGGATTATTTGTACCGCCCGATTGATTTACTAATAGACGACCTTCAAAACGCATACCATGCCCGTCTTCATAAACAACCTCGCTTTTTTTCTCATTCGCCCCGGAATGTTTGGGCGCATTTCCTCTGATAATAACTTGGTTATCATCAACTATCGACTGGCCTTTAGTAGGGCTTTCCAACCCGGCTGTAAAACTTATTGATTTTGGTTTGCTTGCAGTCATTCTAACCACGATTGCCTGGTCGGGAAAAGAGGAGAATACCTCCCGTTTATAATGAATCCCTTTTTGGTCGTAAGTAATAGTCACAACACCCCGATTCATATCCAATTCTCTGCGATAGTCGGATATTTCACCGGAAGAGTTAAAATCGAGGATTATGTCGGCTAACGTCAGGTAATTTTGATTGTAAGGTCCTAACAAATACGTGTCTATCGCCTCTTGGGCTTTCCGGGTTTGGTCCTTCATTAACAGTTCCCTGATCTCCGGCAAGTATTTATATGTTTCAGGCTTTTGAAGATCGCGCGGTTCACCCGACCAGAATGTATCATCATTTGTTTGGATACGTTCTTGTGAGGTCCCTCCGAAAACAAGTCCTCCCAATCTGCCGTTCCCGATTGGTATCGCTTCATTCCAGTTGTCGGCGGGCTTGTCAAGGTAAAATACTGTGCTATGTTCCATGTTTTGGTTTTTATCTTTTATCGCCGCTTCGCCAACATAGCTCCCATAGCTGGTGATACAAAAAGAGGTGACAAGTATGAGCAGTCCGATTATTAGCAGGGTATAGGTTTTTGGCTTGACGGTTTTCCATTCCTTCATGACCAATCCGACGATGTAACTGAAAAAGATAAGCATAGACATGTGTAATACCCAACTGGCGAATTGGAAATTACCCATTTTCACATGCCCTAAGCCATAGAAGAAAAATTGAAAACACCATAATGTGCCTGCCAGCGCCGACCATGACCAGTTCTTAAAGACTGCCTTCGCCGATAGCTGTTGAGAGGGCACAAACTCTTTCAATGTTTTTTTGCGGATAGCCACGACGATGAACCAGATAAAATTCACGACAAAACAGCCTGAAGTCGAAATGATCATTTTGGCGTTTCCCTGAAAATCTCCGGCTCCGTTTTGGGCGGCCATATCGGCAATAGGCTGCCCGTATTCGAGCGAAAGATTAAATACGCCGGAAAGAACGCCGGCAACAATGGTAAGAAACAAACCGACCGTCATATTGAATTTGATAGCGCCAGCGGATGTCTCCTTGAGGTCTTTTTCTTTATTAAATCCGGCCCATCCGCAAAAGGCGACGCCTAACATGGAAAGTATCATGCCCGCAAGAACAATCATACCGCCGGTTCTTAAAAAGTATTGTTCCAACCCGCCGAACAGTAACAGGGGCAATATTGTTCCCACTACCGCCGAAATGCCGATACTGAGGGTGTAGGTGAGGGAGTAACCGACATGATTGATAGCCTTGCCGAATGACATCCCTCCGAATCCGTAGACAGCGCCTAACGAAAAGGCTATCCAAAAGGGTTTTGAGGGCGCGTTGGATAGAATATTGAAAAATCCGGGCACGGTCAACCATCCGACAATGAGCGGCATGATGACCCATGCAAACGAAGCCTGTACCAACCAGAAGGTATGCCACGACCATTTACGTGTTTGCGTACCCGGCAAATAGCAACTTGCCGCCGAGATACCGCCTATCGCGTGAAGGCCGGTTCCCAGAATAGGATTTGAAGCAAACATTTTCTATGCAGTATAAAATACTTCTTCCATGATTGCCCACCATTCCCCCGGCGCTCTGGTTTCCAAAGGTTGCTGGCAAGGCTCGCATACGCTCCACCATCGTTGGGTCTCGGGATCGGCAGCCATCATGGCCATGTCCGCAGCGTAATCATCGCCTGTATACTCGTAATAACTAAACAGAAAACCATCTTTGTAATAGATGGAATAATTGCGGATATTACATTTTTTGATCATATCCAGCACCCCCGGCCATACGGCGGCATGTAACCGCTTGTATTCTTCCAACTTCTCTGGCACTACTTTAATAACACTTCCGTAACGTTTCATTTTTTTTAAAATTTATTGGATTATAAAATATTTAATGCTGCTAATTGATGATCGATCTTCTCCAAATTGAGCGGATATACGCCGTATTCCCTGACCAAAGAAACCATGTATTCATAACTCTCGGGCGAAATAGATGAGGACACCGAGTGGTCTGACTGGACAATATAACCACCGCCCCGCCCCGCTTTTAGTTTATAAAGCGTTTCCTTCGCGATGATGTTTTTGTCGTTAGTTTCCAACGCCCTGACATCAATATTTCCCACGAACGCCAACCTTCCGCCGTATTGTTCTTTGAGTTTTACCGCATCCAACCCTGCTTTCACCTCAAGCGGGTTGTATCCGTCCAGCCCTGTTTCAATAAAATCCTCAAAAATAAGCGAGGCGTTACCGCATCCATGATATATGGTCATAAGCCCTGCATCGTGGCAAACATCAATGATCCGCTTTACAATCGGTTTGAAATACATGCGCCATATCTCAGGTGAAAACATCATGGAGTTGACGTATGCTACGTCACCCCAAATATACATGCCTGAAATTCTATCATCTTCCGCTTGTACCCGGGCCAATTCCACTACGAAATCACCAATACGGCCCAGAAAAGCGGCGAAAGATTCCTCATCCTCCAGCATCCACATAAGCGCATTGATAGTGCCTGTGCAACGCCACAGATACTCAAACCCTTCACACACAGAGCCGAACACCGGAAAATCTGCAACATACGTTCCCACCCTGTCGCTCCAACAAGGTATCGAACCTGAAAGCTGGTCGCCCAAGCAGTTTATCTGATCCTGACCTGCCCTGTACAGCCTGCGTTTGTCGCGGGCAGGTTCGATGATGAAGTCCTTCAACTCTTCAGGGGCTTTCACGCTAAAATCGTCGAAGTGCGGCATGGGCAGGTCTGCACGACGTGTGATGGATGCGCCAAAACCGGTTTTAACCGTTATGTCTTCACCCGCCTGTCGCACCGTCTCAAAATCTTTGATGACCGGGTCCATGTTGGGATTGATAACGATATAGTCTAAATCGAATTTACGGTATAAGTCACAATCGTTTCCCCATAATTTACAGGCGTTTTTCGAAAACCCCGTCCAGAAAAAATCCGAAATGGGTATCCGGTCGCCCTCTCTGTTTTCAAGTGTCGCCCGTAAGCGCGCCAATTTTTTTTCTTTGCTCATAAAACTATTGAAAATGATGTTTTTCAAACTATTACTATTATTTTTTTTATAAAAACGAGACAAAGATAAACATCATTTTTTTATCAACCAAATTTTTCGCTTACCGGGAGTGCAGACGTCGCGTCCGCACCCCCGGTAAGCGAAACTCGGATTATACCCAAATTGCCCCTTTTTTTCCAATTTCCAAACAAAAACTTGCATTGTTAAATTTCTTTTATAATTTTGCAGCCGAATTAAAATCATATTTCAATGTTTAACTTTCTTAAAAATGTAATGCCTATGAGAAAATGACCTTTAGAAGAAATACCTGTAAAATGAGATGATAAAACCATCCATTATTTTATTAATGAATTAAAAATTAGTTAATCACAAAAAAAAATGAAAAAAATTATTCTTGAAAAATTTAAAAACCGAAAAAGCATAACATGTTTATGTATTTTCCTGTTATCATTCTATTCCGTAATGGTCTTTGCCCAGCAAGGTATTACTATTACCGGCACAGTGACAGAAAGTGGAGACCCGTTGCCGGGTGTTTCCATCAGAGTGAAAAATACCCCCACAGGTACGGCAACCGATAATAACGGCAGATATTCCCTGACAGTTCCTTCTGAAGAAGCTGTTTTAGTATTTTCATTCATCGGATACACCACGCAGGAATTGACTGTCGGCAACCGGCGTGTAATCGATTTAGAACTGGCTGAAGATACCCGCCAGATGGAAGAAGTAGTTATTGTCGGGTATGGCACGCAAAAGAAAATCAACCTGACGGGATCGGTTACTTCGGTGAGCGATACAGAGCTAACCAAACGACCTGCTCCCAGTGTACAAAACCTGCTGCAAGGCAAGGTTTCCGGTATGCAAATCAACCAGAGTGGCGGTACACCCGGCTTGGACAATGGCACAATTCGTATTCGTGGCGTTGGAACGTTCAGTAGTGCAGGTAGCGATCCGCTTGTGCTCGTTGACGGCGTGCAGGGTAGTCTCGCTAATGTAGACCCCGATAACATCGAATCGGTATCTGTGCTCAAAGACGCGGCTTCGGCTGCAATATACGGAGCGCGGGCCGCTAACGGCGTTATTCTGGTTACTACCAAACGCGGTAGCGCAAAAGAAATTTTGGTGGAATACCACGTAACATTAGAGGCGCAAAAGGCTACTATGTTGCCCGACTTGCTTTACAACTCAGCCGATTATATGATGTATTGGAATGAGGCGAATGCTAGATCGGGTTTCGCACAATATTTTAGTCAGGCCGAAATTGACGCTTTCAGGAACAACCCGAACGACCCCGTTCGTTATCCGAATTTTAACTGGACAGACTATATGTTCAAAACCGCTTTCGCATACAATCATCACCTTAGCGTCAGCGGTGGTAACGAAAAAACAACTTTCAACCTCTCTGTTGGCTTTTTTGACCAGGACGGCATTACCAGGGGACCTTACGAATTCAAACGGTACAATATGCTGCTTTCGGTTGAAACGAAGGTAACCAACTGGCTGACTGTTGGCGGAAATATTCAAGGCTCGAAGAGAGAAATTTCACAAGATATCCAGGGAAAAGATAATGAAACCTATTGGATCATGCACATTTTCGGACCCGGCCCGAATTATACGCCCACCATGACATTACCCGACGGCTCCACCGGTTATGTGGCTCGTTATAGCAATAATATAGGCGAATGGACGGTGCGCAACCCTATGGCTATTATCGCAGCCGGTAAAAACACGCGTGATATTTATACCGTTCGTCCACAACTCTATGCCAATGTGAAATTTTTGGACGGCTTGAACTGGTACACCAAGTTCGCAACCAATTTCGATTACGAGTTCCGCAAAAATCATGAATACCCGGTTAATTGTTATTATTTCAATGATGGAACTTTTTCGCACAATAACTCGCCGTCGACCCTCGGCGTTCGCAACAATATGTACAATACGCTGTTGACGACCCTCTTTTCTACGCTTAACTATCAGAAAACATTCGCCGATTCGCACAATGTCGGCGCTATGTTAGGATACAGTCAGGAATCTTCCCGTTACCGTGAGTTGGCAGGCTCACGCACCTATTTCCCGACCGAATCGCTGTCGGAACTGAACGCCGGTTCGTCGCTGAATCAATCGACCTCCGGTACAGCCAACGAATGGGCTATCCAGTCGCTTTTTGGCCGTTTAAACTACGATTATCTGGGCAAGTATCTCATTGAGGCTAATTTCCGTTACGACGGCACTTCGCGTATTGCGCCCGATACCCGCTGGGGTCTATTCCCTTCGTTTTCAGGCGCATGGCGTATCTCCGAAGAATCGTTTATGCAGGATGTTAGATGGCTTAACAACTTGAAACTCCGCGCTTCGTGGGGGCAACTGGGGAATCAGAACGTTGGCACTTATCCCTATCAGGACGTGCTTTCGACAACCTCCTATTCTTTCGGCACATTGGAATCGGGCGTGCGGCCTACGCGATTAGTCGATAAAACGCTGTCATGGGAAACGACAACCGTAACCGATTTTGGCGTGGATTTGAACATAAAGAACGGGCTGTTTTCTATGACCGTCGACTGGTACAAAAAGCTGACTGACGGCATCCTTTACCAAATACCGATCCCCGCTTCCGTAGGCCTTTCAGCGCCGACCGTTAACGGCGGACAGATGCAGAATATCGGTTGGGATTTTGAGGTAGGACATGCTTACCATATCGGCGAAGTGAATTACAGCGTCAATTTAAACCTCTCAACCTACAAGAACAAAGTGCTGAGTATCATCAGCCCTACGTTAGGGAATAATACTGTACAGGAAGGCTTGCCCTATAATTCATGGTATTTCGTGGAATGGGAAGGTATTTTCCAAAATCAGTCCGAAATCGATAATAGCCCCGTTCATCCGTTCAATCCCAAACCGGGCGACCTGAAGTATAAAGACCAAAATAACGACGGCAGGATCAACGCCGACGACCGTATTGTGGTTGACGGTTACTATCCCAAGTTCTTCTACGGCGGCAGCTTCGATTTCTTCTGGCGGAACTTCGATCTTTCGATATTCTTACAGGGTGTTGCAGGAACGCGAAACTATCTGGGAGGCATGCACCGTGCATGGGGTTATGCGCCTTTTACGCAAGGATCGCCCCCAACGATGGATTTTGTTAAGAATCATTGGACAGGAGAAGGTTCTACAAACAAGTATCCGGCTATGTTTGAACAAACATATAATCCGATAAACGGCACAGCCAATACATGGTGGCTGTTAGACAACTCGTATATGCGCCTCAAGAACTTGCGCTTGGGATATAATTTCCCGACAGCATGGGCTAACCGTATCGGATTGAAAGGGTTACAGGTATATCTGACGGGCGACAATCTGCTCACCTTCACCAGTTATCCCGGCCTCGACCCCGAAAAATCATCTCTGGGTAGCGGGTATTCTACTTACCCGAATATATCAACGTATGCCTTCGGCCTAAAAGTCAAACTCTAAAAAAATGAAAGATATGAAAAATTATATTAAATGTTTAATGCTTGGATTATTGATTTTCTGTGTATCATGTTCCGACTTCCTCAACAAAAACCCGCTTGACCAGATAACGAGCCAGACTTTCTGGCAAAGTGAAGCGGAGGCGGCGATGGGTTTGGCAGGCGTTTATTCGCGTCTGTTAGTATCCACATTTAATCACAACGACGGCCGTTTTGATACGATGGGAGGCGAATGTTGCATGAATCAAAGTCAGGCTTGTATCGCTATTGCACAAGGTAACATCGAGGCGACTTCTGGAGATATTGTTACGAATACCTATAACCAGTGCTTCTCCGGAATAGGCGCCTGCAATTTCTTCTTGGACAATATCGAAAAAGCGCCATTACCTGCCGCAACGCTAAACCGTTACAAAGCAGAAGTCCAGTTCCTGCGTGCGTTGTTCTATTCGGTGCTTGTCGACCATTATGGCGGCGTGCCGCTATATTCCACCTCGGTAACGATTGATGAAGCCAAAGTGAGGCAAAGCCCGAAGTCGGAGGTGCTTAACCAAATCTATGCCGACCTTGACTTTGCTATCGCTAATCTGCCCAACACGGCTTACAGCGACGGACATGCTGTCAGAGGTTCGGCACAGGCATTGAAAGCCCGCGTGCTATTGTATAATAGCGAATGGCAAAGCGCAGCCGATATGGCCAATCAAGTGATACAGAGTGGCGTCTTTAGCCTTACGGATAATTTCCGCACCCTGTTTCTTGCTTCGGGTCAGAACAATAATCCCGAAATCATCTTTTCTACACGCTATCGTAGCCCTGATATTACAATGGATTTGGATGTGCGCTGGAGTTGGCACGGGATTATTAATCCGCGTCAGGAGTTGGTTGATGCTTACGAATGTACCGACGGTTTATCCATCACACAATCGCCTCTCTATGACCCTGATAGTTGGTTGACAAATCGAGATCCGCGTTTGGCGCTGACTATCAAGAGGTTCGGGGAAACGGCTGTTAACTCTGCCGGCCAGACAGTTGTTTTTTCCTATAACGGACCTTCGATAACGGGTTTCAATCCGGTGAAATATTGCAATTGGGATGTGCTGCCTATCGACTACAGTACGTTGAGCGAGCAAGATTGGATACTGATTCGTTACGCCGATGTATTATTAATGTATGCTGAGGCAAGAAACGAAGCAAGCGGCCCGGATGCAAGCGTGTATGACGCTATCAATCAGATACGCACCCGCGCCGGGATGCCTGCGCTGCCCGAAGGACTGTCGAAAGACCAGATGAGGGAGCGTATCCGTAACGAGCGACGCGTAGAGTTGGCGCTCGAAGGACTGAGATGGAGCGATATACTGCGGTGGAAAACAGCCGAGACATATATCCCTACACTCATTGATGGCGAGGGAGGAGCGCAACGTCGCTTCGATCCGGCGAAACACTACCTGCTGCCGTTCCCGCAAAGCGAAATTGACGTAAACGACCAGTTACAGCAAAATCCGGGCTATTAGGCTTTTCCCTTACCGGGTACGCTGACGTCTGCTCTCTGGGAGTGTGGATGTCCCGTCCGCATAAACAAAATGTGCGGACGAGACGTCCGCACTCCCAAAAAGAGTAACGCTTTTTATTTCCGTTTTACTTTTTTGAAAAAAATGAATCTTCGCAGTTGAAATATAATCTAATAATTTAAAAATGAAGAAAAAAACAGTCTTATTAATTGCAGCTATATGTATTCAAATGAGCGCCATAAAAGGCGAGAGCATCGATGTTGCAGCTATTGCCAAACAGCATCCCATCGAACTTAACAAACCGGCGGTGGACTTTTTCGAGGGCGCCGTATTGGGCAACGGAGGCATGGGAGTAGTCGTTACGACCCGTCCCGACGCCATACAACTGCATTTCGGACACAACAACGTCTGGGATATCCGTATCGCCGAAGACAATCAGGACAAGACCGGCACCTTTGAAGAGATTATGGCAAAGGTTAAAGCGTTGCCCGAAGGATTGAGAAATATTCGGGAAGATAAGTGGTTTAACGAATATTTCAATCTGATGCGCGCCAACTATGACAAGCCTTACCCGCGTCCTTTCCCTTGCGGCACAGTCGTATTGGGCTTCGACCGCGGACAGTCCGAACTGTTAGGGCATAAACTTGATGTATCCAACGGCCTCTGCGAAGTCTATATGTTGCATAAAGGCGAAAGCGTCACGTTGCGGATATTTACGGATATGACGGCTGATAAGGTATGGCTTAATCTTGTCGATACACAGGGACGGCCAGTGGCTTCCTGTTTTAATCGCCTGCGTGTTATCCCCGACACCCAAACGCCGCGAGATTTTCCGAGGTATGTTATTATGGAAGCACCCGGCGTGACTTCTCATTTGGGCTTCACGCAAATCATGCCCTATCAGGAACCTGATAAGTACGACATTGAGAAAGGCCATCCCAAAGACCGCGCATTCCGGCTCGAAGTCAGCATCAACAACAACCTGATTGATGGCGTGCGTCATCCCGCAAGCGGTCAGGACGAACCGCTACGTCGCATGGAACGGTATATCGTGCCAAGCGCCGAGCCGATGACGGGATGTATCACCCTGACCGAAGGCCTCGCCACCAATGTAAAAAAGGCGAACTTTAACAGCGACAAGCCGACGCTTAACAATATCAAGGACGCTTTCGATAAGACCGTAGCCTCATGGAAGGAATACTGGGACAAGTCGAGCGTAGTGTTGGCCGACAAGTTCCTCGAAAAGATATGGTACTGGAATCATTATTTCCTCAACTGCGCGGCAAAAGCGGGCGTTACATGTCCGGGACTGTTTGCCAACTGGAGTCTCGGTAATATCGGCACTGCCTGGCACGGCGACTACCACATGAACTACAACACACAGCAGCCATTCTGGTTGCCTTTTTCGAGCAATCGCTTGGATAAAAACATACCCTATGTCGACCTGGTCTATCACCTGCTGCCCGTCAGCGAGAAATGGGCGAAGGAATACTACAAGATGCGGGGCGCTTTCTTTCCGCATTCGGCCTATCCGGTGGATATGAATTTTCATCCGTATCCCGTGCCCGACTGGGGCTGGGAGGTGTTCGAGACACCCTGGACGGTGCAGGGCGTGTGGTGGCATTATCTTTACTCACAAGACCTTGATTTCCTGCGCGACAGAGGTTTCTATCCCATCAAACATGCTACCCTCTTTCTGATAGATTACATGAAACGCCCCGACGCGCATGGCCCTCAGTGGGGTGACGACCGCTATCATGTCTTCCCGTCCATTCCGCCGGAGCTCTACTCGCTGCGTCCCGGATTCAAGAACAACTACGACACCCAGACGGATATCTCGCTGACCAAGTTTGTCTTCAATGCCTTTCTAGAGGCGGTCGAGGCGCTGAAACTCACGAAGCAGGAAGCGGCTAATGTCAAAGATATCAAGATGATACTTGCGAAGATGCCGGAATATTCGACCGTCATGTCCGATCGATACGGCGAGATATACACCTCCGTACCAGGCGAGACCGACCGGATGGTTTATAATCTCCC
>Ga0099364_10005660_pt1 | contig 18487 bp, 18 predicted proteins | sample TergutTh196P3_FD_73070 | JGI IMG/M metagenome (GOLD analysis project Ga0099364, IMG submission 73070) | Microcerotermes parvus P3 segment gut microbial communities from Pointe-Noire, Republic of the Congo - Th196 P3 | ecosystem: Host-associated > Arthropoda: Insects > Digestive system > Gut ...
TTTTTTGCTATCGTACTTTTTCCGCAACAAGGTGAGCCGCCTATATAGTATATATTTTCCATTTTCAATACCGCCAAATATAAATTTCCTGCATATCAATACATATTTCTAACATAGCTTTTTATAAAACAATAATAGATGTTCTTACAAAACGGTTATATTACTCACCCAACCGTTTTATCAGTGCGTTTAACCTGTTTATTTTTGTTTCTTCTTTTTTTGCGATTTCTATATGATTTATTTGCTCGCGCTTTAAATAATCTGGTTGCTTTAGGAAGCGTTCCAAGACTTCGGTATCTTTCATGATATTTTCGATATAAACAGGAATTACAACTTCCCGTTTTTTTATATCTTTTTCTAAAGTTACACGAACGATATCGCCAAGATTTTTTCCGACAGCCCGTTTAATATATTCATTATACACTAAATAATGTCCGTCTCTTGAGGGTAATAATGTATGGTCGAACTTATGTCCGTCTACAGTTATGCAAACGGGTATATTGCCTTTGGACCCAAAATTCTCTAATGCCGAATACGGAAAATAAAATACGCTCCACTTGATTTTACCTTCAAGCTGTTTTATTTCGCTGTCAAATTCAAATTGCATATAATTTATTCCTCCCTGTTATCTCCCGAATATATAAATTTCTGCGTTAAGATAGCGGCTAATCCAATGTTTTGCCGTGGTATAAATCTTTTCCCGCCGTTATTATCTCTTCGTGAAGCTGTAAAGTTCCCGTGTTTTCGAGAGTTCTTTCACTCGGTTCAAGATAAACATAATAACCGTCGTATTTGTCTATATATTCGTTCTCCGGCAATTCCTTGAATAATATTACGTTGCCTTTGAGAACATATACGCCCCGTTTTGCCGTTCCGTCCTCGTCTGTGATAACCCGCACAGCTTCCTCCGGGACTCTTATGCCAACCAGTTCGTTGAATACCAGCCTGATAGTCTGTTTTCGCGAAAAATCAAAACCCTCGGGCATAAGCATAGTATTGAAAATCAACAGGACTTCATCTGAGTTTACGCTCTCTATCTTTTTTGACAGGACAGACGCTATGGATTTGTTTGCCGAAAACGGATACATAATATTATATGTCCTGCCCTCAATATAATCAATGTCTTTTCTCTTAGGCGCGATGCAAACCAAATACCAGTCGTAATCATACGCAATTTTTCCCATAGCGTTTTTTATAATATGCGTATCGGGTTCCGAATTTATAAGTTCTTTTAATTTATCAAGGTCCAAATTTCTCACGGCGTCCGCCGTAAATAAATCTTCGTAGCCGTCAGTTTTTGTGTAAAAAATCCCCGACACTGCGGAATTGATATATCCCCCGCCCGTACCGCCCGAAGCCGATATTTGCGTCTGAAGTTGATTTCTTTCAGCTTTGAGCGAGCTTATGAGACTGTCAAATTCTTCTGTTGTTATCTCTTTAGTCATAAGCTGTTTTTTATTCAGCATTATCAAAAGCTCGTCTCTGTTATTGGTCGCATTTCTCATTTTGCCGTCGTGCAGATTGTGTATCATATTTATATATAAATCATTTGAATCTTTTTCTAATTTTTCTAAAGTAGTTCTTACGAAAGCGAGATTTATATTGCTTTTCTCCAAAATATCAATTTTTTTGTCTATCGCTTCTATCCGCGTTTTCAGGGATAAATCATATTCATTTACGTTTAACTGCGCTAAAGATTGATTTTTCGATACTTTTTCGCCGTTGCCGATTAGATAATTAACCCTGTTTCCGGCGAACATCACTTCTTCGTTTCTGAAAATATATCCGTTTATTTCGATATTGTCTTTTCTTTCAATCAAAGTCGCCCTCTCGGTTTCTATCGCCGTCCCTGCATTTCTGAAAGACTGAAAAAGCACATAAAAAGTAATAAGTAGAAACATAAGATTAAACAAAACTGTTTTAGTGAAATTTTTCACGTCTTTTATTTCAAATTTCATAAATCCCGTAACCTCCGCAGTTTAAAATAACTATTAAAATATATTATAACATAAATCTCAACAAAACTTAATATATTTCACATATTTTTTTTATTATTATTTCGGGATTGTCAATAATATCAGCGTCTATATCAATCCAAATTGTATTTTCATCGCGTTTGAACCACGTTATTTGCCGTTTTGCGTAATTTCTTGTATTTTGCTTTATCTTTCCGACCGCTTCGTCTAATCCGCAGCAGCCGTCAAAATAATCCATAAGCTCAACATATCCGATAGCCCCTGTCTTTATTATATCGTCTTTTTTTCCGTTTTTATACAAATCATATGCTTCGTCGCAAAGTCCTTTGTAAATCATTTCGTCTACCCGTTTATTTATACGGCTGTATAACAGTTCTCTGTCGTTATATCTTAGCCCGAATTTTATAAATTCATAGCGTCCGCTCTCAAGCTGTGATAATTCGTCAAGCTCGGACTTTGTTTTGCCCGTGACGTGATAAATCTCAATAGCGCGTATAACCCGCTTTTTATTGTTCACGTGTATCGCCTGCGCGCTCTTTGGGTCTATTTTCGTCAGCATGGCGTGAAGTTCGTTATTTGGGAGTTCATTCAGCTTTTTTTTATAATCTTCATCGCCCGCATATTCAATAAACTTTGTGTTTTTTATAAAATGGTCGATATATAAGCCCGTGCCGCCGCATATTACGGGCAGCTTTTTTTCCTGTATTATATTCTCCGCACATTCCCCCGCTTGATTTACATAGTCCGCGACGCTGTATATATACGGGTCGGATATAGAGATAATATCCGTCAAATGATGTTTTATCCCTGCCATTTCATCAATATCAGGCTTTGCCGTCCCGATATTTAACTCTTTATAAATCTGCGCGGAATCCGCAGAGATTATCTCCCCGTTAAAAATTTTCGCGAGTTCGATTGATATATATGTTTTACCGCCCGCAGTCGGACCGCAGACAACCATAATTTTATTTTTTTCTGACACGTTTTTTTATTTCCCCAAAATCTTAGATATATTTTTACGTATAAAATAGTTATTATCTTCAGCACTTAATTTATATTAATCATACGGCTAAACCAAATATAATAATTGATTTTGTCCCAATTAGGCGTAATAGATAATCGTTCAAACAACAAATCTATATATTTTTTTCTTTCGTCAACATTTCGCGAATGATACCCGATAGAACGAATACAAATAGCAATATCATTCCATTTATCTGCGATGCCTCCACCGCCTATATCAATAAATCCCATTACATTATTGCCGTCAATAAAAGTGTTAGTCAAGCCGTAATCTCCATGTGAAAAACAAATTTCGTCCCGCGGTTCTTGAATCTTGTTTTTATGCAGGAAATTATATAATTCTAATGGTGTTACGGAGGCTTTTTCGTTATCACTAAAATCAAATATATTTGAAAAATTTGCGTTTACAGATATATAGTCTGGATAATAACTATTACTTTCAGCGTTATAAATAGCATTTTGAAAATTCACATTAAAATTGTTTAAGAACGGACAATCAGAGATGTCTACACTTTGAAACATCAATAAGCCGTCTGCTAACAGCTTTATGGTATTTTCAAACGGTGGGCATACTTCATCATTAGACGTACCAGCTTTGTAACCCATTATCGCGGTCGTCAGCATAAAAGATAATCCGTTATATTCGTCGTAATATTTTACTTTCGGCACAGGTAATTTACCGTTTAACCATTCCAATATGCTACATTCACGTTTCATTATACTATTGGATTGTTGTTCAGCTTTTAAATAAAATATTTCTTTATTTTTTTCACATTTAAATACTGCCGCTTGCGAATTTCCTTCGTTGTTTCTAACAAACGAATAATCTTTTAGATTCCGAGAGAGTTCGGGCGGCATTTCAATATTTGTGTTTGGCAATACAGACATTTTGACCTCCAATTTGTCGCAAAATATAAATTTTCTACGTAAATTAACAAAATTAATAAAACACCCGTCACTCGCCGGGATTTTTCAAAAGATGTTGGTTCGGATTGTAGGGGAGACCCGTCAATAGCAATGAAATGCGATTTTTGCGGGACGTCGAGGACGCCGTCCCCTACGATAAACAACACAAATCGAACAGTCCCGTAGGGCAGGGCATTTCTTGAAGTAGAAAATAATTAATCTGTGTGGTACTCTCTTTTCAAAATAGAAAAGACATATTCGTCATAATAAATGTTATTAATAAGCCTGACTTCTCGCAAACATCCTTCTTTTACCATTCCAACACGTTCACATAATGCTGCACTTTTATGATTTTCCGCATTGAGAAATGCCACAATTCGGTTTACATTGAAATGTTCAAAAGCATATTGGATTACTGCTTTCACTGCTTCCGAGGCAAAACCTTTTCCCCAATGCTCTTTTAAAAATTTATATCCGATTTCCCATTCACGTGTCCTATCATAGTTGCACATGAAATGCACTTCTCCAATCATTACCTTGTTTTTCCTCACAATCCAACGGATTGCACCGTTATTAGGAAGTGACTGCGTTCTTTCCATATACCATTGACACTTTTTTATAACTTCATAATATATTGGCATATTATCTGCGTCATATTGGTATGATTCAGGTTGTGTTTCCAACATAAAAATAAAATCTATATCATTTTTATTCATAGGAATTAATGATAATCTATTTGTTGCAATAATATTTTCCATATTTTACCTTCGTCTGATATAAAATAGTTACGTCAATCGACAAAATTGACAAAACACCCGTCACTCGCTGCGCTTCGTGCCACCCTCTTTACGAAAGAGGGCTTTTGGTGCATAGGATTTCTTGATGTATATGATGTATATAATGCTTATTCGACGGTGTTTGAATAAAGTACGAGTTTATATATTAATAGCTATCCTTTTCATCTGTCAATCTTCTTATGAGATTAGTAACATTATCTCCAAACCATCGAGGGGCTTTTGCGGATAAATATGACACTTGACAGTTAAATTTACCCGTTATTTTCCCATTATCATTGAAATCATAAATCGCTTCCCAAATTGATTTTCCAGAATCTGAATAAAAGCTTACATATACAGTCATTCCGTCAATTTCATATTCCTTAAAATTTGGCGTTTGTAAGGCTGCTTCATGTATAATTTCTTTAAACTCATGTTGATTAAGGACAATTTCGCGGTCAGCAAATGGGTCTATATACTCACCGCGAGCACGAGACCAATTCCTTATAAGCTCGTCAACATGCATACTCCCATACCGAAATGAATCGATGTTTCTTTTATCAAAAGCAACTCTTGCGGGTAATATTCCATCATCAATAGCTTTAAGTAATCTATTAAATTCCGCTCTCGTAATACCTAAATCTTCGTGAGTATATCTATCACTTAATCGCTTATATGGCATAATTTCAATTCCTTCCCTATTTTCTTAATTGATTTTTTTATTTTCATTAAAAGCGTACTTAATATAAAATAGTTACATCAATCGACAAAATTGACAAAACACCCGTCACTCGCTACGCTTCGTGCCACCCTCTTTACGAAAGAGGGCTTATATTAGCACTATGTGTTTTATTTCACAACCACAGCTTGCCGTCCTATTCCCTCATACGGTCCCATCTCTCTCCATATTGTCAAAAACAACGACCTGTCATAAGTCACTTCCCCATCAATCGGGTCATACAGCGTAATTTCATCTTCCGTGACCCCAACAAGAACGTAACAATGCAGATTTCCGGGATAGCGGTACAACTGTCCTGACGGGAGATGCCAGTTAAAACGGTTTCTTTGGATAGGAGCCATACGCAGTGTAGCCCAAACGATAACAGGATAACCGCCCTCGACATAACTAAACAACTCTCTTTCCGAACAGCCGCTTATATTTATCGCTTCCCGTTCCCTGTCGAGATTATACGCTTTCAATACATTGTCGGCGGCTACGGTAAGTCCCGGCGCAAATATTCCATAGCCTCTGCCCGACGGGTCGCCTATATAATAATCCGTGGGGTCTTGGCTCATATAAACGCCGTTATATATGCTTATCGGTGCTATGGGCAGATATTTTTCGATAATCTCATGAGGGTCTATCCCCTGTATAAATTGGCTTAGTATCATGGCGAGCGATACAATTTCACAGCCGTTGGGCAATCTTTCGTTAAGTTGATTGATATATCTGATATTATATCTTCCGGATATATTTTTATCCTGAGTGGGGTCATATTCCACGATATCCAAAACGAAAGCGTCCGAACTGTTTTTATGATGAGCCAAAACCGAAACAGCCTCAAAGTTATGACTATATTCGCGAAATTCGCTAAAGGCTGCAAACGCTATAAATATACAAGCGACAAGAATAAAAAGCAACGACCAAGATTGATATTTTAAATTCGGATTGCCTTTTATTAAAGTTTTGCTTTTTATATTTTTAGGTTTATTTTCGGATTTCTCGTTTGCGTCATTAAAAATCGAGTAATAATCATCTATCGTAATTTCGCCGTAAACATCATGTTCTGAATGATGCTTTTTTAATTTTTCGATATGGCTTTGCATGATACGGCTTTTATGTATTATAGAATTTTTATTAGTTTCTTCGGATTTACCGCGCTTTGCCGCCAAATCAATCAAATCAGGAAGATATTTGTCATCTGTAATTTTTCTTTTCGCGCTCCGCAGAGCCGATAAATTGGGTAAATCAGGCAGTTCCGCCGCCCCCGTCGCCTCTGCTGCGTCTCTTGCCGCCCTCACATACGAAAAATCATACAAATCGGGCAAATCAATAATATTCCCTTTTCGTTTTTTTGGTTTTATTTTTAAAATATTCATCAGAATCTCCCGATATGTAAATATATCAACGCACGACAGTAATAAAAGCCCCCTTTTCGCGTAGGGCAACGAGGACTTTAACCGCCACCAAGCACTATAATATATATTATAATACAAATATTTTTCTCTGTAAATATATATCGAAGTTAATTTACATAAAATTTTATATTTAAGCGAAATTAGTTATTATAATTTATTATTTATTCAAATATTCTTCTTTTACTAATTCAGGATTCCATTTATAGCCAAACTCCCTAAATTCTTCTTCTGTTTTGAGCAAATATTTTACCCCGTATTCTCCGCTGCCGTCTTTAGCGGCTACGTCCCATGTCGTGTCGATAAAATATATCGTGCCGTCGATAGAAACCATGTTCCACATATGATTTATAGAGGAGTTCGGGGGCGTACCCGATATTGCCACGGACGCGACGCCCGATTTTTTCGCGAGAATATTAAATGCCGCCGAATTTCCCTGACACACGGCAACTTTATTTATCAATGCTCCGTATGCCGTAAACGAATCAATCGTAGACTCGTCTAAAAAAATATTGCTGTCCGATATATTTCTGAAATTTTCATCATATTCACAGTTAAGAACAATATATTTGTGTATTTCTATAACTTTTTCTCTGTCAGTCATATCTTGGCGTATATAATTTTTTACAAATTCATCGGCAACTTCTTCTACTGCCTGTTTTCGGTATTCTTCCGCGTTTTGAGAGAGGTCGTAAGTAAAAGTAAACCTGCTGTTGATAATCTCGTCAGTTTCGTAGTAAATCGACCTTACAGAAGGCTTTTCAGGATTCATGGCGATAAATATATTAAAAACATTTTCGACTTCGTTTGGAGACAAAACTATCTGTATTGTTATTGTATCAACAAAACGGGTCGCGCAAGCTATGAAAAAATCATATAATTGCCGCTCCGTTGTAATTACATTGCCTTTTACGAACTCCAAAATCATTTTATTTTTATATTCTTCGGCGTTTCTGCGATACTGTATAACGCGGGATATTACCCTGCAAACATCGGCTCTTATTAAATTATCTTGCGGCTTGAATATTTTACCGTCTTTCTCGTTATAACCCGAAAGCAGATATTCGCCGCTTGCGAGATTGATATGTTCATCGTCTATATCGCCGTAAAGCGTAGGCGTTACATAGGGATATATATTTAACGCACTGACCATAAACACAGCCATTTCATGTCTTGTCAGGGGCATATCGGGGAAAAAATCATTTTGATTTGCGTCAATAATTTTATTTGCGGCGGCGGTATTAATATAAGGCGCGCTCCAATGCCCGTCAATATCCTCAAAAGAATTTTCTGTTTCTTCTGATTCAATAAGCGGAAAATCTGACGCAATCACAAGCATTTTTATAAATTCCGCCTTTGATACGTCTCTGTACGGATAGAACATACCATTGGGAAATCCGCTTATTATATCCGATTCCACGAGAAATTTTAAATCCTCGTAATATGACGAGTTCAAGTCTACATCTGTAAAAAGGGATTCTCCCTGCACATATAAACTCGCGGTAACTTCTAAGTTAACACTGTTAACTGTAATATTAAAAAATATAGATATACAAGCGAGCAATATAAAGCAGCGTTTTTTTATTTTTAACACTTTTTTCCTCCGATTTTTATAATTTTATATATGTTTATGCTTAATATTTGGATAAGTAAAATATTGTTTTTGCGTATAAAATGGTTAATTTCTACGTTTGACCAGTATGATTACACTTGCAATCAGTAAAATGAAACCTATACCAAATGCAAGAGGCGCAGACCACCATCCTATTGTCATTCGGAAATAAACGCCCAAGGCGCAACAGCCAATCCCAATCAAAGCAAGCAATAGCCCTGCCCATTTTTTCATTATTAATCCCCTCTCAATATCATATAATATAAATTTTCCTCATATCAATAAGTATGTCTAATATAGCTTAATAAAAGTCAATTATCTATATTCTATTATCAACGATTGCCCGTCACTTTCGCAGTAAATACCGCCGTTTGTTGTAAAATAGATTTCAGCTCCGATATTTTCCAATGCCGCGACTACTCTTTCATCTGACGGATTTTCAGGGTAACACGTAATCACAGCATATTTTGGTCTGACTGTATAGATAAATTCTTCACTGCGCTTGTTATATCGCCCGTGATGAGGTACTTTTAAATAGTCATATCTCGTATTCGCAATATCTTCCGCCGACATTAACTCTTTAAGCCGTTTGGACTTTGCATCTCCTGTAAATAAAAAATTATTCTCTCCATGATTTATACTTACGGCAAGCGAAAAATTATTTTCATTTGTTATATTTTCCCCGATATCGTCATCGTCATCTTTTTCGTTTTCATCTTCATATTCGTCGTCGTCCTGTTCATCATCTATATCGCTATTGCCGTAATAATGATACTCCGAGTGAGACGGATATATAGTAAACTCAACTCCGTCAAGAGTAAATTTTATTATTTCTTTCAATATAGTTTGTTCGATTTTGGCGTCATTCACAGCCGCGATAAACCTGTCATAATGTTTTGATTCTTTTCCGTAATTCGGAACCACTGCTTCTTTCACGTAAAGATTATTTATTATAACGTGCGCTCCCCCCACATGGTCTTTGTGAAAATGCGTGATTACTAAATAATCTATTTCAGTTATGCCGCAACGGAGCAGATAATCCAAGATAGCGGGTCCGTGCTTGTTTTCTCCTGTATCAATCATCACCGTATGATTTTCGGTTGTTATGAGAATTGTGTCCGCTTTGCCTATGGCAAAGACAAAAATTTCCATAACGCCGAACTCAGTATTAACACTAAATTCAGATGCTATCTCTGTTTCTGTATTTTCTGCAATCTCTATGATTTCCGATGTACTTGTTTCTTTTACGATAATATCATCAGGCTGAACAAAACAGCCGTTGATAAAAACAGCCAAACTTATAAAGAAAATAAACAGGGATAAACCCATATATTTTTTTACTTTTTTCATGGCTTTCATACCTTAATATCACTAATAGCTTGATAAATAATAGCCACAAGGGGCGATTTTATAACAAATTACTGATAACCTAAACCTTTTTTTGTAAACGGGCAGTTTGATATACACAATCCGCACATAGCTTGCTCAATATTGAGTGTTTCTTTCGCACGTTTGCGCGCCGCTTTATGGCAGGCATGAGCATCAAAAAACATATCCCTGTCAACGCCGACTTCCCATAATCCCCCGAGAGGGGCTTTACCGGGACATATATCGGCGCAGATTGTACAGTTCGGGTCACACATAGATTTTGTCACAGGCGTTCCGCACTCAAGCGGCGCGTTTGTCAATACAACGGTAAGTCTTACAGCCGAACCGAATTTACTGGTAATAAGCATGGCATTTTTACCAATCCATCCTATACCCGATAATGTCGCTACGGTCTTTTGGGATAACAACGCACGTAAATTTTCGTTGTTTATAACAGAAGCGGGAGTATCTGTAACAGCGTCGTATCCTCTGCTGATTAAAAAATCCGCAGTTAATTTCTTTAACTCTTTAAACCGCCGATTCATAGGTTCATGTTCTTCATCATATTTTTGCGGCAGTCCGTTCATATTTTCTTGCATTGCTTGTTTTGAAAACGGCAGCGCAATTAAAATTCCGTAATCAAAATTTTGCCGCGCTTCATCGGGCAGACAACGCAAATCCGCAAAACCCACAGTGTCGCAACCCAACTCATTCAAATATTCCCGAAGTTCGTTTGACAAGCTCATATTTGCTCCCCTCTATATTATTTTAAATTTTAGGGACGCGCATTGCGCGTCCTTAAATTAAAACCGTTAAAAATTTTCTCAAACGCCGTTTTTACAATTATTTTTCTTCTCTATCTCCGTCATATTCGTTGTGGGAACATAGTCTTTAATCGGCATTATCTTTTGATGTACGGCGTCGATTATCCATTCGGGCTGCGGGAAGAAATGCTTTTCAAGCTCATACGCAGGGGTTATCCAGTTTTTCGAGCCTATCACAATAGGCGGCGCGTCAAGATAATCAAAACAAAACTCGGTTATATTCGCCGCAAGCTCTTTCATAAACGAATTTCTCTCGCAAGCGTCGCCTACTATTATAATTTTCCCCGTTTTTTTCACGGATTCTATAACAAAATCATAATTAAACGGCACTATCGAGCGCGTGTCGATTATCTCGGCGGAGATATTATATTTTTCTTCTAATATTTTCGCCGCGTCTATTGCCCTGTATAAAACCGCGCCTACCGTCAGAATTGTCAAATCCGTACCTTGACGTTTTATATCCGGTTCGCCTATCTCTACTTCATAATAATCAGTCGGCACGCCGTCTTTGTTGAACATCTCTCCTATGTCATATATTCTTTGGCTTTCAAAGAATATAACGGGGTCTGTGCCGTTTAATGCCGCATTCATCAATCCCTTAGCGTCATACGGTGTTGACGGGAACACCACTTTCAGCCCGGGGATATGCGCTGTCAGTGCCGTCCAATCCTGCGAATGTTGCGCGCCGTATTTTGAACCCACGGAAACCCTCACGACAACGGGCATTTTTAATATACCCGCGCTCATAGACTGCCACTTTGAAATCTGATTAAATATCTCATCGCCCGCCCTGCCTATAAAATCGGCATACATCAATTCAGCTATCGCCCTGCCTCCGCACATAGCGTAACCGACGGCGGAACCGACAATCGCCGCTTCGGATATCGGCGAGTTGAAAAATCTGTGATAGGGTATAGCTTCGGTCAATCCCCTGTATACCGCGAACGCTCCGCCCCAGTCCCTGTTATCCTCGCCGTATGCTATAAGAGTCGGGTCTTCATAAAATTTATCGAGTATGGCTTCAAAAATACCGTCACGCAGTCCAAATTGTTTTAACTTGGATATTAGCTTGCCGTCTTTGTCAAAAGCATATCTTTCTTTTGTCTGAAGCTGTTTTACTCTCGGATTTTCTTCTTTAGGCATAAGAACATCGGGTTCTCTGCCTTCGTCAAACGCTTTTATTTTTTCATTTGAAAACATTAATTTTGATATAGCCGACGGGTCTTTGTCCAAATCCATTCTCGGCGATATACTGTCGTCAATCGAAAGTTTGCATATTTTTGTCATACGCCTTGTTATAACTTCGTGAATTTGCTCGATTTCAGATTCAGCGCATATATTTGAGTTCACTAATTTATCTTTAAACGCAACCAAAACATCTTCGTCTTTCCATGAATCTATTTCTTCAACTGAACGGTATGACGACGAATCCGACGGCGAATGTCCCGTCACCCGATAAGTAACCACATCGAGAAGAGCGGGACCTTTGCCTTTGAGCAAAAGCTCTTTTTTGCGGGAAACAGCGTCTATCACAGCGAGGGGATTATAACCGTCAACTCTTTCAGCGTGCATCTGTTCGGGATTTATACCCGCGCCGATACGCGCAAGCATATCATATCCCATAGTTTCCCCTCTTGTCTGACCACCCATGCCGTACTGATTGTTAAAAACATTAAACAGTACAGGCAGTCCTCCGTTATGTTCAAAGTCCCATAATTGTCTTATCTGGTCCATAGAAGACATATTCAACGCTTCCCAAACAGGACCGCACCCCAAAGCTCCGTCGCCGAAATTCGCCACTATTATGCCGTTCTTTTTGTTTATTCTCTTATACAGAGCCGCGCCGAGCGCAACGGGAGCCGCGCCTCCGACTATCGCATTATTGGGATATATTCCGAACGGCGTAAAAAATGCGTGCATAGAGCCGCCCAGCCCTCTGTTAAATCCCGTTGTTCTCGCGAATATTTCAGCCAAAGCCCCGTACAGCAAAAAATCTTTCGCAAGGTCTTTGACGTCGCCTTTTATTTCTTCTTTGCCTTCCACTACTTTTAATATCTCGCCGCCGAAAAAATCTTTCATAATTTCATATAATTCTTTTTCGTCGAGCTTGTCAATCGCCGATAAACCTTTTGCAAGTATTTCTCCGTGACTTCTGTGAGAACCGAAGATAAAATCTTCTATCCCGAGCGAATAAGCTTCGCCCACAGCCGAAGCTTCCTGACCCAACGACAGATGAGCCGGTCCGGGATTGTTATATTCCACCCCGTTATACGCGCTCTTTATTTTAATTTCGTTGAGCATAGTTTCAAACTCGCGGATAACCGCCATATCGTGATAAATTCTCAAAAAATCATCTTTTGAATAAATCTTTTTTTCTTCTTCTACAGATTTGTCATACTGATTGACAGGTATATTTTCAAACTTTATCCAACCCGACGCCCTTAATTCTTTCGGGTCTGCAAATTGACTTTTAGGCATAATTTTCTCTCCTTTTATATTAAAATAAATTAGCCGATAAAAAAACCGAATAGCCGTTTCTATCGGCATTTTTTGCCATCGTATCTACTGATATTCTCGGATTCGCCGTCGGCGGTTCCGTTGCTACCAACTGTTCATTTTCAAGCACTGATTTTTCCAACGGAGAAGCCAGTCATACTGTCTCTCCCAAAAAATCAACGTATTAGACATATAACCATTATCTTCTGTATCGGAGTGATAACCGTCACTCTCAATCCCCTGCGCGCATAACTGGAAATGATACACTCCAAGCATAATATATACAGACGATATTTCCTCCGCGCTTATTTTATTACATTGCTGATAGCCTTTCAAAAATTTTTCTAATCTGACTTTTGTTTTTTCATATCCTGTACAGTCAAAATTAAAATAGTCTGTTCTGTTACAGAATAATGCAATATCATATACAGGAAAACCGTAACAAGACGTATCGAAGTCTACTAAATAAATTGCGCCGTTTTCTGTCTTGTGCATATTTCCGTCATATAAATCGCAGTGGCAATATCCGCGGGGCAGATTTTTTATCTTTTCCCACAACTCATTGCCGTACTCGCCGAACAATTCCGCTTTTGGATATTGATATTTCCTCATTAAATCGACATATCTGTCTATGAAGTAATACTTACCGCGTTCTATCAAGCGTCCGTTATAATTTTTCATGACATAATGAATCTTTCCGAGTGCTTTCCCCGCTTCTTCCATATCTTCCAGTTCTTCGGGTCCTTTGCCGTCTATAAAATCATACATGATATACATATATTTTTTATTCGGCTTCTCTATACGAACACAAGGTAAACCATCTTTTGTAAAAATAATCGGTATAGACGGAACGACGCTATTTAACAGATACAGTTGAATATCAACCGAATTTAACGCCGTTTCCATCTCAAAAGACGCTAAATTATTTACGGCTTTCAAGAAATATTTCTTGTGCTTGTCATAGACTGTATATGTGCAGTTACCGTTCATACTTCCACGGAATACTTCTATATTTTTAATATTTATATCGTAATTGTTTTGTATTAAATTTTGAATATCTTGTATTTCCATTATTTTATTACTGATTCCTTTCAATATTTAGATTTTTTGTCTAAAATACAGAACCAGCAAAATTACTAACGACTAAATTAAATTTGTTCTCTCCACACAGACGTCGTTAATCATATAAGCAGGTTCTGTATGGAGTTAAGCTTCATAACGGTAAGCCTGTGGATATACATAGTTTTTCACCTCTAATTTAAAACTTAAAAGGGGGAACTTTAATCAGCACCATGCGTTAAAATATATTTTATCAAAAAAAATATATATTTTCAAGGATATTATGTAAATTTTCCTCTAAAAACGAATGAATGAGAAATGCGGAGATTAACCGCCCCCGCATTTCGCCATATTTTTCTATAATCTGACCTGCGCGTTATTTTCAGATGTTTTCGCCGCGTGTTCTATCTCCCTTTCCCACGTCAAATGTTGATATTCTTTAGCCTGCGGGTCTGTTTTAAACCAGTTGATAAAATCGTCCATCATATCTTTTGTCCATGCGGTGTCTATCTGTGCAGTCGTATATATTTTTTCGTTCAGTCTGATAAATCCGAAAATATCCCTGATATGGCTTTTTTCCGCGTTTGTTGCGACTTCTTCAGCGTGTTGTGGAGGAATAAATATTACTCCCGAAATAGTGCCGAGAACAACGTCGCCGGGCATACAAATCGCGTTGCCGATTCTGCAAGGCACATTAAATCCCGTCATTGTGACATCGCCGATTCCTGTCGGGTCTATTCCCCTGTAAAAAGTCTGTATATTCTCTATCTGCACGATTTGCTCAAGGTCGCGCACTCCCCCCCAGATAACGCTTCCACCGTTTTTTGTGCGTGTAGCTATCGCGGTCGATAGATTGCCGCCGACGTATGTGCCTTGATATACTTTATCAAACAAATCCACAACAACTACGTCGTCTTCAACTAAACTGTCTATTACCCATTGATTAAAAAATCCTTTGCGGTTTTCCTGTTCGTGACCGTATTTCAGCAAATAATTATGCAAATCGGGACGCATCGGCACCATAACCGACGTTACGGCTCTTCCTACAAGTTTGCGGTCGGTATGAGCCATCTTAAACGAACATTCCCATTGATATTTATAGCCTTTGCCCCACAACGGTCCCCACGCTTCCTCAAAAGTGATATTTCTTATTCTTCGCAAAACATCATCTGATACTTTAGGTCTGCCGTCCTCAAAGCGTTCGCCTTTCCATTCGCTTGTAAGCTGGATAATATCTTCTTTGCAGTTAAATTTCATGAACTTATACCTCTTTCTTTTTTTATTATATTTTAAATAAATTAAATAATTAGCATATCAACAATAAAAAGTAAGTTTCCCTTTGTGTTGTTTATCGTAGGGGACGGCATCCTCGACGTCCCGCAAAAATCACATTGCGACAAAGGGTACTAATGAACCCCGAATATCTTTTGAACAATGCCCACAACGGCGGAGCATAGGCATATTAAGAGTAGACAAAAACACCCGTCACTCGCTACGCTTCGTGCCACCCTCTTTTGTAAAGAGGGCTTAGACTTAAAATCCCTACGTTAATTTAATTTTCTAAAAAAGTCTATTATATCGCAAATAACGACCGTAGTCTTGAACAAAGCATTTCCATATATTTTACATTGAGTATATTATTTTCTTTTAGTTTGTCTAAAGCGTCATAAGCCATATCAAACTCATTTTGGGTAATTTTATCGTTGTCAAGCGCATCTTTTAGTTCGTCTTCATCTAATATAATTATTTGCCCGTCGGGCATAAGTGCCGCGTCAAGATATAAGTCGTCGCAATACGGATTTCCGTATTCGTCAACAGCGTTTTTTCTTGTTATATCAAAATACCACTCTATAATATCGCCTTTGTCGTCATAGAGTGCCCATAAAGTCCAATGTTCATCATCAGGAAGAAAGCATAGTTCTTTGTATCCGTTATCATAAATACATATATTTCCAACCATACAAGGACGATGAACTTCCTTGATTTTAATAAATGACGCATAACCTTTTATATCTTGTTCGTCCACTCTGATTATCTCGGACTTAGAATTTTTGATATAATGTTCGTTCACCTTACCGAGATATTTACGCTTTCCCATAAGTTAGACCTCCGTAAATTATAATAAAACGCTTCCCCCGTCTATTCTTATTCCCGTGCCGGTTATTATCTCGCTTTGTCCGCTCGAGAGATATACTATCAAATCCCCCACATCTTTCGGGTTTGATATTCTTCCCAACGGAAAAGATGATTTTACCCTCGCTTTTTCGGGAGTATAGACGTGCCATTTATAGTTGCCTGTTTTTCTTTCGATTCTGCAAGCTCCCAAAGTGATATAATTCACTGTAATCTGATATTTCGCAAGTTCTATCGCCGCTTCACGCGTGAACATTTTTATCGCGCTCTTAGTCATTGCATATCCCGCGTCAAACACAGTGGGGCGTTTTCCGTGAATAGACGAAATATTTATCACCCTCGCGCAGTCCGATTCTTTTAAGTATGGCAGACATTCCTGAACACACAGAAAATAGCCGCCGATATTTATATCCCATATTTTTTTAAATGTTTCCGTATCATAGCTGCCCAACGGCAAATTAGGTTGTAATGCGGCATTATTCACAAGTATATCTATTTTTCCGAATTGTTTTATTGTTTCGGCAACCATTGCTTTGACATTATTTCTTTGCGACACATCGCATTTATATAAAAATGCGTGATTTTCAGCTATTTTATTTGCTTCAGCGAGTGTTTCCACCGCGAAATCTTCGGAACTGTTATAACAGATACACACATATACGCCGTCTTTCAAAAGGCTGTAGACAATACCTCTGCCCACCCCTTTATTCCCGCCCGTGACGATTGCGACTTTTTTATCAACGACCATTTTTTATCTATCCCCCAAAATTAATATATAAATTTTTTTACCATGTAAGTATAATTTATCGTCCCAAAACCAAATTTTTCATACAAATATATTCCGTCTTTTGTTGCCAACAAATCAACTGACTTGAGATTTAACGCCTTTGCCTCGTCCAAAACCGCAGACATGATTTTTGTCGCATAGCCTTTTCTTCTGAACTCGGGATAAGTGAAAACATTATAAATCGTTCCCGTCAAATTTGATGCAAAAGCAGTTCTCGGCGGTCTTTCAATGACTGATAAAAATGCAGTAGAAATAATATTCCCGTCATCTTCGCCTATAAAAGCAATAAAATCTCCGCATGGAATATATTTTTGCAGATATATTTTCAGACGTTCTTTTACATCTTCTTCCTGTTCCTGTGAAATAATTTCTTTTTCTCCCTCATAATACAGATAATCCATACGCAACTTTAATATCAGTTCTATATCGTCAATTCCCGCTTTTCTTATCTTCATAATTTATATATCCTTTCTTCAACGAATAATCAATCATGTAAATTTGACTTTCCGAAATACAGCTTAAATCCCTCGTCCGCGTGTAAATCCGCGCCGTTTAATATATATGCCCCGCCGCTCAACAGAAAAGCGCACAACTCATTCAGGCTTTTCGCAGAGGGAATTTGACCTTTCGGGAATCTCAGTTCAGCGTTATGATATATCGGCGAATATTCGCTTGTAAAATACGCTTGTTCGCCCTCCACTATTCCACGCATTATATTATAGCACCCTATGCCCTTTGCGCCGTATACAAGGGCGGCTTCCCTGCACAACATCTGCACGGAGGCACAGCCCATAGTATATAAAAATCCGTTGCCGATGGGCTTATCGGCGTGAATCGAATTTAAATATATAATACTGCCGCCGTTATTTTGCGATAATATTTTTCCCGCCGTCTGCGTTAGGTTAAGCATAGCCGCCGCGAAAATATCCCTCGCGCTGTTCCACATCTCATCTGTAGTATCTTCTATGCCGCCGTAAATTATAGGGGGATTGGCGAATATAACGCCCGAGAGTTCGCTTTTATACGGCTCAAGAAAACTGTTCACTTGTTGTTCTGATATTAAATCAATATTATCATCGGCGAAAATCGGCGTATATCCTAATGCCGATATATATTCAGCCACTTCCGACGATACTATATCTGATTTATTGTTGAAAAATACGTATTTGTTTTTGTTCATAAATAATTATTTCCTTTTGGTTTATAAATTTTGCATATTTATTTTTATTTATAGCTGTGTTAGACATATGTATTAATACGTAGAAAATGCTTATACTGTGGGGCGTTGCGTTACCGTAGGGACGAACTGTGTTCGTCCGCAGAGATTGTTCTGTTTTGGCGGGGGGACACAGATCGCCCTACCATAAAAAATAATTTTCCCGGACGGATAA
>Ga0099364_10005661_pt1 | contig 18487 bp, 10 predicted proteins | sample TergutTh196P3_FD_73070 | JGI IMG/M metagenome (GOLD analysis project Ga0099364, IMG submission 73070) | Microcerotermes parvus P3 segment gut microbial communities from Pointe-Noire, Republic of the Congo - Th196 P3 | ecosystem: Host-associated > Arthropoda: Insects > Digestive system > Gut ...
GGCGTGGCGATTATCCACCAGGAGCTAAACCTGTGCCGGCATTTGACGGTTGCGGAAAACATCTTTCTCGGAAGGGAAAAGACAAAAAATGGCATGCTTTCCAACTCGGAGATGGAGAAAGAGGCAAAGAAAACGCTAGACGAGCTAAGGATTGACATGTCGCCTAGCCAGATTGTTGGGGATTTGACTATATCAAAACAGCAAATGGTTGAAATCGCAAAGGCGCTGTCAACGAACGCTAAGATTTTGGTTATGGACGAGCCAACCTCTTCTCTAACCGCCAGAGAAATTGATGACCTATTCAACATTATTCGTACATTAAGGAAAAACGGCTGCGGCATTGTATACATTTCACACAGGCTTGAGGAGCTTCAGCATATTGTAGACCGCGTGACCATCATGCGGGACGGGCAGTTTGTAAAGCTGGTTAACTTTGAGGATATCAGCGTCGACGAAATTATCACCCATATGGTAGGGCGCGAGATAAAAGAAAAATTTCCCCGCATAAAATGTGAAAAGGGGAAGGAAGTTTTTTCTGTTAGGAACCTCAATGCAGGAAACATGGTCAGGGATATAAACTTTTCCCTTTATGAGGGCGAGGTGGTTGGGTTCGCTGGGTTGATGGGCGCGGGAAGGACTGAAACGACCCGTGCTATATTTGGTGCCGACCGCAAGGAGAGCGGCGAGATATACGTTAATGGAAAGGAGTGCAAGATTACGCGCCCTCAGGACGCAATAAAAGCCGGGGTCGTATTGCTCCCCGAAGACCGTAAGAAAGACGGCCTTTGCACGAGGCTCAGCGTGCGCCAGAACTTAGCCCTTCCGAACCTTGATTTGGTATGCGGCAAGGCTGGCGTCGTCAACCGCCGTAAAGAGACAGACCTCTGCTACAAAGCGGTAAGCAAGCTTTTGATTAAAACATCCGGACTTGAAGTTGATTCGGCAAACCTGTCCGGCGGCAACCAGCAAAAGGTTGTTGTGGGGAAATGGACTGCACGCGATTCGAAGGTGGTTATCTTTGACGAACCTACCCGGGGCATTGACGTCGCTGCAAAAGTAGAAATATATAACATAATGAACGAACTAAAAAAACAAGGTATCGCGGTCATGTTTGTTTCCTCGGAGATGCCTGAAGTTTTGGGTATTGCCGACCGTGTCATAGTGATGTGTGATGGCCGCATAACTGGCGACATGCCTGTTGAGGAAGCGACCCAGAACAAGATCCTTACTCTCGCAACTCGGTTTGAGAGCAAAACGGTAGGCAAGCCGGACGGCGTTTCAAATGTTTCATAGGCATTCAAATAAATATTATTGTAGGGGCAGGGACTATACTTTATGAACACTAAGTCGATTTCTGAATCATTCAAGAGATTCCTCGGCATCAGGGGAATGAGGCCGGCTCTGACAGCCTTTGTGGGCCTTTTTGTTATCTATTCAGCATTTGGTATAATAAACCCCATGGTGTTTTCTTCAGCTAATGTTATGAACCTAATGCGCTCGATGTCCAAGTACTTGCTAGTTGGTATCGGACAGAGTTATGCTCTCATAACCGCCAATATTGACTTGTCGATTGGCTCTGTGGTTGGCTTGAGTGCCATGATGTCCGCAACGCTAATGACAAATTCGGTGCCAGTTATCCCGGCGATCCTTATTACGATGGTTTGTTGCTTGGCTATTGGGATGATAAACGGCGTGATGGTAGGAAAGTTCAAGCTTCCGCCTTTCATTGCGACACTGGGCACAATGTTTGTTGCCAGGGGCATTTGCTACATGGTGAACAACAACCGTAATACCGACGCAATTGCTTCCGGCATTGGCAAGGAAGCGGCGGACAGGCTTCAGGGCATCCTGTATTACGGCACGAGCCTGAATGTCTTCAATACCTTCTGGATTGCTTTAGCCGTGTTTATTGTGTTTTTCTTCTTCCTTTCTAAAACCCGCTCAGGGCGCCATATTTACGCGATAGGCTCAAATATCGAAGCCGCAAAGCTTTCAGGCGTCAATGTTGAAGTGACGGTGACAAAGGCTTACATGATAAGCTCTTTTTGCGCGTTTGTAGCCGGTTTGATACTGTGTGGCCAAGCTGGTATGGGGAATATGGAAGCAGGTATATCCTACGAAATGTACGGGGTGGCTTCGGGCGTTATTGGCGGCGTCTCCCCATTAGGCGGCACAGGCATACTTCTCGGAACCCTTGCAGGATCGGCTGTGTGGCAGACTCTTGAGAATGGGCTTAGCATGATCGGCGCCCAGGTAGGCATTCAGCGTATTATTATCGGCGTTATTGTTGTACTTGCGGTCTTATTGGACGTTGTGTTGCGCAACGGAAAAAAGCCAAGAAGGCCCAGCAAGTCGGCTGCCACAACTAAGGCATAAGGTTCTAAAAAAGCCAAAAAGGCCTGGTAGGCCGCTCGCAGGCCTAGCAGGCTGCTTGCCACAATTAAAAAAGCATAAAGTTCCACAAAAGACAAGAAGGGCCAGCAAATCGGCTGCCACAACTAAGGCATAAAGTCCCGCAAAGGAATTTGCGGTTACTTTATAAAAAAATATATTTAAATGGAGGTTCTTTTATGAAAAGAAGAGGTTTCGCATTATTGATCGCTGTCTGTATGGTCTTGTCATTTGTTACTGCTTGCGGCGGAGGCCAGCCAGCGGAGACAACAACAGCAGCACCACCGACGACAGCGGCACCGGCGCCGACAACAGAAGCGCCGGCGACGACAACAGAGGCTCCGACGACGACAACAACGGCCCCTACACAGCCAGCCGCGCCGGATGCGCCGAAGGTCGCGCTCATCACGATGGATTCAATGGATACGCATTGGATCACCCTTAACGAAGGGGCACAGAAAGCAGCAGGGGAACTGGGGGTTACGGTAACATTTATGTCCCCCAATACTAAGGACGACGCGCAACAGATCGAATGTGTAAATAACGCCGTAGCAGGCGGATATAACGCGATTCTGGTAGCCGCGAATGGGCCGGACGCCATCTCGGGTGCTTTGAATGAAGCCGTTGCGTCAGGCGTAAAGGTAGTTTATGTTGACTCCCCGGCAAACGTTGCCGCTGAAGCAACATTCTCAACGGACAACACGGCTGCGGGCAGGATCGCTGGCGAGCAAATGCTCAAAGCTTTTGCCGAAGGCGGGGCGACAAGCGGCTCAGTTGGCATCATTAACGTTAACGCGGCAACAGACTCTTGCGTAAGGCGCGAAGCTGGGTTCCGCGAAGCGTTTGCAGGATCCGGATTTGACATTCTTGAGACCCAGTACGGCGAAGGCGATGCGGCAAGGTCGCAGGAAATTGCACAGAACTACATCACACAGGGAGTTATCGGAATATTCGGCGCCAACGAAGGCTCAACGGCGGGCGCAGGCAACGCTATCAAAGCCACTGGCGGCGGGACCGTTGTAGGCGTTGGGTTTGACAAGTCAGACACGATTTTGAACCTCATTGACGATGGTTTCCTGTATTGCACAATGGCTCAGAACCCTGACGTTATGGGTTATGAAGGAGTAAAAGCGGCTATTCAGGCAGTAGGCGGCACAAGCTTAGGCGGACAAGTCGTCGATACCGGCGTATCGGTTATTGCAGGCCCTGGCGGCGGGTTGACGGCAGCTCCGGCGGTGAATTACCAGATCGCGCTTATCACCATGGACTCAATGGATCAGCACTGGATCACCCTTAACGGCGGAGCGCAGCAGGCAGCTGCGGAACTGGGCGTAACAGTTACGTTTATGTCGCCGAACACGAAGGACGACGCGCAGCAGATTGAGTGCGTTAACAATGCGGTTGCCGGCGGATACCAGGCGCTTCTGGTTGCGGCGAATGGGCCGGACGCTATTTCTGGCGCTTTGAATGAAGCTATAGCGGCAGGCCTCAAGATAATCTATGTTGACTCGCCCGCTAATGTGGCGGCTGAAGCCACTTTCTCAACGGACAACACAGCAGCTGGGCATCTGGCTGGCTTAGAGTTGCGTGGCGCCCTTGAAGCGGCTGGAACGACTTCTGGCAACATAGGCATCATCAACGTTAACGCTGCTACGGATTCTTGCGTAAAGCGTGAGGAAGGTTTCCGCGCTGCGCTTGAAGGTTCCGGGTTTACAATTCTTGAGACCCAGTACGGCGAAGGCGACGCGGCAAGGTCGCAGACCATAGCCGAGAACTACATCACACAGGGCGTAGTCGGAATATTCGGCGCGAACGAAGGATCGACAGCTGGCGCGGGCAACGCTATTAAAGCGGCGGCGGGATCAAACGTAATCGGCGTTGGCTTCGATACGTCTGACGCCATCATGGGCCTCATCGCTGACGGATTCTTGCTTGCCACAATGGCACAGAACCCAGCGGTTATGGGCGCCGAAGGCGTAAGGGCAGCTGTAAACGCCCTTAATGGCACAAGCTTAGGCGGAGCGGTTGTAGACACAGGAGTATCTGTGTTGAAGAACTAATCTGGGAATAGAAGCATGGCCAGCTGGCGTGGCTACCAAGCATGCCAGTAAGCAAGGTTAAGCATGGCCAGTAAATAGAAAAGCTAGAAAAAAATGCATAGGGCGCCGGTCAGGTATCGGCGCCTTTCTTATTAAGGGTCTGTGGGTGAGATTTGGATATGGGTGAGATTTGGATATGGATGTGATTTGGATATGGATGTGATTTGATATGGATGTGATTTGGATATGGATGTGATTTGGATATGGGTGAGATTTGGATATGGATGTGATTTGATATGGATGTGAACTTGAAGAGGCCTGTTAATGCAAATGAACAGAACAATGAAGGCAAGGCAGGCGGCGACGCCGGCAGGAAAAAAAGATTGGAATGGGCAATAATTGCCTCCCTGTTTTTAGTAGCCGTCGCGATTGTGATTTTCGTATTTTCTAGCGGTAACAACCAAAAATACATAAATCAATCAGTAATTTCTGTTAATTATACAATTACTGTTGACGATCCCAATATTAAGATTTTAAGGGTAACCACAGACATATTCATAAACAAGCTTTCCTCCGAATCCATGGTTTATTTCTATAGGGAAGGGTTCAGGTCGCCAATCATATCATGTATGGACGAAAAAGGAAAAGAGCTTGAAGTGTTCGACAGCGGCGAAATTATGTCAATTGGCCCTTTGGACAGGACCTCTAAACATGTCACGATGGTATATGACGTCAGGGTTGGGTACGAATACGCGGAGCAAACGTCGGCCCGTCGCCACCAAGGCGACCTTTACAGCGACTTGCTTGTTTTTAGCGGGGACAAAGTGTTGATGTTCCCTCTAATGGACGTATCCGACATGACTTCTCCTGAAAAGTACGTTAATTCAGTTTCGTTTAAGCTGGATGCGGATTTTGGCTGGCAAGCGATCATGCCCTTCGGCGAAGAGCTGTCTAGTGATTTGTCTTTTACCATTAAAAAGCCAACCTGGTCCGATTTTAATGCAATTAGCAAGTCGGCGTTCTGCTTCGGACGGTTTGACCGATTTGACGCAGGCGTAGGCGGGCCTGTTTTTATTGACAGCGGTGCAGGCGGCGGCATTTCCCGCCAGTCTGTTGAAGCGCTTAAATCATTTTTGCAATACTATGACGCACTGTTCGGAGAGCTTCCGCCGGACGCCCCGTTAGTGTTGCTGCGCAACGCAATGGAAGACAACATTATGATCCTTGGAGGAGTTGGATCCAAAGGCGGCGCGATATCCATTGATTTAAACCAGGCAGAGGACTGCCAGACCCTTTCGACCACATTGTTCCACTTGTATTTTGACAGCAAGGTAAAAGCGCGGAACTTGCGTATGCTGCCATATTCCTGGATTTACAACGGGCTTTCAAACTATCACGTTAACAGGTCGTCAAGGGGGCTTTCAGAAGACATAAAGGACGCATTCTCTATCGCCAATGTAGGCGAACCTGAAATTGACTATCTAAAATACCTTTATTTCTCGCTAAAAGAGCCGAACTTCCTTGCCGTCAACCCGTCAATGGAGGGGTCCATGTCAGATTTGGAATATGGGTATTACATGAATATCAAAGTGCCTACGATGATCGCTTTTATTGATTATTGCATAGCGGAAAACGGCAAAGACAGTTTTATTGGGGCATTGGTCGAAGCTGGCGCCGAGGAGAGGGAGTTGGACGTGAACGCTTTTCTGGAAAGGGAATGTGGAAGCGGCTATGATGGCTTAATAAGGTATTTTTCGGGCAGCGCACTCTTGCCAAACTATAACAATTACAACATCGACGGGACAATGCAGGACGAGGAGATTATTTCCGTGCTAGATGAAGCTGAGTCTTACTTCGCGTATCTGATTGAGGGGCACCATGAACTGTTCTATATGTATTTGCCGCTTGAACTGCTTAATTACGAAGAGTTTTTTAGAGAAGCGGAATCGATTGGCGCCCGTTACAGCACCGACGAGGTGCAGGCTGAAGTTGAGGGTTTTTCCAAAACGTTGCACCAGTTTTTAATGCAGTTCGCAACATTTGCTAAAATGGCGGGGATTGACGACATTACGCAGACTAGAAATGATCAGAGTCTATACGGCGCGGGGTCATATGATATGTGGATGGAGTTTTGTGATCGCGTGGGTTACAAAAACCTCAACTAAAATCGGTATAGAAAAGCCACAAAAGCTAAATACCTATTCAAATACCTCTCGTCATTGCGAGCGAAGCGAAGTAATCCAAGCCTCGTCATTGCGAGCAAAGCGAAGCAATCCAGGCCTCGTCATTGCGAGCAAAGCGAAGCAATCCAGGCACCGAATTAACGGGAAATACAGCAAAACAGAGATTTCACAGACTAGATTGCTTCGTCGCTACGCTCCTCGCAATGACAAAGTGGGATTCTGAACAGTTACAAAGCTACAAAGCCACGACTAAAATTGCTATGAAATGTCACAACTGAAATTGCTATAAAATTGACATAGAATTTATATAATGTTACCATAATCGTAATCATTAATGATGCCTGTTTATTTAATTCGAATAGAAAAGCGCAATGCGCTTGAGGGGGGCAGCATTTTTTGGGCTTCCTTTTCTGGGGGGGGCTATTCGAATTAAAATTTCGCAATAATTATCTCAACAGGATCATACCCGAATAGCTTGCAAATCTTTTCGCTCTCGGGTATAAATAATCTATTATTGGAGGATTCTATATGAAACGACGTAGATTCTTAAAGGCAATTACTGCCGTGCTTCTTACGTTGGCTATGGTTTTGCAGACGGTTAGCGTCATGGCGCATGTTGTGGCGCCGGACAAGTCTTTTACGCTCTATATGGTTCCAAACTCCCATATTGATACTGCGTGGAGATGGCCATACCAGCATACGGCGGAAGTTGTCATAAATGATACTTTTAACAGGGCGGTCACTGCGCTGAAAGTTAACCCCGCCTTCAGGTTTACAATTTCCTGCTCGAAACACTATGAGTGGACAAAAGAATACTATCCCGCGATGTATGCGGATATCAAAACAATGATTACAGGCGTTCAAGGAGACGGTAGCCCGAAACCCGAGGGTTGGGGTACGATAGGCTTGGCAGGTGGCCAGGTTGTTGAACCGGACCTTAACCTGCCAAGCGGCGAAGCTTTAATACGCCACGGCCTTTACGCGCAGCACTTTTTTGAGAGGGAATTCGGCGTGATGCCGAAAGTCGGTTTTGTGCCGGACGTGTTCGGCTTTACCGGGCAGTTCCCGCAGATACTAAGGAAAACCGGGATGAACTACTTCGCCGCGACCAAGCTTAACTGGAATAACGACGGAACCGGGCAGACTGGCTTGCCTTTGAATGGCGGCGGGTTTGACCCAGGCGTGTTCCACCAGACGAGTGGCACGTCCGGAAGCGCCCGCGAGTCCGACATGTTCTGGTGGGAGGGCATAGACGGGTCCGATGTTCTATCCTACAATGCCAAGCGCGACTACGTAAGCACCGACTGGACTCCCGGCAACGACATAAACGGAACCGGCCAGGAAACGGCTTTCAACCGCAACAGGAGGTCAGGCACGATAAACCATACGCCAATTGGAGAAACTACTGCCAGGACGTTTACGTACGATTATGACAGCCATAGCAGAATCGCGCTTGCAATGTTTGGCACCGGCGACCATGGCGGCGGCCCGACTGCGGCGGCTGGTGCTGGCATAGGCACTACAGGCAACTCACATTGGCTGCCGTTAACCTTGAACCAGAATTCAAACGTGACTGTAAAGTCGGCAAACGTTGAAGAATTCTTCCTGGCGTTAGAAGACCCGACCAATTGGGACGAAGGTTGGGCCGACAAGCGCGGCGTGTTCAGGAGCGTTGGCGAGAACTACCTCTCGTACCACCGCGGCGTTTACACGACATGGTCGCGCATGAAGAAATACAACCGCCAGATGGAGATACTTGGCGAAACAGCCGAAAAAGCTGTAACTTTGGCTTACTGGGCAAATGCCCTTGAGAACAACAACCAAGAAAAGTTTGAACTCGGCTGGAACAAGGTTTTGACTAACCAGATGCACGACGTCATACCGGGTTCATCAGCCCCCTATCAGTACTATGTTTCATTTAACGAATACGAATTGACAAAGAACCTGTTTTCCAATGCCCAGAACAACGCCCTCCTAGGGCTTGCTTACCGCGCCGACACGGTTGTCGCTGAGGGCGTCCCTGTGTTTGTGTACAATGCGTTGTCATGGAAGAGGGACGGGGAGGTTGTGTCCAATATTAAGCTTGACAAGCAGTACCCCAACATAAAGGTATTTGACGGCGCGACGGAGCTTCCGGTAAATGTTATTGAAAGCAAAGCGGACGGGTCGGCAAAGATCAGCTTTATTGCCAAAGGTGTGCCATCGCTTGGCTACAAGGTTTTCAACGCCGTTGGGACAGATGCCCCGTCAGCGTTTGAGTCCGATGTGGCAGTACAGGAAACGGACACAGGGTTTGTTGTGAGCAATGGCAACCTGCAATTCACAATAGACAAGTCAAGCGGCAATATTTCGAGTATGATAAACAAAAAAGACGGTAACCGCGAGGTGTTTTTCCAAAAAGCCACTTCCAGTATGGCTAATGAACTCCAGTACGTTACAGGCGAAAACGGCGCCAACGGGTGGCCCGCATGGGACGTCGGCTGGGCCCAAGTCGGCAGCCCGGCGATTAACTGGAACAGGGTTACAAGCGCACAAAGCGTTCAGGTCGTGAACACTTCCAAAAAGCAGGTAACAATCGCTGTCTCCCAGAATTTCCTTTCTTCTTCGGCAATTCGCTATATTACCCTCCTTGCGGGAAGCGACAAAGTTGACGTTAAGATGGAAGTTGACTGGAGAGAAGTTGACACAAACCTGAAAATAGCGTTCCCGATAGATGTTGATGCCAGGGGCGCCAGCTATGAGATAGCTTATGGCGCAATGGACGGCGCGAAGGAAGTAGAGAGGCTTGACGACGTGACGCCTGACCAGCCTTATGGCGGCACAGGATCGCTTGGGCGCTCAACATTGCGTGGCCCCACAAAATACCTCGCTCAGCGTTTCGAACAGTCAGGGCACAAGTGGATGGACATTACAGACGACGACAAGGGGCACGGGCTAAGCATCCTCAACGACGCGAAATATGGGTATGATGTCCTCAAGTACACCAAAGACGGGACTGCGGCAACAACCGGGACTGGCAGCGACCCCGCTCTTAGCGATGGCGAAACCTATGTCCGCGCCCGGCTTAACGTGCTCCGTTCTGCGTCATCCGCGTCTTCGGACTATGAGACGAGCAAATATGGGTCCGGACAGGTAAAAACAGACCCTGGGTTCCAGGAGTTTAATTATTCTATTTACCCGCATTCCGGCACGTGGCAAGACGCTGACACATCCATAAAGGCCCATGAGGTTTGCTATCCGATGCCAGCATTCCAGGCTGTACCGTCGAATGGCGGCATGGGCAAGGAAAGGTCCTTCCTATCGATTAACGAACTAGCCACGAATGTTAAAATTGGCACTGTCAAGAACCAATATGACTCGCCTGAAGACAAAGACACATTTGTGGTAAGGGTTTGGGAGTCGGAAGGGAAAGACAATACGCCCGTAACTTTAACACTGCCCGCGGGTGTTGTATGGGCAAGGGAAGTTGACGCGATCGAACGCGTAAACGCGGCTTTTAACAAGCCTGTTACAGTTAGCGGCAACACAGTTTCGTTTACAATGAACCATTATGAAATAACGACGCTTGAAATAAAGCTACAGCCAAGCGGCGCAGCAGCGGCGGCGCTCAGCCAGCAGGCTGTGAACCTAGGCTCGTTCTTTAATGTTAGGGGAACTAGCCCAGACAGCGACCGCAGGGCGGGCAACCTGGACGGTGCGGGCAACACGGTTCCGGAAAGGAACTGGCCGTCGGTTGTTGATTATCAAGGCGTTAAGTTTAGCATGGGGCCAGCGGCAGACGACAACTATGTTGAAGCAAGGGGGCAAACAATACCGGTTCCGCCGGGGCAGTACGACAAGGTGTACCTGCTCGGCGTAGCGGCAGGCAGTGGGGAGAGGAGCGGCCAGTTTGCTGCGACATACTCGGATGCCAGCGCCGCAAGGAAGACGATTGCGTTTGCTGACTTTAAAACTGAACTATCTGGGTACGACCGTTCAGTCAGGTATGACACCAAGCCGTATGTGTACGATTCTATTGGGTACGTGTTTACACATTGGCACGACGGCGTCAATGACCAGATGACATGTGACAATTACCTGTTTGTGCACACGATCGAACTGGATGGCAGCAAGGCCCTCTCAAGCATTACGCTTCCAAATGCAAGCGGCATTAAGATTACGGCAATCACGGTCGCAAGCAGTCCCGTTTCCGGGTTCGCCAGCGTTTTTGAGGACGCGGTTGCCATTGACCCGAAACCCCCGGCGAATGTCGCCGCAACGCTAATTGAATCAAATCAAAGCGTTGAAGTTAGTTGGACAGCCCCAGGGGACGCAGTCAGGTCATACACTGTCTATGTAGGGCTTACGCCTGACTTTGCCATCGGCAGCAGCATATATACTGGCGCGGCAGCTGGTTTGGCTACAAGCTTTGTTTATGAGTCGCCAGCGCGAAGGGACACGTTCTACTTTAGGGTGGCAGCTGTGTACTCGGATTTACTCAGATCCGAGCCAACTGCAAGCACGAGCGGCATTCTAGCTGGTATACCACCGAGCACGGAATGCGAAATACTTGACGTTGACGCGCCATTGAGTATCTCTGGAACGAGTATTACGGCCCTTGTGTCCAGCCACACAACTGGGATAAATCTGACCGATATGATTAGCATAAGCGACAAAGCCAGCTGGAACCTTTATAGCAACGCTGGGTACACGACGACAGCCAACAAGAACGTTACAGGCCTGTTGTCGGGGAACAATGTAAGATATATAAGGGTTATAGCGCAGGACGGCACAACGGCAAAGGACTATGTCATAACAATTACCCGCAAGACCAATGTCATTGGCTGGTTTAATGCCGCCCCTCCGATGGACGGGACATTAGATCCTAAGGTCTGGGGAGACAAAGTCTTTACGCTTGCCCCAGGGGCTGAAGGCGTCAATATGAACTCGCTCCAGCCGGCAAGCGGCAGCCCAATCCCCACAGGGTTTTCGGCAGATCTCTATTTGGGCTATGACGAAACCAACGTTTATTTGGGAATGGTCGCCGAGGATCCGTACTGGTCGCCGGCCCCAACCACCAACTCCAACATTTGGCAAGGCTGCGGCATTCAGCTAATGATCTGGAATGGCAGGGGTTCGAACGCTAACTCCGAGTACGGCTTTGCGATAAACTCAAATGGCAATAAAGCGCATAATCAGTGGACTACTGCTTCGGGCGCGACCTCCTTGCCTAGCAGTTATAGCAACTACGAAATCAAGAGGGTTGACGGTACCGATACATTTGTTTACACCATCGCCATACCGCGTAGCTCGTTTAGGACGGGCTGGGCAGCAAACCCGCTTGCCGAGGGCCAAGAGCTGTGGTTCACCATATGCTACAACTACCCGAACGGGAGCGGAAACATTTCCTATGCCTTTGATATGAGCTTCCACTCTAAAGCGCTGAACGACTCCAGACCGCTCGCGTTAGGGTCTTCCATCGGCCAAAACGAGACGCTTAAGGCATACATCGTCGATGGCGTTATAGTAGACGTTACATTGAGCGTAGAGTCGCCTGGGGACGCGATCTTGTATCTCGCGGCATATGACGCACAAGGCAGGCTTCTAAAAGTCGTGCCATATGTGCCTGTGCAGGCTGGCAGGCATGATATGCAGGTTAACTTTGACATCGACGGTGCTGCCGAGGTGAAGGCCTTCCTATGGGAGGATGGAACAATGGCGCCATTGGCTGTGTCAAAAGACCTGTACGGCCCATAGAGAAGTATTAGCAAAAGTATTAGCAAACAGTAGTTGAACGAATGTGTGGGCGGCTTCGGCCGCCCACATCCGTAAATTCCATATGACCCTACGAAACGCCCATTCCAAATAGCAAAAAAGCCAAACAGTCAAAAAGCCAAACGTAAGGGCGGATATTGAATCCACCCCTATACGAAATTATAGTCATTCATATATCTCGTCTGTCTCCTCGGCGAACATCTTTCTGCGGAGGTCTATGTCGTCGTAACTAATGCCTTTCTGCCTTGCCCTATAATAGTAGTCGTTCAGAAGTGCGTACACTGGCTGGCAGTAGGCGCTCAATAAAGATGCGGTAGCGGCTGTGACAAACGAAGCCCGCCGACTGGAAAGGTTTTTCACCGCAGTTTGAAGTTGCTCATATGTTACCCTATCGATATGATAAGTTTCATCATACATTAAAAAATAAGAGCCGATAACCTCCTCAATGCTGTTCAACGCGGCAAGAATGTCCTCGTCCGAAGGCTGATACGGTTGGAGGCCCCAAAGTGGGGGAACCTCAAGAGAGAGGAGGTAGGATTCGACGTATTTTCCGGCATCTTCTTCGCCGAGCAGGTCTATTGCGGTTTCGAACGAAACAAACCGTTCATCAAGCGAGAATCCATTTTCGACGCAAAATCGCAACGCAGAGTCTGCGGGCATGCCTTTTTCCTGTGCGAGGGCCTCAAGGTGTTTTACAAGCAGCGGGGCGGCAGTATAGTGCAGGAACTCGACTTGTGCTTCAAGTGCAAGATCCTCCTCGCGCATTGGCGGAAAGCCGAATACCATCGGGTCCTTTATCCGCATATACAGGTATTGGTTGAACAGAGTTGCAAACTGGCGGTTTACGTTGATATCAAGGCGCGTTTTTAACGAATCTGGAAGCGTGTCCATCGACATATTCTCGTAATAGGTGGCAAAGCCTTCATAAAACCAAAGGTTAGAAGGCATGTGGAACGTTGAGTAAGGCGCGGCTGAATCAAAAAATGCATGAAACATGCGGTGCGACAAAAGCTCCCAATCCCTAGTCAAACCCGAGTCAAACGAGGCGGCGACTGAACCGCTGCCTGCCCCGCCTATTACCTGAGGAGTGTCGGCGTCCGGCTCCGGGAGCAGGGCTATTGTGTAAAGGTTTGGTGAGGAGCCGAAAAGCTCTGCATAAAAGGCGTATAGGTTATTAAAACCGTCAAGCACATCTTGGCTGTATGCATCCGTGCCAGTCAGGGCGAAGGCTTTTAATCCTGGGGCCATATTGGGCAACTCATTGAATTCGCCAAAAACGAAAGCGTCCTGGGTTATGGCATAAATATCTGCCCAATGCGGATTTTTGATTGTATCCCTTGGGGTTATCTGCTCCCAGCCATAAGGCAAATCAAACTCGAAGCTAATCTCGCCCAACAGTGTATTTTGATCCGTTCCGGGCAAGTAGATATAGTTATCGGTTGGTAGTAACAGTGCTTGCTCGCCATCAAACATTGCGTAGTTAGAAGCTATATTGCCGCGGTTGCCGTGTTTTCCTAACACAGCGACCTCTGCCGTGTAAGTTAGATACGTTCTGCTGCCCCGGCCAGTTGAGATATAGAATACGCCTTCTTCCAACAAAGGGTTGCCTGTCGGCTGGCCTGAAGCGTTGGTACATGCGTAAACCTCGATTGGCTTGTCTCCAATCAACAAAGACACTGCGCCAGTTTTGCTGAACACAGGATTGTGAATTTCCAGCGTTACCAAAAGGATGTTTCCGTCGTTCGGGATTATTACTTTGTAGTTGAATCTGGGAAGCTCATCAAAAAACATGAAGCACGCTAAGAGCGCAATTGCCAATACAGCCGCAGTACATGTAATTATAACTGTGCGAAGGTTAATCTTTTCGAATACTGACATGAAATCCCACCCATCTACCTTTTGTCGGGTTAATGTGTTAATATGTTAGTATATTATAGCATAATATGGTACGCAAAGAAAGGTTAGCAACACGGACAAAATGCATAAGACTCACAGAAAAGGTGACTATTCAAATACCCCTCGTCATTGCGAGCAAAGCGAAGCAATCCAGGCACCGAATTAACGGGAAAATACAGCAAAACAGGGATTTCACAGACTAGATTGCTTCTTCGCTACGCTCCTCGCAATGACAAAGAGGGGGTTCTGAACAGTTACAGACTCACAGAAAAGAGGTGTTGGACATAACTCACAACCACAACAGTAGCCACGACCACAACCACAACAGTAGCCACGACCACGACCACAACGGTAGCCACGACCACGACCACAACAGTAGCCACAACCACAACCACAACAGTAGCCACAACCACAACCACGACCACAACCATAAAGACACTCACAAACACAACCATGAAAGTACGAAAGCGGTCCTTAACCGCCTTGCCCGGGCTATTGGCCATCTGACTGCGGTGCGAGGCATGGTCGAACAGGGGCGCGACTGTACAGATGTGCTTATCCAGCTTGCCGCCGTGCGCTCTGCAATAAATAAAACGTGCGAAGTGATTCTGAAAGACCATTTGGGGTGCTGCATTGTTGACGCCATAAATACCGGCGATATGAGTGCTCTGGAGGAACTGAAACATGCGGTGGAGCTTCTATTGAAATAACTGCGTCAGCAGTGGAGCCTCTGTTGAAGCAACTGTATCAGCAGAGGAGCTTTTATTGAAACAACAACATCAGTGGTGGAGTCTCCATTATATTGATTGCATTAGTGGTGGAGCTGAAACAACAGCATCATGCATGTTTGTATTTGTAGCCAATTAAGCGGGAGGAGTTGAGCACAACAAAAATCGATGCGGCGTTATGGACAACCGCAGCCGTAATCGGGCTTAAGTAGCCGAGTGCCGAGAAAACAATGCCAAAGGCGTTGACCAGTATCGCGAAAAATATGATATTTTGTACTATTATCCGGTATGTTGCCCTGCACAAGGAGAAGTTGGCCGGCAGCATGTCAATGTTGTCCGACATCAGAGCCATGCTTGACGCTTCGATTGCAACATCTGTGCCAGCCGCCCCCATTGCAATGCCAACATCGGCCAGGGCAAGAGCTGGAGCGTCGTTGACGCCGTCGCCTATCATCGCGACCTTTTCCCCTTCATCTTTTAGTTTTTCGATAACCCCAAGCTTTTCATCCGGCAACAGGTTTGCTTTGTACTCCGTAATCCCTGCCTCGCCGCTGATAGCTTTGGCAGTCTCCTCATTATCGCCCGTCAGCATGATGATGCGTTTGACCCCAATTCTTCGTAGCCGGCTCACGGCGTCCGCCGACTCCTTGCGTATAATGTCCGCTACAGCAATCCCGCCCAGTGCTGTGCCGTCTTTGATTACAATCATCGCTGTGTGGCCCAATTTCTCTTGGTTTGCTAAGAATTGGCGGGCTTCCCCAGAATTTGCCGACAAATCTTCCAACGCCCTGGCATTAGAAACTTCGTAAGCTGCCCCTTCATGCCTTGCTGCCACGCCGCGGCCAAAAAGCATGTCGAAATCTGCGTTTGGCAAGTCTGCCGCGTTGAACAAGTTTTTACTTTCCACAAACCTCATAACAGCTTTCGCAATGGGGTGCTGGGAATTCTTCTCTGCAATAGCCGCTACGGTTAACGTTTCAACCTCGCTGCCGCCGCCGAACACCTCGAAACCCACTACATTAGGTTCTCCCTTGGTGATTGTGCCCGTCTTGTCGATGCAGACCGCCGTGACTTTGGCGCAGTTCTCCACTGCGACTCCGCCCTTGATAAGTACGCCGCGCTTGGCTGCATTCCCTACAGCTGCGACTACTGCAGTAGGCGTCGCAAGCACCAATGCACAGGGGCAGGCTATTACCAATATCGTCATTACGCGCATCAGGGAGTTAGTAAGGAACCATACCAAGGCACAGGCAGCGAGGATAACCGGCAAGAAAAACTTAGCGCACACATCCGCCGTCTTTTGCGCCTGGCCTTTGTTGCCCTGAGCCGCATGTACTGTCTTTATGATTTTGCCCAGCATCGTTTTACTGCCGATATTTTCTGTGAGTACCTCAATGACGCCATTTTCGTTAAGGGATCCAACAAACACCGGGTCATCGACTGATTTGTCTCTCGGCATCGACTCGCCTGTGATCGAGGCTTCGTTTAATGCCGCGTAACCCTTAATGATTGTGCCGTCTACGGGTACCCTATCCCCAGTGATAACCTGAATAATATCGCCAGGCCGCACTTGTTTTATCGATACTTCAACGAATTCGCTATTAATTAGTTTGCGACAAGTAGCAGGAACAAGCTTTATGAGTTCCCGCACCGCGTTTTTTGTTTTCTCCATGGTCATTATTTCTAGGAACTCGCCAAAAAGCATCATGAAAGCAACCAAAGCTCCTGAGAAGAATTCGCCAACATAAGTTGTGCCGATCAGAGCCAGCACAACCAGCATGCCTGCAGTAACCTTCTTAAGCTCAATGGTTGCCTGAAAAGTCGATTTAAGAACATACCCGCCGCCAATAACGAGAGGGACAATGGAAAAGTGGAAAGGCACGACACCTCGCCACGGATAATCTAATAGGTACGAGGCAATCAACAACAAAGCCAAAAAAGCCGGAAACAACAACACCCGATACTCAAGCATTGGATTTTTGGTTTTGGCGCGTACTTGAGTCTGCATGAAAGCTTTTCTCCTTAGCGTTAATTATTATCTATGATCGTGCCCGTGCCTATGCTCATGCCCATGATCGTGATCATGGTTGTGCCCGTTCTCATGCTCATGCCCATGATCGTGATCATGTTTGTGTCCGTGTTCGTGCCTGTGCTCAAGCACACGATCGTGATCATGGTTGTGCCCATGTCCATGTCCATGCCCATTTCCATGCTCGTGCTCATGATCATGATCGCGCCCATGCTCGTGCTCGTGATCATGATCGTGCTCGTGCCCGTGCTCGTGTTCATCCACGTGCCCATGTCCATGGCTGTGTTTATGGCCCTTCTTGTGGGTGTGCTTTTGGCCGTGCTTGTGGCTGTGCTTATGTTCGCCGCTTTCCCCCTCATGCTCAATACCGAAGAGGTCATCAATGTCTTCAACCCCATCAAGCAAGCCGTGCTTTCCTTCGTGCATGTCCGCCCTCCTCTAAAAATGCCATTATTTTATATTTTTGACCGATGCCAGCCACTGTCTAACCCGACCCGATATTTTATATTTTTGATCTGAGTCAACCGCTGTTTAATCCGAAATGTTATGTTCATTCTGTAGCTGACAACGAATCTTTCACTTTGTCAACAAGCATATATATAATAGCCATAATAATCATTGCTGCAACGACAAGGAGGTTTTCGTTATCCATATTGCTTGGATTTTCTTCCCTTACCAGAAGATTGGCTAAACTAAGATCCTGGGGATTTGTGCCGCTATGAAAAATTCCAGCGAAAGCCGTTGTTTCAGTGAGCAATACCACCAATAATGTGATCAAAATGATTAGCGTTACTCTTTTCTTCATACCTGCCGCCCTCCTCATAGGATATAAGTATTCTACTATCAAAGGTGAGTTTTTGTCAACGAAAACAGATCGCAATCTGGTCACGTAACGCTCGAGATGCGTTTTTCCCTGTCTGATCCGTATGTGATATTGTCCTTGCAATCCGCACGAGATGTGTTCTTCCCTAACAAATACGCAACAGTAACACGGTCAAATATACAACAGTAACACAGGCCCAACCGGGGAGCCAGAAATCCTTTCTGACGTTCGCGACAGTACGTTTCCTGAGTCGTTGTAATTGAACCACTCTTATATACCCATACCCGAGAACGAAAAAGCTTTCGCTTCTTGCGTGTCTTTTTGCCACCCGGCTTAGTTGTCAAAACTTTTATTATTTGTATGGCGCGAAGCATTCCTGCGTTTTGACGCCTTTTATTGCGGCAATAATCCTACGCAATAACCAGCAAATCTTTTCGTTCCCGGATATAAGTGTCAAGGTACAGGTCGGGGGTCGAGGTTAGCGTTTCTGCCCGATAGGCTCGATTCCCCATGCATAGTAATACTGCCATTCTGTGGGGTTGTACTAACCATCCTCTTGAGTCACTCACCGCTTTGTCATTTGGGCAATTCTGTGGATATGCATATTTTATCCATGTTTAAGGCTCTTCACCATAACGGTAATA
>Ga0099364_10005662_pt1 | contig 18486 bp, 19 predicted proteins | sample TergutTh196P3_FD_73070 | JGI IMG/M metagenome (GOLD analysis project Ga0099364, IMG submission 73070) | Microcerotermes parvus P3 segment gut microbial communities from Pointe-Noire, Republic of the Congo - Th196 P3 | ecosystem: Host-associated > Arthropoda: Insects > Digestive system > Gut ...
ATTTGTAAGATTTCCGCCGCGCCTGTGATTTCGGCAATTTCATTTGTTATCGCGCTCTGCCGCGCGAGATTGTAGCGCACCTGGAGCTCTTCGAGCATATCCTTCGCGTTTGTCGTCGCGGAATGCATGGCGTTCATGCGCGCGAAATGTTCGCTGGCGTATGCTTGAACCATGAATCCGAATATCAGGCCGATTACGTATTGCGGGACAAGAATATCAAAAACTGACTGCGCGGACGGATGATACATTATGCTGTCAAGCGTTTCGGCGTCCCTGACGTCGTCGTAATCATGCAGCCTGACGGGCAGAAGCCGGAATTCGACGGGGCTCCCCTTTGAGATGCCATAAAATGAGGTGTATATGACGTGTATGTCGTCCGTAAGCTTCAATACGAACAGCCTTGTCAACTCGTGGGCTACTTCGCGCGCTTTTTCCAGCGTCGGGTCCTGGACGATGCCCATGAAAGAAATATCGGGGGTCATGCCTCGCGAATGGAAGAAATCCTCAGCCGTGTTTCCCATGGTGAGCAGCGACGTGCCCGTCGTAGTTCCGCGTATGCGTTCCAAAGCAAAGTTTAAGACATTTGAGTTGTGGGAACCGCAAAGTCCCTTGTCCCCTGATATGACGATAAACGTCGTATGGTGGCGCGGACGAGCTTCGAAAAAAGCGTGAGAAACATCCTGGGACGATACAAGCAATTCCCTCATCATGCGGCGGATATTGGAAAAATATATGCGGTTATGGCCGATATGCCCCATAACCTGCTGCGTTCTGTTTGAGGAGACCATTTCCATCGCGCCCGTGATTTTTTTCGTTTGTTCGACCGCGGAAATACGTTGCCTTATTTCATTTGCCCCTGTCACTGCCAACACCGCCTTGAGAAAAGAATAGCTTAAACGCCTCTGTTAGATCGTATCTATCGCTTTCTGACAGTTTCCCCGTGGTTTGGATGCTGCGCATGACGGATTTCACGTTGAGCGACAGAAAGCTGAGAATTGATTTGATGGTCGCGGGCATTTCATGAGGGGCGAAGCTTTCCAGAAAACCTCCTGAAGCCGCAAGAAGCAAGACTACTTGCTCAGACAGGCTGTAATTTAGCTCCATCGGCTGTATCAAAAGCTGAGTCAGCCTTTCCCCTCGGCGCAGTTGAACGGCTGTGGTTGGATCAATGTCCGCGCCAAACTGGGCGAATACCGCAATATCGCGATACTGGGCGACTTCGAGCCGCAGATTGCCGGAAACGTCGCGCATGGCTCTGTGCTGAGCCGCCCGTCCGACCCGGGAGACCGACAAGCCAACGTTGATTGCAGGGCGCTGCCCTGCGTTGAACATCTCCGTTTCAAGGTATATTTGCCCGTCCGTGATGGAGATGACATTTGTCGGAATATATGCAGATATGTCTCCGGCCAGGGTTTCAACTATCGGCAGGGCGGTCATCGAGCCTCCGCCTAGGTCTTGCGAAAGTTTTGCCGCGCGCTCAAGCAGGCGGCTGTGCAAAAAGAACACGTCGCCCGGATAAGCCTCGCGCCCGGATGGGCGGCGCAGCAATAGCGACAGCGTCCTGTAAGCCACCGCATGCTTAGATAAATCGTCATAAACAACCAAGGTGTCCCGTCCGCCGTACATGAACTCTTCCGCAATGGCGCAAGCGGAATATGGCGCAAGATACTGCAATGCGGCAGAATCGCTGCCGAACGCCGTGACAATCACGGTATAGTCAAGGGCTCCGGCCTTATCAAGCATATGCGCTATGCCGGAAACGGTCGAAGCTTTTTGCCCAATCGCGCAATAGACGCAGATGACGCCTTTGTCCCGTTGATTGATTATCGTGGAAAGGGCAATAGAGGTCTTTCCCGTCTGGCGGTCGCCGATAATAAGCTCACGCTGGCCGCGCCCGATCGGAATCATGCTGTCAATGGACAGGATGCCGGTTTCGAGCGGTGTGTCGACGGGCGCGCGCTGCATGATCGTCGGAGAGGGAGCTTCTATGGGACGATGATAATTATGCCTGAGTTCCCTGCCATCGAGCGGCCTTCCGAGAGGGTCGACGACACGGCCCAGCATGTATTCACCGACGCCTATTTCCGCTATCCTGCCGGTTGAGTGAGCCAGGCTGGAGGTTGTAACGCTGCCGTCAAGGATGGCGGCGCCAACGCTGCCGAGGCGGAGGTCAAGCGCAAGGCCCACAGCGCCGATGTCAAACGAGAGCAGCTCTCCGTAGCTGCAGTTTGAAAGGCCGCTGATATGCACGATACCGTCGCTGTTGCTTTGAACCGTGCCGTATTCGTAGACAAGCGGGCTTGCGTCCGTTGACTTGGCTCGTTGCTTGAGCAGGGAGGCTACGGAAGAAAATGACGGCTCCGTTTCATTGTTTTCCCCGCATGCTTCCGAAAGCTGCCTGCTAAGCTCGGAAAGACGGGAAGAAAAACTGGCATCGTAAATCTTGCCGTCAATATCGGCAATGAACCCGCCGGTTATTTTTGCGTCTTCGACCACTTCAAAATCAAGCGTGGTGCCGAATTTCTCTTCAAAACCCGCGCGTATAGTTTTAATCAGGGCTTCATCCTGCTTCGAAGCGACAATAAGAATAGGCCGATCCATCAGTTACCTCGTTTCGTGGAAAAAATCTTCTACCGCGTTCGAGTTATCGCCGGGCAAGACCTCGCGTTTAAGAATTTGCGCGGCCATATCGGTTGCCAGCTCGGCTATCTCGCGGCATGCGTTACTGACCGCGCGTTCTTTTTCTTCTTCGATCCTCTCTTTCGCCTCGCCGATCATGTTCTTTGCCTTTTCACGCGCTTCACCAAGTATATCCTCCGCTTCTTCGGAGGCTTTGATCTGGCTGTCGCGCATCATATCCCGCCCTTGGGCCTCTATTGACTCAAGGTTCGACGCATATTCTTGCTTTAGCGACTCGGCGTCACGCAGGTTTTTTTCCGCGTTTTCAAGATCGGTCCGCACTCGCGCGGCCCGTTCCCGCAAGAAACGATTGATAGGCTTCCATAAAATGAACCGCAGCAGTATGAACAGGATGATTATATTGATGATATTAATAAGAATATCCGCCGGATGCAGATCCACAGTGATCAACCCCTTTTGCGGCAACCGCCACGCGATTGCCTAATTAGCGCGTGAACAGCAAAATGAGCGCCGTGACGAAACCATAGATTGCTGCGGATTCCGTAAGCGCGAGCCCAAGCAATAGTATCGCGTTTATCTTGCCGGATGCCTCCGGCTGCCTGGCAACCGCATCGACCGCCTTGCTGGTCGCGAAACCCATCGATATTGCCGCCGCCGCGCAAGATAAAAGGCAAAGCGCCGCTCCAATTTCAGTCATATGAATGTACCTCCTGACAGTTATAATTCGTAATGCGTAATGCGTAATTACATGCTGACCCCTAAGGCCTTATTCTATAGCTTCATTTGTAAACGTCAGCGTCAGCGTGACAAAAATGAAAGTTTGGATAATAGGGTGAAAAACGTTGAAAAACAGCCCAACTACGCTGGGAATGCCGACTGCGCCGTAGCCAAGCGCCGAGTAGAGCAGGTCCATGACGATCATGCCCCCCAGCATATTCCCGAACAATCTGCATGCCATTGAAACGGGAATCGCAAGCTCGGCTATCACTCTGAAAACAAAGACGACCGGCGTTGGCGACGCAAGAGTTTTGATTCGTCCGCCGAGGCCTTTTCTCTTGATGCCATACGCATTTATAACAATAAACGTCATAAAGGCAAGCGCAAACGTCATGGTGATGTCGGTGGCGGGCGCGCGCATCCTGAACAACTCAATTAATGCGCTTGCCGTCAGCAGCGCAGAGACCGTCAGGACGTAGGAGCATAGGAATTCGCCGGCTCCGTGCGCCTGTGAGTCCGTATAGTTTTGGACCGTTTCAACGATTATCTCGAGAACATTTTGAATTCCTTTTGGATTGTCCTCAAACTTCCGTACGACAAAAAGGCGAAGCATCACCGCCGCGATTATGAGTGCCGCCATCAATATCCACGTATATATCACCGTTATGCTCAGGCTGAAGCCGAGAAAGTCGACTCTTTCAGGCCATAGCGAAAACTCGAGACTCTCGCTTTCGCGCTGGCCAAAAATCAAGATGATCAACTGTGTCAGGAAAAGATATCCGCCGATAACGACGACTATTGCCGCCAAAGACATATGGCGCTTATCTTTTTTCCTCGGAGGATCGGCTGCCCGGAGTTTTGCATCAGCGCTTCGGCGCCAAAGATATCCCAAAACTGCAATGAGGACGGAAACCCCGAGCAATATCAGATTGAGCAGCATAGAAATATCACCTTTTTTTCAAAAACCGCGCCACGGCGCATACTATGAGCACGGCAGCCATTCCGGAAGCCGCCCACAAGAGAGAGTCTCTGAGCAGAAACACACATCCAAGCAATACGGCCAAAGGGAGGAGAAACTGACTTATTCCCAACAAAATGGACTTTTTATTTAACCCATTGCCTGTGACGGCTTTGGTGAACCTGACGAGCATCCAAAACTGCAGGAGGCCCGAAGCCACTCCGACGACTAACCCAGGCAACACTGTCCGGCCCTCCATTCTAACGTGAGGTTCCGCCCCAAAACCCAAGAGAAAAACCCGGATATCATTTCGAAAATATCCGAATTTTTCAACTTATTCAGGATTGCTTTATTGCCCCACTCATTCATCAACGAGGCTGTTGATGTCGATTATGAGGCTGATGGAACCATCGCCGAGAACGGCGCATCCGCCAATGCCGTGCATCCCGATATTATGTTTCTGGATGTACTCAGGAAGCGGTTTAATAACTGCCTGCTGCTCGCCGATGAGCTCGTCGACGAAGAGGCAAAACGTGGATGTGTCGGTCGATATCATAATGAGTATTCCGTCATCCAGGTTCTCGAAATCGGGATCGATGTCAAAAATCCTGTAAAGCCTGAATACCGGATAACACTCGCCCCGTATCATTATCATCTCGCTGCCGTCCGGGTCGAGGAAAACGTCGCCGTCGTTGGGTTTGAAGGATTCGCGAATAGAAAGCATGGGGACGATGAACACCAGTTTGCCGACGCGCAGCTTCATTCCGTCGATGATCGCAAGAGTCAGCGGTATGCGTATCTGAACGGTCATGCCTTCGCCCGGTGTGCTCTCAAGGGAAATCGAGCCGCCGACTTTATCTATGTTTCGCATGACGACATCCATGCCCACGCCGCGCCCTGAATACTCCGTGACCTCAGTGTTGGTGGAGAAGCCGGGCAGAAAAATCATGTTATATGCTTCTTTATCGGAAATCTCATGATCCGGTTTTGCGTTGAGGCCCTTTTCGGTGGCCTTCCTGATGAGGACTTCGCGGTCGAGCCCCTGCCCATCGTCCGAGACGAGGATCACCACGTCGCCGCCGGCGTTGCGCGCTTCAAGCGTGATTCTGCCGGTTGAGGGCTTGCCTTTTTTAGTGCGGACATCGGGCGTTTCGATGCCGTGGTCGACGGAGTTGCGGATGAGGTGCATCAGGGGGTCTGACAGGGTATCGATGATGTTCTTGTCAACTTCGGTTTCTTCCCCGATAAGAATGAGTTCGACGTCCTTGCCGACCTTTTTGCTGACGTCCCTGACTATGCGGTGCATCTTCTGGAATGAGTTTGAAACCGGAAGCATGCGGATCGACATGACGATCTCCTGAAGCTCGTTGATAAGTTTCCTGAGCTCCTGGCTGCTGCGTTCAAAGGAATCTATATGCAGATTTGCGACCTCGGGATTCTTCGTGACCATCGATTCGGTGGTGACTATCTCTCCCATGAGGTTCATGAGCTTATCGAGCTTGTTGACGTTTACGCTGATAAAGTTTTGTTTTGCGGTAATTTCAGGCGCAGGCCTGTCTACGGCGGCTTTTTCCTCGTGGGGCTTCAGGCGCATCGAGGGAGGAAGCTCTTCGCTGTCGGCGGCGATTGGGATGAGGCTCAAACTCTTGAGAAACATGACGTCTTCAATGGTCTTTTTCAGGACGTCGGGATTCTCGCCTGATTGGATGTATAGGGTGAAACCGTTATTGACGATCTCTTCGCTGGAGGCCGGGTCGTTCAGATCCTCAGGCTTGTGGAGGACTCTCTGGCAATACTGGGAAATGGCGGTAACGACGCCAAAAGCGCGCATATTCTCCATTTGGCAATCAGCGTCGAAAACGATTCTGGCCTTGTAGAGGGGAGTGCTAAAATCCGCGCTGTCCTGCTCATCGATTGAGAAACCTGGCGAGGAATCCCCGGAAGCGGCGGCGGTGCCATCGGTCATGATGCTTTCAAGGAATCTGTGGATTTTGTCGTTGAGGCTGCTGAAATCGCCTTCTGACTTAAACCCTGCCGAGAGCTTGTCGACCTCAGCCTTGAAAATATCGGCGGCGGCAAGCACAAGCTCGAAGACGCCTTCCAGGGCATCCTCGTCTATGCGGGTTTTGCCTTCTCGAATCTTATCGAACAGGTCTTCAAGAGCGTGCGCCAACTTGGCCAGATTATCATACGACATCATTGAAGCGGAACCTTTTATCGTATGCATTATCCGGAATATTTCGTTGATGTGCTCGTCAGTCAGCGATTTTTCTTTTTCGCTCTGGAGCAGGGTCTCCTCAAGCGATTCCAAGAGTTGCTGTGTCTCAAAAATGAATACGTCAAGCATTGGGTCTTGTTCGCGCATTTTTAATCACCTACCATAGCATATTTTTCGGATATTTGCCAGTGGTCAATGGGGCTGAGCCGCACGGCAAAACAAGGCATTTGGGGCGCCCTCCTTTGCTGACAGCCATACACGATCCACCAATCACCGGCCGCTTGCGCGTTCGGCGCGCATCACGCCAGCTTCTTTATAGCCGCGATTATGCCGTCTTCTTTGAAAGGCTTGACGATAAAGCCTTTGGCACCGGAAACAATGGCATCGCGCACCATCGCCTCCTGGCCCATCGCGGAAACCATGACCACTTTTGCCTGCGGATCGATTTTAGTGATTTCCTTCAGCGCGTCAAGTCCGCTCATCTCAGGCATGGTGATGTCCATAGTGACGATATCAGGATGAAGCTCCTTGAACATCTCCACGCCAATCAGGCCGTTTTCTGCTTCACCAACGACCTCGTAACCGTTCTTTGTGAGCATGTTTTTGATTGAGATTCGCATAAATGCGGCATCGTCTACGATTAAGACTTTGGCCATTACTAGTCCTCCTACTATGCATTATTTTCTATATCTTCGCTAAATGAGTTTTTCTCCTAAACCAACTGTTTTTATTTTCAAAGCGCCTGTATCGGTATTGAGCTCAATCGTACGGCCATGAGTCCCCCCCGTGTCGTTTGCTTGAACCGATATGCCAAGCTGGCTCAGTATCGCAAGGCTGGCTTTTGCGTTACGTTCGCCGATTTTCATGATGTCGCTGTTTTGAGCGTGGCCGAACATATGAGCGCCGCCGGCGATTTTTGCGACGAGGGAGTTTTTTGACGCGCCTATGCGGGTAATCTGCTTCAATAGCTCAATAATGGCGGAGTCGGCGAATTTAGCAATGTTTTGACCTTCAAAACCCTTATATGTGGGAAGCATGACGTGAGCGAGCCCGCCGATTTTGTGTACTCTGTCAAAAAGTGTAATGCCAATGCAAGACCCCAAGCCCAGAGTCGTCAGAATGTCGGGACTCTTTGCGACCTTCAGATCCGCCATACCCACAACGATCATTCCCATATCTAGCTTTCCAATCCTAATGCTTTTAACAGTATTGTATAAGAATTATAGTCAGGAATCAAGAAGAAATGCCCGGCAATCTCCCCATCGGAATCATTGAACTGCGTTTTCAGAAATAAAACGGTATCGCCTATCCTGCCATATTCGATGGTGGCAATGCTGAGAATCGCTCCCAGCATGTCAACCGAGATTTGCGGGACGGAAGGCACGACGCTAAGCCCGGAAAGGCTCGAAATAGCGGACAGAAACGATCCTACGAGGATGTTCGCTATTTCGCGAAGAGTGTCGCCTTCCATGTCAGTCAGGGCGAAGCCCTGCGCGGAGGTGTCCCGAACGGGTTCCCCGAGGGCCTGCGCGACCATTGATATCGCATCCTTCATCCCAAGCAGAAGCAGGATATACCCGCTCAAATCCCCGGAAAAGTCAATAAGCATTCCGGCAACGAGCGTTTCGGGGCCGTCCAGCAGATTGACGATGCTGTTAAACGGGACGGCGGAAGCGTCGGGCACGCTCATGGTTATCCGCCGATTCAACAAGCCCGCCAGCGCGGATGCGGCATTCCCCGCTCCTATATTACCAATTTCTCTGAAAACGTCAAGATTTTTTATCAAATTGTCATCATTTTGATTGAGCATTTAAAACTTCTCCTTAATTGACAGCCGCCTGAGCCGCCATTCGAATATCAAACGTTCCTTAAGTTTGAAGCCGTTTTTCCGATAATAGTTTAGTAGCGAAATACGATAAAAACATCAATCGTACACTGTTGTCAACTGTCAATGGAGGTGGCCCATGAGAGTCGATTCAATGCAAATTCCCTCACAGGGGGGGCTGAAGATAAGGACCGGCGCTGATACGTTTGTTTCGACGCTGGAAGAAGGCGACAGCATAAAAGCGGAAGCGCTGGCATATGAAAAAGGCGCTGTCATAATGAAAACGGATGGCGGGCATACTTTCAGGGCTAGGCTGGATCCGGATGTCTTGCTGTCGGCTGGCGACAGGGTATTGCTCGAGATGACCGGAAAAGAAGCGGGGGTCGTCACCCTTTCGATCAGGGGGGAGATAGCGGAGCAGTTTTTGCAGGAAACGGGGTTTGAGGATAAAACCCTTTCGGCCTTTGCCGAAAAACTGGCTGAACTGAACATGCCCGTCAATGCGGAAACCGCAAGCCTGATGAGAGAATTGATGTCGTCGAATCCGGGTATGTCTCCGGAAGAAGCGGCGTTTCTTGCTTCAAACGGTCTGACGGGGGACGAAAGCCTCATCAATGCCGCATTGTCTTTGTTATCAGAGGGCGAAAAGACGGACGCGATGCTCGAACGCCTTTTGGCGCTAATTCTCCAACCTGACGCGGCGGAGCCGCTTAATGCGGAATTGAGAATGCAGAATGCAGAATTTGCTGACGGGGGCCACCCGATGCGCGACATCAACGTTGCGCAAGCTGTAGGGGACGATGCTATCATCGTCCAGCCCCGCGCTGCGGCTGCAAATGAAACCGGTATCGCCGAATGGATCGCGCTGATCAAAGAGGGGATGCCCGATGCGGCAAAAGCATTTTTACACGCTGAGCCGCCGCCTTCGCAAGCTGCGGGTTTGATTATACCACAAGACAATAGCGCAATGCAAAACAATTTAGAAAATAATGTTGAAATGTTGAAAAATAATATTTTTGCCGATGAACAGCAACCTTTAATCAGGGATCAGGGGTCAGGGGTCAGGGGTCAGGAGACGGGGGTTGCGAGGGGCGAGGGGCCTTTGATCAGGGATCAGGGGTCAGGGGTCAGGGGTCAGGAGACGGGGGTTGCGAGGGGCGAAACAATGAGCAAAGCGATCGCAGGTCTCCTTTCGGAGCTTCATGAGTTTCGCGGCGCCGGCGGGCCTGTCCTTGAAAGATTCTCCGACATGCTGTTGAGAGTGGCGGGCGACAGCGGGGGGGCGCCGGACGGGGATGTTGGAAAGCTGTTGAATATGCTGGACAATATGTTCACCCGGATAGCGAGAAACGATTCCGACGCGGGGGCGCGGCTGAAAAACGCGAAAGAGGAGCTTTTTGCGCGCTTAATGCTTCTTGGGGAGGCCATATCCCGCGCCGAACCGTCCGCTAAGTCAGAAATGCTTGACCAAACGCGCAAGCTGATGGATCACGTCCGTCTGCTTGGAAGCATTGACCAATTCGTCTATATGCAGCTTCCCGTGCAAATAGGCGAGGAAAGGAATACGGCGGAACTGTATTTCTTCAAAAAAAAGAACAATAAGAAAGTTGACCCTGAAAACGTCAATATACTGCTGGCCCTCGATCTTGAGAATATGGGGCGCTGGGAGGGCTTGATAAACTTCAGGAAAAAGGATGTTTCGATACGCATGGAAGTGGCGGGGCCGAAAGAAAAGGAGCATTTAAGCGAAAACACCGTTTTGCTGCATGAGCTTCTTGCCGAAGCCGGCTTCAAGCTGGTCAACACCGACATTGCATATTCCGAAGTGGAAACGACCCCAATCACGGCGCTGTCAGTGTTTGACAGGATAGTAAGCGGCAGAACCGGCGTGGTAGATTTCACGATTTAAACAGTGTACAGTGTACAGTGTACGGGGGAGATTCTTTAATGGCTGATAGCAGAAAAATCAAAGGAACACAAAAAATAGAGGATAACTCTCAACTCTCCTCTCTCAACTCTCCTCTCAGCCAGCGTCGTGCTGCCGCCATTAGCTACGATCCGGAAAATGACGGGGCGCCAGTTCTGTCGGCGTTCGGAGAGGGGCATCTGGCGGATAAAATAGTGGCGGTAGCGAAAGAGTCGGGCGTGCCTGTGGTGGAGGACCCAAGCCTCTCGTCGATGCTGTCAAAAGTGAGCGTAGGGGATGAGATACCCGAGGAACTGTACGAGGCCGTCGCAAAGGTGCTGATTTTCGTGAGCGAAGTAGACCGCAGCTACGGAGACCGCCTCAAAAAGGCCGGAATGCTGGACAATTAGCACACTACTACTTTTGCCGTTCGCACAATACACCCTGACTTCCAATTTTCTCGATAATCTGCCAAAAACTGTTGAGTTCTGCCGGCGAATATGCAATAATGAAAACGCACGACATGGAGGAAAACATATGTCCACCATCAATGGGATAACAGGCGTCAATAATATAGGCAATGACGGGCATGCCGGAGAGCAGCGCGCTGCCTCCCCCGAGCCGGGCGTCGATTTTTCGTCAGTGATCGCTGATGCGATGAAGGACGGGCTGACGCGGATGACCGTCACAGCGGGCGCCGACACATCAGGAATGCCGGGCGGATTCATGCCATTTAACATGGGATCGCAGGGGATTGAGGAAATGATGATCGCGGCGGCATCGTCAGGGCAAGTCGACGATGCCCAGATGGCCCTGTTCATGCTGTGCATGATGATGCAATCAGGTCAGGGCGGCGATTATTCAATGATCATGCAGATGATGGCGACAATGCTGACGCATATACAGGGAGACAAAAAATCCCTGCGCGATTCAGTGATGTCATCCGGATACGACCCATATGTTTTAGATACGATAGACTGGAATGTGTTTGCTACAGCGCAGGGATATTCGGGGACGGCCCTGGCAATTACGCCGACCGAAGCCTGGAGGCCGGCAATTCCGGCAATCAAAAGCGACGAAGGCAACAGAAGTCCGGGACTCTACAATGCGGTAATCAGCCAGTTCAGAGTCGAAAGGGCGGAAAGGTACAGGCCGTTCCGCAACGACGCGACGTATTGCAATATATTCATGTGGGATGTTACGAGCGCGAGGGGCGCCGAGATACCGCATTACACCGATCCCGCGACAGGGGAACCTCGTTATTATCCTAATGTCAGCGGCGCGAAATCGATGACCGCAAAAGAGATTGACAAATGGCTGAAGACGTTCGGCGAGGATTACGGCTGGCGCGAAGTCGACGCCAGGACCGCGCAGATGCACGCGAATGAAGGCAAGCCGGCGGTCACCTCCGGCGGCAGCCTTGATCATGTCCAGGTCGTTTGCCCGTCCAAGAACGGGCAGTTCGATCCGGTACGCGGGGTCACGGTCGCCCAAGCAGGAAGCCGGGTCACAAGCTATGCGTACATTTCCACCATATACGGTGCCGACTCCCTAAGCAAAGTAACATACTGGATACACGATTGACACAGTGTACACTGGAAGGTTCTCTATGGTTACAATCCTCGATCATTATAAGACTCTTGGGCTCAGCTTCGGCGCCGGCATTGGCGACCTCACGTCCTCGTATAAGAGGCTTTGCCGTATATACCACCCCGACATCAACAGCGAACCCGGGTCTGAGGAATTGATGAAGAGGATCAATATCGCGTATACCGTTTTGAGGGAAAAATTTGAAAGGGAAGCAGCATTGCGCGAACGTTTGGCGCATACCCGCACCGCAAGGAGATACGCAAGCCCGGATGCGCGCGCTAGCGGAGCCGAAACGCGCAGGCCCGCCACGGGGACGGAAAAAGAAGCCTATTCCGTGATATTCGGCTATTTCAAGGCATTGAGCGCGTACGATTACTCAGAGGCTTACGATTGCTTAAGCCTCTACGACAAACGTCATATATCGCGCAAAAGCTTTATTGAATGGCGCGCGTCGGTAGCCAGGCTTTTTCCGATGCGGGAATTCAAGATAGAGAACAGATCGGCGCCGGCAACGGTGACGTTCAATGACGATAAGGTGCTCCTTGCCCGAAAGTATTATGTCGCGGTGACGGAGGAAGATCTGAAAAACAATACGATCTGCTCAGGAAGCATCGAGAAACTTATCATCAACGAAAACGGGGAGTGGAAAGTATTTCTCGGATACAGGAACATACATGAGCTGACGCGCACGTTCGATGAGCGCTTTGAAGCCGGGCGCAAGCAAAATGTCGCAAAGCTGTTTGAGGAATACTACGACGGGCTGCACCCTGAATACAACATGTTCAGCGCCGCCGGCATGCGGAAGGCGGCGATGCGGGAAATATACAGGCAAAAGCGGTTCGGTGGAACGCTGACTTTTGCCGGCATATCGGTCAGCGTCAGCGGCGGGCGCGAGGCAGGGCAGGACGAGTTGCTGCGCTCGGCGGCAAGGACGATCAATAGGACGCTGAGGGAAACCGACATTCCCGCCTATGTCGGGGACGGCGTTTTCGCGATACTGTTTGTCGAACTCAAGAAAAAAAACGCGGAGTACATCATTGACAGGCTTGCGAAGAAAATACGCGGGGGAGCCGGCGCCCAGCTTGGAGAACGGGCAGAAATCAAATATACGTTTGATTCATGGTCCTCAAACAGCGTCGCGGATATCGGCGCGATGAACAAAGTTCTGCGAAATCTCACAAAAAACAGTAAAGATTTAATGTAAAATTCCGATTATACCTATATAGAGAATTCCCTTCGGCCAAGGATGGCTCGGAGAAGGTCGCGTTTCATTAAATAATCAAAAGGATTTGAGGTGTATTTTTATGTCGACGCAAAATATCAAAATGCTGGGAATGTACTCGGGCTGGGAAACCGATTCGGTCATTAAGCAAATGATGAGAATCTCGCAGCTGAGGATCGATTCAAAAACGCGTTCGAAGGTTGCGCTCCAGTGGAAACAGGAGTCCTTGAACAGCATTAAAACCGAGCTAACGGATTTCAGGCGCTCATACCTGACCGCGCTTGGGCCAAACGCCATGAGGATTTCAAGCGCGTTTAACTCAACCGTCGCGAATATTACCGGCAAGAACGCCGGCGCGGTGGGCATCAGCACCAACATCAACTCCGCCGTCGGGACAATGAGGATAGGGCAGGTCGAGTCGCTTGCCAAAAATGCCAGCGTCACCACGTTGGGGACGGCTTCCAGAAGCGGCGGGGGTTTTCAGTTGACCGACACCCTCGGGAGCATCTTTCTCAACACCGGGGATGTTGAGTTCGATTCAGCAGGCGATGCAAGGGTACACATCAACGGAGCGACCATAACGCTCAACCGCAACGATACGCTTGATCAAATTAACACGAAGATATTGGGAGAGCGTGTGCCGCCCACTGGTGAAAACTATACATACCCGAACGCTGGCAGCTCCATCCTGTTCAACCAAGTCGATTATCAGGGGCGCGCATATTCCAGCGTGTCCCTCAATGGCAAATCATTGACCATATACGCGGACACAGCGATAACTGCCGAGCAGATAACAAACAAGACTGCCACGCGTGTCACATATAACTCATCGACAGGCATTTCAACCGAGCCAGTCACAATCAATGGGGAGAACATTGGCCATATCCATAAAGACGAAACGCTCGAAAGCATCAACAGTAAGCTTTTAGCCAAAGGTGCCAATACAGTCAAATGGACGCCGCTTGCCAACGGAGCGTCCGAGGCAAAAATTTCGGTCAATGGCGAAGCCGAGTTCGCAATCACTGCGAGTCCGAGTCCAATTATCGGCCCCAGCGACATTGGTCAGGGAACGATGGGCAGGCTGATAGCAGACGAGGCGAACAAGACCATTTCGACCAAGGTTGGCAATACGACCTACACCACAGCCGTAAACGACAGGGGGATAAACTGGACTACAAGATATCTGTCCGACGGCAGCAAATATGCCACGGCGAATATTTGGATAAACGGCAGAGCGATAGAAATCAATCAGGACATGACGATTCAGGATATGATCAACAGGGTCAACTCAAGCGGCGCGGGCGCCACAATGAGATACGACCGCTTATCCGACCAGTTTGTGATTGAAAACGACAGGCCGGACAGAGCTCTGGCGGTCGGCGGAATGCAGGCTTTCGGGATATTCAGCACGAATGTCCAAGCAGGGACGATGGCAAGAGTTTGGGTCAATGGTGAATTGATCGAGAGGAATACGAACATATTCGATTTCAGGGGTGTCACGCTGACCCTCAACGAGACGACGAAGCCTGCGGGGGAAAAATGGGCCCCGGAAGACGACATCACGGTCGCGCTGACCCGTGACGCTACGGATGCAGTCGAGAGGGTAAAGGCATTCGTTGAAGTATATAATGGCATTATTTATAAACTCGAGTCGCTTCTGAAAGAAACAAAAAACGGTTCCGAGCGTTCATATCTGGCCCTAACCGATGAAGAAAAGGCTGAGATGACGGAGAAGCAGATCGAAGAATGGGAAACGATCGCGAAAAAAGGAATGCTAAGGAACGATTACGCCATACAAGGCATGGTCAACGCCCTGCGCGGTTCGCTTTTTGAGACTGTCAGGAGCGTGGGGCTTACGCCTTCCGCGGTCGGCCTTTCGACCGGGCGCTACGATGCCGACACCGGAAGCCAGATATCTCTGGATGAGGGGAAACTCAAGGCCGCCCTGGAAGCGGATCCGGAAAAAATCGCGAATCTTTTCATGGGCATCAGCGAATCAGGGCAGGAGAGAGGATGGCTCTGGCGTGTGGACGACCTGATAGGCGAATATGTGGACGGTAGCCAGTACAGGTCGTTGAATACCCTTGAAGACTCTGTCAGGCGCGCCAATGAGGAAATAGACAAGCTGCAAAAGAAAATGTTTGATGAAGAGGATAGGCTCTACAAGAGATTTGCCGCGATGGAAACGGCTCTTTCAAAACTCCAATCGCAAGCGGACTGGTTCACGGCCATGATGGGCTCATTCAACAGATAAAGGCAGACTGCATTAGGATAGAAAGACAGGTGTATTGCCATGCAACAAACAATTATGATCAATTCGCGTCCGCAGGATGCCTATAGGCGGCAGAATGTTATGACGGCCAACTCATTGGACCTTATCGTGCTGCTGTACGACGCATTGAAGAAAAATATAATCCTTGGAAAAAAAGGAATCATCAAAGATAATGCCTTCACCGCGCATTCGCACCTCATGAAAGCGCAGGAAATTTTGGTGGAACTTGTAAACAGCCTCGACATGAATTATGAGATATCCGAAAACCTGCTCGATTTATATGAATTTTTCATTATCAACATCGGGGACGCGAATCTGAAAAAAGATCCTCAACTGCTGGAGCCGGTCATCGAGATGGTGGAGGAGCTTAGGGCGGCATGGAGCGAAATCAGCATATCAAATAAGGGCAGCTTATACGCTGCGAGCGAGGGACAAGCGTGAGTGGTTTTTCTGTGAGAAAAAAGGCGCGCCTGCTTGAACTGATAAATAACGAAATCGAGTTGTTCGGGCGAATGCGCCTGATAACCGAAAAACAGGCGGAATTGATTGAAACGGACGATATCGCCGCTTTTGATGAAACGCTTGACCGCAGGCAGGAGCTCATCGAAGAAATCAACGGATTGCATCAGGAATCAGACGACCTGATGCAATCTTACATATCCTACGCGGATTCCTCCGGCGGGGAAAGCATCGGGGAACTGGACGAAGCGATAGCGCGGCTGCGCGGCGCCATTGAGGGATGCGCCGAAATGAATGACAAAATCACGGAAGCCGCAAAAATTAGAGCCTTGCAATATACCGAGCGGATAGGCAGCTTGAACCTGAGCAGGGAAAGCCTGGGGCGGTATCAGCAGAAACTGCCGAACAACCCGAAAATGTTCGACAAAATGTCGTGATTTACAGTGTACAGTGTACAGTGTACAGTGTACAAGGCGACAGATGTAGGGCGCGGCTCCCCAGACGCGCCGCCAGTCGATTCAGTTAGGATGTGAGGAGACATTGGCTGTAAAAATAAACAACGTCAACAGGACGGATTCGAACGGCTTTCCGGTGCGCGGAGCCGCCGTCCGCAGTGCCAACGAAAACGAAGCTCTGCTCTTCCGCAGGACATTGACGGAGTTGACGAACGAGGCGTATATAGCCCGCATTCAGGAGATAAAAAAGAGGATAGATGACCAGGGCGGGCGCCTCAGCGACAAGGCCGACATAAAAGAATATGAAAAATATCGAAGTCTTATTCGAGAATTTATTGACGAAATCGTAAGTAACGGTTATACTTTCTCAAAGGAGGACACATATGCCTCCCGAGGCAAGCGCCGGTATATAGCGACAGTGGAGACCGTCAACAAAAAATTGGACGAGCTCGGAAAAGAAGTCATGAAAGAGCAAGCTGACAAACTTGAAATCTTGAGCAAGATCGACGACATCCGAGGGCTTCTGCTGGACTTGATGATGTAACTAAATATTATAGGATGGTGATTTGAATGCAGGATTTTGTGGATATGGACCTGGTGATTGAAGACGTGATGAGGGGCAAGTACCTGACCTTTCTTGTCGGCGATGTTGGATACGGCATAGAAATCAGCTATGTCGTGGAAATCATCAGCGTGCAGGAAATCACTCTTGTTCCGCACACGCACGCTTATGTAAAGGGAATCATCAACTTGCGCGGCACGGTCATTCCCGTGATTGACATGAGCATGCGTTTTGGGCATGGCGAAATAATATACACGGAGAAAACCTGTATTATCGTTCTCAGCTTGGACGACATGAGCGTCGGCATACTTGTCGACGGCGTTCAGGATGTGTCGGACATTGATGATGAAAGCATTCAGGATCCGCCGAAAATAACCGGAAACAGCATGAAAAACTTTTTTATCAAAGCGGTCGGCGTCACGGCAGGGGAAGTCAAGCAGCTTATTGACGTGTACAAGGTATTTGAGGTCGAAATCGACGAAACATTGGCTGAAATCGCATAGTAAGCCTGAACGACACGCTGAAGGATCCTTTATGAAATGATCTGGAGAATACTGCCATGCACTTAGACGACAAGGATTTTTTTGCTCTTCGGGATTTTGTCAAGACAAAGTTCGGAGTCAATCTTGAGAAAAAAAGGACGCTTATTGAAGGGCGGCTTACCAATTCGATTGTTCAGTCGGGTTTCGAAAATTTCCACGACTACCTTGAGGATATCTACCAAGATAAAAGCGGCGCGAAGATTGACGGGCTGATGACCAAGCTCACGACCAACTATACCTATTTCATGCGGGAAGAGACGCATTACAGGTTTATGGAAGAAGTCGCGCTGCCATACTGGACCTCGACGATTCGCGACCGCGATTTGCGGGTGTGGAGCGCTGGCTGCGCCTCGGGCGAGGAGGCGTATACGACGGCGATGGTCATGAGCGAATGGTTCGGGCAAAAGAAAAGGGAATGGGACACCACAATACTGGCAACCGACATTTCTACGAAAGTCCTCAACATGGCGGCCAGAGGCGTGTATCCGGAGGAACACTTCGAGCGCCTGCCAAGCGCTTGGAAATCTAAATACTTTACTAAAATCGGAGATGAAGACTACAAAGTTACTGACGCGCTGGCAAAAGAAGTCGTGTTCACGCACTTTAATCTTATGGGCGAATTCAGCCGGTTTAGAAAGAAATTTCATATTATTTTTTGCCGCAATGTCATGATATACTTTGACACCCCGACGAAATCCGCTCTCGTTAAAAGGTTCCACGATGTGCTTGAGCCGGGCGGTTATTTCTTTATCGGCCTGAGCGAGACGCTCAGCGGCATCAGCGGGGACTTCCAGCAAATAGCCCCAGCGATATACCGGAGAGTCAAATAAAAGGGAACTCTTTCATTGTTGCAAAAGATGCGCCGCGGCAGTCGCCACCGCGCCTTAGCCCTTGCAAAAACAGGGCCTATTGGGCTATGTCACATTTTACACAATCACAATGGAGAAAACTTGTATGTTAAAGAAGCTTCATATCTTATTTGCGTTGATTTTGCTTGCCGCCTTTTGGGCGGGCATGCTGACGGGCTGTGGGCCGGGCGGCGGAAGGTTTGCGTCAGCGGCGCAGGTGTCCGGGCCAATCATTGATGGCGAGGAAGCTTATCATGTGATAGTGGCGGGAG
>Ga0099364_10005663_pt1 | contig 18486 bp, 32 predicted proteins | sample TergutTh196P3_FD_73070 | JGI IMG/M metagenome (GOLD analysis project Ga0099364, IMG submission 73070) | Microcerotermes parvus P3 segment gut microbial communities from Pointe-Noire, Republic of the Congo - Th196 P3 | ecosystem: Host-associated > Arthropoda: Insects > Digestive system > Gut ...
GTTTTCCGCTTCTTTCCACTCCATACAAAATCACAACCTAATCAAATAAAATTAAATTTCCTGTCGGCAATAAGCACAATGATAAAGGCGATACAGTAAGTTACGCCAAGCCTTATTAACAGCATTTCTATTTCCTTTCTATCGCAAACAATATTTTAACAGCGGGTTCAGGCGCGGGGGTTACAGCAGCTTCAAAAGCTATCTTTTCCGGAACCGGCGGCGGGAGAACAGGCGGTTTATGCGCAGGAGCAGCGACAAGATTTGATTCAGCGATCGTATAAGCTTCATATTCCTTTTCATAACCCTCCTTTATTTCAGGCCAAAGCTCTTTTATAAATGCGTACAAAAACACGGCAAAGATTAACAACAGGTAGAATATAAGTAAAAATAATTCGTCAGTCATAGCACAGCACCGCCTAATTCACGCCGGGGATTTTGCGGACCACCCACATAATCGCTTTCCATATGATTTCAGCGTTCATAATAACAAACATGGCAACAAGGCAAGTCGAGAGAACGCTTAAATCCACAAACATATCTATCATGCCCAAGACGTTGAACAACTCCGACAAGCCGCTTGTATCGATTTCCGGGAACTGTGGGAACAGACCGGCAACTCCCCTTATAATGGCAAATATTGCGCCCAATACGGCTTCAACAATCATGATAACTCCCCCTATGCCGTTAACATTGAACGCAGACGATTATACCCGAACATCGTAACGGAAACAATTAAAATACCGCTTATGATCATGCGGATATAGCGAAACAGGCTATTACCGCCGCCTGAAAACAAATCAAACGACGCGCCGCTCATCCCCGGGAACCGTAATACAAACGCGCTGCTTGCATTGCTGCTTGACCTCATATTTGCAAACCCGGTCTGAAGCGCGTCCATTACGCCGAGCAGACCGCCCAATCTTGCGTTCAAGATGTTTTGTATCGCTTGGAACTGCGCGTCAAACCAGCCGGGAGACGGCACGAACAAATAAATAATGCCGTCTATTATCCCGTCCGTTATACTGGAAATCGCGTTTAAGATGTCAAACAGTATATCCATGCAACAGCCCCCTTACAGCAGTCCATACGTTCGGACTTTATTATGATAATTTTGCAATGATAAACTTTGCGACGGCAACGCAAAAGAAGATACCGAACACAATGAGGCCGAAGCCTGTCGCAGCGCCAACCGTAGTCATGAACTGGTTCCACAAACCCGTAAAACCCGATGAATCAAATATCGGTACTGACAGCAACACAATTATTTCTCCTTTCCCTGATCATTAAAAGAAAAACCTAATTACGATTTTAAACATGGATAGAATCAGAAAAAATATAAATATAGTAAGTCCGACGCCGCCGGAGAAAAACGCCGACACGGCAAAAGGGAGCCACAATTCATTCCAAACGGAACCGTCATACTGCGCAGCCAAGAGGATTACAGGCATTACATTATACATATCGATACCCCATTACGGCGAACGGTTAAACCATGTGCCTATTATGTTTTTAACAACGACTATGCAGATTACTGCGGTCAGCACCGTTATCCCTACGGTTACCACGGACTGAACGGTTACGAGGATGACATTCCAAAAATCACGAACCGCGCCAATATCATACGGAACGAAATTTTGCCAGCCACCCGATACCGTCAACAAATGATTCACAAATTAACACTTCCTTACCACCGGTATGAAAAATCAAAGGGCGGGATTACCGGGATTTGAAACTCGGGGGCTTCCCCGACAGGGTTCTTCACGCCGGGAGGGTCTCCGACCGGATTCTTCACGCCGGGAGGGTCCCCGACCGGTTTTTTCACGCCGGGAGGATCCCCGACCGGGTTATTTACGCCGGGGGCTTCACCGACCGGGTTATTTACGCCGGGAGCTTCACCGACCGGGTTGTTCACACCGGGAGCATCCCCGACTGGGCTATTTACGCCGGGAGCTTCACCGACCGGGTTGTTCACACCGGGAGCATCCCCGACTGGGCTATTTACGCCGGGAGGGTCCCCGACCGGGTTAGGAACATCTGGCTTTATATACGGCATTTCCGGGAGTTCCCAGAGTGGTATGTCCACATCTCCCGGATTAGGCGGCGGCTTCGGATCATAAGGGATTTCTATATCAATAGGCGGTTCCGGAGGGAACCACGGGTTCCGCTCATATTTTGCGTACAAGGTCATGTTGCCGGTCACCCTGTCCGATCCGAAGTTCCACGGGATTGTCAGCGCAGTATCTCTGTACCATCCTACAAAAAAGTATTCCTCATAATGCGGGCTGCCGAGCCTTGGGTCAGGCGGCCTTACCACCAACCCGTTATATGGGACTGTTTGCGGGGGCGGTCTTGGTTCACCGCCGTTTGTTTCAAACGTCACGATGGACGGGGGAATCCATTTGGCGTATAGCGTGATATTGCCGGTTACAGGGTCGTTGAAGTTATACGGTATCGTACCAGCAGCGTCCCTGTACCAGCCGTCGAATGTGTAACCGCCCGTCCTTGTAGGGTCTGCCGGACGGCTTGCGCGGTTCCCGTGTGCGACCTGTTGAGAGGGTACGGACGTGCCGCCCATTGAGTTGAATGTGACGGTATACAGTTCAATCCATTTGGCGTACAGCGTGATACTACCGGTTACAGGGTCGTTGAAGTTATACGGTATCGTACCGGCAGGGTCACGATGCCAGCCGCCGAAAACGAAGCCGGTTCTTGTGGGGGGCGTGGGCTGTGTTGCCCTGTTGCCTTGTATGACCTGTTGAGAAGGTACGGATGTACCGCCCATTGAGTTGAATGTAACGAGATATTCCGGGGGTGGTAAAGGCTTGTCCCATCCCTCGCCATTATGACCGCCGCCGTTTCCGGAGCCGCTTCCCGGTCTGGTTGTCAGGCCGCCGCCGTGTTCGCTGCATGAAAGGACATAGTTATAAGGCACCTGTGAGCCATTTGTTAAGCCTGCTATTGTAAGCGGCTGGGCGTTTTGACCGTGTGCGGAAAGATGAGCGCATTCCCATACGAAGTCGAAGCGCAGTTCGCGCCATTCTTCATACGAATAACCGTTCCAATTCTTTAAAACCTCCCTCAAATAACCGTTAGCGCTTCCACCACTATAACCAACCCTTGCGCCGTCACGGAAGCGGCCCACAAGTGCGGAAACCTCCGAATAACCCGGAGACGGATTAGCTTGGTAAGATACCGTGTGCGCAGTAATTACAACATCTTGGTCAGTCGTGCCGGGGACGCTGTTTGCAAACAAGCCGTTCCATATGTTACGGGGAGCGGACATGCTGATTCTGCCGTTTATAGCGCTCGGAGAAACGCTTGTGAGTGGGGCATATGAAAATTCGAACGCATCAATGGAAGGTGTTTTGCTGTATACGCAGAAAAATACCCAAAATTCAGGGGATGAGGAATATGACGCACGATAATGCCCCATCAATACAGTCCTGTAAGGATAATTGGCAGTCCATTGCGGGACGGGGCCCGTTGCGTTATTTGTTGTATATCCAGCATTATCAGCCCTCCGGTAATCGCCCCACATCGCGCCCTCGACCGGTTGAGTTAACCGATCCGGTACATTATATCCTATAATTACCGGGGAACCGTTGTCGTTGCGATGTGTGGTGAAGTCGGGGATTTGCGCGGCGCTTGAGAAGAAAGCCAAGGCTATTACAGCAGCTATTGCGACATATATTACGCGCCGCCTTGTCAAGCCTTTTTCGAGCTTTTGAAGACGGGTTTTCGCGGCGGCGTCCATAGGCTTGTCCAAACGTTTGGAACCGGGATTAACCGAATTCCGGCTGCCCGGTTGACTGGATGGCTTCCGGCCTTTGTTTTCTGTTTTGTTTTCAGGAGAATGTATCATAGGATTTACTCCGTTCATAAGATTTGCAAGGCCATTAAGCGGTTGCAGTGCTCCGGTAAGTGCGCGGGAATAAAGGCCGATGCTGGATAAGGGAAAAGGGGGGTGCGCTTTGCAGGTTATGTGCCCTTAAAGCTTGAGGTTATGGTATAATGGGGACATAACAATATGTTATTTTTTTTAAATTTTCAGAAGCAAGTCTAAACTGTTATAATTATTTTCTTGTTTTTAATGGCGTTATTCGGGCTCTCAGCTAGTAGAATCTGGCCGGGTTAATATTTTGCCTAATATATCGTATTCATTGGCGAATACCATTGAGAGATATCATGAAGCAAGCAACCAGCCATACGGCACATTTTTTGTCCTTCATGTGCAAACTCCTGTTAAATCATATTTTGCCGCATTGATAAGCTCTTTGCGGTTGCGACGGTTGGAGGGTAACAACCATAAATAGCGGTATTTTGAATCCCGCCACACGGGTTGCCACCCCATTGCAACGGCTTCCCGCTCTTTGATATTTACCCCGCATTGTCGCGGGTGACGCAAACGCCCGCTATTGTCATAATAAAAACGCATTTTGCGGGTTGCTCCCAAAAAATAAGCGTTCGCGGCTCTGTATATAACGCCCGTGTGTCCCGCCGTTAAATCCGAAAAACTGATAACCGCCCATATTTCGGGTTTGTCCGTTTTTAAGAGCTTCAGACAACGCGCAATAAACCAACTTTCCGTATTTTTCGGAGTGCAATCCTGTATATGTAGTCGATGAAGCTCTGTAACACGGCTTTTATGTTCCTCGCCGAAAACCGAAGCACGGACGCGCTCACTACAGGGGACGGCAAAGGCACATACCCCTATAAGCTCCCCGTTGTCGAAAAGCCCGTAACATGGGGACGGTCCGTTATGGCAACCTTGCGAATAATGATATTGCTTCATGTATGATATTGCTTGTCCGCCCGCAATGCGGGCTATTTTATAGTCAATCAAGATAAATACCCCCCCCGCAATTTCGGACGCAAAATCGAAAAGCCGTAATTGCGCCATTTCCGCCGTCAACCGCTCGTTCGCGGCGGTGTAATATTCGGGCTCTCAGCTAGTAGAATCTGGCTGGGTTAATATTTTGCCTAATATATCGTATTCATTGGCGAATACCATTGAGAGATATCATGAAGCAAACAACCAGCCATACAATGTAAAGCAATCCCGAAACAAAATTAAAAGGCACAGGTAAAACAATAACCAGAAAATAGAAAACCAAACACAATGCAAAATGAAGCCATTTTAACTTACCTAGAAACAGTTTTTCAAATGCATGTGTATTTTGATGGCCTTTAATATCTTCTTTCTTTGCCGTTTCGATACGCTTATCTAAATACAATGCTATAACCATATAAAAGAAATACAGTAAAATCCCAATCGCGACCATTAAAACAACAGAATCAATGGCACCAGCAATAAAATCCTTATTTCGCCAGTGTGATATCGTTCTGTTATATAAAAATTCAGCGTAACCATTAAAGATTTTTTTCAGCATAATATAAACACCATTAAAACAACAGATTTTCCACGTTTTCAAAAGAATGCGGATAGGGGGGGGTATAACGATGTACAGGTATATGGAGATATTCATACCAATAGGTATTATTGTCGGCATACCGGCAGGGATAGCGGCGTTTCTATATTTAAAATTTAAGCTTGCTAAAATAGTAGCGATAATTATTTTCTTGTTTTTAATGGCGTTATTCGGGCTCTCAGCTAGTAGAATCTGGCTGGGTTAATATTTTGCCTAATATATCGTATTCATTGGCGAATACCATTGAGAGATATCATGAAGCAAGCAACCAGCCATACAATGAAAAGCAATCCCGAAACAAAATCAAAAGGCACAGGTAAAACAATAACCAGAAAATAGAAAACCAAACACAATGCAAAATGAAGCCATTTTAACTTACCTAGAAACAGTTTTTCAAATGGATGGCCTTTAATATCTTCTTTCTTTGCCGTTTCGATACGCTTATCTAAATACAATGCTGTAACCATATAAAAGAAATACAGTAAAATCCCAATCGCGGCCATTACAAAAGAAGCCATGCCATATCCATAATACCCAGTGATGGAATACCCCGTAATATCTTCACCGTATATAAAGAGCCATTGCAAAAGCAAAATCTCGCATATTATGATATGGACAAAATCAACGACACCAGCAATAAAATCCTTATTTCGCCAGTGTGATATTATTCTGTTATATAAAAATTCAGCGTAACCATTAAAGATTTTTTTCAGCATAATATAACCGCCTTTAAAACATAAGATTTTCCACGTTTTCAACATGAAAACGTTTGGTTAATTCGCGAATAGACAAATGAAAATAGTGTGCTATAATAGGAATATAGGGGCGCGTTGTGCCAATATTTTATTATGACGAAAGGGTGAGCAAAATGGGGAAAGCAAATGAAAAAATTAGGCTTAACGTAGAAAAGCATATCAAAGGAATTTACAACCTTGTAAAAGAAGAACCCGATACTAAAGAACCAGTTGAGGATATTTATATAAGCATATCGCAAGACAGATATGGAAAACCAATCCTATTAATTGAACAAATCAACAGACAAAACAAAAAAATAAGTGAATTGTACATGCGTACACAAAGTACAACAAAACCTGCTTACAACCGCTAGAAATAGTGGTTTTTTTTTATTTTACCAGATTTGCCTTGTTTCCCAACCACCACGCCCATCAGGAACCACATCAAAACCCTTATAAGCACGTTCTTTTTTCGCTTCCGCCTTTGCTTCCCCGTACCAATCCCAATCTTTAGGCTTATGGGGATTACCGTGCGTTTCCGAGCCGCTGCTAACACCACTACCCATTCCACTTACATACTCGTCACTGGCGCTGTTATTCATCTCATTTAAATGCGACATGATATTATCATGATTGCGTCTTTCCTCGCTGTGCTCGCGCATATGTCCCGGAAACACGCTGGAGGCCGTACCTAACGTACCGTAGTCAAAGCTGCCGGAGGGAGTATGCCCCCTGTTTGCATGGTGAATTTCCATTTTACCTTGACCGAACCGACCGGCCCTGTCAATTACTAAAGTATCGGCCCTGCCGCCGCCTATGGTATTCCAATGCTCGGCGGATACCATCCTTGCGATCGCTTTTGCAATAATTTTATGAAGCAGCAGTATCGCGAAAAAGCCGATGCCTATGTACACGACCGCAATTAGGATATGCTGGTCTATGGAGGCTTGGAGATTGCCTAAATGGTTTAGGGTAACGCCGCCGCGCAAATCCAGAAAGTTTTCAGGGTTAAAGTTTAAGCCGCCGCCGCTATAAGAAGACACGTCCATATCATCCGATAAAGACATGATTTCAGCCATTGCGGCGGTAAGGCCGGTATAGGAATCCTGTATGTCCTGCTGCGATGGCGAGGGGTTTTCGAGCGTGATCCGCGCTTCTCCCCGCGCCGCTGTGAAGTCTATCCAATCCGTAAAATTGTCGTTTGCGCTGGCATGTGTAGACGCGCTGTATGTTTCTGCTTCATCAAGAAGATTCTGCAAATCGTCAAGGGTTGCGGCGGATACCGTAAAACCCATGAAAAAGCATAAAACAAAAGGGATTGTTAAAAAGGCCAGCTTTTTCATGGGTTTACTCCATTCATCAGGCATTTTGGCTAAATATTCATGTACCGTTTGAGTATCTTGGGAATCAGGATAGGCGGTAACAGGATTACCATCAATAATAAACCGACAGGGATTAGTATCATTACAGAGCCATAGATATAATCAACAAACTGCTGCACGGACGAGGGCTTTAAGACAATATCCGAAGCGTCGGCGCTTAAATTTTGAAATGCGGTATTTATCCGTGTGATCGCGTTGCTTACGTCAGTTTCCGTGTACACCGGTCGCGCCAAGACGTTGCGCGCGTACCTTATTGCCGTTTGCAGGGCGTTCCAGCTTGACAGGCTGTAATCATCGGCGTACAGCGCGTCCATGCTTTCCAGCAAAGCCTGAAGCTCCCCGACGCCCGGGTTTATCTGTAACCCGTTTACAGCCGACAGCAATAAATGATACATGCCGTCAATTTCAGTTACGCTGCGTTCCGTTGTCACAACAAAAGTTTCCGCATCGGCGATCGCGGATTGCAGGGCTTGCCATGTATGGGTTAAATACCCCGATTGGCTTATGGAACGCGCTTCATCCAGCAAGGCCAGAAGCTCCGACATATCGCCCACGGGAATCAGATTATTTATCGCCGTTTGAAGGGCTGATTGTGCTGTTATGATGGCCTCCTCTGTGTTTTCAGGTTGAGACAAGAACGCTTCAGCGGCTTCGATTGCCGTTTGCAGGGCGTCCCATGAAGCCGTAAAATACCCCGCTGCCGGGATTGCTTTTGCTGTGGTTACAAGATCTTGCAGCGCAGTTTTATCCGGGAGCGGAACGAGGTTATTTATCGCCGTTTGCAGGGCTGATTGTGCTGTTATGATGGCCTCCTCTGTGTTTTCAGGTTGAGATAAGAAAGTTTCAGCGGCTTCGATTGCCAATTGCAGGGCGTTCCATGAAGCCGTAAAATATCCCGCTGCCGGGATTGCTTTTGCTGTGGTTACAAGGTTTTGCAGCGCGGCAGTATCCGGGAGCAGAACGAGGTTGTTTATCGCCGTTTGCAAAGATGATTGAGCAGACATGACTGCACCGGCCGGACTTTCCCTATTGGACAAAACTGTTTCGGCGGCTTCGATTGCCGATTGCAGGGCGTTCCATGAAGCCGTAAAATATCCAGCTGCTGGGATTGCTTTTGCTGTGGTTACAAGGTTTTGCAGCGCGGTTTTATCCGGGAGCGGGACAAGGTTATTTATCGCCGCTTGCAGGGATGATTGAGCAGACATGACTGCACCGGCCAGACTTTCCCTGTCAGATAACACTGTTTCGGCGGCTTCGATTTCCAATTGCAAAGCGTTCCATGAAGCCGTAAAATACCCGTCTGCCGGAATTGCTTTTGCTGTGGTTACAAGGTTTTGCAGCGCGGTTTTATCCGGGAGCGGGACAAGGTTATTTATCGCAGTTTGCACGGCAATTACATAGCTGTCGACTACCGTCTGCGAAAAATTCCTGTAATTTAAATATGAATCGGCAGAATTTATTATCGTTTGCAATGATTGCCATGACGATGTAATATAACCGTCTACTTGTATAGCCTTTGCCGTTTTTAATATTTCTTCCAAATGGAATATATTTGCGGTCACCGTAACAAAAACAGAATTCCCGCTCTCGTTCATTTCGTCCATCACGCTGTCGCTAAAGCTTAAATTTGATTCTTCCACCATACATACAACAAAAGGAACATCAGGCAAGCTGTCACCGCTAATTTCGCGAAGTCTTCCTAAATGAACATACCCAGTTTGTTCAGAATAATAAAGATTCGTTACAATTAATACGGATTCCTGCCACTTACCATCAATTACACTGTAATAATTTGAACCCCACGAATTAGAAAAGAAGCTAAAGGCCCCGAATATAATCCTCGAACCAATATCCAATACAGGGCTGTCGCTATATACCACACCCATCCAAGTATCGGATATAACATAAAACTTATACATAAACTCCGCCGGCATATGACTTTGCAAGACAGAATCCCCTGCTTTTAAGATTTCATAATTAGCTAACAAATCCGACCTGTATGGCGTTGCGGCAAGAGCAGGAAAGGCCATGATTAAAGACACGACCAGCGACAGGGCTAAGATTACAGCAATTTTTTTCATATCCTTAATTACAACCTTTTCTTTAAAATAAGCAGCGCCCCCTGCATATTAAGTTTAGATACGCAAGGGGCGGCGGCGGGGTGCGTTAGACGCTGATAAACCTGCGGATGAGGCGCGGGACAAGCAGTACGCCGAACAGGAGGCCGAACACGCCGAGACCGACCGGAACAATAACTGCCACGTTTGCGGTGATAGCATCAATGAGGGGTTCGAACATACCCGAGGTGACTATTGTTACATCATCAAACATTTGCTTCTTTTTCTCCTTTATAAGTTTTATTTATGTTTCGTGCACAAACATCTCATTTAAATCCACCTATTCACACTTATAAAGAATCAGTACCAAGGAGTTAACCGACGATGCTCTTGACAAATTTTACGACAAAAACAATGACAAACAACACGCCGAACAGCATGATGCCTATAGGCGCTATAAATCCGAAATAGTCATTTAACAATTCCATCACCGGTGCAAACATGTCTGCATCGAATCCCTTGAACGTACTCAATAGATGCATGTCTTCACTCCTTAATGCTACGAAATTACGGGTATGCCGGGTTAGAACCCGGCGAAAAGCGGGTATATGCTTTTGATTATAACCACGACAATAAATATCGCTATGATAAATGCGAGGGCAAATACAATTAACCGTTGTGTTTCCAATATTTCTTGGAGTGTTTCCAAATCGGGCAGTGGTTCGCCCGTTAGTTCAGTAGATGGAAGCTCGCCGCCAAGGTTATCCTCGTATTCGTATTCGTATTCATCTTCATAACTGTCTTCATAATCAACGAAATCAGGACGGTAATTGACTTCATCATCATTTATTTCAGTTATTTCCGTTTCCTCCGGTATACTTTCATCGTCCAAGGCGGCGCTTCCATCATTAGGGGCAATATATCCATCACTTTCACTTGGGGGAGATTCCCCCGGAGGGAGCGGTAGTATAGCGCTGCCCTCCGGAGTGTCTCCGTGTGTGAAAAGAGGTGGGCTGTCATTATCATCGCCATAGGCATCGAAATTGATTTCCGTTATGCCGCCAGCAGACATTCGCGGCAGGATTGCATCATATTGCGGCCCGGGGGGCGGGGGTACTTTCATGCGCCTGTTTTCACGGACGATATACCCGGTACAGAACGCAAGGCCGCAAAGCAACGCAACGGCGATGGCTACCGCTAAAGGCGGGTTTTCGCGAAGCATGATTATTTACCAGCGGGGGCGGGTTCAGAGATTAACATACCGATAAGGGCGGCTTTGCCGTTTGGTTTCTTGCCGTAGTCGATCTCAAGAACATTGCCGACCGCATCGGGGATTTTGGCATCCGGTATCATAATACCGAATTTCTCAAGCTGTTCGGCGCTGACATACACGTTTTCGCACCATTCGCCGACCGTGTCGACATCCTTACGGGTCACGTGGAAGCGGTAGCCGTCAATGATGGTTTCGCTTGGCGTTCCCTCGTCAATGTTAAATTTCAGTCTGGTTATTCCTTTAATCACTGTTCTCATTCTCTTTTCCTCTTTCTTAATTTATTTTTTATTTATAGCCTGTTGGGGCTATTTTTTTTTGACGGGCAAGAAGTTAGTAATCAAAGCGCATTCCGTCGCCTTTAATAGGGCGAGGAAGTTTTTCAGCTTTTTCTTTTTTTGGGGGGGGGAGGTTCGCGTCGAGCGCGAATGATAAGGTCGTTATTGAAGAGCCGCACGGCGGCAGAGAGAACGCCGCGCCAAGCGCGGGGCTATATCATGCTTCGGAAACGCTGTCAAGGGTCAAAAAATTTTTTCTTTTATGTTGCGACATACGAAAAATTTTTTTGATTAAATTTCTTTTATCTGAAGAACCGCCACGGCGGGGATATATTGTCCAAATTTAACAAGCCCTTGACAGCGCCCCCGAAGCATGAGGTGGGGTAGGTAACTTCAGCGCAAGCGCAAGGGCGCTCCGCCTAATAAACAATATGGGGAACGAAAAGGGGGTGCAAATTGTGAGTACCCGGTTCTGCCATCCTTGGTGGCCTATCTTCATCCTGTGCATGAAAGGGCAAAGGCTAAATAAGGAAAAGGCAGGGGGTGCGGTGGAAACCAGAAGCTTAAATCAAAGCCGGAGGCGGCGGCGAAACCGCCCGGAAAGGCAGTGCAAATTGTGAGTGCCCGGTTCTGCCATCCTTGGTGACCTATCTTCATCTTGTGCATGAAAGGGCAAGGCTAAATAAGGAAAAGGCAGGGGTGCGGTGCAAACCGGAAGCTTAAATCAAAGCCGGGGGCGGCGGCGAAACCGCCCGGAAAGGATGGTAAGACTATGTACATGCAAAGAAGATATTCCTATTGGGAAAACAGCGTATCGGCAAAACTTCACAAAGGCGAGGGACGCCCGAAGACCGATGATTCAATCCAATATGACGATTACTTCGACTACATAGGCAAACCCGAAGAATGGGAAACCCAAGCCGGGTTTATATACTGCGAAACGCCTGGAGAATGGCTACAGGAAAGCCTACAGGCTAAACCGGAGGTCATAGGCAGCATGCTGCTTAAATTAGAGGCGGGGGAATGGGTAGACTTGACAGGATACATCGCAGGGCATAACAAGTTTAGCGTAGAAGCTCACGGGAAAACGATGGAAGACCTGGGAGAACTCGCACAACAGATGCTAAACAGTTAAGCAAGATACGCGCCGCGAATACTCCGGTTTCGGTAATAACTGAAAAAGTGAGGAAAGCGGCGCGGATACGAAAGGAGCGGGAGATATGAGTACATCTAAAACTGTTGCGGCGTTCCATGTAAATCCAAAATGGGTACAGCGCGGAAAAACTGAAACGGAAATACTTGAAGTCAAGTACAGGGACATAAAAGCAAAAATGTTTCTTGCGAAAATGCGCGGGGAGGTTTTGAGCGAGGATGATTACAGGATGGCGTTAGGTTTACGCCGGAGTATACACGCGATAAAGGCTAATATTGATATTTGGAAGCCGGGGGCGGCGGCTAAATCGCCCGGAAAGGACGGAGAAACATGATTATAATGAAATTTGAGAGTAACACGGCAAGCGGCAAGGCGTTTGGTTCACAAAAAGCTGTTTATCATTTATCAGATTTCGAATTCTGGAGCGGGGGAAAAGACACGGTAAAAGATTTAACACAAGACGAGCTAAAACAGATTGAAACTATGCTTGAAGACATTTACCCCGATGGCATAACCGAAATGACATTAAATGATTTTTTCTGGTTTGAACGCGACACTATCGCCGAATGGCTCGGATACTGTTCTTTTGTCGAAATAATGGAAAGGTAATTGAAATAACAGCCGGGGGCGGCGGCATATCCGCCCAGAAAGGATGGGAAACCATGCAGACATTTACAAGAACAGAACTTAAATGGATCCAAGCGCTTGTCAAGAAAGATATGGACATAAACCGAGAAATCTTTGAAACCGATGATACTCCGTTTACCTTTCGGGAATTGGCATGGTTAAGACATGCGAACATGAACGACATAGTGGTTAAGCTGCATATCACACTAAACGAAGACGCGAAAAGAATTGCCATAAAGAACGGGTAAATCGCGATAAGCAAGAATTAGCAAGGAACGCGCCGTGAATACTCCGGTTTCGGTAGCAACTGAAAAAGTGAGGAAAGCGGCGCGGATGCGAAAGGGGCGGGATACATGGGTGCATATAAAACTGTTACGGCCGTCCACGTAAATCCAAAATGGGTACAGCGCGGAAAAACTGAAACAGAAATGCTTGAATTCAGATACAGGGACATAAAAGCCAAAATGTTTCTTGCGAAAATTCGCGGGGAGGTTTTAAGCGAAAATGATTACAGGATGGCGCTAGGTTTACGCCGGAGTATACACGCGATAAAGGCTAATATTGATATTTGGAAAGAGGACTAAAAATGGAGGTAAATGTAACTATGATGACAAAAAAAGAAGTGAAAAACAGTTTTGAATGGGCGTTGGAGACATATAAAAAATATTACAAAGAATATATAAACAATAATAAATCCAATAAATATTCAAAGGAACATGAGTATTATGACGGTATGGCTAAAGCTTATGGTGATGTTCTAGGGTTATCTTTTGAAGACGTAAAGGACAGGATTGATAATATTAAAAACAATTTAGGATAATATTTCTAAAGCCGGAGGGCGGCGCGAAACCGCCCATCTTGAAATCAAGCTTGATTTGTGATATGCTTAATAGCAATAAAGAAAAAATACAAGGGGGCGTAATAATGGCATTGACAAAAGAGGATTTACAGGCCATCAGAACATTGATTCAAGAAGAAAACGCGCCAATAAAAAAGGATATGACTGATATTAAAGGTGATATTGAAACAATAAAAGAGGACATCGAAGTTATAAAAGAAGACATGAAAGTCACACAATACGCAAGAAATACACTCCTTAAATGGGCTGAAAAAGCTGATAGGTCTGTAAATGTAGGGCTATATGACGATGATTAAATGAGAGAGGGAAGAAAAATGAAAAACATTATTATGGCTAACTATACAATCATAGCTCGCAGCGTAAGCGGATTTGGCGGCACCTATGAGGTTGATAAGTACCCCCCGCAGTAAGACCGAGGTCTTGAAATACGCAGAATCTGACGGTTATGTCCTTGTGTATCGCAAGCGCAAAGCATCGGAGGGCGAAACAGACCACAACAATGAGTATCTGCCGGTCGACGGTTTAAAGCTTGTCGCAAGTTACCAATACACCCCTGATAACGGCGGATATTGGTTTAAGGCTTTATGACGATGATTAAATGAGAGAGGGAAGCCGCTGGAAACAGCGGTTTCTTTTTTTGCCGGTTTGACGCATACTTCCAACTTCGGTTCGTCGCACCGATCACCGTACCGCCATTCAGCATCACAAGTATCGCAAACAGCGTGTCCTATTCCCTCATCAAGACAAAGTTGTAAGCCGCCGCAATCGGGGCAAATATCGTATACATTTTTCATTTGAATTTACCTCCGCATTTGCATTTATTTCCCGGCCTGCTGCGAAAGGGCATTATCATTTTACATCGGGAGCAACGATAAACAGGCTCGAAAAATCCTTTAGGGAAACGGGGCTGTTCCAGCATATACTTCATGCGTATTCTCCCAGCCTGTTTGTGCTGTTCAACTCCCTGTCTCCGGAGTTTGTCGTTGACCTGTTTTGATGTCCGAATAATGCGGCGATCTCAACCCCGTCGAACGCTTCAAAGGCTGTGATATGCTGGGTTTGATGTGTAGCGGTAATTTCAAAGTCTATCCTGCTGGCGTGACCATAGCGGTCGTCGCTGTGGAGATAGTTATAAAGGCAGATACCGACATCCAAGTTAACCGTGTAACGGCGGTAATCGCCGTCAAGCTCCCGGCGCAGGATAAGCGAGGTTATTGTATAAGTATCGCGTGATAAGCGTGTTTCCGTTGTTTCGACAAGACGGGCGCGAAATACCTCGGTATCGTACATATCCGGGCTTGCCAAATCAAAGCGGGTAGTTATAAAACCGGTCATCAGGCTTTTTCTAATTTTCAAAGAATTCATCATCCTCTGTGTATGGTAATGAGAACGAAGCAGTTATCAATAAAATAAGCAGTACCAGCCAAACAAGAGTTAGACATCCCATAACGCCGATAAAGAGATTAATAATGTCCGACATGGTTAATCCGTCCCCAGATGGTTGCAAACATTCAGCACATAATTTTGAAATAAGCTGGATGCCAGTATCCAATAATCACAGACATCGCAATCATCAATAATCATGACGGTATCCGAATTGTCATTGACGCAATACCGGTTGTCGCAGGAATAAAAGATAAATTCGCATGTCTGGCAGCATTGTTTAGGCATATAAATCACCGAACATTTCATTTATGATATAATGCATTTTGCCGTTATGCAGGAATACAAGCTGTTTTAAATCCTCGCGCTTTGAATTATTCACACCACATTTACAGTTGACCTTTGTGTATTCAGATGGAATTCGTAAGGATGAGCCAATCGCATTTGCATAACTAAACCAAAGCTCAAAGTAATTACCGTCAAGGCGGCGTATTGCCCTTTCATTGTACGCTAATTCGCAATAAAGGATATACACCGACACAAGGCGGCATAACTGATTTACAAATCTTTTGTCCCTCTTAGAAAGCTTAGAGCTCACCATTGCATCTAATTTCGTCATTCTCAAAAACCTCATTTCACCTTATTTCAGGAGGGGGCGCGGTATTGCCGCCGCGCCATCGGCTTTAAAAGGAGGTATATGGATATATGGCAATATTAACGCAGACGATTTTATACAAGCATCATAGCGATGTTACTTGAACACGGAAATTTTTATCGAATACCCGATATGTTCCTTTAACATGCTGATTGCTGCCGGGAGATTTGTTTCCGTCAAATATACGCTATAGACCTCTTGAAGCTGGGGGTGCTTTGCCGGAGAGTTTTCAGATGATTTTCCGGTATCGGGGGTGACAGGCTTATCTTTTTCGCCAGAGCCGGTAGCGACTGACTTTTTGATTTCCCTGATTTCCTTGCATGTCAAATCCGGTTTCAGTTCCTTTACCTTTTCATCGGGAAGTGGAAGCATAAGGGTTAACTGCCCATAAGCAAAGCCGGAATATTTAACGTCCAGTCTTTCCGTTGGGTTGCCGTCTACTTGTTCGCTGAACCGTTCACAGACCGCGATATAGTTATAGACCGATGACTGTTGAAGCTTAAATACTCTTTCAGCGTACTCAACAACCGAGCCGTAATTACCGCTTAAATACAGCTTGTCCTCGCGGATTTGCCACAGTTTGAAACCGATACGCAAAAAGCTTTGACAGGCGTTTAAAACCTCGTTTTGTATGTAAGCGGTCGCGGCTTCCAAACGTTTGGACATTTCATCAGGGGTTAACGCAGTTTCAAGGACTGCTGTTTCCGATAATGATTTTTCTTTTGCAGGCCACTGGGTTTTAGTATCCGGTTTTGATACGGGGGGCTTCTTTGCGGCAGGGGGTTTCGCGGCGGATTTATTTGCTTTCGATGCAGAAGATTTAGCAGAGGGCTTAGCGGTAGATTTTGCAGCAGTTTTACTTGCCGGGGGCTTGGATGCGGTTTGCTTCTTTGGGGGTTTAGATGCAGGGGCGGCGGTATTCGCCGCAACAGGGTTAACTGTCAAGACTGTTCCCGTTGTTTCAGATACTGTCATTTTATTTTCCACCTTTCACTTTTCACACGATGTTTTTATCCCAAGCTCCAAACGTTTGGAGTTTTTTTATGGAGCAGAATCACCTATAACCTGTGACTGTCCCGTAGAACTATCAATTATCAAATCAATAGAATCACCTGCCATAACATCCGGCAATTTTCCGTTCCACTTTTCATAAAACATTTGCCGAAGCATTGCCTGTCTTACCTCTGAAGCCAAAGAACCCCATGCGGATTGCATAATTATCAATGCGTCAGCGTCACCCCGCGCCCTTTGAACAACCGCTTGAGCTTCACGCTCGGCTACCTGCAATTGTTCATCAGCCTTGATAATTGCCCTTTCTCTGTCATAAACAGACCTTAACTGCTCCTGTTCTGCTATCATTTTTTGTTCTACTGCCGTTTCAAAGGCTTCATTGAAATTTATATTTTCAAGGGCAACCATTGTAATGACAACATAATACTGTTCCATCATCGGAATAATCCGCTGTTCAATTTCCCCGCTTAAAGAGGAACGGGTTTCTACAATTTCCATTGCGCCTTTATCTGAAAACACACTTTTTGCGCGTTCGGTTATTATAGCTCCAATTTTTTGTTCTAAAACCTTTAAGGAGCCATACTGCTGTGTTATGTCAAACACCTTATCGGGCATGATTTGATATTGAACCGCTAAATTCCCAGTGACGGTTTGAGCATCCTTGCTGTATGCTTCAAATACGCCCTTTATTTCGCGGGTTTTTATGTCATACCGCTCAAGGGAATGTGAAATCCAAAAACGGTTATGTATGCCGGGAGAGACAATTTCATTAACTTCTCCCCATTTCCTGATAACGCCAATTTCACCTGTGGATATTGTAAAGACCCCCCACGGAACAAACAGAAAAGCTAAAAACGATAACAACGCGCAGGATACAAAAATATAAGGCTTTGATACAAACTGTATACTAACAAAAATTGCGACTAAAAGAGGAACCGCCAAAAGAATTTTAATTACCATTTGATTTTCCACCTTTCACTTTTCACACGTTTTTATCCTAAACTCCAAACGTTTGGAGTTGTTGGCTGGTTACATGGCAAGCCGGTAACCTAAGATTATCGCCCTTTCGATAAACAGGAGAGCTTTTAATTCAGTGTCAAACTCATACATGTACCTGTCGTAATTATCGTTAAACTCGTCTTTTTCGTCAGGGTATGCGGCGCGGATTTCACGGACACCGGAGTTATAGCCGCGATTGTATTTCACGTTCGCCAGACGGTATTTTCCGTTCTCGCTTTGTGGGATGATTAGTTGCATTTCTACACCTCGCTATCACAAAGAGCACAACCAGTACAATAAATTCTTTTTAAAAGCTTGCAAGGATAATCTTTATTGACGAAAAAAACTTTTAACGATATACTAAAAGCATCCCCTTATTTTAGTTTTGCCGCCGGGCGAGGTTGCAGCCTCAACGGCGGTGCTTTCTTTAAATTGGTTATATATAACTTTTTCACACATAAAAAACAAAAAAGTAGAGTAGTAAACACTTGGTTTACTGTCCTACTTAATGTTACCACTTACATTATCCCCTGACGCACTCGAAAAACATTGACTTTTGTGTTTTTGTGCGGTATAATGTTTTAGTTTTGTTAGAATCTGCAAAGATTGTTATTTAGTGGAGGACTTTAAATGAAAAAAGTGGGCAAGC
>Ga0099364_10005664_pt1 | contig 18482 bp, 13 predicted proteins | sample TergutTh196P3_FD_73070 | JGI IMG/M metagenome (GOLD analysis project Ga0099364, IMG submission 73070) | Microcerotermes parvus P3 segment gut microbial communities from Pointe-Noire, Republic of the Congo - Th196 P3 | ecosystem: Host-associated > Arthropoda: Insects > Digestive system > Gut ...
GAATAACATTTTTTGGCGTTTTTCTACATAGTCAAATACGGGAATATCTTTTATGGATTTTCTCATGTTTGTATATTTGTTGCATCTTCCGCCAAACATATATTTTGTATTGTTTACATTGAGTACTTGAATGGGGCAAAGGTTTTCACAAGATTGGCATTTAAAAATCCGTTCATAGCCAATTTCACGGCTGACAATATCGTCAATTACAATTTTTTGTTCAGCAAGAAGACCGTCAGAATGTTTGCGTTTTGCAAGTAACGCAACTCCAAAGCAGCCCATCAATTCCGGAGCAGGCGGTACTAAAATTTCTTTATTTAACAACATGGCAAAGGCAAGCGGAACCGCAGGATTTTTTGCTACTCCGCCCTGTAAGAAAATTTTCCCGCCTATTGTGCGGTTGCCAACAACTCGATTCAGATAATTTGACACTATAGAACAGACAATGCCGGCTGTAATGTTTTCCCGTCCTGCACCCTGTTGAACAGCTTTACGAATATCGCTGTTGATAAACGCTGAGCAGTGTTCTCCGAATTTGCAAGGGGCGTTTGCTTCCAATGCAATTGGGCCAATATCCTTTGCGCTGTGAATTGACAAATCCCCTGATGCAGATTCTTCCAAGAAGGAACCTGTTCCTGCAGAGCAGGCTTCATTCATGGCGTAATCTATTGGAACGCCGTTTTTAAGAAGCACATATTTTGCATCTTGTCCGCCAATTTCAAAAATGGTTTCTACACCTTTATCAAAATAAGTTGTGCCTACAGAGTGCGCAATAATTTCATTGTAAACGCCGGGAGTTTCTAAAAACACGCCTAAAATTTCACGGCTTGAACCTGTTGTAGAAACTAATTTAATATCGATATTTTTGCTTCCGGTATCTTCAACTACTTTTTCTTGAATAATGGCCAAACATTCTTTTAACGCTTTTACAGGATCACCGTGGGTGCGGCCATAATGGCTTGCAACAACTTCATCGGTTTCCATGTCAACAAGGCACGCTTTGGTTGTGGTAGAGCCGCCGTCAACGCCAAGAATGTAAGAGCGGCCGGCTTTAACCTTGCCCTCTTTTCCGTCAAAGAACTTTACTTTATCTTTCCAATCGCGTAACGCGCCAAGCATGCCAAATCGGACTTCATTAATTTTAAGGAGCTTGTCCGCATGAGGCAGCTTTGTCCCGGATTGAGCGGCTAAAACTGCCGCGCCAAGAGCTTCAAAAACCGGGGCGGAGTCAGGGATTATAAATTCAATCTGCGGAGATTTTTCCCGCAAAAAGCGGATTATGTGCCTGTTAAGAGTTATGCCGCCCGTCAGCACTACCTTGCCGGAAGTTACCCTTGCCCGTTTCAAAAAGTCGATAACTTTTACAGCCATGACATCGGAGAGGGAAAGAACGATATCATCCTTGGTTGCCTCGCGTTTGTTAAGGCGATGGGTACAGTCGCTTTTCATAAAAACAGAACAGCGGGTAGAAAGGGGGTACACCTTTGCGGTGTCCGGAACTTTATCGATATCTTCCAACTTCATATCCATACGGGCAAGCTGTTGTTTTAAGAACTCGCCGGTGCCGCTTGCGCATTTGTTGCCGGAAAAATTATTTACTATTTTACCCTTGTCCAATGAATAAACAATGAGGTCTTCCCCGCCCATGCTGACAACTGCATCAGCATCGATATTTAAGCTGCGGAGAGCCGCTTCCACGCAAAGAGGCTCCAAAGTGCCGGCAATATCGAACATAAAGCGGCCTTCATTGCCTGTTACCAGAGCAGGGATACCCTCAGGGATATTCCCCTCTGCCAAGAGTTTGTGTACGGCTGCGCTAAAATCCCCTTCATGGGGAACGGAAGCGCTCCAAATGACAGAATTGTCATTAATATGAGCTAATTTTAGGCTTGTAGAGCCAATATTGATACCTAGAGATTGCATAATATAGGGATTATAGCAATTTTGAGGGTTTTGGGCAAGGACTTTTTTGGTCAGTTGTTTTTTAATGCTCTATTCATTGCATAACCTAAAAGCACATACAATAAAAGTAATACACCTGTAATAACTATATATGGCTCCATGCGCATAAAAATACTAAAAATAATATGTTCTATAAGGAATACAATAAAGAAAATTATGGAAATTACTCTAATGTTGGAAGTGCCGCTTTGTGAAGTGATGGCAAGTACTCCAGCAAGAGTAATAAAAAAAGTAACACCGGAACCGACAGTTATTAAAATGCGTAATTCCTCACCGGAATTACTGGAATAAAAACCAGAAGCCGAAAGAGCCGCAATACCTAAAGCTATTAAAAGCATTACATAATTAATTCTCATATTATTCTCCTAATGCCGGCGGGTTTAAAGCCACTAGGCGCAAAATTTCAGGAATATTCTCCGCAGTTTTCCATGCTGTCAGACCAGGATACCATATATAGGTTTCTTTTGCAATTTTTTTATCATTTATTAGACGGGCAATTTCTGTTTCAGAAAATGGACCAGCTTGTTTGCCGTCAATTACAGCGTAGTATACTTTAGGGTTTTGAGCAGGGGATTGCATAAGATTCCCTGCTCCGGGAATATTCATATTTACCATAGTATCGTTCATTGATTTGACCATTTGCTGTGCAACTGCCATACTCATGCCAAATTCCACCAAACGATCTATGGAAAAAAAACTTTGATCGTTATACATATTTACTCCTTGTTTAGGGCGCCGGAGGAGGCGGCGGAGGAGGAGGAACCTGTCCAAAGACGGGGACCAATTCCTGTACTGTTCCGGCGGCTGCCCATTCTGCCATGCCTTGCTTCCATATCATACTCTGCGGCGTAAGCTGTCCGCTAAGGACCAACTGTGCAAGCTGATCCATTCCATAAGGACCTGTTGTCTGACCATTTACAGCAATGCTGTATTGAACTACAGGCGGCGGAGGCGGAGTCATACCGGGAGCTTGGTTATTAATTCCCTGCATCATATTACCCATCATACCTGCCATCTGCTGTCCGGCAGCTCCTCCAAGAGCCATACCCGCCATCATAGCGCCTGGGTTCATGCCTCCACCAGCACCCATATTCATTGCGCCGCCCTGCCCCATCTGACCAAGTGACTGTGCAGCGGTTTTTGCCACATCCGCCTGCTGATTAAGCTGATGTACAGAAAAGTTGGCGCCTTCAGTTTGCAGCTTTTGAGCTCTTTGGGCTTCTTCGCGCTGCATTCTAAGGGTTTCTGACATATTTTCTGCATTAATAGCCTGAGTGTCTTGCAGATTTTTAACATTAACTTCAGCTTGAGCTTTTGTTGTTTGAGTGGCAATGTCAGCGGTAACTTCCATAAGCCTTCTGTACCCTTCACTGTCCTCGGCAATTTCAATAGCATCTATATCTACCGATGAAACCTGCACTCCAAATTCACCCGACATACGCGGCTTGATGTATCCTTCTATTATTTCATTTATCTTAAGGATTTGCGTTGCTAGCTGCACAACTGGTATTTGGTTATCTTTTGGAATATTTGTAACAACACCCTGAACATATTTTGAAATAGCGGATTTTATCTGTTTATTAAAATCTTCCGGATTAAAATTAATAAGTCTGTGTAATTTTATAAACGCTTTATAATCCACCAGCTTATATGTCATTTTTCCCCTTACCGTTACAGGAACTCCAAAATCCAAAAACCTGGGATCAAAAACATTAAAAAATGGAACGCCAAAAGACATTTGATTTATCCCTGCAATATTAATAAAATAAACTTCTGCTTGAAAGGGGGAGGCCCCGCCAAAGGCAACGCCTACAAGCCTTGTAAGAATTGGAAAGTTCTCTGTTTTTATTTGACCTGTATAGGGCCCTTCTATAAAGTCCTGCTCAGTTCCATCTTTTTGATGATAGACAAAGACAGCGACTTCACCTTCTTTTACACGAAGACTGGATCCATAACGAATAGCATTTTCCTTTACTGTAGAGTTTACGCCTTCTCTGGTTGAGCCTTCTCCTTTGCTTGAATCGTCAATTGCTTCCGCTACATCCGGTCGCCATTTCCAAATAAGGTATTGCGGTTGATCACAGCGGATTACATCCATGAACCCGCCTTCTGAGCTATTTGTTTTTCCAAATAATGCCATAATCTTCTCCTTAACTATAATTTACGGATAATCAATCCGATAAATTTCTCCATTACATTTTTTAAAACGCTTAAAACTTAATAAAATTCCCTTTACAAGTCCGTGTTTTTCTATTGCAAGCAGCATGTATTCCGAACAGGTTGGTTTAAACAAACAAGCACGCCTAAGTTCTTCCGGCGAATAATGCTGATACAAATGCACAAACCCAATAACCATGGGCTTTAATACTACTATAAAGCCTATTATATGACAAATAACAAAAATTACTGTAAAAGTAAAATCCGGTTTTTCCTTAATAAAAAATTCAATTTTTTCAGCAATAACAGGAAAAAAATGTCTAAAAAATAAAAAAACAAGAACAGTTATTCCAAGGATGCTGGTTAAAAAAACAAAATAGCACTTTAATACTGTAAAAACATTTGTTTTTGGGCGGATTAATTCTTTTTCAAGAACATATTTTTCCGCTTCTTTCTGTTCTTCTTCCGATACAACTAAATCCGCCACTATTACTCCATAATAAAGACCGCAGCGTTAAACTGCGGTCTTTAAAGGATCTTATGATTTTTTCTCTCTAATCATTTGCTTCATAGCCTGAATTGCGCTTTCTTCTTCTTGAGTTGGTTTATTTCTCAAGGAAACAAAGAAGCTGTCATTCGGAACAACGAGCCTAAATAAATTGGTCTGAGTACGATATTCTTTAGCATAATTGACAATTAAGTCTTGAGTGACTGTCTCAGTTTTAAATGAAGTAACATCTTTGTAGAAATATTCAAATGTGTTTTCATCATGTTTTTCCCAATCACAGCTTAATGTAAGCTGATAAACAAGTATCTGTTTTTGTGTTAAGAAAATGTATGTAACTTGATATTCAAGACTTCTGAAAATACCGTCTTCACCGTATTTACTTTCATATAAAGGATTGTAAACATAGTTGCCAAAAGTAATGGTTTTTACAATTTCACTTTCATCAATATTTAATTTACTCAAAGCTTTAGCTTTGGGATCATACCTATTGACAATGCCATTTACCAATGCGTCATAATCCGCATCCGAAATAAACTTAGGTTTCTTTGGGAAACACCCTTTCTTCTTTACAGGGGGACCCGCTTTCACTTCTTTCTTCTTGAAACAGCCCTTTAGGTTTGCAAGACAACCTTTTTTGTTTGCTTCACTAAAATAGAACTTTGCCCTATCCTGTTCCTCAGTGCGATAAGGTTCCAGTGTATCAATTACAGATCCACCTTTTGCTTTTTTGCCGGTAATCAAACCAATGATAAAACCGAACAAAACTTTTAAAATACCCATTCTTTTCTCCTTACATAAATTTATCTTAATAGATCGGCTCAAGCCAATCTTTAGAGACCTTGCGGACGTTCAACGCCAAGTAACTCATAAAATGCAACGGCATTATTTTCAGTATAACCGTTTTGCACTGCAGTCTGAAGCAATTCCTTACTGCCAGGCTTTGAATCCAAAAATTTGCGCTCAAAATAATCGTTCTTTATATATGCCTGAAAATAGTAAAATTCAGCCTGAGGATCAAGGCTTATAGCAGCATCCAGATAGCCAATTATTTTATCAATTTCCGGTCTTAAAGCAACAAATGCCTTTTTACCTTTTAATAAGCAAACCGATGCGTAAAAATAAGGTATGGGATCAGAAAAGTTATCTTCCATTGCTTTGTCAAAAAACGGCAATGCTTTATCGTAAAGTTTGAGTTTAAGGAAGCAGATACCCAAAGAGCTGTTTAATTGCTTATCCTGAGGATTCTCAACTAATTGAGCTTGAATCGATGTTATATACTTATTGACCTGCGGCGGCGGCATAGAAGCCGCTGTTCGATAGTTTTTTATAGCATAGGGATTATCACATTCTGGGCAAATTTCCCCATTTATCAGTTTTTCTGTCCCATAAGAGGCTCTGCATTGCTGACATTGTACAACCATAATTCTCTCCGAAAAATTAATAAAGTATTATATTGTTTGTATCATATCAAAAAAAAATAGCTCTGTCAATAAAAAAATGCCTACCTGCATAATTATGCAGGTTATCTGCAAATAGTTTTGCACAATTTTTCCACAATCCTAGCGCAGAGGTGGGGAGCTATGAGAGCTAATATATCTTAACTAGCTAATATCTCCGCGCCTCTGCGCGATGGTTTTTGTACACACATGACCCGAGACCTTGACAGGGTTTATAAATACCTGTCATAATAGGTGTCACTATGAAATATATAAAAATATTACTGTTTTTATTACTTATTTTCTCAGTAAGCAGCGTTCATGCGCTTGACCTATCAATTACGGACAAGGGGGCAGAAGCGTACCTGCATGGGGAATTTAACCGTGGCTCGGTTTATAATGGAAGCCTGTCTATAATTGGAGATATTGAGTTAAATTCTTTATGGTTATTCAGGGGCGGTCTTTCTTTTGGCACAGCGGGGGATGTTACAGATCTAAAAGCATTTACAACAGCCCGGGCATCCCCATTTGAAAATCTTCCACTAAGATTTTCCTTATCATGGATTTACAACGGATTTATTGAATATGAAGCTCATGCTCATTCAATTTTTCCCCTTATTTCTTATGGTACGGATAAAGCGGGAATTTCACTTGGTATGCATTTTCGTTTTACCTCATACTTTGGTGAAGAAGCACAATTTGAATCCATTTTAGCTTTTTTATTATATTATAACTTTATTAATAATGAAACATTGCGGGTAGGAGCTAGCTTTGGAACTTTTGATGATTTTAACGCCAGAAACCTTGGAGCGTTTGCGCTTGGTTTTGATTTTGCCATACGAATTAATGAAAACTGGCAAATTATCAGCAAAATAGACATTATGCAAAGTGGCGCTGAAGGATTAAGCGCCAACTTCTTTGGCTTTGCTTGGAAGGGAGGAGTAAGATTCACATGGTAAAAAAAATAAATTTAATTTTTAGTTTTATTATTATTTCACTTTGTATATTTACATTCAGTTGTAGCCGTAATGATCTTTTTGGATTATTTTCTTCATTGGATCTGGATGAACGGTTAAAAGAAAGAGATAGTTTTGTTTTAATTGACGAAAATAATAATTGGAAAACCAGCCTTACACTTGGAACCAGCTATTCTTTTTTATTAATAACTGACACTCATTTGGAAGATGGTAAAACATTTGGTTTAGAAGATAAATTAGCAAATAAAATTAAGGAATTTAATGACGATACTGATAATATCCCAATAGAATTTGTAGTTTTTACAGGTGATATTACCCAAAAAGGCGCTGAAAAAGAAATTTTAAATTTTATTGACATTGCAGAATCTCTTGGTGTTCCGGTTTATCCGGTTCTTGGAAACCACGATTTTTATTTTGATAACTGGAAATATTGGCGGGACAATATAGGATCAACAATGTATAGAATAGATGCCGGTACAGCCACTCTTATTATATTGGACTCCGGAAACGCATTTTACGGCAAGGAACAGCTTGACTGGCTTGAAAGAGAACTGAAAGGTCCCAAAGATAAGACTGTCTTTGTCTTTACCCATTCCAACCTTTTTGCGGATGGAATTTACAATATGCAGCAAACAACAAGTGCTTATGAACGCGCCCGCGTTGTTAATTTGCTAAAAAATAAATGTGATATTATGTTTATGGGGCATACGCATATAGGTCAGTACAATAAAGTCGGTGGAACCGAATATGTTGTTTTAGAAGGTTACATAGAGCAAAAAGGCGGCAATAATGCCGGAGCTTACTACATAGTTACTGTAAATGGTTCCGATATAACTCGTAAAAAACACTACTTAAAATAATGCCTACATACATCGAACCCAGGGTTCTAAAAGGTTTTAGAGATTTTCTCCCGCAGGCTGAAATTATACGGCGAGGGTTAACCGAAAAAATAGAGAATACATTCCGCTCTTTTGGCTTTGTACCGATAGACACTCCCGCGCTTGAATACGCAGATATACTTTTAGGCAAGGGCGGCGGAGAAACGGAAAAACAAATATACCGCTTTACCGACAACGGAGAAAGAGATGTCGCTCTCCGTTTTGACTTAACCGTACCTTTTGCGCGCTTTGTCGCAATGCACCGTACTGAACTTGCCTTTCCGTTCAAACGGTACCACATTGGCAAGGTATGGCGGGGAGAGAACACCCAGCGCGGCCGTTACAGAGAATTTACACAGTGCGATTTTGACATAATTGGCAGCAACAGCGCGGCGGCGGATTTTGAAATACTTTTATTAATCCGCTCTACCCTGCGTAATCTTGGTATCGATGTTACAATTCATATTAATCACCGTGGGATTTTTAACCGCTTTTTGGAATACATTGGACAAAGCAAAAATTCCGTAGAAATACTTAGAACTGTTGACAAACTTGCAAAAGTTGGCAAAGAAGAAACACTTAAAAGTCTTACAGAACTTGCAGGAGATGCAAACGCGAAAAAAATACTGGAGTTTATCGGGGCAAAAGGCAGCTTTACAGAGGTGCTTGAGCGCATAACAGAGTTAGCAGGCGGATCTTGTCCTGAATCTGAACGGCTCTCCGCTCTCCGCCAATATATGAATGATGCTTGCATTGATGAAACCGGTACTTCAATCGATCCTTTTGTACTTGACCCTTCTATAACCCGCGGATTGGACTATTACACCGGAGTTGTATTTGAAACTTTTTTAAACGATATGCCGGATATTGGATCGATTTGTTCAGGCGGAAGATACGACAACCTTGCCGGTCTTTATTCAAAGAATAATGAAACTATAAGCGGAGTTGGTTCATCTATAGGGCTTGACCGTTTACTTGCCGCTTTGGAAACTCTTGGCAACGAGCCTTCATCCGGCAGTTGTGAAACAGCAATTGCCTGTGTAAAAGCGGAAAAATCGGGGTTATATCAGGCATTAGCCTTTAAATTGCGGCAAGCAGGATTACGGTGCGAAGTTTTTGTTGACGAGGCCGGGGGACAAAACCCGGAAAAAAATCTTGTAAAGCAATTCCAGCTTGCTGAAAAAAAAGGCCTGAAATGGGTAATTATCCCCGGAGAAGACCCACTGAGCGGAACTTTTACCTTAAGGGACTTGACCGCGCGTAAAAATATCGACATTTCTATAGGTGAATTTATTAATAAAGTGTGATAGAATAGTCATATTATGCAAAAGAATAAAAAAAGCTTTTCAGGTATCAGGTCTAGGGCGACCGTATATACCATTATTCCCGTTTTTATAGCCATAGGGCTTATAGCCACAGTACTTAATACATTGATACTCCGCTCTCAGGAAGATCGGGCGCGTCTGGAATTGGGGCATATAAGTACTAGAATGTCCGCCACCTTTGACTGTAGAATGAACGACATTGTTAATTATTTGTGCATAGTCGCCTCATTGTTGGAAACTCAGGTTGACTACAACTTGGCTGACAGAGAAGCATTGCAAAGAAAACTTTTTAGGATATTTGATGACTATAAACTTGTAAGCGGTTCCAGTATTTATTTTGAACCTAATATGTATGACGGTAAAGATGCACAGTACATTGGCACTCATTACGGAACAGAAGAATCCGGGCGCATTTGTTTTTACTATTATAATGTCGATGGCAGAACAAGGTATTTAACAGAAGCAATTGGCAAAGATGCTGAATTTGATATGCCTCACTATACAAAAACAAAAGAATCCGGTGTTATTACCTTTATGCCAACAACCGTTTTTGAAATAGACGGCGTTGAGATTCCCATGTTTGCCATAACGCATCCTCTTTATTCAAATAGTGGTACATTTATTGGCGCAATTACTGCCGATGTTTTTCTTGCGGATATGTATGAAGAAGCGCGGCATGAACAAATCTATAATACAGGTTTTATGATTATAGAAAATTCAGGCGGGCATGTCCTATTCAGTCCCAACACTGATGAGATAGGAAAGCAAAGAAATGAAACAGGCATTGCCCATCCATTGCCCGGCAAAGATCAAACTTCTATTTCTTATATGTACAAATCTCCCTTGTATGGAAAAAACTATTTAGTTTATGTAAACGCTGTAGACATAAGAGAGTTAAATACTCGTTTTCATATAACGGTTGCAGCTCCTTACAGTGAAGTTATTGCCAGCTGGAGATTGGTAATGACTATCACAATACTGCTTTGTATTGCTATCATAATATTTTTAGGCATTTTTCTCTTTAATATAATAGGACATTTTACAAAACCGATACTTGCGTTTACCAACAGCGCGCACAGAATTGCAAGTGGCGATTATAAAACTCGAATAACAGGCGAGTTCCGTGATGAGCTTGACATTCTAAAAGACGCTTTCAATTTAATGTCAAACAATATTGAAAGATTTACTGAAAAATCCAAAGACTCTTTAAGTGTTCTTACCAGTATATTAAACGGAATAGATTCATTTGTATATGTTACAGATCCTGAAACCAGTAAAATTTTATTTATTAATGAAAGTCTAAAAAAACAGTTTAACATAGAGGGAACCGGTGAAGGCTCTTGCTGTTATACTCTTTTCCAGCTTGATAATAAAGAGTGCAGTTATTGCAAGCGCAAACGATTAACAGAAAATCCTGATGAGATTATTGTTTGGGAAGAGTTTAATGAGAAATTACAACGACACTACCGTAACACTGATTGTCTTATTGATTGGCCGGGAGGCATAAAAGCGCATCTTCAACATTCTGTTGACATTACGGATCTAAAAACCATAACAGAAGAAAAGCACCTTGCAGAAATTGAAGCTATTGAACTTGCGCATAAAAAAGAACAGGCGGAAGAAACATCGCGCATGAAATCGGTCTTCCTTGCCAACATGAGCCATGAGATACGAACCCCAATGCACGGAATAATAGGGTTCTCTGAACTTGCGCTTGACGATAATGACTCTGCCCTACCAATTAAAACCAAAAGCTATCTGTCAAAAATTAAATATAGCGCGGAAAGTCTTCTTCAAATAATTGACGATATACTTGATATATCAAAGATAGAAGCGGGCAAAATTCAACTGGAACGCACACCCTTTAATATAGGTGATGTTTTTAAACTTTGCCGTGTAATTGCCTCCCCAAAAGCAATGGAAAAAGAGCTTACACTTTTCTGTTATGCAGAGCCTTCAGTAGGCAGAATGTTAGTTGGAGACCCAACAAGGCTAAGACAGGTGCTTATTAACCTGCTTTCCAATTCTATCAAATTTACAAATAACGGCATGGTCAAACTGTTATCCGCAATTAAAAAAGTTGCCGATAATACCGTTACTATTCACTTTGAGGTCAAAGACAATGGTATTGGCATGACAGAAGAGCAGATTAATAAGGTTTTCCATCCGTTTGTTCAGGGTGATGACAGCACTACAAGAAGATTCGGCGGCACCGGGCTTGGGCTTGCTATAACAAATAGCCTTGTAGAGCTTATGGGCGGAGAATTGAAAGTTGACAGTAAGCCGGGTCTTGGCAGTAAGTTCAGTTTTGATATTACTTTTGACACCGTACCCAAAGATGATGCAAATGTACGCGCGTCCGCCCTTGCAAGCGGCGATAAAAAGCCTCTCTTTGAAGGTACTGTTCTTATCTGTGAAGATAACGAGCTTAACCAGCAGGTAGTAATAGGACATCTTTCCAGAGTGGGGCTTAGTACTATCATAGCCAATAATGGCTTAGAAGCTTTGGATATTTTTAAAAACCGCACAGCAAAAGGTGAAAAACCCTTTGACCTTATCTTTATGGATATACACATGCCGGAAATGGATGGTCTTGAGGCTGCCAAAAAACTTCTGGAAATGGGTTGTAAGACACCGATTGTCGCGCTTACAGCTAATATCATGACAAATGACAGGGATGCCTACCTTGCCGCGGGAATGTTAGAATGTCTTCCCAAACCCTTCTCTACCGGAGATTTATGGTCATGCCTTTTAAAGTATTTAACTCCTGTTCAAATGTTGAATGTTGGCAATACTGAAGATGAAAACTCCAGTGAAGAAGAATACGGTCACCGCTCTTTGATTGCCGCTTTTGTAAAAAGCAATGAAAATACTTACAAAAATTTCAGCAATGCAATTAAAGAAGGAGATATCAAGCTTGCACACAGGATGGTGCATACTTTAAAAAGCGTTTCCGGTCTTGTTGGAATGACGATGCTGCAGGAAGCCGCAAAGAATGTAGAAAAGTCTCTTACCGATAATAAAAATGTTTCTGCAGAACAGATTAATTTACTTGAGTTTGAACTTAATAACGCATTAAATGAGCTTAGGCCTTTAGCCGCCTCCGTTGCTGCCGATACCGCTGCCGCTAAAGCAAATGCACAACCTTACAACAAACAAAAAGCACTGGATACGCTTAATAAACTTGATTCATTGCTGGAAAAAAACAATTTTGACTGCATTAATCTTGTTAATGAATTATACTCTATCCCTGAAACTCAAATGCTTATTACAAATATTGAAAGTTTTGACTTTACCAATGCTCGTGAATCATTAAAAGCTATAAAAATACAATTGGAGAATCACAATGGATGATGACAAGAAAAAAAGGGTGCTTATTATCGATGATGAAAAAATGAACATAATGGCATTAGCGCAATTTTTAAATATGCAATATGAGGTGCTTGTATCTACAAGTGGTGAAGAAGGTCTTAAAGTAGCGGGAGAGCAATCACCTGACATTATTCTTTTGGATGTAATTATGCCGGGGCTTACAGGTTTTGATGTAATTGAAAAACTTAAAATGAAGGAATCTACAAAACATATTCCCGTTATTTTTATAACGGGTTTAGCGAATGAATCAAATATAGAAAAAGGCTTACGGCTGGGGGCTGTGGAATACATCAGCAAACCCTTTGAAAAAGCCATTGTGGTAAAGCGTGTGGAGACTCACTTACTGCTTGCGGAGTATAAACTTAAAGAGCAACTAGCAAGCAGTTAAAACTAATACCAGCCATCAGGTACGCCGCGTTGTGATGGCAGAACTATTCCGCCAATCATAGAACGACCCTGATTTACCTGCCATCCGGTATGAGAATTGTTATTACCATCCAGAGAGTCAAGCAGGAAATAAAGATACCTGACATAAGAGGGGCCAAAATCTACTGTTCCGGCAGGCGCATTTGATCGTACAGGATCATTCCATGTTACATCAATGAATTTCCATCCGCCATTTACATAAATATGGTTCCACCCGTGACCCATACCGCTTATATATCTTGTTTCAAAACCTGCCGCGCGGGTAAGTGCTGAAAAAAGATTGGCATAACCTTCGCAAACAGCCAAGAAATGTCCGCCGGGATTATACTGGGAATCAACAAAGTATCTTGTTCCCAATACCGTTAAGGCATCTTGTTTTTTTCGCTGATTGGCCTCAAGACTGTCGTCATCATAAACCGTATTGGTCACGATGTAATCGTGAATGGCTTTTATTTTTGCAGTATCATCTGTTAACCCATAAGTCAACTCGGCTGCTAAATTAGTTACTGCAAAATCATCGCTTTGAACAACATAAGACGGATAAATAAACCGTTTGTCAGGAATAGTTGAATCCAAGCTTAAATCGTCATTTCTTGTATTAGTTACGTTAAAGGTGATTGAGTTACTAAAAGACACTGAACCTATAAAATCACCATCTCCATTAAGGTTAAATGTCACCCCTGATGTATCAGATAAATGCCAGACCTGTATTGTATATTCTCCCGGTCCAAAACGCAGCCATATCCGCATTTTAAAACTATCTCTTACATAATAGGTAGTTCTCAAATTAGTCTGATCACTGTCTTTCATCAGACGAATAGCGGCATAATTATACGCACTTGGGTTATTGACTGTCCCTTCCATCGTAAAGAAACCGTCCGCCGAGAAAGTACTCTCGGAAGGATAGGTAATAGTTACGCTTGGGTTGGTTCTATTACCTTCAGTACCTGAAAAACCATTATAGGTCTTTCCCGTCCCGGGATAATAGTAAGGCTGCCGCAAATAATTCGCCGCGTGAACTGTAACATTGTTACTTGCTGTCTTTCCATCCAGAGAGACAGTGACTGTAACATTTCCCGCAGTCTGCGGCGTAAATACTCCGGTACTGGAATTAACACCTGTGCCGGAATATACAAAACCTGATACGTTATCACGCACAGATCCGTCACTACGCAGGGCTATGGCACGGAATTGAATTCTTTCATTCTCCGGAACGCCAACATAAGTATCTAGTTGACTCTGCGGGTACAATACAACAGAATCTGTAATATCCGGGATAAGACTGATATTATCAATGAAAACGGCATTCAACCTATTAGGAAAATATGAACCTGTTGCTGACACTTCAAATCTAATGGTTTGTTCACCCGGTGGCAACGGAATGGTTTCTGTTCTCCAGGGAGAACCTAATCCGTCCCATGATCCCATCTCAACATCATTAATATATATTCTAAAAATTTGCCCGGCATCTGTACGAATATCAGTCTTAAAGCTAAAGGTTAAAGCAGAAGTCACAGTTGGATTAACACGGCGTTCCAGAAAAGCGCCGGGGCTGGTAATTGCAGGTAATTTTACAAACTGGGTTTCATTCCCAAAATTATCATCCTCAGGCGCCTCCACTGCCTGTGTTGTGAGGATTACATTTGAAGATCTTTGCCATAAAGAAGACAAAGTCGATTCAAAATCTTCGGTAAATTCTGACGGAATCCCAAATGCTCCCGTTATGGTTACATTCCCCGCAGGCATGGTAAATGCATATGAGTCTAATTCAATTAAGGTTAAAAGTAAATTCTCATTGTTTCCATATTGGGCCAATAAACTTACTAATCCATAACCGGCTATGCTTTGAACTGAAAGAGTAACTGTAGAGCCTTCGGGCGCTGTTCCTGCAGGCAATACTGTTATAAGACCATTGGATGTCGGCGTAACGGTAATGGAATATGAGGGAACAAAGGTAAAATCATCCGTTGTAAAAGGGATAACCGTTTCTGTATTAGAATAAACATGAATAACTTCTGTTATATTTGCCCCTCTTACCGCCGAATCCTGCCCTGCCTGTACCGCAACAGCTTTAATTACCATTAAATAGAAACCGGGCTCCAGTGAAAAATAACCAGGGTTTTCACTATCAACACTGCTTAAAAGATTGGCGGTTGCCTTTACTTCATCATCTTCCAGTGATATTAAAGATAAGTTGGCATTCGCAGCGGCTGTCCATGAAAGAAAATCTGTTTTGTTATAACTAATGGCTCCGTCATCTCCTTCAAGTTTTGCATACAGGGATATATTTATTGGAGTAACAACATTCTGCACAATATCAATTTCACCACTGTTTCCTTCTGCTATCACCTTTTTTACACCGTCAATGGTAGTACGGCCTACAGCCGTTATTACCCATCTACCAGAATCCAGCGGTATAGAAGCTTGTGTCCCTTCGATTGTAATGGATGCCGGGGGTGTTTTACCGTCTTTGCTTTCAAAGCTAATAACATAATCCTCAAAAGGGGCCAGTGTTGGAATAATGGTGCGTCCATCCTGATGTGACAGGTTTATGACTATATTTCCAAAATTGCTATTATCCACAAAATGATCATTACAGGCGGTTAAGATAATACCGGCTATAACACAGCTTAAAATATATTTTCCAAAAGGTTTTATTTTTATCATGGTTTATTCCTCCTTATTTTCCAACGGTAAATGTCAGCCACTTTGAATACCAAGCGGAACCATCGTAGACCACGGCGGTAATTGAACAGATACCTGTATTTAGCCCGGTGGCATAAACACGTATAGATGACTCGTTATTATGTGTTGCATCAAGCTCTCCGTCAATGTACCATCTGACAGAGTTAAAAGTTTGAACTATCGAAATATCAATATAGTCGTTTGCGGCCTGAGAAAGCGGAATATTTGATGAAATATTTAGATCGATTTCCTCATCTCCGGGTTGAGTGAAATTCACGGTGAATCCGGAATGAGTCAATATATCAACACTAACTGCCGTTCCCGCGTTATAATTAGTATTTTCTTTTGAACGGGCAAATACAAAATACATTGTATTTCCATTTAAGCCGCTGAAAGTCAAACCGTCCTGCCAGCCACTTACCGGCACAGTGGTATTTGTACTTATAGCGTATTCTACAGTTTGCCCATTATCAGGTGCAGGTACCGCATTAATGGTAATACTGTTAATACTTGCTATCGGTATTAGCTCTTCAACCATTGCACCGTTAGCTTTATTTATGTTTACTGTGACATTACCATTTGCAGAAAGGTAATTACCACTTGGGTCTGTATAAGTTGCCGTAAATAATTGATTGTCTCCTGCATTCAAGACAGTTGACGGATTATTCCATACGTAGCCTTCTGGCAAAGTAAGGTCAGACAGTTTTAATGTAGAGGTATAGGTTGTATAGATAGCAGCAGGACTACCAAAAATTCCAGACGCTTTTGCTACATTTACTGTGATACTGCCTGTTGCAGATTCATAGTTACCGCTTGGATCGATATAGGTTGCTGCAAAGGGTTGACCATCTCCCACGCTTAATGTGGTTGACGGATCATCCCATGTATAACCTGCCGGCAAAGCAAGATCAGACAGTTTCAATGTAGGGGTATATGTTGTATTGATAGCAGCAGGGCTGACAAAAGTTCCAGACGCTTTTGCTACATTTACTGTGACATTGCCGCTTGCAGGAAGGTAATTACCACTTGAGTCTGTATAAGTTGCTTCAAAGGATTGATTGTCTCCCACGCTTAATGCGGTTGACGGATTATTCCATGTGTAACCTGCCGGTAAAGTAAGGTCAGACAGTTTTAATGTAGGAGTATAGGTTATATCAATAACAGCAAGACTGCCAAAAGTTCCAACTGCTTTTGCCACATTTACTGTGATGTTACCACTTGCAGGTTCGTAGTTGCTGTCTGGGTCTGTATAAGTTGCCGCAAATGATTGATTGTCTCCCACATTCAAGACAGTTGTCGGAACATTCCATGTATAACCTGCTGGTAAAGCAAGGTCAGACAGTTTTAATGTAGGGGTATATGTTGTATCGATAGCAGCAGGATTGCCAAAAATTCCAGATGCATTTGCAACATTTACTGTTATATTGCCGCTTGCAGAAAGATAATTACCGCTTGGGTCTGTATAGGTTGCCGCAAATAATTGATTATTGCCTGCATTCAAGATAGTTGTCGGAACATTCCATGTATAGCCTGCCGGTAAAGTAAGGTCAGACAGTTTTAATGTAGGGGTATATGTTGTATTGATAGCAGCAGGGCTGCCAAAAGTTCCAGACGCTTTTGCCACATTAACTGTGATACTGTCTGTTGCAGATTCATAGTTACCGCTTGGATCGATATAGGTTGCTGCAAAGGTTTGACCCTCTCCCACGCTTAATGTGGTTGACGGATCATCCCATGTATAACCCTCTGGAAGAGATAAGTCTTCCAAGGTTAAATCGGGAGTGTAAGTTATATTGACTGCTGCTGGAGAATCAAAGCTGCCTTTTGCTTTATTTACAGTCAAATTATCTGTTGTTGTAATTAATTGTGTAGTACCTATTATATATGTTATCGTAACCGGCTGATCGTTATGTGTTAAATGTACCAAATCATCATCTTGATCAGGACTTGCTGTTATATTTTTAGCGGTAAAATCTGTGACAGCAACATCTTCTGCTGTAGTATCACTATAAGTCAGCGTTACCACAAGCCCTGCAAGATTAAGCTGATCACCGTGCGTGTAAGTTAAATTAGTTGGCTGTGTTTTGACTGCTATACCTGTGACTGTTTTTGTGAGTGTTTCCGTAAAGGTGTAGGACAATGTAACTGCCGTACCTGTATTATTTAATATCACCGCATTTTGTCCATTAATAGTTGCAGAATTCAATCTGGTAAATGTATAACCGCTGTTTACTGTAAGTATAATCGTTGTAGTATATATCTTTCCGCCCAGAAAAAAACTACCGTTCGGTGACCATAATACTGAATCAATAGTAAAATTACCGGTACCGCTTGCAGTTGAACTGGGCGTTCCGCCATTAATCGGTTCACCAATATTGATATTAACAGAAGTTATAATTGCGGGGAGTGTCCGTTTTTCACCGGTTTCATCACAAATTAAACATGTGTAAGTTTCCTCACCAGCCTCTGCCTCAGTTGGCGCTGTTGTTTCTACCCATTCCCATTCATGGGAACAGGGGTCATCATCTTCCGGACACCCGGCAAAAACAAGGCTAAAAACAGCCACAACAAAAATTACTATACATGGTTTTTTCATAAAATTACTCCTTAAGAGAATTAGTTATTAAGTCAGATTCAATAATATTAATGAGGGGGGGGGGGGGGGCATAGAGATTTTTGATTTTTGCCCGCAGAAAGGGGTTTGCCAAAAGGGGGATATTTGGTTTTTTTGGGGTTTTTTTTTTTTTTTGGGGTTT
>Ga0099364_10005665_pt1 | contig 18481 bp, 11 predicted proteins | sample TergutTh196P3_FD_73070 | JGI IMG/M metagenome (GOLD analysis project Ga0099364, IMG submission 73070) | Microcerotermes parvus P3 segment gut microbial communities from Pointe-Noire, Republic of the Congo - Th196 P3 | ecosystem: Host-associated > Arthropoda: Insects > Digestive system > Gut ...
TCTGAGTATTGTCTCGATTTTCTTACCGTTAGTTTTTCGAGTCCTTTGGGATATTTTCTCACACTTTTATACTGCTTTTGCATGTGACGTCTTGTTTTACGCTTACCGTAGATCTGAATACGTTGCTGCACAATTAATTCCTAGTTCAACAAAAATGCAAGTTCTCTGCCAGTAGAGCTACGGTACATATGCGCCTCATCCAAAACAATAAGGAGTCTGTGACTACCTATGTATCAAGTGATTTTTTAGTCTTATTCCAAATATTGGCTTCACGTTGGCACATGAGCATATATTCTAGCATCGAGCAACTCGTTGTCAGGATGTCAGGCGAATAATTCTACATTTATTTATTTGGGAGCGCTTTGATAATCGCCTCAATCTCTTCGATGGAAATATAATATCCCTGAGCCCGTTCGATTTCAGCCCCATTTTTGTATATCATATCACCATGCTTTTGAAGCTGCTGAGCACCCATTTCTTCAAGAATCATACGCGATGAATTTGAATCATTTACACGAAGGGCCAGTCGGCCATTTAACTGTGCTTTAATATTTGAGGGGACTAAATCCGCCGCAGGCCTCTGAGTACAGAGAACAAGATGAATACCCCGTTTTCGTCCAATTTGAGCAATTTGCCTGACTGGAGTAAAAAATGCTTCCTTATCCCTTTTTTTAGTAAATTGGTCGGTCAAATCTGCAAATTCATCTATTACAACAACCATAGGTGCAAGTTTGTCTACGTGCTTTTCGTTATACTGGTCAATGTTTGCTACTCGCGCATCAGCAAGGATTTTTTCACGTCGGGAAAACTCTTTAAACACAACGCCTTGAATTACCTCAGCCGTTTCAGCGGCATCGGACAGAACGCGTCCATTAAATAAATGCGGTATCCCATCAAAGTGAATAAAGTCCTCAAGTCCAGAAGAAGATAGCACGAGTTGAAGCTCACCTGCCGTGGGATGCGTTTTTAAAAACGTAGCGAGCATCGTAAACAAAAATACTGTTTTACCAGACCCAGTGCTTCCACCTACAAGCAGGTGAGGCAATACGTTTAAATCCTTAATAATATCCTTCCCATCCGGTGTCCTGCCAAGAGGAAAGAAAAGTTGTTCTGGTGAGGTAACAGGAGGAAGCTTGGCAAGCACATCAGAATATAAAACCTGCTCACGCTGTAATCGGGGCACATCAAGTATAAGTTCATCTGAGTTTTGAATCGTTTGTACGAGCACACCTGTCCTACGCATTTCACGTCCGATATCCTCAAGCTGGTTTCTAAGTGCAGGCAACGCCTGACCGCGAGCCAGCTTGAAGTAAAATCTGATTACACTTGTGCCAACAACAGCGCGGTCAGCATCACATTCCTTTAAGTTGATTCGATAGTCCTTACAGGAGCGTTTGAAGTCATTGGCAAGCTTTTCAATTTCCTCCTTCGTTACCGTCGTGATTGCAGGGGTAGAGCGTGTCTGATTTACCGTTACACTCGCACTGCTAGAGGTTATAGGCGTTGGCTCAACGACCGGATTATTTTGATCTAACGTTGTTGACCCACCTGTGCTTATAGTGTTATTGTCCGTGCTTTCCGTTGGTGTGGTATCGCCAACCAACGCAGCGTCAGCATTTTCAGCGTTGATATTTATTGCTTCGTCATCAATGTTGGGATTATCTGTAGATTCACCCGTTGGCTCAGTTTCGTCATAATCAATCATAGTCCACGTTTGACGAGCCGGTATATCGCCGCCAAGAATGTGAGCTTGTATTTCTTTTGAGGTTAATTCGATAAGCTCAATTCGGCAGTTGTTGAAATCAGGATTTGATCCTTCAATTGACCCTCCATCGCCGGTTTCACTCAGCTTAATGTGCAACAGAAGACCAGATATTTCTATATTTATATCGCTAGACTGCACATTTCCGAAGGCCTTTCTCAGTCGTATACTCCATTGCTTCTGCCAGTTTGCATCGTGAATATGTCGAAAGCATTCGGATACAATTTGATATTTTAAAACCTCTTTTCTGGCAGCGACAAACATATTAAGAGTGTCGCTTTCAACAAGACCAAACATTTCTTTAAGCATGCATATTACGGTAGCTATTTGATCTGCAGCATGTCCAACAATATGCTTCTCTCCAGTAGCTTCATTTATGACCACACTTGCATCAGGCGACTCATCTCGCGTTTTTACCTCTATCGGCTGTAAATGCAGAGTGTTACTGCCCTCATCAAAACGAAGTCCGATAAGGTCTGCACGTTCATTGCCAAAACTGCCATTGTTTAACCAAAGCCTTGCATCATGGGTATCAAGAGATGCTACAAGAGAATTAGGATACTGCTTCGAATACCATGCCGCAGCAAATACGGTTCCAATTAGCCCTTTTCTACGGTTGTCTATAGATGTCGAATCAGCGCCAAAGCGTGGTATGCTAATAAGACCCTCAGAGGATATATGTCCAAATTGAGTAAGTATGTCAATTAGGGCCTCCTTCTCAGGATGTAGGTTATACCTACGTAAAAGCCGCATATATTGTTCAATAATGCGAGAGTCTTTTGATGCCCAAATGCTTACCATACGTTGACCATAGTGCTTTTCACCAATAGGAATCGTATGGGCAGGCAAATAATTGCTTGTGCTTCGGTCGGCAGCCACAAGCCATAAGGTCTCTTGGTCAGTAATTGTTGAGGTAAGGGCGCTAATATCTGCATCGGGATTATATGTTGGACGTGGGGTACGGTTGGCTGTAACAATATCCGCAAAACGCATTACCTTGTGATAATCGCCAATCATGCCAGAATCCATATCGGATGAGGGGAAAATTTCTCCACGATGTGTAATATCGTCAAACTCGTAGTCATAAGTGATGACAAGAGGGCTGACATATAGGTGTTTTGTACTTGGACCATATTCAATTGAATATGCAGACTGGTCGAAATAGAAAGCTACATGAACAGGCTTATGATGGAGCTCACATTTGATTTCTTGGAGAGAGGATACATTCTTTATGCTGATACAAAGTCTCCTGGACTTAATCATCTCGCCGATTTCGTAATCCTTCGAATCATAGTCTAGCTTTGCTAATTCGCTATTTCCATTTTGATTGCGCGTCAAATATATGTTATAAATAATTCGTTTGCAACCACTTTTCTCAATGAAGGCTCTTAGCGATTTGAGTACGTATGCTATGTCAGGAGCATCAACGGTGCAGATACGAATCTCGTTGTGCGTATAGGGAGTAAAGGCCAACCATCTGGAAAGCACCTCGTCAACAGCCTCTATTCCATCATATCCAAGATAGCGATTTGTCTTGTTTTCGAAAGTTGGTAGCATGTCAATGCTACCAGAGCACGGAAGCTCCGTGCTGATATCATTAGTGACCATTTTATCTACAACAAGAAAGTTCACCATTTGTGGGAGGGAGGAAAGCACCTTTGCTAAACTGTCAGCATCTGCCCCGCTCATTTCCTCACGCTTGCTTTTAAGTTCCCTGAACACCTCATAGTAACGCCAAAGATAGAGCGGGTGCAAGGGCATTAACATCCCTTTCCACTCGGTTGGGGTTTTTATATATAATACATCAAGAAGGAGTATTGCCCTTGCCACAAAGTTGCTACCCTTCTGACTGATTCCATGCATAACTGCCTCGTTACGGCAATAAGCACGCAAAAGAGCCATCCATGACTCAACGTATCCAACAAGCGCCTGCCGAAGCTCTTCATCCACACCAAAGCTTAAAATCGGATAGAACATTACTAAATCTAAGCTTCGTAACAGCTCCTCACGGTGTTGAACGAGTTTATCAAGAATAGGGCTGAAGCTATCCACGTTTTCCAGTTCTTGAAATGCGAATTGCTCATCAAAACGCCTGATAAAGGTGAATAAGCAAGAACCATCAAAGCTTGTGCTTGAACGATCCATCATCGGAGAAAACGGCATAAAATCAGTCATGTCTGCAGCAATAGCATCCCGAAGAACGGCTTCATCAGTGGCCATGACACCACCCCAATTATCCTCATTGCAAGCAACACCAACCAGTTTGCGAAGCGGTGTGCGGTGATTATCAAGCTCAATTTGACTATTGCCAAAGGAACCGCCAACACTCGATATCCCTGCCTTATTTTCCTCACAGCTATCATCAAAATGTTTTTTGAGCTCACCCAGCAGTTCGCCAAGAGCCTCCTCATCTTCATTATCACAAGGTGCGACAACAAGCTCAGCGATTTTCTCTTCAAGCTGTTTGCCTCGTAGGACGGTTGGGGTGGCTTCTCCTTCGCCCTCATTATCTTGATGCTTAGCTTTTGTTTTTTTTGCCTTTGCCGCCGTAAATAGCTGTTCAACGGTCGCAAAGTCGAGCCTACTCAGAGTATCTCGTCTGCCATATTTGAAGAAATCCTGCAGCTCGCGGTATGCGGCTTGAAGACGATTCTTCTCATCCTTATCCGCCTGTACAAGGGCACGGCTAAGCTTTCTACGGTGTTCTTCACTCATCTGGCCAATAGCAGTGATGAGTTCTCGGTTTTTTGACAGGCGTTCCTCTGGCTTTATGTTGGTATTTAATATAGCATAATCACATAGCAGATCAAGACGCCACATATTTTTAGGTATAGCATCAACAACGCTATCATCTAAAGATACATGCTTGACAAATTCGTATAGTATTTCAAAAGAATGATGCGCGGCAGTACTTTTGAGAGCCTTCCAAAAATTCTGTGTGGGTGTATTTGTTTGCTGTATAATACATTCCTCTAAAAGTTGCTCGGAAAGATCGCGGGTAGTAACGATATCAAACTCGGCTAATGAGTGGAGTTTTTCGCTGTCACCGCGAACAAAAGCAATGATACTTCCGGCATATTCTGGATCGCTACGCCATCTTACAGCGTTTTCTATATGTGCTGTAATAATGACCTGACCTGTAGAGGACTCAAGGATATCATAACCCACAATTGCAGCGTGAAGTCGCTTATTCAGAAGCTCAGCGAGCTTTTTAACAGCTTCATCGGGAACAATATCCGATACGCTCTTTACAAGGATACCTACCTTTGCGGCTCTACACCTATTTTCAAGCAAGCTTATGAGTAACTCCTGCTTTGACTTCATCATTGTGTCCCCCCAAGCCTTATTTGAAGTATGCCATCGGCCATAACCTCTGCAAAATTCACATTTTGTAAGGCTACTGCAAAATGGTTAAAATTATTGCTTAATGAATCGGTGTCAGCATGAAGAATACTACCCGTTTCATATAAAAGCGCAGTATCCTTTTCGCTGCCACCAATAATAATGCCAAAGCGTTGCCAAAGTCTATCCCTAAGCTCGGTAGCCGGAATAACCTCAGTAGGCATAACGCAGCAGCGTAATATCATCTCTAGCATGTCCTGTGAGAGGATAAATCGTTTGTTGACATGGAAATTAGTAGGGGGCCATAATACCCCAGAAAGCGTACCCAATGAACGAAGATAATTGACAGGATGCGATGATGCCTCCAGTGCTATCATATCGTATATTGCGGTACCGAATATGAGTACCGCCTCATCCTCATTGCAATCTCGCGCATCGTCCTTTGCCAATTCCCACATATGGCTTAACTCTGCTGCACCAGCCTTCGATTCTTTACTGATGTCATACACTGGAGTGTCAGTGTTAAGCAGTTCTTGCTTATTATACCCCAAATGTATAAGCTCTTGCGCAAAAGCCCATGCGTAAAATCGCGATATTGCGCGATGTATTTGTGTGTAGCACATAACCGAGGCGCGAGCAATACTGCTTTGACTGTCATTTGAAAAATCAAGAAAAATGGGACGAGGGCTTCCTCCACAGTAGAAGGCTTCAAGCAGCGAGAGATATCGTATAACCCCCCAAATGCAGTAAAAGTTGAATAGACGAAGCCTGGTAAGTTTGTTGGGATGCTGTACAAGGTGCTCAAGCAGACATTTTCCAGCAGTAGATAGTCCCTCAAGGTAATCCTTCATTTGTTGGCCTTGCTCAATAAATGCAGGGAGTTCCTCGTGCCTTAACTCTTCGTAAAGACGATCACCGGAGTTATCAAGCACCGGCTCAAACAGCACACTAATAGGGTCATCCATACTACTCATGCAATTTTTTATGTATGACGATAGCTCAGGACAAAACCTTTTGACGATACCACCAATAAACTCGCCCGCATCTTCATACATTGCAAAGCGGGTAATAAAGGCGCTTGAACCCGCAGAATATGATATCATGCCATCATTAACACCAAAAACGCCATCATCGGCAGCCACCACCTTTTGTAGCACGCTACGGAGTGCAGCCAAGGAATCCTTGCTTATATCATCAGCGTCAATTGAACCCGCTGAGACAAGATATTCAAAAATCTCGTCAATAGAGTTCCCTGTCGGTGTTTTCCCTTTGGCGTTGCAAACATACGAAAGCTTCTTGATCCCATCGGTGTTTGAGGATTGTCCAAAAATAATCCTTGCCGCGCCACTTGCGATATGCACTGGTTTTATACTCGCCCCATTAGGTTTAAATCCAACATAACGTTCATCTACACTTGCCCGAAGCGCATGCATGCATATTTTATCCATTTAGCCACCCCCTATGACAGACCCTTGGTCTGCTCTATAGAAATATAACGCTTGCTGTCCCTGTCAATATGAACCCGAAATTCTCTTTTCGCTTGAACGTCCAGCAACGCAACTGTAATTTCCTCAATATCCCTTGTGTCCTCTGTCGCCTGTAGCTGTTCAACAAATCTCCATACCCGTTTAACAGTATCATTCTCCATAAACAACATCGGCACACCACGCTCGGCCTCAATTAATAAGCAGTAAAGCTCATAATTAACCTTAAGGAAAATTCCAGGATGTCCCTTCTTTTCAAGACGGAGATGATCGGCGCTGATCTTAATCCCATTATTCATTGAGCGGATAAGCATAGGCCGTCCAATTGAAAACTGTGACGTGCTCATTTTTCCAACGGATAATAACACACGGCGAGGCGCGTTATTATAACGATACCCTCCCCATATCTCAAGCTCCGAGTTCGGTCGATTGACACCAAAAAATGCATTAAGCTTCTTAATTAGCTCCTTGATACATTTCTTGTCATCTTGACTAAGGAACTGCTGATACCTTGAAACATCATCATCGCTGATGTCTAAAAGAGCCGAGCCATTATTGTTGAAAAAGAAAAATTGTCGTTTTCTCAGCTCAAAAAATTCGGTATTTGTTACATCAATAACCTCATTCCCAACAAAATTGAAATCGACCCATGTATCTCTGTCAAGCGTATTTGTAAGCAACGCCTCATCCCAAATTGGATGCGAAACTAACGCTGGGTCAAAGGCAGCCCTTACTGCCTCGAAAAACGCACCTGAACCACCCTTGTAGATTAAGGTGGCAAGATCAAATTGGTTCTCTCCTGTCGTTGCGGTTAGCCTGTTACAGCTTCTATTGCCAAATATTAAAAATGACAGAAAGCTCAGCAGTTCTCTTAGGGTAGCATGGTGTCCTTGCAGGGCGACGCGTGAAAGCACAATACATAGCCTTTCCTGGAATAGCGTGTTTTGCAAAAGAGCTTTATGCTTCAGCGCATCACATGAGGTTTTAAACTGGCAGGTTTCGCATTCAACATAATTTTCATCTCTTGTTATTTTTGTAATAGCCGGTAAAACAACATCAGTAGCCAAAACCTCTCGTTTACTCAAATCATAAACCACCACTCCATTATCATCATCGGGTTGATCTAGTGAGTATACGGTGGCATGTATCATCTGCTGGCATGCCGACTTGATTGGCGAAAAGTCAGCAAAGTGTTCGGCCAAGGAAAAAAGCACAGCAGCGTTAATTGCAAGAACAAATGGAATCCCCTGACGGCGCGCAGTTTCCCAGCCCTCACGGATTTCCAGGTTCGATAAGCAGCTTGCATCAAGCTCAATATATGGCGGCTGTGGAAGCAAGTCAAGCTTTTCCTTAATCACACGAATAAGGTGCGTTTTCCCATCTCCTGGATTGCCGGTGAGAATTACATCCTTTCCCGCAGCCACCGCCTCAAGTATGGCAGAGTCCAAGCTCGTTTCTACATGAATTCGATCAAGCAGTTCGTCAGCTACCTTATCCGCAAAGGCACTGCTTCCACGATAGAGCTTGCGAACAAAATCCAAGCTGGGCTGCTCAGAGGTTGTTATGCTCATTTTATCTGCCTCCTCTAGCTTTTCAAATTTCCATTCCATTTCTTTATTAAGCTCATTGCTAATTAAAAAGCCTTCTCGATCAAAGGCTCGCAGCCTATCAAGCAATGGCGGAAAATTTAGGCGGCTCATTACCCAGCGTATTCTCCAATAATCAATTATTCGCTGCGTTCCGGAGGCAATGCCTTTTTTTCTGAAATAGTATTCGGGTTTACTATCAAGTCCCAAAAGATATTCTTGGGTATTTCTTGCCAACTCTACTCCATATACAATTCTTGACATGGCATGCTTCGAAAGATCACGGGTATCCTCCTGAGTGGTTTCTAGCAGTTCTCTTATCGCCATTGTCATTAGGCGCATTTTAGGGCTAGCGCCTTCTCCGAAAACATGGTTGATTCGTGAAAAACCCACATCGCTTGTTGCCTCAGTCAAGCTCATAGTAGTCGCTTTACTGATGTGCATTGTACCGAAGCCGAAGGTCGTACCGAGCTCCCTCCAGCGCAATTCATAATCACTATCAAGTACTTCGGCTGGTAAACGCAAACGATTATATTGACTTGATCCGACATAATATAATGAGGTCGTTCCGACATATACTAAATCAGCAGCCCTGTGAACAGCCTCGCCCTTTAAGCGACTGGCAATTTCACTTTCACGATTACTATAACGTTTTTTATAGTCACTAATTACCTGTGGGGAAAGGGCAAGCAGTGCTACTAGCTTGCCTCCAAGTATTTCGTTATATGGAGGAATAGCACCACAAACATTTAACTCCATCATGCTTGAGCCAATGTGCTTTCCCTTTTGCGCAATTAAGGCTGTGCGGATGGCGGAATACCCTGTTTCGCTTTCAACAAAGGGATGCCAAGCCTGATCGAAGCTGTTGCTTTTTAGGATTGACGATATAGTTTTTTTGGCAGACAGTAACCTTGCAAGCTGCTCTGCACGTTTTCGTAGGTAAAGAGCACGCTCGGTGTCAACGGAAATACTACCTAGCTCGCTCTTTTCTTCATCAGAAGGCGAAGCATCCTCTTGCGCGGCCTTTAGCAATTGTTGACGAAGCTCCTCTGCTTCCTCGGCCTGCTGAAATAGTGATTGAATACTGTCATCTGTGGGCTCGTTAATTTCTTTTTCCGTGCATAGATTTTCGTAAGCGATACCCTCGATGCCATCCGCTAAATATTGTAATAATCCTAAAAGCATGTCGCGAGCGGCAATGGTACTCTGTGTTTTGATATTTTCGATAAAAGCAGTCGGATTCCATCCGATATAGTCATCCCGACATGTAATCTGGACAGCGCAGTTTTCCAGTGAGGCGATACCCATAACAGCATGATTAGGGTGTGCAGCGTCACGAATGAGATATTGCATTGTGCGCCCCGGTGTCGTTTCTGCCGGAGTAGACCAAGTCAATCGAAAATAGCGCCAAATATCAGAGAGCTTTTGCCCAGAATAATCTTCATCGCGTACATTTTCTTCTACTAATTGAAGATAAGGCTGAACGGCCTGCTCAATAGCTGTCTCACCATTGATAACTGCAGCCATGCGCGTTGCGAGCTCATCCCCGTCAGCAACAAGCTGTAATATCGAGCCCCTTGACGCTGTGGATGTTTCCATACGAGCAATAAATTCTTTATAGGTAACCAGCCGTTCATGCCTACTGTCCTGCATCCAACCACGCAGGAGAGCTTTAACCTCTGGTGTCGAGCCATTATTTTTGTCGTGTGTATCAAGACTTGGCAGTTGCATTTCAAGAACACCATCTCGATAGCATGCCTTCCACGATGCCCTTATTAGATCTCTGAAAAGCAACCATATTGCACGATATCGCCTTCGTTGGGTCGTATTAAAGCTACATTCCATTTCAACCCAAGTAACCTCTTGTTCAACAAGAGCCTCAATTTCCTGCGGGGTTGTATCTGCTGAAATTTTTGAGGCTGTTATATAAAATCGACTCCTAAAGTATCCCTCCAGCCGTGGCCTAAAGGGAATTGCCTTATTCGACATGTTCATCTACCACCAATCCTAATAGGCTGTCACGAAGCTCTTGCTCCAGCAGCTCGTCATGAAATATATAAAATCTACGCCGCTGCGTTACTCGAATGCGGTAGATATCAATACACATTCCTGCATTAAGGCAGTTAGCAAAACGAGAAAGGAAATCACTATTATCGGTCAACTCGACATGCTCCACAGTAGGCGTCAAGATGACTAAACAATAGCGAACGCGATACCCTGCAAGCAGAGCTGCCTTGATCGATGTAAGCTGCTCTGCAACACGAAATCCATGGACAGAAGGGAAAACGACCGTTTTGTGCTCAGAAAGCACAGCTTTCGCCTCAACCATCGTGGGTGCTTCACCCTCATAATAAAGATCACATTTATATCCACTAGCCACCTTCTTTTCTCGTTGTGGACAGGAGTACCGCTTTCCCTCGTGTTTCAGAGCCTCAGCAACACAGTAATTTACAAGATTCAGGTTTAGCATTACATAACCCAAGGCAATTTTTACTGCTATTAACGTGTAATGTGTTCGCGTATTTTTCCCTTTATTCTCCGCCAGCAATACTGTCTTTCCGTTTAGTTCAAGGAAGCTTGATAGATGAGCAGAGCTTGCAACATAGCAAAGCTCCTCAATACCGTTAATCAATACTTTGCATAGAAACCTATTTTTGCACTCTTCTACAAAAATTCCGTTTATCAGGTCATCAATACAAGGCAAGGGTATTTGTCGTTTGAAGCTGGAATTTATGCTACTAATCATCGTTAATCACATCCATAATATCGCCGATATTACAATCAAGGGCTTGGCATATCTTTTCAAGAATGTCAGTTTGTACATTTTCGTTTTTGCCGAGCTTCGCGATGGATGTAGAACTGATGCCCGCCGCTTTTTGAAGATCCTTTTTTCTTAGCTCTTTATCAATTAAAAGCTTCCATAGCTTTTTGTAGCTAACTGCCATCCCTCTCACCTCATCGAATAATGTCGTAACTATGACATTGTAACACATGATACCGCATAAATCCATATTATCTTTACAAACACGTAATTATTTTAGCATACAAAGTATTTTATGTAGCTTATATATACAAAAATTTGCTGGCTCCGATAATAAAATGTAAGCGCCATCTCTTGCGGTTTTTTATACCTTATCGGAACTCCAAAAAATCATCGAACAGGAAGCGCATTTTATCAATGGCTTTGTTCGTGTGATAGTGACCGCAGTACCAACGGTCATAGTCAAGCCTATCCTCAATAGAGTCAAGCCAGACCTCAGTACTCTTATCGACTTTGCTATCGTCTATGCCGCAAATAAACACCTCGCGCGGTTCATATTTCAGCGGTGCGGTGTGTGTGAATACGACATCAACGCGCCAGCCCTCAATATCAAACTGCTGCTCTACGCACTGTTTTGTCTTCACCGACGGTTGTTCGTCGGACCACCAACCCCAATCATTCACTATACGCGCCGCTTTATCCACGCTATATGCGCCGCCGATTACGATACATTTTTTGCCGTCGATGTCATAGATCTCTCCATCTTTTGCAAAAAGAAGGTTTGGAAACTCAGGCTCGATATACACAGTACCGCCACGCCACTCCGATTCGATGTATGTACCCACCGATTCCGGGCGGCGTTCGTGATTGCCATGAATGCAAAATATTGTTATCGGCAGTTCCGCGATCACGCGCTTAAGCGGCTTGTCTTTATCGCCGTAATAATTTATCCCGGCATCGCCAAGTATAATAAGCACATCGTCTGTAGTTGTTTCGAGCTTATCGCATAGCGCGCCGACAAAACGAAAATCCCGATGCGTATCGCCTGTTATTATAAACATCGCCGCATTACGCTCCTTTCATCTCGTACAGTTTGTTGTGATAATAATAAAAAAATGAATAAAATCGTTGCATATAGATATATTTACAATTTCTCAAGCCGTCAATCCTGTTTAAGCTTTTGGGACGTCTGCGATATTATTACTACCAGCATTGGCTGAAAGGCGAAAATAATATAGGGAGAGCGCCCCGAAATGAAGGATAATCAGATGCCAGAAATAGACGCCCTCATCAGGCAGGCGGCTTGGTCAACTCGCCTGACGAAGCCACGAAAGCACAAGTATTGATACTCCCTGATAAGTTAAACGTCTTGGAGGTTTGTGGAGATGATGAACGTAGAGAATTGTGGCTTCATGTGGGAAATGGAACCATTGATAGCTTCGGCAACTATCGCGGATGGTATCTTTCTCTTGCCAGATCAAGCTGTGACCGTCCTGTGGAATCCGTCAAGTTTTATATGACTTTGGCAAGACAGGGCATAAAGGTCTTGCCGCAATGCTGACGGGAACAGACTATATCGGCACTGTACCGGAGGGCATAATGCCTGTTTGTTGCAGCAGCCTTTTCCACAACGAAAAAATGCTGGATTTTATGAATTTGCCAGGAGAAGAAACGGACAAGGTGATCTCCGTAGCGGAATAGCATCCGCTATCTCAAGCTTGTCCCTCAGATTAAGAGGTTTGCATTACTATTAATTTTTTATAGCCCCGGAAAACACAAAATATAACCTCGTCAAATCAGATGAGCCGGTAATATCCACACATGCTCCGACAGAGGCAGTCTCTCTTTGGCAAGGCAAATCACCGCACCGGTTCCGGTTTGCTTGCCGGGAATGCTCTCCAGACAGCGGAACGCGCTTATCATTGATTTCGTCGGGTCGCTTGTGGTTTTGATTTCGACCGGATGGAGCGTATCCCCGTCCGCAATAAACAGGTCGATTTCATTTTTATCCTTATCCCGGTAATAGTATAGCGGTGGCTTGACTATACCGTCGTTATAGTAGCTTTTCAGAATCTCCGTAAATACAAAGCTTTCAAAGATATGCCCCCACATGGCTCCGTTGGTCAACTGCTCCGGGGTATTCCATCCAAGCAGCCAGCAAGCCAGGCCGGTATCGAGAAAATACAGCTTTGGCGTTTTGATTAAGCGTTTGTTGAAATTATTGTAGTAAGGCTCTAACAGATAAACAAGACCGCTGGATTCCATTACGGATAGCCAGGCACGCACGGTCTTTACGTCCTTACCGCAGATTTCGGCAATCGTAGTCAGATTCAGCATCTCGCCGGTGAGTGAGGCAACTGCTTTTACAAATTTAATAAAAGCGGACTCATCTTGAATATTCAGGACGTCTCTGATATCTTTTTCAATGTAGGTTTGAAAATAAGAGCTATAGTAGTCCGCCCAATCCTGATAGTCGCTGTCGGTTTCATACAACTCAGGAAAGAACCCCTTGTGTACGCAGGACACAATTTTAGTATAGTCGAAGACGGCTCCAGCCTTTACCATCTCATCCATATGCTCAAGCCCGGGCAGAAACGGCACCCGGTACGCGATACCCGAAAGCTCCCGCATGGAAAGTCCCAGCAGCTTGATTACGCCAACCCGCCCGGCCAGACTGTCGCTGATGTTTTTCATGAGCTTCATGCTTTGGGAGCCAGTCAGATAAAACTGCCCCTTTGTCTTATCCTCGTCTACAATATCTTTAATATAATCCAGAAGCTCAGCCGCCTTCTGGATTTCATCAACAATAACAGGCGGCTTATTCGCTTCAAAAAACAATGATGGATTTTCTTTCGCGCTTTCCCGCACCAGAGGACGGTTTAGCATAACATAATTGATGTCGTGAAAGACTTCCTTGAGCATGGTGGATTTACCCACCTGTCTTGCGCCTGTTAAGACAACAGCGGGTTTGCGCTTCGCGATACGCTTTACTACAGGCTCTATATGTCTGGGAATGTACATTTCTTCCCTTCTTTCGACTATCTTGGAATCCAATTCAATTATATGCGGGTATAATATGTTTGTCAAGCTAATACACTAAGTGTGATATGTTCTCTGCAATACTTCCTCGATAAGTACATCTTTGTTATTTATGCAAGCTTCTATTGCATTGCAATAATCTAACACTTTTTGCTTAGCCTCTGGCATCATGGTTTCAGCATACTCACGCATCTCAATCAAATATTCCTCAAGACAAACAATTTGCCTCCATCTGGCCATATGCTGATTAGCAAAAGCAAGTAGATCCCTTTGCTTCCGTTCGCGTTCTTCTCTCTCACGCTGGAGATTAATCGCATCCTGTTTCTTCCGCTCTAAACGCAGCGTTTCTGCACGGTGTTTCTCCTCCTCGGCCATCTTTTCATTCTCGGCTTTTTTAATGGAAGAAATATGACGATAGATATCGCCAAAAATGCGATTCACTTGAGCCTCCAACGGATTGCCTTCCTGATCGCAATAAGACAATAGAAGTGGTTGAGGCTTGATGGAATAATAATTTCCTATTTCTTTAATGGTAAGCCTCAATAATCCATTATAAATCTCTTCATATGCAGGCTGCATTGATGTTTTAGTCATATTCAGATCGCGCCGTTTGATTGTCATTTCGGAAATGGAACAGCTAAATTGCAGATAGCCAATTCTTATAGTGGTGTTATCCTCTTCTCCCCACTGAACCGATACCACTCCATGAATTTGTCTGATGCACTGAAAGAAATAATGCATAAAGCAGTAAGCACGTTTCTTATTTGTTTTGGATACGGTAATTGCCACTACCGGATTGGGTCGAGAGTAGTCTCTATCATATTGCCATTGCTCGGTTATTGGTAGTTCATTTACGAAAGCATATTTGACTTTTTTCTCCCGGGTAGCCATTTCCGCTATATGGTTTTCAATCAGAGGATCGAATGACCTAATTTGGGCAGGAACCTCCAGCAAGGAACACCATTCGTCAAATAGCTCCTTGTCACTATCATCAAAGGAGAAGGATATTTTGTCATCCGATGCCAGTTCATGAATCACTTGGATCAATGGTGGCAAAGGCGGCCTTTCCGCTATCGGCTTATTGCTATTCTTCTTCGCCCAATATCCAAACGGCGGAAGAGGGATACCCCATGAACGACATCGCTTCCTGAGCCCGGTATCCGATAATGTATACCTTTTTGCTACCACAGTCATCGGTTCCGCCCAGACTTCATCATAAAGCTTTTGACGTTCTTTTTCATTGCATATCATCAACTTCGCTCCTCATCTTGAAACGTAAATCCGCCACGCAAAAGCAGGTCAACCATACCTTCCAATTTATCTGATGATTTCACTTTTTCAGGAATGAAATACCGAGGACGGCTATCACTCATAAACATTGACAGCCCGACCAGAAAATAGGGAATGCTATAATATTTATGCTGATTAATATATGTTCTGTCTCCAGTGTCCCTGCTTCTCCACCCTCGATCAACAATGGAGTGTAGATGTATCGCTACAACAGAATTTCTCATCGCACTAAGCTCAGAAAATACGCTGTCAGAAGCATTTTTGAATGAATTTCGATTATTCGAGTCTGAAAAATCAATGGAGAATTTGATATGATGTTTTAGCTCTTTTCCCACATCTCTTATTTTTCGCATATCGTCTATTGTACTGAATATAAATTCAGATTTGCGACCTGATGCAACACCGTTCACCAAGGAGATCATCATTTTAGAATATCTGCACATCTCCTTTTCCAAAATGGCATAATGCTCATAAAACTCTATCTCCCCATATTGAGAATGGCGATAAGGAGATGTTAGCTCTAGCAATACAGGCACGCCGTGTTGCTTAATAGTGCCGCGTACATTTTGAATCAATTCATGCATAGCCTCTTTATTCCCCCAGATGAGGTTCTGCTTTTTTGCCGAGTTGATGCGCAATATATATGGAGCTGCCGGGTTCGTTTTTAAATTGCCATCATCCGTTTCATAATAGGTAATGTTACTGCTTACATCGATGGGATACTGGATCTTCTCAATCATTACCGGGATTAGGACATTACGTTTCCGGATGGTTTTCACCCTGCCGGAGCTGATAGACAGGTTCACATATTCGGCCCAATAATCCGGATCATCCACATGATTGAAAAGCCAGTTATGCATGATAAGCATTTCCAATTCGTATTTGTAGCCTGATATGAACGGCCGATGACAATTTCTTTCGTAAATGGCATCGATATCGAATGGATTTTCCTGATAACGATAATCATAGCTGTTGATATAATAATGGCGCTCTTCAGGACGGGAATAGTGAGACTTTATGTAAGCCTCTGCATACTCATCAGCGATGTCTCCGGCGTAGTCTAAAAGATTTACGCCGTATTGCGTATGGGTGTTTTTTACCCAGTTCACAAGATAATTGTCCATTTCCTTCATGTCGCGCAGTGTCAGAGAGTAACAAAAGCTGGGTTTTATTTCCTCGGCCAATATCGCAAGTGAAGACAGGAATTCCTGAGGTGGCTCTTTATCTCTTTTTGCAAATTCTACTGCAATTTCCCGAAAATCCTCTTCGCTGTAGAAAAGCTTGATATCGGTAAAGCTGCGCATGGTATTCCTCAATAGTCGATCCAGCCTTTGCTTGTTCGTTTTGTAGTATTGTATAATAATTTCAATACTTTTTGGACATTGCTCCGAGATTTCCGTTCTGATCTTCTCAACGCTCTTTTCGAGCTGTATGCGCTCGTAATCATAATTCTCCGGATCAAGGTACTCATTAAAATAACTGGTTACATACCGAATCACAACGGCCATGTTCTCAGAATGCTTTGTGAAGTCGAACTCATTTAACTTATCCTTCTTTTTTTGCTGCCCAATATATTCTTCTACTGATAGCATTTTGCACCCCCTGCATAAAAATTGTCTATTTTCCTAATTGTGTGTCGGCTGAGATTAGGGTATAATAAAAGTCCTGCCATTTGAAAATGACATTCAAACGGAGGACGTACAATTATGGCCCTGTGATTCATTCAACGCAGAAGCATTTTCGAGCGAGACAGGTGTATTAACGAAAAGGATGGCGAGCATGACAGACAGTGAATTCTTTTTTAATTTTGTGCATGGACAAGAAAACCGCTCCTGTGTTCAATTTTTGAGAAAATTCGCTTATGAAGCCTGTGAAAATACGGAGCCTGTTTTGCTGCTTGGGCCTAGTGGAGCGGGAAAAACCCACTTGCTAATGGCATTGTATCGCCGAATGTCAGCTAAAACGCCTTCCTATAAAGCTTTATATCAGACTGGAGGCACCCTAATTGATAATATCATCTGCCGAATTTGGGAAGAAGACGAACGATACCTATCCTGTTATCTGGGCATAAATATGCTTCTGATTGATGACCTTTCTTTTCTGGTGGGCAAACAATCCACGCAGCAAGAGCTTATCTGCTTTCTGAAAAACATGCAAAAACAAAGTGTGCGCGTATTATGCGCCATACCTGACTGCTCTATTGTTACGGAGCCAATTGTATCCCGTTTCCCCGGTACTGTTTTACAGCTTGCACCTCCTTCAAACGATACTATCAAGCGATTGATTGAATTCAAGGCTTCCCGATACAATCTTACCACCCCTAACAAGAAAGTACTCCGAACAGCGTTAGCGTCAAAGGGGAACGGCTTTCTAATTGAAGGAACGCTAAAGCGATGCGCTTTCCAAAGTGCTTTTGCCCATACATATTTAAAGGAGTGGCCTCATGGAGAAAAAGCAGCAGGATATCTTATTTAATTATTGCTTCCGCATAACAGAAGACGCAGACTTCGCCCGGCAGGCTGTGGAGGTCTGTGGCGGCATGAATCTGAAAGATGCTTACAAAAAAGCGACACGGTTAGCGGCGGAGTTACGGGGACACAAAACAGAAGATTCGGACGAAGTGCAAAATCAGTTATTGGCTTGGGTCAACTCTCAGCAAAGACTCCGGCAATTGCTCTCGTTTTTGGATGCGCTGCCGACGCTACAGCAATCTGCGTTCGTTATGCGTCATCAAGCGGAAATGAGCATGAGAGCCATCGCGGATTATTTGGACATCGACCATTGTACCGTAGTGTATCAAATTATGGAGGCTGAAAAAATCCTGTTGTCAAAAATGGAATTGCGTAAAAACACCCCTTTGCCCGCGATGGGAGGAAGGCCATTTTGGAAAGCGGTTTTGGAAATGTCATCTTAAGAAGTTCTACAACAAGAAGGGAACGGGGTTGACGATTCGGTTCCAGCTCGTTTTCTAAGCAAAATCTTTGTCAAATAGATCCATCAGAGAACTTTCCTTAAATGGCTCAAAATCTATAATAAATATTTCCGGAAATCAGAATCCGAACGCTTTCCAATGGGTTGGCGCTCGGATTTTTGGTTTTATACTATCATCTAATCAAACAGTCGACAAAACAACAATAAACTGATAAACTAAAGTCGGAGGCGATGGAAATGCCAAAGACCTATCAGATAACAGAAGAACAGTTAAAAGAAATAAAAG
>Ga0099364_10005666_pt1 | contig 18481 bp, 13 predicted proteins | sample TergutTh196P3_FD_73070 | JGI IMG/M metagenome (GOLD analysis project Ga0099364, IMG submission 73070) | Microcerotermes parvus P3 segment gut microbial communities from Pointe-Noire, Republic of the Congo - Th196 P3 | ecosystem: Host-associated > Arthropoda: Insects > Digestive system > Gut ...
AGTTCCCTGGATGGAGTAAACCGCGTAACAGTAGTGTTCAGGTAAACGGCAATCTTTGACTTTGTTACGCGCTCAATGAGGCGTTCCGCAAACTCAGGGCCGGTTAGCTCTTCTTTAAATAAATGCAAACCGAAACCGTTGTGGACGCACTGCATGAGTATACCGCCAAGATGGTCTTCTCTTTCGATAATAGCGCAGGAAAAACCTTCTGTTTCCAGTTCCAACGCCGCCGCCATCCCTGCGGCTCCTCCGCCGATAACAACCGCGTCATATCGCGACTCTTTCACAGCTTCGCCCCCAATAAACAGCTCTCTCCGCCATGTTTTGTAATTTCATTCCACGCAAGACCAGATTCCCTCATTATAATCTTGATGATCTTGTAAGTGCAAAAACCGCCCTGACAGCGTCCCATCTGCGCACGGGTAAAGTACTTTACCCCATCAAGTGTATTGTGTCCCAGTCTTACCGCCCGCACAATTTCCGCCTCGCTGACATTTTCACAGCGGCAGACAATGTTACCCCACGCCAGATCCTGTTCGATAAGGCTGTCCAGTTCGTTTAAATTAAGTTTCCTGGCAAAGGGGCGATCCTCGACAAGCGGATCCCAGCCCGGCTTTTCCGTTAGTTGAAGCCCCATCTCCAATAAAATATTTTTAACATATTCGCCTATTGCCGGTGACGCTGTAAGCCCCGGACTTTGAATACCGGCAACCTGCACAAAGGCAGGCGCTTTAGCGGAAGCTTCAATGTAAAAATCGTCATCCAGACATGGCCGCAATCCCGCAAAGGCGGTTATAACATCGTTTTGACTTACCTCCGGTATCATGGTTTTTCCTGAAACAAGAATCTGTTCCATACGTTTAGCGGTTGTGGAAAAATCATTTTTATCATCTACAATGTCGGCGGAGGGACCAACAAGCGCGGTGCCTTCCACTGTCGGAATAACCAACATGCCTTTTGAAACCGGCGAAGGAACCGGAAAAACAACCCTGGACGGACATGCCTTGGTCAGCCTGTCCAAAAGAAAATACTCGCCCTTTCTCGCGGTAATTGTGTAATCTTCGGCGCCGAATATCTTTGACACTTCATCGGCGAAAAGGCCTGCGGCGTTTATCGCGTAACGGGCTTTTATTTCCCTGCCGTCTTCGGCGCGGATACTCCAGGAATCGCCGTTTAAGGCTTCCGAAGGACGCCAAGTCGCTTCGCTCACTTTAAAATTGGTAAACAATTTTACGCCGTTTTTAAGCGCCGATTCCACAAGGGCGAAAACAAAGTGGTACGGTTCAATAATGCCGCCGCCGGGCGCATAAAGCCCGCCGATAACATCCCGGGAAAGTTTCGGCTCCAGTTCAAGAATTCTCTCGCGGGAGCAAAACTCAATTCCAATACAATCGTTCTCGACACCCTGCAGGTACAGATGCTCGACTGCTTTCATTTCTTCTTCATAAAGAGCCGCGACAACTATACCGCAGCGCCGGAATGGGAAATTAAGCTCACGCCTTAGATGGTCAAACATCAGATTACCCTGAATTTCCAGCCGGGTTTTCAGGTACTTTTTATTGTGATGAAAACCGCCATGAATGATCCCGGAATTGGCCTTGGAAGTACCAAAGGACACATCTGCGGCTTTTTCCAGAATAACGGTTTTGATATTATAAGCCGAAAGCCGGCGGGCTATATTCGCCCCAGAAACTCCGCAGCCGATAATAGCGACATCAAATTGCATATAAATATCATATAGGCTATCTTATTTTTTTTCCATATAATAACAGTATGCAGGAACGAAAAAGACTGTTCATTGGCAAAAAAATTGGCGCCAGAGAACGGATTGAGATAATTAAATGGGCGGCAAATAATGAATACGATTCTCTGGTTTTTTCTCTGGGAGAAAGATTAAGCGCAAAGAATGAATATATCAAACTGGCAAAACGTTGTAGTTTATTAATAGAAGCCGGAGGGCACGATTTGTCCTTACTGCTGCCAGAGCGGCTGTTTTTGTTTCATCGCGACCTGTTTCGCATGGAACAGGGCGACCGAAAGAAACAATATCATTTTTGCCCAACCAATCCCAGGACGATAGAAATTATCAAAGAGCGAGCGCGGTATTTGTTCGCCCGCTCCATGCCGGTCGTGACGGTTCCGCGTATCTTCCATCTGCTGCCGGACAAGGGGCATGAAACAATCTGGTGCGCCTGCCCCGCCTGCCGCGCTTTTAGTCCCGCCGAACAGAACATTATCGCCGTTAACGCCGCTGCCGACACGCTCGCAAAACTTGATCCCGAGGCGCGGCTCTCGTTCCTTGATTTCAATACGGAGCCGGAAGTAGAAGCGGCAGGGGTTACGCCCAGAGAAAATATGTTTAAGTTATCCTTATCGCCTTCTGCGGGACAGTAAAACCAGGCGCAGAAGACTCATAATGGCGGTAAGGGCGGAAGCAACGTATGTCAATGCCGCCGCTGTCAGAACTTTTTTTACACCCTTAAGTTCCTGCTCGGTTAAAACATTGTTGGCCCGTAAAATGGCAATGGCGCGGTTAGAGGCGTCAAATTCCACCGGCAGGGTAATTACATAAAACAACACAGCCACACTGAATAGTAAAATCCCGATATTTATCAAAAACGGAAAAGAAAAGAATAAACCCGCGATTGCAATCCACGGCCCCAATGACGAACCGATATTAGCGACAGGAACCAATGTACTTCGCAGGACAAGGGGTCCCCAGGAAGTAGCGTGTTGAATGGCATGTCCGGCTTCATGGGCGGCAACACCGACAGCCGCGATGGACGCGGAACCAAATACAGGCTGGGAAAGGCGTACCGCTTTCGCCGAAGGATCGTAATGATCGGTAAGGGAACCCCCAACCCCCTCGATTCTTACATTGTTGATTCTGTTGGTTCTCAACAATAAGTCCGCCGCACCTTGGCCAGTGATTCTACGTGAACAGTTAATCCTGGAATATTTGGCGAAAGTGGATTTAACCTTTATCTGCGCCCAAAACGAAAGAATAAGGGTTGGAACTACCAGAAACAAATAGTATTGATCAAATAAAAACATAATTTACTCCATTAGTTTATAAACTTCTCCGCAGGCGGACTGCGGCGGACAGTATAATCAAGTTTCGCCGGCCCCGGATTCTCACTTGCCCTGGCCGCACGTGAAAGCATTTCCTTTTGAATACGGAAAGGCTTTTCTTCTTTCGCGGGAGTAAGGCGTGTCCATCCCCCGTTGTTATTAAGGACACGCGCCTGACGGTTATCGCGGAAATAACTGTTAAGGATATCCTGCAACTCAAGCCTGATTTTTTCATCCTGAACGGGAAACAACAATTCTACACGGCGTTCGAGGTTACGCGGCATCCAGTCAGCACTGGATAAATAAAGCTCCTCAGCGCCTCCGTTGGCGAAGTAATAAATTCTTGAATGTTCAAGATAATGATCTATAACGCTGATTACCCGAATATTTTCGGAAACCCCGGGAATACCCGGAATTAATGTACAGATACCGCGGACACAGAGAGATATTTTTACTCCCGCTTTGGAAGCTTCGTAAAGCGCGTTAATAATATCAATGTCAGTAAGAGAATTCATTTTCGCCATAATTTTAGCGGGGTATTTGTGTCTGGATCTGTTCGCTTCCCTTTCAATTAAACTTAAAAAACGCCGTTTCAGACCGGTCGGCGCGATTGTCAGCCTGTTCATCTGCATAACCGTAGAGTAACCTGTCAGCATATTAAAAAGCAGGTTCGCGTCATAGGCTATATCCTCACGACAGGTAAAAAGGCAGATATCTTCATAATATTTCGCGGTTCTGTCGTTGTAATTACCCGTGGAAAGATGCACATAACGTTTTATACGATCATTCTCGCGCCGCATAACCATGGTAACTTTTGAATGTACTTTAAGGCGCGAAAGACCATACACAACAATAACTCCGGCTTTTTCCAGCCTGTTCGCCCAGGAAATATTGCGTTCTTCATCAAAGCGGGCTTTCAGTTCCACGACTGCAGTTACGTGCTTTCCGTTCAGCGCCGCCTGTTCCAAAGCCCTGACCACGGGAGAATAAGCCGACGAGCCTGAGTGTGTACCGCTTCCGGGAATCGCGCCACCGGTTCTGTAAAGAGCGGTTTTTATTGATATTACCTGATCGTCATTGGCGGCTTCCTTAAAAAAACGTATAACCGGATCAAAAGACTGGTATGGCAAATGCAGCATAACATCGCCCTGACTGATACGATCCCAAATGGAAATTTCCTCGTTAAAATCCACCGACTGATGTATTTTCCAGGGCTTTTCAATCAGGCCTTCCAACCCAGCTATACCGGCCAGTTCCATAAAATCCATAGGGTTAATCGGACCGTCTACTTCATAAAGATAGTCAGGCTCCAACGAAAAACGCCGCGCCAGTTCTTCCTTTAACCTGACGCTTCCCGGGGAATAATACATCTGAATGACATCGGATCTTCTTTCCCTGTCTTCCAGAATTTCTACCATGGCTTCGACAAAATCTTCGTCCCGCTGTTCATCCAGGGTATAATCCGCGCCTCGGTTAATTTTGAATAACATAGTTTCTTTTACACGGAAACCCGGAAAAAGATACGCGCCCCACGTAACAATTACATCTTCCACTAAAGTAAGCTGAAGTTTTTTTCTTTCCTGTCCGTCGGCTGTCATACCGGAAGGGCTGGGCAGCCAGATAATCCTGTCAAGAACAGACGGCAGCGGCACAATAACCTTGTACTCTTTTTTTTCATCTTCCAAGGACTGACTATCATCAGACTCAAGAATAAACGCGGCGTGTAAAGTCCGGTTTTCAAAAAAAGGCAAAGGCTCATCATCTTCCAGCCGCAGGGGAGTCAGAACAGGATAAACCTGTCCTACAAAATACGAGTCAAGAAAATCAAGCTGGGGGACAGAACAGGAATCAGGATGCAGAAACAACAATCCGTGCCGCGCAAGACCGGGAAAAATTTCTTCCCGTAAACATTTATACTGCCTGGCTACAATGGAATGAACTTTCTCGGAAATGGCTTTAAGCTGCTGCTCCGGCGTTATGCCGGAAGGATCAACCACGATTCCAGCCGAGCGGGTATCCTCGTTTAATCCCCGTTTTAACGCCGAAACTCTGACCATAAAAAATTCGTCAAAGTTGGATGAAACAATTGATAAAAAGCGCAGCCGCTCAAGCAGGGGTAAATCTTCGCGTAATCCTTCTTCCAGTACACGCTCGTTAAAATCCACCCAGGAAAGATTACGACTAAAGCAGGGGACAGTTGATAATTCGTTTTGTTCAGTGTTTACCATTTGACTTGATTATACCATATTTACACAAACAATTGCACAGCCTCGGATAAATCATCGAAACGCCGCCATACAGTGGTGAGAACCTCCCGAGGCGGCTCGATCAAGTCTTTGATAAAGACAGACCGTATCCCGGCGGCACACAGTCCCTTAAGCCCGGCGGGAGAATCCTCAAAACCGATACAGGCGGAAGGAGGCTGTCCCAATTTTTCCGCCGCAAGAAGAAAAATGTCCGGAGCCGGTTTTCCATTCACAACTTCATCGCCGCCGACAATGGCAGTAAATCTTTCAACAATACCCGCCATACGCAGCATCTCAAGGGCTGTCGCCTTTCTGGTAGAAGTCGCTACTGCCAGGGGTATTTTCGCGGCGGCAAGATGGTCAAGCAGACAAATAAGGCCTTTTTTATGAGGTATTCCGTTTTCCTCAAATTCTTTTTTATAAAGACCCCTGGCTTTTTCACGAAGCTGATCATACGGAAAATCCCCGCCGAACTCATCAAGCATTACAACACGGGCATTCTCACTGCTTATCCCCACCATTTTTAAAATAACATCCTGTGAGATATTGTATCCCAATATTTCCCCAGCCCTACCCCATACCGGAACAATCACTCTCTCGGTATCCAGCATAAGCCCGTCCATATCAAAAATTACGGCATCGGGCGAAAAAGTGTTTTTTTTTGTTTCCATAACTAACGCGCTCATATTAATATAACTTTGTAACCAAATACTTCCTCAAACATTCCGCCCTTTTCCTCAAGCCCCATCTGTTCCAGAGAAAAATCATAAACCTTGTCTTCTACCTTGTCCGCGTTTAGTACAATTGTTTCAAGACGGCGCTCGACATTAATTTTTTTAATTTGCTGGGAATGTCCCCGATCCAGGGCATCAGCTACTCTAAGGATCGCAGCCATTTTAAGAACCAAGATTCTTTCTTCCCTTTGCAGCTTGACATACTCAATGTCCGACTGTGAAGGCGTATCTCCACGGTGGTAATTAATAACATTCGCTATAATTCCTACTTCGTCATAGTGCAGACCGAAAATGTTAGAGTTGTTAACAATGTACTGGCCATGTTTATGGTGTCCAGATGTCTTGATATACGAGCCAATATCGTGGAGTATAGCGGCGGTTTCCAGCATGATACGGTGACGGCGGCTCATACCGTGTTCCTTAACAAGGGCGTCAAAAAGTACCATACAGTGTTTCGCTACATGAAGACTGTGATTTTCGTCAAAATGGAATTTCCGCCCAAGATTAACTGCGGAAGCGATAATCTGGCTAAAGAATTCATCCCGCAATTTTGAGTCAACCCCGGAAGCCAAATCGACAAGGTAGCCGTCCCGTATAGTTACCAGAGGAACCGCCACACTGGCAGCCCTTGTACGTTCAAGAAAAAGTTTGAGTACCAGCAAGCCGGGAATCAACCCCTCGGCATCGGCGTATGAAATTCCAAATTGATGAATACAATCCTCGATACTGTAACCGCGCACTTTTTCTGTAAACTTAATAAAATGTTCACGTTCTATAACACGGCAATTCTCGTTCAAGTCTTTTCCGTAAAGATCAGCGACAAGACGGGCGTCATTACCGGAGGCTACCATTGTCCGCACATGGGCAAAATCCAACTCCATATTCAGCAGCCCCAACGTGTTTTTTATATTCTCGTTAAGATAACGTTCATAAAAAATTCCGGCGCCAATCCCGTGCCGCGAATGTTTATCAATAATAATTGTTCCCAATTTAAGACTGTGAGCTGCTACCATCTGCCCGCGGCGCAGCAGCATGATCTCCGTTGAGCCGCCGCCAATCTCAATAATCATCGAATTGGCGCGCCCAAACAGGGGAAGATCCTGCTTTAAGGCAAAGCGCACGGCAAGATACATCAGCCTGTTTTCTTCGATACCTTCTACAACAGAAAGATTAAAACCCGTTTCCTGCCGTACACGGTCGATAAAAATATCCCTGTTACGCGCAGCCCTGAGAGCGCTGGTAGCAATTACATGAATATTGTCATCCGCGATACCCCATCCTGATAAAAGCTCGCGGTAATTCTGAAGAACCGCCAGACATTCCAGCATGGACTCCCTTGAAAAAGAGCCGGAGGTAAACACATCGCGCCCCAGCCCGATTGGCCGTACAGCGCGATCGAGCACCTGCCACTGACCGTTGGAGGAAATCTCCGCAACATGCAGTCTTATACCTGTGGAACCAATTTCTATGATCGAAACAAGCACTGTACTCATGGCGTTATAGTTTATCTATCAGCATTGAACATTTTCCCGAAGGAATGGGCAGAGTTTTTTTCTTTTTTCCCAGAATATTGATAGTAAAATAATAGAGCTTTTCACTCTCCATGTGGATTTCCCAACCCCTGCCGCTCTTGTTGGATAAAATTGTAATCATATTATTTTTAAGAGAAAGGTTTTCCACTCCCATAATTTCCAGATTTGGAATAACCCAGTCCACGGTTTTACGCGGAAGGGAAATAAACAACCCTACAATATTTTCGATTGTCAGGCAGATAGTGGAAAGCGCGTCATAGGTAAGATACTGCGGGCGGGGAAACGACATCCTGCCCGGCCATTTAGCGGGTCCTTCTTTTGTGGGCATGTACGCTTCCCAAAGATTACCCCTTTGATTCTCGCCCTCGGGAGTCATGGAATCAAGCATAAAATAAACATGCCTTATGGCACATTCCCTTGCCAAATCCCAGCGCTGGTAACGTTCAAGCCCCTTGATAACCATAAACGTAAGATGAGGAAAAACCGATCCCCGGTAACCGCGCCCGCTCTCGTCAAAGTCCATCTCCGATACCGCAAGAGAGGGAAACGGATGAGGTGTACCGAAATATTTAGGGTCGGAAAGTTTTTCGATTATACGTTCCGCTTTTTCATCATTCGGGATTTCCGCCAAAAGCGGCCAGTAACCGGCAATAGTTTTAACAGGTATATGTTTTTCGCTCTTGCTGATGTCATAGTAAAAACCATCTGTTTGGCTATACATCAGGGAATTGATCCTGGTTTTAAGGGAAAAATACTGGCGCTTGTATTGAAAACTCGTTTCTTTATCATTAAGTATATCCGCGAGCGCAGACATATAAAGCATATTAATTGCCATCATGGTGTTAAAATCCATAGCGTAATAGGCATCTTCTCGCGGCGAGTTAATCATTCCGGTCGCAGAAAGAGGCGTTCTGTACAGGCCGTTTGGCTTTTTGAAAACCGAATCAATCCATGTCGAATATTTGCTAAGAATAGACAATACATCCTTGACCCGTTTTTTATTGGCGGATTTATGGTAGATATTGAATTCAGCCCAGGCAAACAGGGGCATTCCAAGCCCTTCGGGATTGTCCCGATCAACCACAGGCTCGCCGGTTGATATGTCGTAAGCCCAGCGAATAGCGCCGTTTGGCTCCTGACGGTTATAAAACAGGTCCAATGTAGGATGAGCCTGGTAAATTCGGTTAGAATACACCAGAAAAAAAGAGGAAAATATCGCATCTGTCTGATAAACCACCGAGGATTCCGGATATGAGAAGAATTTCCCTTCTATCCCGCTTTTTTCGCTCCCATTATTCCAGCAATCATGTATCCATGCCCAAGTTTTGTCATAAATATCTACAAAATCCTGATCATAGAAATGAATCTTGGGAAAATCTTGCTTTATCACTTTTTATCCTTAAATCTTTAGAATAAGCGTATCTCTATAATATACTATAGAATGGGATAAATTGCCAATTTTTTTTGTTTTTTGTTGTCGATTCATCAAAAAAGAAGGGCCGCCCATTAATGGACAGCCCTTGTTTTCTTTCCTTATCTTTGAAGAATAAACTCAACCCGCCGGTTTTTCCAGTTTTCTTCACTATCGTTATAAGGAGCAATAGTCCTTGTACCGCCCATTCCTACGACAGTCATCCGCTCTCTGTCAATTTCGCTATGGTCTATAAGAAAGTTCACAACAGATCGCGCTCTCTCTTCGCTAAGAGGCCTAAGACCTACCATTGTTCTGGTTCCTGTTTCCTCATTCTCCCTTTGCCTGGTATTGGGCGCAGTGGTCGGATTCGCGTGGCCTTCGACAGTAATATTATATTCCGGGTGTCTATTAAGGGCATTTGCTATAAGCCTTAAAACTCTCGTGTTGGACCTTCTGTCTTCGTCGCTTAGACTTTCAAAGTCACTGGCATCGGGCGGAAAAATTATGGACGGAACAATCATCCGTAGAACATCCCCTTCGCGCCTGACAAGGACATCTACGGCAATAAGCCCTTCGTAAATGGTGTCGTTGTCAAAAACATCAGTAACAGTCAAAACAAACCTGTAATCCGTAGCAGATTGTACCATTTCGCCCGATGAACTCTTTCCGTTCCATTGCCATTCTGCCGGAGGAGTTCCCTCACCTTCCTCCTCATAGAAAGCCTGACGGCGCTGTCCGGCGCTTTGCCTGCGCTGTCTGGGGGTTTCTGCCGGCTGATCTTCAGACTGAGCCGCTTGCCTTGCAATAAAGCGGTTTATTGTTATTGACCAGTCCCTGATAGGAACAGAATGGCTGGCCTCGATACTAATTGTTATCGGGTCGTCCTCTATATCAATATCCGGGCTGAATAAATCCGGTATTACTACCGAAATTTCCGGGCCGACATTGGGATTTTCAAGACCAGGCGGCGGCGGTGGGGGCGGCGGGGGCGGTGGTGGAGGCGGCGGCGGAGTTTTGCATGCTATAATAATAGCAGCAACAAAAATCAATGCGATAATCTTTTTCATCAAATTCTCCTTTATATAGGTTTTATTTTAAAAGTTTTATACAATAAAGAATAAATAATGTCAAGGACTTATACAAAGAGAGTGATTTGCCTCACAAAGAAATATAATCTTGTTTCTGCAGACTTAATTTAATTGCTTCCATGATTTTCTTGCTGTATAATAAACTAGGAGACTGAAAGATGGGCTATATTGTTCACGTAGACAACAGCAAATTTTTCCGCAAAGTAATGAAAACCTTCCTGTCGGAGTTGGGGCTTGAGTCTGTCGGTTACGACCGGGGCGAAGACGCTTTGGATGAGATCATAGCCGGAAGGGCATCATGCGTTATTACCGGCCTGGAACTGGCAGATATGAGCGGAGAGGACTTTGTCAAGCAGCTTTTCATCTACGGTCATCCAATGACCATCATTGCAGTAACCGCCAGCGGCGATGAGGAGCGGATCAGATACCTTGAAAGCCTTGGGGTCAAGGCCACCATCCAAAAAGCAGGCGATTGGAAGGAAAAACTGCGCGAGTATTTGTAGCTAAAAAATGAGCCTCAAATTGCTCCTAATTTTACTACGAGTAAGGGAATTAGAATCATAAGATATCGGCATGAAACTACTTTGGAGAATAGCTAAAGAGGCAAAAAAATACCGCAGGCTCCTGTTGCTGGGAGCGGTGGCAACACTGTTTTTAACCGGAATAAACCTGATCGCACCCAGACTCCTGGCACGGATGACAGGGATTGTTCAGCGAGGGGTCACGGACATGAGGGAAATCCTTATCTTGGCCGCCGCCCTGCTTTCGCTCTACCTGTTCAGAGTGCTGTTCCGTTTTTTGAGCAGTTACCTGCCACACAAGGCGGCATGGAGTCTGGTACGCGATCTAAGAATGACGGTCTACAACCGCATCCAGAGTTTCTCGATGGCGTTCTTTCACAAACGCCAAACCGGAGACCTGATGAGCCGGGTTGTCAACGATACCGCTACCTTCGAACTGCTTTATGCCCATATCATTCCCGATACCATTACCAATGCCGTAACCCTTATAGGCGTCGTGGCTATCTTGTTTTCGATTAACCCCACGCTTGCCCTTATGACCTGTATTCCTGTCCCATTCATTCTCGCTTCCGGTTGGGTAATGATGAAAAAGGTAAGACCGCGATTCCGGCAAATGCAAAAAACCCTTGCAGAACTTAATTCCCAACTGCAGGATAATATTTCCGGCGTAAGGGAGATTCAGGCATTCGGCCAGCAGGAACGGGAGAGCGGACGGGTGGATGAAAAAGCGGGAGATTTCACACACGCCATGCTTTCGGCATTGAAACTAAGCGCGATTTTTCACCCCTCGGTAGAATTCCTTACCGCCCTTGGCACGATAATCGTTGTGGGCTTTGGCGGTTTTCTGGCTTTTCATTTCCGGCTTAACGCAGAAGAAGTTGTCGCGTTCCTTTTGTACCTCGCCCTGTTTTACGCGCCCATCACCGGTTTGGCGCAGCTTCTTGAAAACGCCCAACATTCACTTGCCGGAGCGGAACGAGTTATCGAACTTCTGGACACCGCCTCGGAAGTAACCGACAAACCGGGAGCGTCGGAGCTTCCTTCCAGCCAGGGACATATATGTTTTGAGAATGTAGGCTTTAGGTATCTGGAAGAAGCGCCGGTACTGGAGAATATCAGCTTTGAAATTAAGCCTGGACAAACTCTTGCTCTGGTTGGTCCCACCGGAGTTGGCAAGACAACGATAATCCAGCTTGCAGCCCGTTTTTACGATCCTCAAACCGGGCGAATCACCATCGACGGCCATGACCTGCGGGATTTAACCCAGAACAGTTTGCGGAATCAGATATCCATGGTACTACAGGACACCTTTCTTTTTAACGGTACCATTGCAGATAACATTTCCTACGCCAAACCATCCGCTTCACGCGGGGAAGTTGAGGAAGCCGCTAAAACTGCGGGGGTTTATGATGACATCATGGAAATGCCAGACAGGTTCGACACGGAAATCGGCGAGAGGGGTATCCGTCTTTCCGGCGGTCAGAAACAGCGGCTTTCCATCGCACGGGCAGTACTGCGTGACGCGCCATTACTGATTCTTGATGAAGCCACCGCCTCGGTAGATATGCAGACAGAGGCGCAAATCCAGGCCGCCATCGCCAGAATGAGGGGACGCCGTACGATTATAGCCATCGCGCACCGGCTCTCCACAATTCGCGGCGCGGATATAATCCTTGTCCTTAAAGACGGAAGTATTATCCAACGGGGAACCCATGAGGAACTGGTACGGGAAGCAGGTGTTTACAGAGATTTGTATCAGGCGCAGGAATTGTAATAGAGCAGGACCTCGCGATACTGCTGTTTTTAACCTTTTTTTGCGATCTTTGCCCAAGTATCACGCAGACCGACTGTTCTATTAAAGACAGGCTGCCCGCCGCTGCCTGAATCGGGGTCACGGGCAAAATAGCCAAGCCGCTCAAACTGGAACACTTCGCCTGGCGAAACATTCGCAAGCGCAGGTTCTCCCCACGCGTTGTCAATTACTTCCAGCGAATTGGGGTTAAGATTGTCCGTAAACTCGCCGGGGGAACCATCGGCGCGGGGAGAAATTTCCATCGGCTTTTCCACATTGAACAGGTAATCGTACAGACGCGCTTTAAACGGAACAGCGCATACCGAGGATACCCAGTGGATCGTACCCTTTACCTTGCGGTTGTCTGGAGCGTTGCCGCCTCTGGTTTCGGGATCGTAGGTACAGCGCACGGCTGTAATATTACCGGCATCGTCCTTGTCAAAACCGGTGCAGGTAACAATGTACGCATAACGCAGGCGTACCGAATTGCCGGGAAAAAGCCGGAAATACTTGGGCGGCGGGACTTCTTCAAAATCATCACGTTCAATCCACAACTCGCGGGAAAAAGTAATACCGCGCTTTCCAGCGGCTTCGTCTTCGGGGTTATTTACGGCTTCAAGCTCTTCGGTTTTTTCTTCGGGGTAGTTTTCGATAATCAGTTTAAGCGGGCGCAAAACAGCCATTACGCGCAATGCCCTTTTGTTAAGGTCTTCGCGCAGGCAGTATTCCAAAAAGGCAATGTCCACCGTGCTGTCGGTTTTGGCAATGCCGACCTGTGAGACAAAACTGCGAATCGCTTCCGGCGTGTAGCCCCGGCGGCGAAGGCCAGAGATTGTCGGCATACGGGGATCGTCCCAGCCGGCGACATATTTGTTCTGCACAAGTTTTAACAGCCATCGTTTGCTCATAACGGTATATGTCAGGTTCAGACGCGCAAACTCAATCTGGCGGGATGGGAAAACTTCCGCCTCGCAGATAAACCAATCGTACAAAGGCCTGTGGATTTCGTATTCCAGCGAACAGAGCGAGTGAGTTATGCCTTCTTTAGCGTCCGAAAGCGGATGCTGAAAATCGTACATGGGATAGATGCACCAGGAATCGCCCACGCGGTAATGTGTCTGGCGGCGGATGCGGTACATGACAGGGTCGCGCATAATGAGGTTGGGATGGGTCATGTCAATTTTCGCGCGCAGGGTTCTTGCCCCGTCTGCAAACTCTCCGGCGCGCATCCGTGCAAACAGGTCAAGATTTTCTTCGACAGAACGATCACGCCAGGGGCTGTTTTTGCCCGGCGGAGTTTCGGTGATATTGTTTTTGTCAGGTACTGCTGTACCCCGGTACTCCCTTATCTCATCTTCGCAAAGATCATCAACATAGGCTTTTCCTTTTTTGATAATCTTTACTGCCAAATCGTACAGGTACTCGTAATAATCGGATGCGTAATATTCGCGGTCTTCCCAGTCGTAGCCCATCCATTTAATATCACGCTTGATAGCCTCGACATAGGATATATCTTCTTTTTCGGGGTTGGTATCGTCAAAGCGCAGATTGCACTTGCCGCCGAAACGTTCCGCCATAACAAAGTCGATGTAAAAGGCTTTACAGTGACCGATATGCAGCCAGCCGTTAGGCTCCGGCGGAAAACGTGTATGCACATAACTGAACCGGCCAGAGGTTAAATCTTCTTTAATAAATTCACTTATAAAATCTGTGCCGCCAGCGGCAGCGGCTGTATCCATATTTGGCATATATGTTCCTTTTAGAAATTTGTCAGATAACAAAGACCAAGAAGCAAAACCGCCCATAAAGTTTTATGGTCACGGATGCCGTTTTTGTCTTTTAGATCTTTTAACATAGCGAGTCTGCCCCCGTACCACCAGAAAAGCCCCATTTGCGCGTCTATGCGGAATGTATACTCGGTAAAGTCTTCCTTGCTGCTTTGAACGCCAAAAAAAAGATAAGCCAGTTCTTCAAGAATCACGCCAAACTCTTTGATAGATTTTATTAAATCTCCCTGCTCAATAGAATCCATAAACAGCGGTATCTTGTCCTGCAGCTTTCCCTTGCGGGTTTCATCGGCTTTTTCGACCCATGTTTTTTGAATCAGCAAGTCCAGGTTATTTTGAAAATGTGTCAAAAACGTCCGTAATTCATCGCTGGTTTTATCAAGCGCAAACAAACGTTGATATTCAACGCCGATACCCAGAGATTTCGCGAACAGGACAATAGTCTTTAAATCCGGCCCTTTCCCTGAAGAAAATCCGTCTGACGGGAAAAGACGACTTGCTGCTTTACGGTATTCACCGGGCAGAACAAAATTCGTAGATGTATGACCTCGACTCATAAGTTTAAGATGATAAGAAATGAAGATTTAGTCAAGACAGGTTCAAGCCTGATGTATTTCTTTCGTGTTTATACATCTTGCCATACTTTCGCAAGAGTCCCATAATGACCCTATGGCATATCAATATCCTTTTCTTAACCCCGGCCTGCCTTTAAAGGACAGAGTGCGGGATCTTATTTCAAGGCTGACACTTGAAGAAAAAACCGGTTTTATACCAACCCGTAACCAGCCGGTAGAACGGCTCGGTATCGCGGAGTTTGCTTTTGGGGCGGAAGGCGCTCATGGATTTGTTGACCGGGAAGGTAAAAACACAACCTTTCCCCAGACCATAGGCCTGGCTGCCGGGTGGGATCGTGGGCTTCTGCGAAAGGTTGGCGAGGTTGCCGCTGTAGAAGCTCGTGTTTATTACAATACCAACAATCGCAAGGGCGGCCTTGCGATCTGGTCGCCCACAGTTGACTTGGAGCGCGACCCTCGCTGGGGACGTACCGAGGAAGGCTACGGAGAAGACCCCTTTCTTACCGGAGAACTTTCCTCTGCCTACATTCGAGGAGCGCAGGGAGAAGATCCCTTTTACCTGCGGGTAAGCTGCGGACCAAAACATTTCTTCGCGAATAACAACGAAAAAGATCGCGCCAGTTGCTCCTGTTCAATACCTCCCCGCATCATGAACGAATACTACCTAACACCCTTCAAAGCTGCCATACAGGGAGCGAAAGCGGCTTCCATGATGACTGCCTACAATGAAGTTAATGGAATCCCCATGCTGCTCCATCCCATGTTGAACAAAATTGTAAAAGGCGAATGGGGCATCGAAGGCAATCTGGTAACAGACGGCAAAGATTTTGTCCAAACTGTTGATACGCATCACTACTTTGAAACCCATGCCGAAACATTGGCGGCGGCTTTAAAAAACGGCGGCGACTCCATGACTGACGCGCCGGAGTTTGTGCTTCCTGCGGTAAAAGAAGCTCTGGAAAAAAATCTTATTACCGAAGCTGAACTGGATGAACACCTGGAAAGAATTTTTTCCATGAGGTTCCGCTTTGGCGAGTTTGATCCTCCCGGACATTGTCCCTACGATAAAATTGATAAAAGTTACCATATGAAGGACGAGTACCGTGAAATCTCACGGGAAGCTGTAAGAAAATCAGCGGTACTGTTAAAAAACGACAAGGGAATGTTTCAGGAAGCTTTACTTCCATTGCGCCCGGACAAAACAGAAGGAACCATCGCTGTAATAGGCCCGTTGGCAAACGCCGTTCACCTGGACTGGTACACCGGCATTCCCACTTATGTTGTTACTCCGCTGGAAGGTTTACAAAACCTGTACGGCAAGGACAGAGTTCTTCACGCCGATTTCCGCGCTATTGTTTCCTTTACTACCGAAGACGGCAGACCCCTTGTTCTGGCTGATACCGGTAACCCCAGAGGTAAGCTCCTCTCTGCCGGAAAACAAGGGCAGAGTCCAGCGCGCTTTTATCTGGAGGACTGGGGCTGGGGTTCTTACACTCTTACAGATGAAGAAAGCGGCCTGTTATTGGAATCTGTCTATTGGCACAAAGAGCCGGGAGGGGCAATAGACAAAGATAAATGTACTATTGCCGCCAGCGGGAAAAGTACGCTTACCTGGTTTAATTTTTCTGTGTTTAATCTTGTGCCGCAGGAAAATGGTCTTACTCTTATACGGACATTCGACAACCGGAATATAGCTGTTTCAGGCGGCGGCAGTGGAACGGTATTTATTAACGATGACCTTGTCCCTGCTGCTTCTGAATTATTCAGGATGAAGATTGAATGTGAAGGGTTTACTTCCGCGATTGAGACTGCGGCGAAAGCGGATCAGGTTATTTTCATTGCGGGGAACAACCCTATGATCAATGGCAGGGAATGTACTGACCGGCCAAGCCTGAATCTGCCGCCGTCTCACGAAGAATTTCTGAACCGCGTAGTTGACGTTAATCCCAAAACTACGCTTGTTTTGATCTCCGGCTATCCATATACCTGCAAGGACATCGCGAAACGTGTTCCGGCGATTCTCTGGATGGCGCCCGGTATACAGGAAACCGGAAACGGTCTTGCCGATATAATCAGCGGCAAATATTCCCCTGCGGGTAGGCTTCCCATGACCTGGTACGAAGGGGAGAGTCAGCTTCCTCCTTCTATATTGGAATACGACATCATCTCTGCCGGAACTACTTACCAATATTTTCCCGGGCAGGTTCTTTGGCCTTTCGGTCACGGCCTTTCCTACAGCAGTTTTGAATATTCGGATTTGAATCTGGACAAAACCGCCGCAGGAGAAAGTGAAACGGTTACTGTTTCCTTTAAGCTGAAAAATACGGGTTCTGTTCCGGCGGAAGAAGTCCCCCAGATGTATGTCTCCGTTACCGGTTCTGTTTATAAACGTCCGATAAAAACTCTGAAAGGATTTGATCGCCTTTCCCTCGCTCCTGGTGAGGAGAAAACAATCAGTTGGTCATTGCCGGTAAAGGAACTTGCTGTGTGGGACAGTTATCAGGGGCGTTTCCGTGTAGAAACAAGCTATAACACGGTGATGGTTGGCACTTCATCCTTGGATATACGGCTTTCGGGCGGCTTTGCGGTTCTGGGCGAAAACTTGCTGCCGCGGGAAATAACCGGCCCCATCTACGCCGAGCGTTTTGACGATTATGCGAACTGTTTCCTTCACGAAAAACGAGGCAGCGACATCCCTGCTGTGTTCTGTAATGTATCCTCTATTTCCTGTTCCTGGATACGTTTTGCCTCGCTGGATTTTTCGCGAGGGGTTTCCCGTATATCCGCCATTGTACAGGGTGTTCCCGGCAGCCGTATCGAAATACGTCTGGACGCGCCGGATGGGGCGTTGGCTGGAATTATCGGCGTTCCCAACACCGGAGAAATTTGCAACTACGAGTTAAGCCTTACCAGTCCCCGGCGGCGGTCTATTTGGGCCTATGCGGAAACATCAACGGAAAAAATCTGCGGTATACGTGATTTGTATCTCGTGATGTACGGCAGGACGGGTATCTGGCGGTTCGAGTTGGACTAAGATAGGGGAAACTGGTAACTTAGTCCGTGGTTTAACCCTAAGGAAACCCTCGTTAACCCGCAGTATCCCCACCGATAGGTACTGGAACCTATCAAGTCAAGTACGGTACGCTTAGAGGTACGATGTACCTCTGTGAGAGATATTCGGATTTTGCTATTTATTCTCTGCTATTTGCTCTTTGTTTCAACCGTTGCTTAATTTCTTCTGCCGTCAACCCCTGATTAATAAGCCCCAAGACATATTTTTGGTTTTTCTGTTCGCCTATCTCAATACCTTCTTCAATACCTTCCTCTCGGATTACTTTCATGTGGGTATCGAAATCGTATTCATAAAATAACAGACTGCCCACCTGCGAACCATGCTCCCTTAAAAAATCTTTTAGAATATTGTTCTCTATGCAATATCTTATAGCACATTCTATGGATTTTGCAAGAGTTAATCCTGTCCTCTGATACTCCCGAATTTTATTGATGAAAAAACTGTAATTATTCAAAGTTCCGCATTTCTGTTGAATCTCAGGATTATGCCCGTGGTTGATGTTGTATACCTGTACTACCAACTCCAGAGAAATTCGGTTTTTGTCTTTTGACAATCCTTCAATGTCCATAAACGCATCCGAAAGCCGCAGTTCGCCTTTTTCGGGATACGGTTTTTCCCCGTTGTACAAGACAATAAACTCAGGCTTG
>Ga0099364_10005667_pt1 | contig 18477 bp, 15 predicted proteins | sample TergutTh196P3_FD_73070 | JGI IMG/M metagenome (GOLD analysis project Ga0099364, IMG submission 73070) | Microcerotermes parvus P3 segment gut microbial communities from Pointe-Noire, Republic of the Congo - Th196 P3 | ecosystem: Host-associated > Arthropoda: Insects > Digestive system > Gut ...
ATTGCCAAACGTAGAAACTCCATACCTCCGAATCGGTTTTCTCTTGTAATGGGGTCTCGGTCGGCTAACAGGTAGCCAATTTCGCATCCGCGAATGCCGGCTTCAAGGTATAGTTCTATGGTTAATGTTTGTGCGGGAAACTCCTCTTTCGGAACGTGGGTAAGCACTTTTTGAGCATCAATAAAAATGGCGTGCCCACCGGCAGGTCTCTGATAGGGAATACCGTATTCATCTAACTTTTGTGCTAAATAGGCTACTTGTTTGATACGGGTTTCCAAGTTTTCAAATTCCGTATTTTCGTCCAAACCTGTGGCAATGGCGTTCATGTCGCGCCCACTCAATCCTCCGTAAGTGATATAACCTTCATAGATAATACATTTCACTTTGCATTGTTCGTACCATTCTTCCAAATTGGTAGCAATAAAACCACCCATATTTACCTGCGCATCTTTTTTTGCACTCATAGTCATACCATCGGCATATTGAAACATCTCTAAACATATCTCTTTGATAGATTTGTTTTCGTATCCTTTTTCGCGTGTTTTAATGAAATAAGCGTTTTCTGCAAAACGAGCGGCATCGAACAAAACGGGTTTGTTGTATTTTTTAGCAACCGCAGACACCTCTTTCATATTTTGCATCGAAACAGGCTGCCCACCGCAAGTATTGTTGGTAATTGTAATTAATACAAAAGGAATTTTATCTGCATTTTTTTTCAAGCAATCTTCCAACATATTAATATCCATATTTCCTTTGAAGGGGAGTTCCAATTGGGTATCTCTAGCTTCGATAATGGTGCAGTCTTCGGCAAATGCTTTTCGTGATTCGATATGCCCTTTGGTGGTATCAAAGTGTGAGTTTCCGGGCACGATGTCGCCCTCTTTGATTAAGCAGGAAAAGAGTACATTTTCTGCCGCTCGCCCTTGGTGTGTGGGGATTACATATTGAAAACCGGTTATGGCAGTAATAGTATCTTTCATTGTATAGAAAGAACTTGCGCCGGCGTAACTTTCATCGCCTATCATCATTGCCGCCCACTGCCGGTCGCTCATGGCACCAGTACCGGAATCGGTAAGCAAATCAATATAAACTTTTTTAGATTCTAATTGAAACACATTATAATATGCTTCTTTCAACCATTTTTCACGCTCTTGGCGTGTACTTTTTCTGATGGGTTCTACCATCTTAATTTTCCATGATTCTGCAAAAGGAATTTCCATAATAGTTAATAGTTTAATAGTTTAATAGTTTAATAGTTTAATAGTTTCTGCTTTTTTCTTTTAATTCTTAATTGTTAATTCTTAATTCTTAATTTTCAGTGCAAGGCATTTTTTGCAATATTCGCAGGCAATAGTTTTTTTGTCTGCTTTTATTTTTTTAGTCTGTTTTCCGTTTTCATCATACCATATCCAAGTTCCATCACAAATGCCATGATCATAGTGTGCTTTTAATTTCGGGGTTCCGTTTTCATTAAAAAGATTGTATTCTCCGTATAATTCTCCGTCAATATAAAAAGACTCACATTGAACTGATCCATCTTCAAAAAAGGCATAACATTTTCCTTCCATTCTTTCATCTTTCAATCCGTAACTTCTGTATTCTTTTTTGTTTGGATGAAAATCTGCCACTCCAATTTTTTCATCGGTAGTGTTTCCCTGTTCATCAACTTGATAATAGAAAATTACTTTTGGAATAGTATCGTTATAAAATGCCTGCACTTCTCCACCCGGGGTGTTCAAATCGAACGGGGGTTTAGGAGGATCTTTTTGTTTATTTATGCAAGATGTAAAAAACAAGAGTGCTCCGATTACCAATAAACAAGTATAAATCTTTGGTTTTGAAATAAAAAAAGCTCTTTTCATAATAATTTTTGTTTTGATTTTCAAGGTGGCGAAATTACTTTTTTTTGTGAAAACCGAAATACTGTTTTTTTTTTATCTTTGCCGCCTATCCAAAATTTGTATTCTTCATATTAATTGATTACATAATATATTTATTAACATACATAAAAAACTTAACATCAAATGAAAAATTCTACAATTAAATCGTTTATTTTATTGGCATTATTATTTATTCCTGCCACCCTTTTGTATGCCATACCGGCTTACCCTTATCCCATTACTTATACTCAACCTAATGGAGATACCTTAACCGTTAGGATTAAAGGAGATGAAAAAATTCACTGGTATGAATCCATGGATGAATACACTTTATTAGTAAACAAATCAGGATATTTAACTTTTGCACAATTAGATGAAAATGGAAATCTACAACCCACAGAATACATTGCATCTAATATTGAGCAAAGAGATTTTGCCACTCTTTTATTTTTAAAAAGCATTGAGAAAAAATTGTTCTACAGTAAAATGCAAGTAGATATTTTGCTACAAGTGTGGCAAATTGAAGAAGATATGATGACACAAGACGACTCAAAAGGTGATAGAGCGGTATCAGGTAAAAGGAAAGGGATAGTAGCATTGATAGGTTTTTCTGACAAACCGTTTTCATTGAGTACTGAAAATTTTGATAACTTGCTTAATCAGGCAGGATATACCGGAACTGTAGGAACAGTAATAGGTAATGGTAATGGCAGTGTTAAAGATTACTTTAAAGAAGTATCATACGGAACGTTAGATTTCTCTTTTACCGTGTTTGGTCCTTTTACAGCACAACAACCTTTAACTTATTATGAAAATAATAATCCGAATGGTTATACAAATATTAGAAATATGGTAAGATGGATATTAAATGAAAAAATTATTAAAGAAGCAAAAGTAGATTTTCGTGATTATGATTTGGATAATAATAAGGCTTTAGATGGTTTTCATTTTATCTTTGCAGGTAGAGGTGCAGAAAATGGTGCGAAATCTATTTGGTCTCACGCCGGTCATATTACTAACCCTGCAATAATAAATAATGGAGTAAAATTATCAAGGTACTCCTGTTCACCGGAACTCACTATAGATAATCCCGCAACCGCTAATAAAGTAATAAACACAATAGGTGTTGTTTGTCATGAAATGACACACTGTTTGGGTGCGGCAGACTTTTATGATACGGATTATAAAGAAACAGGCGGAGAATACCCAGGTTGCGGCAATTGGTGTCTTATGTCAAGTGGTTGCTACAACGGCACTGCCATTCAAGGTGCTTCAGGTACCAGTGGTAATACCCCATCGCATCAAAATATTTTTGTTAAAATTCAATTTGGCTGGGTTAAACCCATAATTCTCAGTACTCCCGGATATGTTGCCGGTATGCCTAATGCTGCTGAAAATCCATACGCCTTTAGAGTTAATACTAAAACAGATAAAGAATACTATCTATTGGAAAATCGCCAACAAGTTGGTTTTGATAGTAAAATTCCCGGAAAAGGATTACTTGTTTATCATGTTCATAAAGAAATAAATAATGCAGGTAATTGTATCAATTGCGGACACCCTCAAAAAATGTATGTGGTGGCTGCCAGCAGAAATACTCAAATGCCCAGTGCAACCGTTTCAAGTTATGGATCTATAAATAACGCAAATTGTACGTTCCCAAATGGTGGAAAAACCTCTTTCACCGATGATACAACACCAGCCATGTTGTCGTGGGCAAACGAACTTACCGAAAAACCAATTACCAATATTACACATAACATACAAGACGGATTAATTGGATTTGATTTTATGGGAGGGGGAGATATTAATATCGGTATCTCCGAATATGAAAAAACTCTCGGCACAAATTCCATACAAATTGTTCCTAATCCTGCCAACGATTATTTTGAATTACGAATCACAAATTTAGAATCACAAATTCAGCAAATTGATATTTTTAATGCATTGGGTCAATTAGTTAAAAGTGTACCTTTCCAAGTAACAACTAACAACGGATTTTCTTCTCAAAAAATCTCCATTACAGATCTCAATAAAGGATTTTATTTTGTAAAAGCAGGAAATGCTTCGGCAAAATTGATAATAAGTGCATATTAATAAAGAACTTTTTCAAGATTTTTTAAAAGAAAGAGAAGTAACCTGGTTGGGCATAGATTTCTCTAAGGCTACTTTTACAAAAAAAGGGTTTGATATGCCTAACGATGCGTTGCAAATCTATCTTAATGAATGGAATGCATTAGTTATTTCCGACCAAAAAAAATATGATATTAGGGTGGCTTTTAGAAAACCTGTCGTTCTTTTTGACCTATCTTTTGTAAAAAAACAGAACAAACTCTACAAAGGCAATATTCCCATCCGCGACATTGTGCGTATGGAAAATCTTTTAGATGAAAACATTATCGCTCATTATATACGACAGACTTCTCTCCCTATTCTTTCAAAATTTTCCTTACTTTTTATGGTAGAATCTTTCGATAACACCATAAAAAAAGGATCGGTTTGGGTAGTTGTTATCAGTAATAAATCGAAAGAATTGGTATTATGTGAAAAATTTTCAGAATCCCCCAGCGGTTTTAACATCAAATCATATTGGGCTCGGATATTTTACAATATTTTCTTCAACATTAGCCGCTCTGCTTTTGTAAGGTGGGAACATTTGACGAACTAAAAGCGTATTGCACACTTTCAATTTTTCTCATACGTAAATTTCAAAACAAGTATTTGCATTACCAATTTTCTACATTCTCAATCCCCAGTTGCAAGGGTTTAAAAACAGGCTCTTTGATACCTTTTTTACGCTGTTTTTCGTAATCGTAGAAAGTTTTTAACGCAGGTTTTTGCAGCAGCAGAATGGCTATGATATTAGTCCAAGCCATAAGTGCCACTCCAATATCGGCAACATCCCACGCAAATTGCATTTCGCGGATAGAAGTAAAAAACATAATGATAATGAATAATAACCTCAAGATTTGTAAAGCCCAAAATTGTGTTCTATTATCTTTTTTAAGCAAAAAATAGAGATTGCTTTCCGCTTGAAAATAATAACTTAAAAGAGTAGTAAAAGCAAAAAGCGATAAGATAATTGCCACAAACGGTGCGCCAAATCCGGGAAAATGGGCATCCACACTAAGTTGTGTGTATATGGGTCCGTGTTCGGTAATGTGTGCGGGCAAATTTCCTCCTGAATAGATTACACTTCCGTCTGCGCCAAAAACATTGTACATCCCTGTGGCAATGATGATGAATGCAGTAGCCGAGCAAACCAACAGAGTATCAATATAAACCGAAAACGCCTGTACAAACCCCTGTTTGGCAGGGTGTGATACTTCGGCGGCGGCGGCGGCATGAACGGCAGAACCTTGCCCCGCCTCGTTGGAATAGATACCCCGTTTTACGCCCATAGCAATTACCGAACCGAAAATTCCTGCAAAAACCGGCTCCAACCCAAAAGCCGATTTTATGATTAATAAAAATATAGATGGAATTTGATTAAAATGCAAACCAATGATTATGAATGCAATAACGACATAGATAACCGCCATAAAAGGCGTAATCCATTCGGCAGCTTTGGCAATTCTTTTCACTCCGCCAAAAATTATCAATGCCAATAACAAACAGATAATAACGCCGGTAATTCTCATATCCACACCAAAAGCATGGTTAAAAGCATAATTTACAGCATTTGCCTGTACCCCCGGACATAATATTCCTTCGGCAAGTATGGTTACTAATGCGTAAATGATTGCAAACCAGCCACATTTCAAACCTTTTAAGATATAAAATGCAGGACCTCCGCGAAAATGCCCCCCAATCTTCTCTTTGTAAATTTGCCCCAAAGAAGATTCTATGTAGGCAGTACTTGCCCCGAGGAAAGCGGTAAGCCACATCCAAAAAACCGCGCCGGGTCCTCCCAATGCAATGGCAGTAGCCACACCGGCAATATTGCCCGTTCCCACACGCCCCGACAACGCCAGCATAAATGCCTGCAAAGAGGATATGCCTTCTTTTGAAGATTTACTTTTAAAAAGCATCATTACCATACTCTTTAAATACCGAATTTGTAGAAATTTAGTTCGAATTGAAAAATACAACCCTACCACAAGACATAATAATACGAGGCTCATGCCCATAATGTGCTGACTGATGAGCGAAATGATTTCAGAAAACGCCATAGAATTTTTTTTGCAAAGAAATATAAAATTTTTTCTCTTTCTATTCCATATTAGTATTATACTATTTTTACACCGTTAAAAAAAACGAACAATGCCCCTTACCCCTTACCCCAAACCTCACACCTCTTACCTCGTACCTCTTTTTGCTTTCTGCTTTCTCTTTTTTACTAACACGACTGCCCAAAGTACAGTCAAAAATGTTATTTTTATGGTTCCCGATGGCACGAGTATCAGCGTTTTATCACTATCACGCTGGTATCAGTTTTATATAGATGAGAATCAAACGCGCTTAGCAATAGATCCTTATATTTGCGGAATGATAAGAAACCACAGTAGCAACGCCCCTATCGGAGATTCTGCGCCAACTATGAGCGGATATATGACCGGTTATTATTCTCAAACAGGGTTTGTAAGTATGTGTCCGCCAACATCTGAAAACGACTTGGTTAAAGTTGATGCTTTGCTGAGTTATACGCCTCGTCTTACTGTTATGGAGGCGGCGAGAATTTCGCAAAACAAAGCCATAGGATTAGTTTTCACTTGCGAATACCCGCACGCAACTCCCGCCGCAACCTCTGCACATTGGTATAAAAGATCTGATTATGCTACCATTCAAAAACAGATGATGCACAATTCTATTGATGTAGTAATTGGCGGTGGGGCTACATTGATGACCCAACAAGATTCATTAACCCTCATCAAAAACGGATACGACGTTCTTTTGAATGATATAGTAAGTATGAATAAAAGTAGTAGCCACAAATTGTGGGCATTATTTGGTAATAAAGGAAAATATGGATATATGGATTACGATTGGGAAAGGGACACCGCAAAACAACCTTCTCTAGCGCAAATGACAAAAAAAGCGATAGAACTTCTTTCTGAAAACAAAGAAAAAGAGGGTTTTTTTCTGATGGTTGAAGGAAGTAAAATAGATTGGGCGGCACACCGCAACAACCCAAAAGGTGTTCTATCTGAATTTCTTGCTTTTGATGCTGCTGTGAAAGTAGCCATAGATTTTGCACAAAAAAATGGAGAAACATTAGTAGTTATTTGCCCCGACCACGGTTGCGGAGGTATGAGTATCGGAAATAAACTTTCTAACAAAGGTTACGATAAATTGTCGCTCAATAAATTGATGGAACCTTTAAAAAAAGAAAATAAGGATAAAAAATTATCTTCAAAAAGTTACATAGGTTTTACCACAAGCGGACACACCGGCGAAGACCTTTTTTTGGCAATTTATGATTCAAGACCCAACGAAAGATTATCAGGATTGGTTACTCCAAAAGAGATAAATGATTACTTGTGTGATGCCGTTGGTGTGAAATCGTTAGACAGTTTATCCAACTTTTATTATTTTAAATTAACAGATATTTTTAATGAAACAGAGTTTGATTTCAAAAGTATAGATTCAAATCGTATAAAAATTACTCCCAAAGAAAATCCGAATTTTACTTTAATTATAGAAAAAAACAGCAATAAAATTTTAATAAATAAGCAGGAATGGCAAACTCAAACACCTGCCATTTATGTAGATAAAACAAAAACTTGGTATGTTTCCAAAGAGTGTTTATTCTTACTCCCAAATTAATATTAATCTAAATGGAAATACAAAATTTTATAGATATTTGCACTTCAAAAAAACTTTATGAATATGTACGAAAAATTTATCCTAAATCTAATCAAAAATAACACAGAAAAAACTAAAATTTACGCAAAGAAAAAACGTTTTGATATGATGAAAAAATTACTCTTATTAAGTTTCCTTGTTGCTATTCTTTTTACTTTCTCTTGTAAATCAAATAAATATGATAACCTGCCGCCTACTTTGGCAGAATTGTGCAGAAACATTGATAAAAGTCCTAAAAACAGCGATTTATACCAGCAACGTGCATTATACTATTATAAAAATGGAAAAAACGACGACGCATTGGCGGATATTTTATATGCTATTAGATTAGACGACAAAAAATCGACTTATTATGTTACTTTGGCAGACATCTATTTGGGAAAAAGTGAAACCGATTTAACAGAAGATATGCTAAAAAAAGCAATCAGTATTGATAATTTAAATGAAGCCTACCTTAAATTGGCAGAGTTGTATTTATATCAATATATGTTTAAAGAATGTGATGAAACTCTTGAAACAGCCATCCGTTTGCAAAAACACAATCCAAAAGCATTTTTAACCAAAGCGTTTATGTTAAAAGAACAAGGCGATACTACCGGTTATATAAGAATGATGCAACTTGTTATTGACCAAGACCCTAACGAAGTAATTGCCTACACAGGTCTAGCAGAGTTTTTTCAAGAAAAGAAAGACCCTATTGCTGTCAGTTACTTTAAGAACGCGTTAGAAATAAAACCAAATGACAAATTATTAAACTACAATTTGGCGCGACTTTATCAAGATTTGGGGCAGAATGAGTTGGCTAAAGAGCAGTATCTGAATCTGCTTTCTATTGACCCCAATAGTTACCCTTCATATAATAATTTAGGATATATTGCTTTTTTTGAAGATAATTATGAAGAAGCAGTACGCTATTATACTAAAACTATTGAGATTGATCCGACGGCTTACATCGCTTGGGGAAACAGAGGGCTTGCGTATGAATATTTGGAAGAGTGGGCGAAGGCACGCGAAGATTACTTGAAATGTTTAGAGATTAACCCCGATTATGAATCTGCAATATCCGGATTGAATAACTTGGATGCTCAAAAAAAATAACTCATGCTGAACCCTAATTTAGATGCTTCCGGAGGGCGCCTTTCGGCTGCCGAAAAAGAGTTTGAACGTTCGGTGCGCCCTTCCGATTTTGCTAACTTCTTCGGACAGGAACAGGTAATTGAGAATATTGTTGTTTTTGTGAAAGCCGCAAAAGCACGAAAAGAAGCATTAGACCATGTACTACTACACGGTCCTCCCGGATTGGGAAAAACTACCCTTTCACACATTATCGCTAACGAAATGGGGGTAAATATGAAAGTTACTTCTGGTCCCGTCATTGATAAACCCGGCGAATTGGCAGGTTTACTTACCAACTTGGAACCCCACGATGTACTTTTTATTGACGAAATTCATCGCCTCTCGCCTGTGGTAGAAGAATACTTGTACTCCGCTATGGAAGATTATAAGATTGATATTATGATTGACTCCGGTCCAAATGCCAGAAGTGTGCAAATCTCCTTAAATCCTTTTACATTAGTTGGAGCAACCACCCGCTCCGGACTTCTTACGGCACCCTTGCGCTCGCGGTTCGGTATCAATTTACGACTTCATTACTACGATGCCCAAACACTTGCCCGAATCTTAAAACGTTCCGCAACTATTTTGGGAGTTCAAATGACCGAAGATGCAGGTTTTGAGATTGCCCGCAGAAGTCGCGGAACCCCCAGAATTGCAAACTTGCTGCTGCGCCGTGTAAGAGATTTTGCCCAAATAAAAGGCGATGGCACCATCACTTACGATATTACCCAGATAGCACTTTCGGCACTGAATGTTGATGCGCACGGATTGGACGAAATGGATAACAAAATTTTACAAACGATTATTGATAAGTTTAAGGGCGGTCCGGTAGGTTTAACCACTATTGCCACTGCCGTAGGAGAAGATGCCGGCACCATTGAAGAAGTGTATGAACCGTTTCTTATTCAAGAAGGTTTTTTAATGAGAACCCCACGTGGACGCGAAGCCACCGAAAATGCTTACAAACATCTCGGAAAATTATTTCAATCAAATATTCATTCATTGTTTAACTAATTTTTTATAGATATGAAAAAGTTACAAGTTACAAGTTACGAGTTACAAGTTACAGGTTACAAGTTACGCTTTCTGCCTTCTGCTTTCTGCTTTCTGCTTTTTGCTTTCTGCTTGCTGCCTTTTGCGCTGTTTGCCCAACATAAATCCACGCATAATAAACCAACGGTAAATCTGAACGAAAGTCGTGCCGTTTATTTCGGTTTGTTTTTTGGACCCACTATCGATTGGCTATCCCCAACCACTAATCAAATAGAAAGAGAAAATGCTACGGGTGGTGTTATTGCCGGTGCACTCGTTGAACCCAGCCTAATTAAAGAAAGGTTTTTGTACTTTTCCACAGGAGTAGTTGTTCGATATTTACAAGGGAAAGTAAATTTTGATAACCGATATATGGTAAACGGTTCATTAACAGAAATAAAAAAAGCAATAAGAGATTACGAAACCGTTTATTTAACTTTACCGACCGGAGTAAAATTTAAAACAAATCCTGTAAAAAATTGCGTTTTTACAGGAGTAACCGGACTGTATCATAATTTCAAAATTACCGGAAAACAGTTTGATAGTTTTGAATTAGATGATAAATATAATATTTCTACTAAAAATGATCCAAGTGATGATATTGCTTTGTTTGCCGAGTCGGTTTATGCAGGATTAGGTTTTGAATATGTGGTAGGAAAAAGCAGAGCGTTTGCCAATTTAGAATATAGTTGTCAGTTTAATTACTTTAATAAAACTGCAAAAAGCAGCATATCGAATGATAGGTTTGGAGGAATTGTACATTCCATGCACATTGTTTTTGGGTTTTTATTTTAACTACTTTCCAAACAACGAAACACTTCCGAAAGCCGCCTCTATTTTTACCGTTTTTCCAGAATTGCGCTGCGAACCGTAAATGCCGCTCATCAAAATCGAATTACTGCCCGCCTCAAAAGTAGCATCATTTAATTTTATACTTTTATCTTTAAAATCGGTATATTTTCCGGAATAATCAAAATTAAAAGACTGTTCCTGAGGAATATTAAATTTGATATTACTATATGAAGACAGAAAAGAAATATTGGTAAACGAAGGTAATACCTCGTCAATCGTAATATTTGAGTAAGCAAAATTTGTAAATACGCAAGAGTTGATTAAAGAATTGACCGTAAGGTTTCCATACTTCATTTTTCCCTCAATTTTATCCGCACTGTTTTGAATAGAAATGATATCCCCTTCTGAGGAAAGTTTTAAGGTATTTATCTTTTTCATTTTTATAGTGGAATATTTTGAATTTAATTTAACGGTGCCGCATTCTTTAAAATTCCCTTTTCCATAAGATAAATTTAAAGAAAGAGAATGGGCATGATTAATCTTTAAGTTTCCATATTGAACATCTATGGTGTTATTATTACCTGCTAAATTTTCAATATGTGTGTTTCCATATTTATTAGTAATGGTATTTTTATTCCCATAAAAATTTTCCACCGTTAAATTAGCATACATTATATCCGAAGTAAAATCATTGTGAACATTGGTTATGTTTACATTACCATAAGAAGATTCTATTTCTAAATAAATATCTTTTGGAATTTTTACTACAAGTAAAATTTCAAAACTCCATACTTTATACCTTGGTGATTTAAAACTTGAATTGTTGTATGACAGATTGTAAGTAATTTTTCTCCCCACTTGATTTGCAGTTATATTTATTCCTTTCAGCACATTTTCCATATCTTTTTCCGTAACTTTTTCAAGAGTAATCGTTGCAACAAATTCAACCTTATTTTTGTCCCATTCTTCAAAAGTTACTTTTGCATAACTTGAATTAAGTACTAATAGATCTTGTGGTTTAACATCATAACTCTTTGTAAATTCTTTGCTTTGTGTATCAATTCTTTCCTGTTTTTGAGCAAACAGCGCAAAAGGCAGAAAGCAGAAAGCAGAAAGCAGAAAGCAGAAAGCAGCAGGCAAAAAGCGTAACTTGGAACTTGGAACTTGTAACTTGTAACCTGTAACCTGTAACCTGTAACTCGTAACTCGTAACTTGTAACTTGTAACTTGTAACTTTTCCATAGCAATAATATTAGATTTTTTTCACTTTTCCGCTGCCGGCGATATCGGTAGAAACTGTGGGGTTTCCTTTGTATTTTACGTTGCCGCTGCCTGCTATTTCCACGTCAAGTTTATCGGTTACTTGTGCTTCTACGCTGCCGCTGCCTGCAAGTTCCACCGATAAATTTTTGATTTCACAATTCAATGCCGACACATTTCCGCTACCTGCAATATCAATCTCGGCTTCTTTAATCGTTCCGGCAAGATGTACTTTTCCACTGCCTGCAATATCTATCTCGGCTTCTTGAATGTTTCCTGTAAGAAACACATTCCCACTACCCGCTATGCCTATACTGCATTCCTCAATGGTAACAGAATGTTTATTTGCAAAAATTTTACCACTGCCAGCCATATCCATACTTAATTTACTTGAAGTAAAATCGGTACAAAAATTAAAACGGGAACTTCCTGCCATACCAATCTCTTCAAGTTGAGTAGAAGAAATGGTAATCAAACTTTTAGTGGGTTTTAGATTGATTTTATGCCGAAATTTCTCTTTGAGTTTGATGTATAAAACATCTCCTTTTGTGTAAATGTTGTAATATTCCCAAAGATTTCCGTCAACGGTAAATTCTAACTTTCCGGAATTTTTTTCCTGCGAATAGTTAATTTCTGTGTAAGTTTCAATTTTCACTTTCGAGAAATCCGAAATAGAAATTGATTGGGTTACTAATTTGCCGTCTCCTTTAATATCTTTGGCAAAGATGGTGATACAAGAGGAGAACAAAAACGGTAAAGATACCGCAATAATCGTGATAAAGGTTTTGATTTTTTTCATAATATAAATTGTTTACATCTCTAAAACGCAACATTCGTAAAATTGCTGCATAGAAAATGACATATCTGAAGATTATTTTTTTCAAATTTCCCAAACATAAAGAACATTATATTGTTCGTTTTGTTTTTTGTGTAAAGTAATTATATTTCCTTTTTGTCCGTAATTCGTTTTAAAATAATCTAATGCAGTTAACTTTTTCCCTAAATAAGATATCTTTAATTCGTATGGAATACCATCTAAAACAAAGTCAATCTCTTTACCGTCTTGTGTGCGGTAATAATTAACTTTTTCTGCTTTATATGCGTTGTTTATGTAAGAAAAAAAACTGCTTTCAAAACTACTACCTGTAATTTCATAGTTATTTTCAATACAATTTTTTAATCCGGTATCAATAAAAAATAACTTGGGCATTTTGGTAAGTTCGCCACGTAAATTACCCGAAAATGGTGTTATCAATTTAATCACAAAACTATTTTCGAGTAGAAATAACCATTCATTTATCGTATTAAGAGTAACGCCAACAGTTCTTGATAGTTCGGTAATATTTACAAGATTAGCAGATTGATTTGCCAAAATTCTTATCAATTTGTTAAATTTTTCCACCTCTCTAATTTTTCCAATATCTTTAATATCTTTCTGAATATAAGTTTCATAAATCTGTTTTAAGTATGATTTTTTTATATCAATATTATTGGTTAGAACAATTTTTGGATACCCCCCAAAAGTTATAAATTCTTCATAATAAAATCTTAATTCGTTGTTAACAATTTCAAAATCAATTGATTTCCCAATCATATTAGCAAGATTTTGTTTCTCTTTAAAAAGCAAAAATTCTTCAAAACAGAGTGGTAAAATTTCAAATTTAATCAATCTTCCAACCAAACTGTCTTTAAGTTTTCCTCTTATTTCAAGAGTAGAAGAACCGGATACTATTAATTTGATATTAGGATAATTATCGTAAATATATTTAAGAAAATGGGTTGGATTTTCTAAATATTGAATTTCGTCAATAAAAACTATAATCCGCTGATCTTCATTCCAATTGTGATAAGACTTTAAAAAAGCCACAAACAATTCAGGATTTTTATTTAACAAATCTAAATAATCCAAGTTTTCCAAATCAAAAAACAGTGAGGGTTCTTGAATATACTTTTCTTGAATAATTTTCATTAAAGTTGTTTTTCCCACCTGTCTGGCTCCATAAAAAAGCAATATATCGCGTACCGGAAGAAATGGTTTAATTTTTTCAATTATTATTCTATCAAACATAAGCAAAAAATTATTTAATAATAAAAATATTTAATAAATTAATCAGTACACTAACGAAAATATTTAATAATTATTTTAGTAGAATTTTAATTAGTATTTTTTTAAAGCACACTGATGACACAGATATATTAATCATTAATCACTAATCATTAATCATTATCCTTTACAAAATGTTTGCATATATTGAACGGCTTCAATTTTAATAGTATATATCTGCTTGATGAAATAGAGTTGTTTTTCGATGGGAAGTATTGCGAGTTCGTTTTCGGGGAGGTTGTTTTTTTCAATCTCCGTAATTTCGTTTTGCATTTGCGCATAACAAGCCATCGTTTTAATTTCGGCAATCTCTGCATCCAATTTTGCCTGATAATCGTGAATAACCTGTTGCACCTCTTCTGTAAACGGAGATTCTGCAACATACGTTTTATCTGTATTCAAAAAGAAATAGAGTGGACACGCTACCAACAGTGCCACCGATGCCGCAATAAAAATGTACCGGATCTGTTTCTTACGTTTTAGTTTTTTGTTTTGAAGAAGGAGTTTATTCAGAAACCGTTCTTCGTGTTCTTTTGGGATTAATTTCATATTTTATTATTTTTTAGCACATTAATATTCTCTTTACGGGTTACAAGTTACGAGTTACATTGTCTATTAATCATTAATCACTAATCATTAATTACTAATCACTAATTCTTTTAGTTTCCTCACTCCCCTTGTATATTGCGATCTTGCTGTTGAGGGGGTAATCTTCAGTTTTTTCCCTATTTCATCGAATGGCAACTCTTCAAAAATTCTTAATCCTATTACCATTCTGTAGCCGTCGGGCAGTGTATCCAAGTGTTGTAAAACAGATTCCAAAAGTTTTTCATCCTCTTCCATATCTTGTTTTTCTTCCATAATTTCCGGCAATTCTTCAACTTCTTCAAACAGTATCTTTTTCTTTCTTCTAATAATGTCAATAGATTGGTTTACAGCAATTTTGTTGAGCAGTTTTTGCATTCCTGTTTCATCTCCCTTAAAAGAGCCGATATTTTGTAACACTTTTAACATAGTATCTTGCATAATCTCTTCGGCGTGTTCTGTGTTTTTCAACAGGGCGTAACTGCGTTGAAACACCTGTTGGTAAAACATTCTATAAAATGACATTTGCGCCTGCGGTTGCAGTTTTTTACATTCGGCTATGATTACATCAAATGGCATTTTACAGTGTTTACATTTTTAGAACGCAAAAGTCGTAAAAATGCTGCATGAATTATTAAATAATTCATTTAGTATGGTAATAAAAGGATAGATGCTTATTTACCTATTACATTTTTTCTATTTTCGCAACCACTTTATAAACCAAAAATTTTACCAATGACCTAAAAAATATCAAAAAAATAAAATAGCGTTGCTGATTCTTGTTTCGGAAAATTCGACACTTCCCCAAAAGATATTAACTAAAATATCCAAGAAAGATAGTAAACGCTCGTAGAAATGCGGGCTTTATTATTTGGATATATGGGTTGTCGAATGCCCCCGAAGCGGATAATCATAAGTCCGCTTTTTTATTTTCCTCAAACTTTTGAACACTACTAATGTTAGGGCGTTGCGCGCAACGCCCCTAACCTGTACGGGCGTTGCGCGCAACGCCCCTAACCAATCACTAAATACTAACCCCCTTAAATATAATTTATTATGAAAAAACCATTTACCATTTTCTTAGTCGTTGCCATACCGTTGTTTTGTATGGCACAAAACCCCCTTCCCCGCGTATATGAGTACGATGCTGCAGGAAACCGCATTGTGCGCAAAGTGCTTGAAATGCTGCTTGCCCCGCCTGCACCGGAGGATTCGGTAGAAGTTACAGGTGACAAGTTACAAGTTACGAGTTACGAGTTAGAAGTTACACGTTACGAGTTACAAGTTACGAGTAACGAGTACTATGTTGAAAAATTGGCGCAGGTAGAGATGAAAATCTATCCGAATCCGGCAACGGAGAAGATTACGTTAGAAATCTCAAATTTTGAGAAACTGCAAACCGGAGTTTTTAAACTCTACAACCTCAACGGGCAACTTTTGAAAGAGTGTCCGGTACATTCCGTATCTACCGAACTATCTTTGGCAGGATTATCCGCCGGAACTTACCTCTTGAAAGTTTTTATGAATGATAAAACAGAGGATTGGAAAATTATTAAGAATTAAGAATTAAGAGTAGCAATGGGGCGTGCCCCATTGTCTGAGTTAAGGAGTTAAAGGAGTTAAAAAAAATAATCTGCAACTTGTAACTCGTAACTCGTAACTTGTAACTAAAAAAATCACTAATCACTAAAATCAAAAAAATATGAAACCAAAAAATTATTTTCTTTGCGCCATTATAATAATGATGGCAACAATGTTTACTTTACAAGCGCAAAATACCTCTCTTCCTGTGGGTGCCATACCGGGCGAAGTAAACGTAATGCATACCGGTGCGGGCACTTATACTATTCCCATTGAAGTAGTTCCGGGCATACAGGGTTTGCTGCCCAACCTCTCTATTGTGTTTAACACGATGGGCGGTTTGGGAATGCTGGGAATGAAATGGAATCTTGAAGGGCTCTCAGCCATTTCAAGATGCGGAAAAATTCCTTATTATGACCCCGGTTCTCCCGTAGAGGTTATAGAATTTGGTACTTATGGTCCATTTTCTATGGATGGGGAGCGATTGAAAAATATTGAAGGTAATAGTAATCTGTATGCCAAAGAGAAAGAGGACTTTATGCGTATTGAACTCTTCAATGAACTTACTAACCCCTATTTTATTGCTTATACCGATGACGGTAGTGTGATTGAATATGGAAAAACTTCCAACTCAAGGCAAAAGATGGGTGATACCCAAAAAATTTTGAGTTGGCGTATCAATAAAATTACCGATGCAGACGGAAATACCATGGATTTTTATTATGGTGCAAGCAATGGCGAGATTTGGATTAGTAATATCACTTATGCCTGTTCTTCAAAATACACGATATTTGAGGATGAAGCAGAACTGCCGCATATAGAGGAGGAAACAATAAACCGTGGAAGTGGATGCGCTACCATATCTTTTGATTATGTTAACCCCATAATTTTTAATACTTTAGGGAAAAATACCCTTTTTGTGAATGGTTACAGTATGCCGCAAACCAAAATTTTGAAAAGCATTTCGGTAGGTTATAATAATGAACCGTTTCGGAAATATGAATTTTTTTATAATGAACAGGATGAACACAAACACACCGTACTTTTGAAAGAGATAAAACTATATGGAGAAGATGCCACTTTCTTAAATTCTACTGTTATTTCGTGGCCCAACCAGGAATATGAAGATTCATCATCAGGTGGACAATCACCTGCCTCTAACTCAGGATACCGTATAACCGGCGATTTCAACGGAGACGGATATACCGATTATGTAATGTATGATTATAGAAAACAATCTGGAGCAATCTGCTGGCAAATGATTGTGTATGATCCGATTACGGATAAATATATACCCCGTGGGAGCTATGAGCATACCCCTTCAAATAATGGGGAAAATTGTTTTTTTTATGTTGCAGACGTAAATGGAGATGGAATGGATGACCTGATTGTTGTGGAACAAAAAGATGGTTCTATATCCATTAAAGTGTATGAATCAACAGGGATCTATCATACATGTAAAAAAACATATACGGATATAGCGAACTTTTCGGAATTGGTGATTGGAGATTTTGATGGAGATGGAAAAGCAGACTTTGTGGTGGTAATGAAAAAGGATAATAAATGCTTTTTTGTTTCTTATTTCGATGGCGTTTATTCAGAATATCCAACTTTGCCAAAGCCCGATTGGGGCTGTAAGGTAAAAACTTTAGACCCTACCGGAAACGGCAGAACCAAATTGGAAGTGAGGTATCAAAATGATCCTAATTCTAACGGTATTTATTATGCCACTGCTTCAAAAACATTTGCTAAGCTTTGCCCCCTCCCCGAAGATGCCGATTATAGTACCACACGATATTTTGGCGATTTTAACGGAGATGGAATTTCAGACCTCTTAGTTTACTCCGGCAATACTTGGAAACTTTGTTTTGGAAAAGGAGATAAAACCTACACCGATTATACATCCATATCAAATACACATCTTTGGAGTGGTCATCCCATAATCATAATTGACCTTAACGGCGATGGCAAAGATGATATTCTACAATTGATAAATAGTAATAATTCAAGGGTTCTTTATTCCAAGGGATGTGTGGATAATACCTATAAATATGAGTACAAAACTTATGATTTGGGTACTTGGGTACCTAGTAATTTCGGATTACATAAATTTTATTTTGGTGATTTTGACCACGACGGATATTTAGAGATAATATACAAACCCGACACCGAAACAAGTGGTAAAAAATACACACTGCATAAAAAACAGTATAATTACCCTGAAAAAATTGTTGATGGAATGGGAAAAATAACACAGTTTAAATATATTCCCACATATTGTAAAGCATGGTATTCGGGATCTTTTGATTGTAAAAAATATTA
>Ga0099364_10005668_pt1 | contig 18477 bp, 13 predicted proteins | sample TergutTh196P3_FD_73070 | JGI IMG/M metagenome (GOLD analysis project Ga0099364, IMG submission 73070) | Microcerotermes parvus P3 segment gut microbial communities from Pointe-Noire, Republic of the Congo - Th196 P3 | ecosystem: Host-associated > Arthropoda: Insects > Digestive system > Gut ...
CACAGCGTCACTACCCTCCACCCGCACGTAGAAGGTGCTGACATGCTCCAGGGTGGCCTGGATGTTATCCATGGTCAGCACCTTGGGCCGGGAGAGGATGGCGGCATCGCCGGTTTTTTCCAGGGCGTGGACCCGGGCCAGAAGGTAGTCCAGGCCCCGTGAATAGATGGTGCTGACATTCAGCCCGGAATCGTAAGGGATGGCGCGGGGATCAATGGGGGTCGGGGCGTTGATGCTGCCTGCGGCGCCCAGGCCCTCCCTGCCTACCAGGTTCTGGCCGGACCAACTGACCCCGAGTTCGGAAACCCGGTTGACCCCGACCTCCATTATGGCCACCTGGATTTCCACCAACTGCACTGGCTGGTCAAGCTGCTCTATGGTTCTGGCATATTGGCCCATACGTTCCCGCACGTCCCAGACTATCACCGCGTTTAGGCGGGAGTCGGCCAGTATGCGCGCCCCGCCGCGGAAGGAGCCGGAGGCGGCTTGGGACAAACTTTCCGTGCGGCTGTTGGCCGAGTTCCGGGCCATACCTTGGCCCATAAGGCCCTGGGGATTGGTGGGAGTCACGGTGACGCTGGCCTCCGCGCCTCCGTCGCCGGTTATGTTGCGGAGCAAGGAGGCCACGCCGGGGATGGTTACGGTGGAGCCCTGGCTGGTCAGGGTCATGTCTTCGGCCGAGGCGTGGCGAAGGCGGAAAACCCGCATCTCCTGGTCCTCGGAGGCGTTTTTTTCCATGTCCCGGACCAGGTCTAGTATGGTGTCCACATAGACGGGGGGGCCGGAGAGGCTGACCATCCGTTCGCTCTCAATAGCCCGCCAAGGGAAGCGGGCGTCCAGAAGGCCCATATTCCTCAAGGTGGAGCGCAGAGTCTCCGGCGATACCCAGCGCAGGCGCAGCATGGCGCTCTTGTGTTCCTCAAGCTTGTTGAAATAGACGGCCGTGCCGCTGTAATACCAACTCAGGCCGTGGGCCTGGCTTACGGCGTCCAGAAACTCGGCGGCCCGGCTGAAACGGAAATGACCGCTCACGTTTCCCGTAATCCCCGGGCTGATCACGGCGGCCAGGTTGTTTTTCTGGCAAAAGGCCCGAAGCATATCCGCCAGCGGCTCGTCCTTGGCTTCATAATAAAATTCCTGTTCGGCCCAAGGCGGAAGCCCCGCGTGAAGCTCGACCACCAGGGGGGACAATAGGGCCACGCCCAGGACAAGCTGGGGCAGGGGCCAGGCCGAAAGGCGGCGGCGTATCACGGCTAAAGGCCCCGGGAAATAAAGCCGGAGCCCGAGCCTGGAAAGCTTAGGGCGGCTCGCAAGGCCAGGCGCCATTTATCCGCCTCGTTCAGCACGCTTTCCACTCCGGCCACAAAGGCCCGCGGCTCACCCGGCAGCCGGGCCTCCAGGCAAAGCTCCCCGGCCGGGCCCAAGGCCGGGCAGGGGAAGGCCGCCGGGCGGCCCTCGGCCATAAGCCCCAGGCTTATCTTCAGTATCCGGCGCAGAAATTCCCGCCGCTCCCGGGCCGGGCCGGGCAAGGAGGCCAGGGGAAGGCTCAAGGCCAAGCCCTCGCCCCGCCTCTCGAAAGAGAGATCATACCCGCCAGCCAGATGCAGGTGAAAGGGGCCATCGCCGGCATAAGTCTCGGGCGGAAGCCCAAGAGCGGAGGCCAGAGCCGTCAGACAGCCGGAAAGCATAGATAATCCTCCGCCAAAAAACACGCGATTTCACGGTCGATTTTAATATACTCAATTCAGAAAAGGCCCGCCATCACCCACACGTCATCACCCGTTAACATTTCGCGGAAAAATTTTGCAAAAGAAGTCTTTTTTTGTCTGGGGCCCCGGCGCCGGGTATTGCTTTTTTCCGACCGGGGCGTGATTATGGACTAAACTCGAATGGACACAACTAAATATATTTCATTTGGTGGCTTAATGTCTTTACGGAAATACGCCCCCCCCGCTAATTCCAGGTGGTGGACACCCCGCCACAGCCTCATGCGCAAGCTTACCCAGGCCGCGGGCCGGGGCTTGGTATTCGTCTCCGCCCCGGCCGGCAGCGGCAAGACCGTGGCCCTGGCCCAATGGCTGGCCGGGCGGCGCAACAAGGTGGCTTGGCTGGGCCTGGCCCGCTACGACAACGACACCCCCGCCTTCTACGCCGGCCTCCTGGGGGCCATGGCCCACGCCCGGAAATCCAGCCGCCGGCTTAAGCTCCTGGCGGAGCGGGCCGCGGCGGCCGCCGACGCCCGGGAATTCTTCCTCAAAGCCCTGGCCTCCCTCAACGACGACGAAAAGGAATACCTCCTGGTCCTGGATGATTTTCAGGAAATCGAAAACCCCGATATTCTGGAAGACCTGCCCAGGCTGCTCCACTACCTGCCTTCAAATTTCATTTTCTTCATCCTAAGCCGCAGGGGAGTCCCCGAGACCTTCGCGGACGCCATTGCCAAGAATGAAATAGCCTTTCTCAATGCCGCGGACCTGCAATTCACCCCGGATGACGTTCGGCGCCTGGCCTGGCTCAAAAATATCCAACTGACCCCGGCCCAGGCCGCGGACCTCTGCCGGGAGGTGGGCGGCTGGGCCATGGGCGCGGGGGCCCGCCTTTTAAGCCGGCAGAATGGAAAAAACGAACAGGAAGGGCGGCCCGACCAGGAGGCCGATTGCTTCAACGGCTACCTGGAACGGCAGATTTGGGGGAAATGGGATGAAGAGAGCAGGAACCTTCTTTTACAGAGCGCTCTGAGCCAGGAACTGACCCCGGATTTTTGCGCCGCCGTCACCGAGCCCCCCCTTTCCCGGGACCGCTGCCTGGCCATACTGGACGCCTTGTGGCAGGAAAACCTCTTCATAACCCGCCTGGGCGGGGAATGTTACCGCCTGCACGACCTGTTCCGGGACTGGCTTTTGGATAAGCTCCACCAAAAGGCCGGCGACCTGACCGCCGCGGCCCTTAAGTCGGCTCGCTGGTTCCACCTTAAAGGGCGTTATTTCCAGGCCCTGGACTTGTATGTCCTAGGGGGCGACCTCTGCGGCATGGGCCGGGTGGTCCGGGCCATGAGCCGCTATGACGGCGATATTTCAGTGGAACGCCATATCCATTTCATAGAGTCCCTGGACCGCTCCAGCCGAAAAATCATTGAAACCGATGAACAGTTAAGGCCCCTGTTGGCCTGGGGCCACTTTTTGAGCGGGCGCGGCCAGGAATTTCTGGACTACCTCGACGCCCTGCGCCGCAAATTCGAGACCGCCGGGCCGGAGGATGAACCCTACCTGGAAGGCGTCTCCTTCCTCTTCGCCCTGGATTTCCGAATTCCGCTTTTGGATTTTACCCAGAACCTCAAGAAAAAAATACTGCCCCGTCTGCCCTCCTTAAAGCCCATGGGCCATGACGAAGCCAAGCTGGCCCAGGTCAATTCCATAACCCAGAACCTGCCCCTGGCCCACCGCTCCATGCGGGACTTTTCAGAGCTGGCCACCTCCGGGGAAGAAGGCTTCGACCTCTTGCGCTCCACCTTCGGGGCCTTCATAGGATCCGAATACCCGGCTTTAGAGGACTGCCTCCGGGCGGGGCTCCACTATGAACGGCGGGAGACGGCCCCGGCCCTGGCCGCGGCGCGGCGGGCCTGCCTGGCCAGTGAAAACGGCCGCAGCCCGGAGTTTTACGTATGCGCCCGGGCCATACTCTATCTCCTTTTGGTTAGCCAGGGGGCCTCCGGCGAGGCCCGTAAGCTGGCCGGCGAAGTGGAGGAACAGCTAAATGAGCGGCAGGCCCCCTTTCTCTGGCCCAATTTCCGGGCCCTGGTCTGGGCCGCGGACCTGGCCCACGGCCGCCGGGAGACGGCGGAAGAATGGCTGGCCCTCCACGCGGCCGGGGCCGGGAGCGGCCTTTTAGCCTTTTACAAGCTGCCCCAGCATTTCACCACCGCCCGCGCCCTTCTGGCCACCGGGGCTCTCCACTCCGCCCTCTTCTTTTTGGACCGCCTGCGCCAAATGATCGGGAGTTACCGCCGGCCCCTGGACCTTTTGGAAGCGGATGTCCTCCGGGCCAGGGTCCTGTGGAGCCTGGGGGAAATGCCGGAAGCCCTGGAAACCCTGGCCGGCGCTCTGGCCGCGGCCAGGGCCGGCGACTTTATCCAGGTTTTTATGCGGGAAATTCCGCCCCTGACCCCTCTTTTGCGCATCCTGGCCTATCGCGACGGCCAGACCCCGGAACTGAGGCAGATCATAACCCGCATCCTGGATATGGCCGCGGTCAAGTCCGCGACCCCCGTCCCCCTTTCGCCCCAGCGGCGGGCCATACTGAGTTCTTTGGAAAAGAACCTGGATAACCAGGCCATAGCCGTGGACCTCAACATCTCCCCCAACACGGTCAAGACCCATCTCAAGGGCATTTTTCGGATTCTGGGGGTTGATTCCCGCCAGGAAGCCGTCAAGGTGGCCCGGGCCTTGAATGTAATTTAACAGGGAGATGCTGATAGATTTGCCTGCGCCGAGGATACTCCCGGTCCGGTCAGGCGGCTGTAGGGGCCGCCGGGTGAGGGGATGAGGCGAATTTGGGTGGCGAGGCGCTCGCAGAGGGCTGGGACATGGGAAATGATCCCCACCAGCCGGCCGCCTTGGTTGATGCTGTTCAAGGTGTTCAACACCGTCTCCAGGGTCTCCTCGTCCAGTGCTCCGAAGCCTTCGTCCAGAAACAGGGAGTCCACCAGCGCCTTTCGGCTGGAAAGCCGGGCCAGCCCCAGGGCCAGGGCCAGGCTGACCAGAAAAGTCTCTCCCCCGGAGAGATTTTTGGTGGACCGAATTTCCCCGGCCTGCCATAGATCGGCCACAGAGAGTTCCAGCCCCCCCTGATCCTGGTCACGGGTTAAAAGGTAGCGGTCGCTCAGGGCGGTGAGATGGCGGTTAGCCTGACTGATGAGGTTTTCAAAGGTCAGACCCTGGGCGAAGGCCCGATATTTTTTCCCGTCAGCCGAGCCGATGAGTTCGTGGAGGGCCTCCCAGCGCCGGGCCTCTTCGCGCCGGGCCGTCACTTCTTCCCTCCAGGCCCGCCGCCGGGCTTTCATTTTTTCCGCTTCCGCCAGCTTGTGGTCCAGAGCCCCCAGGGCGGCCAAAAGTTCACACCGGGCGGCCGCAAGGCCGGCCAGGCCGGCCTCGATTTCCGTTAAGGTCCGGCTGGTCAGGTTTTCGGCCCGCGCCTTCAGAAGGCGGCCGGTATTATCTTTTTGGGCCGCGGCCAGGGAAGCGGCCTGGATGCTCAACTCCCGAGCCTGCCCCTCCAAGGCCAGCCGCTCATCCTCCGGCAGCCGGGCCCCTCTGAAAGCCTCTTCGCCGCCCAGGCCGGCCAAGGCCAAGGCGCTCTCGAAAAGCCCGGCCCGTTTGGTTATTTCCTCTTCCAAAGCCGCGGCCCGGTCCATGGCCGCTTGGAAATTATTAATTTTAAAGGCCAGTCTTTCGGCGGTTTTTCCCAAGCCCTCAGCCTCGGCCAGGCGCTTATCCAATTCGGCCGCGGCGGCGGCGGCTTCGGCCAGCCGGTCCCGGGAAACCGCGCCCGGCTCGGCCGGGTCCGGGGAAAGGCCTATGGCGGCCGCCCGGGCGGCCAAGTCCCGGGCCCGCCTTTCTTCCTCCAGGCCCTGATTTCGGACCAGCTCTTCCAGTCCCCGAACCGCCTGGTTCAAGGCGGCCTCCTCCGCGGCGGCGATGGCGGCGGCCCGGCGTCCGGTCTCCAGGGCGGCCTGGCCTCCGGCGGCTTGGCTCGGGTCCGGCGCCGGTTCGCGCTCCAACCCGGCCCAGGGGTGTTCCAGGGCGCCGCATAAGGGGCAGGGCCGGCCGGGCTTGAGTGTACTGCGCCGGCCGGCCAGGCCCTGCCGCTCCCGGGCCTCTTCCAGGGCCGCGTTCAGTTGGGCGCACTTGTCCGCCAACTCTTTCAGCCGAGCCTCGGCCGCCCTGGTTTCAGCTTCGGCCGCCCGGGCCTGATTCCGGGTTCGGGTTAACTTAGCAAGAGCTTCGGCCCGCTCCTGCCGTAGGCGTCCGGCCTCGGCCTGATCCCGCTTCAGGCCGGCCAGTTCCGCGGCCCGGAAGTGATTGGCCCGGCTCTCAGCCCCTAGGGCGGCCAAATCGCGGCCCTGGAGCAATTCGTCCAGCCGGGCCTGAGCCAGCTCCAGTTCCCGGCCGAGCCCAGCCAAAGCGGAGGCAAATCCGGACTCGGCCCCGAAACCGGCGAGGCTCTGGAGGGCTTTGGCCCGCTCTTGGCGCAAGAGGTTCAATTCCGCCCCCAAGGGGGCCAGGGGCAGGGCCCGGTTGGCCAGCGAAAGGCGCGCCTCAAAGGGAGCGAAAGCCTTTTGACTTTCGGCCAGATCCGCCTCCCGGGCCGCCAGGCGCTCGCGTTCCTCCTCCAGGCCGGCCAGGGCCTTGCGCCAGGCCCTGGCCTTTTCGTCCGCGGCCAGGTCATGTTCCAAGGCTTCCAGGCGGGCGGTCAGTTCCTGGCGCCCTTGCCTCAGGCCGGCCTCGTTCTCGTCCGGCCCGGCCAGGGCGGCCCCGTCCCGCTCCAGATCCTCCAGCCGGCGGCGTTCTTCCGTCCGGCGCTGATGGACGGCTATGGATATGTCGCGGTAGAGTGTCGTGCCGGTAATCTGTTCCAAGAGGGCGGCCTTGTCATCGGCCGGCGCGGCCAGAAAGGCGGCAAAGGCCCCCTGGGCCAGAAGTGAGGACCGGGTGAACTGCTCGAAAGTCAGGCCAGTTAAGGCGGATACCTTGGCCCCGGTCCGGCTGAGGCGGCTCTCCAGAAGCCGGCCGCCGGCCTCGGCTATTTCATGATGGGGGTCCTGCAGGGCGGCCCCGGCCTTGAGGCGGGCCCGGCGCTGGGCCCAAAAGGCCCTAAAGCGGCCGGCGGGAGTTTCGAAAGTCACTTCGGCCGCGCATTCGCCTCGGCTCCGGGACATGATCTCGTTGCCGCTCTTGTTGATGCGGGCCAGGCGGGGCGTGCGTCCGTAGAGGGCCAGGCTGATGGCGTCCAGGACGGTGGTCTTGCCGGCTCCGGTAGGGCCGGTAATGGCGAAGACCCCGCCCTGATAGGCCGGGTGGGTGAAATCAATGGTGAAATCGCCGGCCAGGGAGTTGAGGTTCTGTATTCTTAAGGCCAAAACGCGCATAAACCCGCTTATTCCGTGCCCTCGGCCAGAGAGGCCCTGATTTCGCCGTAGGCGGCCCAAAGTCCGGCCCGATCGGGCATCGGTACGCCGGCCGCTTCCAGGCGCCGCCGGAAAACTTCATCCGGCTCCAGGGCCGCCAGGTCCTCGTCCGGGACGCGATGCGCCAGCCAGGCCGCCCGCCGGGGGACATCCAGGAGGCGCAGAAGTTCCAGGCCGGCTTCTTCGGCCAGCCGGGTCAGGCTCTCCCGCAGGTCACCCATGACTTCGGCCCCGGTGTAGGCCGCTTCCACCCAGGCCCCGGGGGATTCCCGGCCAAGGGCGGCCAAGCCCGTCATCAGGGCCGGCCGGTCGCCCTCCAGCCGCCTTAAGACCTGGAAGACCGGCACGTCCAGGGTCTTCACCGCCGGGCCCTCCGGCCGGAAATCCACCAAGGTGACGCTTTTGGACCGTTCCGGCTCGCCAAAGCCCAGGCGCAAGGGAGCGCCGGAATAACGCAGGCAGGCCCGGCCGCCCACCATTTGGGGCTGATGAAGGTGGCCCAAGGCCACATAGTCGAAAATTTTTGGAAAAATTTCCGCCGGCACGCAGCCCAGGCCGCCCACGTAGAGGGGGCGCACCCCGTCCCCGTCCACGGTCTGCCCCCCGGCGGCGAAAAGGTGGCCCAGGACCACCTTGGGCATGCGGCCGCCTTCAGGCCCGGCCGGGGCGGCCCCGGCCAGGGCCCCCAGGCGTCGGTAATGTCCGGCCAAGGCTTTAAGGAATTTTCCTTCCTTGTCCTCCAGGCTTTCACCGGGTTCCGACTCCCTTAAGTCGCGTTCGCGGGGATAAGGGGTCAGGGCGGCCAGGAGCCGGGGGGTTCCGGCCTCGTCCCGGAGAGTGGTCAGACGGCCGTTCTGGCTGATGGCGCCGGCCACATGGATGTCCAGGGCCGCCAAAAGATCGCCCGGGGCTTCCAGAAGGGCCGGCGAGTCATGGTTGCCGGCAATTACCAAAACGCGCACCCGCCGGCTTCCTCCGGCCAGCCGGGCCAGAAAGCGATAGTAGAGGGCCTGGGCCCGGGGGGCGGGGGAGGGAGAGTCAAAAATATCCCCGGCCACGGCCAGCACATCCACTTCCTCGCGGGCCACGGTTTCAGCCAGCCAGTCCAGAAAGGCAGCGTATTCACCGTAACGCCGCCGGCCGTAGAGAGGGCGGCCCAGGTGCCAGTCGGAGGTATGCAGTAAGCGCCAGGGTTTGAAGTCGGGCGTGATCATCTTGGCATTTATTCAGCACAGAGCGCCTTAGGCGCGGGTTCTTGATTTTTACCGGAAATGATTTTATAATATAACAGAATAATAAATAATACCAAAATCAATAATCAGGAGTTGCCATGCAGGATTTCACCAAATACAATCCCAACCCCCAGAGCGCCGGCCTCAGCCAGGCCGCCTTGGGGAGCGAAGCCCTATTTTTTCAGCGCGTCTACCTCTGGATGTTTGCCGGCCTCAGTCTGACCGCCGCCGTGGCCTTCGTCCTGTCCTCCTCCGAGGCTTGGCTTTTTTTCATGTTCCAAAACACCTGGGTATTCTACGTGGCCATCTTTGGGACGCTGGGCCTGGTCTTTTACTTAAGCGCCCGTCTCCACAGCCTCTCCCCCGGGACGGCCAAAGGCATATTCCTGGGCTATGCCGCCTTGAACGGCTTGACCTTTTCCCTTCTGGCCGTGGTCTATCCACCCCAAGCCTTCGTCAAGGCCTTCATCTGCACGGCCGGCATCTTCGGGGCCATGGCCCTCTACGGCATGCTCACCAAGCGGTCGCTTCAGGCCTGGGGCAGCTTTCTCTTCGCCGGGGTGGTGGGGATTATTCTGGCCTCCCTGGTCAACATATTCTGGTACAGCGCCCAGATGGATCTGGTCATCTGTATCCTGGGCGTCTTGATTTTCGCCGGGCTCACGGCCTATGACCATCAGCAGCTCCGGGTGATGCACTATTCCCTGGAGAGCCAGGGCTTGGGCTCGGAAGCCTCGGACCAGGTGAGCCGCGTGGTCATAATGGGAGCGCTCAAGCTCTACCTGGATTTCATCAATATCTTCCTCTTTCTTCTGCGCCTCTTCGGCCGCCGGGATTAGAGAGAGCATCAAACAATTTAAAAGCCGGCTTAAAGCCGGCTTTTAAATTGGTTTGGCTCTGGTGGTCTTCAGTTTTCTTCATCCCGCGGTTTATATTCGGCTACGACCTTGTCCTTCAACTGGGGCGGGGCCTCGTCGTAGCGGGCGAACTCCAGGGAGAAGGAGCCCCGGCCGCCGGTCATGGAGGTCAGGACCGAGGCGTAGCTCAAGAGTTCCACCTGGGGCACATGGGCCTTGATGACCTGTTTCTTGCCCTTGGCCTCCGTCCCCAGAAGTTTGCCCCGGCGGCTGGAGATGTCGCCCATAACATCGCCCATAAATTCATCCGGCACCGTGACCGTAAGAAGCATGATGGGTTCCAGTATGGTGGGCTTACATTCCATGAAGGCCTTTTTAAAGGCCATGGAGCCGGCGATCTTGAAGGCCATTTCCGATGAATCCACATCGTGGTAGCTGCCAAAGACCAAACCCACCTTCAGGTCCACCACCGGGTTGCCGCTGATGACCCCGCCGGCCATGGCCTCGACTATGCCCTTTTCCACGGCCGGGATGAACTGGCGGGGAATGACGCCGCCGACGATGCGGTCATCAAAGACGAAACCCTCGCCCCGGGGCAAAGGTTCAAGGTCGATGACCGCATCGCCGTATTGGCCCTTGCCCCCGGTCTGCTTCTTGTACTTGCCCTGTATTTTGACCGCCTTGCCCTTTATGGTCTCCTTGTAGGCCACCTTGGGGGCTTTAAGCAGCATTTCCACGCCATATTTGCGCTTGAGCTTTTCCAGGGTGGTGTCAATATGCACCTGGCCCATGCCCGAGAGAATCATTTCCCGGGTCTGGTCGTTGCGGGTCAGGCGCAGGGTAATGTCCTCGGCCAGCATCTTGTTGATGGCCGCGAAAACTTTTTCCTCATCGCCCTTGCTTTTGGCTTCGACGGCGAAGCTGACCACTGGCTCCAAAGCCCGGGGCACGGGGTAGGTCAGGGGGGCGGCCTCGTCGCAAACGGTGTCGCCGGTCAGAGTGCTCTTGAGTTTGGAGACGGCTACAATGTCGCCCGGGCCGGCCTCTTCAATGGCTTTCTGGGCCTTGCCTTCCAGGGCCAGAAGCTGGCCGAAACGCTCTTTTTGCTCGGCCCGGGGGTTCAGAAAGCCGCCATCCGGGGCCAAGGTTCCGGAGACCACCCGGAATATGGTCAACTGGCCGGCGAAAGGGTCGACCACGGTTTTAAGCACCAGGCCGCTGAAGGGGGCGGCCGAGTCCGGTTCCCGGCTGGTCTCATCATCCCCGCTCCGGCCGCCCCGGTCCAGGGGCGAGGGCAGGGTCAGGATTTGGTCCAGTATCTGGGCCAGGCCGATTTGCTTGAGCCCCGCGGCCGGCAGAACCGGGGCGATTTTAGAGGCCAGGGTTTCCTTGCGCAGGGCCTCGATAACCTCTTCGGAGGTCAGTTCCGCCCCTTCCAGAAATTTTTCCAAAAGGGCGTCGTCGGCCTCGGCCACGGCTTCCACCATTTTTTCCCGCCACTGGGCTATGAGGTCCTCCAAGTCGGCCGGGGGGTCGCCTTCAGTGGTCTTGCCGGTCTCATCATAGAAAACGGCCCGGCCGGTCAAAAGGTTCACCAGGCCTTTGAAGCCGTTTTCCGCCCCGATGGGCAGGAAGATCGGTATGGGCTTGGGGTCGCCCAGGGAATCGCTGATGTCCTGGACCGCGGCGAAAAAATCGGCCCGCTCCCGATCCATCTTGTTTACGACGATCAGGCGGGGCAGGTTTAGGGAATTGGCGAAATCCCAGGTTTTTTCCGTGGAAACCTTCACCCCGTCCACGGCGTCCACCAGCATGACCGCAGCGTCCACACCGTTTAAGACTGTTTTGGTGTCGTTCAGGAAGTTCTCGTCGCCGGGGGTGTCGATGAAGGTGATATGGTGTTTTTTCCAGGAGAGGGAATGAAAGGCGGAGTTAATGCTGCTCTTGCGCTTTATTTCCTCCGGCTCCGCGTCCAGGACGGATGTGCCTTCCATAACCGAGCCCAGGCGGCTGGTAACCTTGGTGTGGAAGAGAAGAGCCTCGGCCAGCGTAGTTTTGCCGGCCCCGTTATGGGAGATGAAAGCGATGGTTCTCTGCTTGGCGACATCTTTCATGAATCCACCCCTGACTCGATTTCCAAACTTGTAATAGCGTTGTCTCTAGTCAATTCCATCTAGTATGACCCAAATTGCCGCCCCGTGTCAAGATACGTGTTGACAGTTTGACAGTTGACAACAAGGTTTTTTGGTTGTTGCCCTACTAGATGTTCCGTGATAGAATTATGGATTTATCGGCAGCTACATTTTTTCGGGAATTAAGGCCCGCCTTGGTCGGCCTTACTCTTTTGAATTTTTACCTTTTCCGGAGCTTTTTATGAACCGTAGAAAAATTATTCAACACATACTTAATACGCAACAAAATAAGCATAAGAGCTATCTTGAGATCGGGACGGGAAAAGGGAAAAACTTTGTCAGCATAAACGCCCATTATAAGGTCGGGGTCGATCCGATACCGCCCAGCAAACGAGTGGCAAGATCACTTAATGATACTTGTAAATACTATTCGATGACCAGCGATGAATTCTTTTTGAACGCTGGCGAATCCGAAAAAGGGGTAAAGTACGATGTAATATTTGCCGACGGATTACACGAATATTCGCAGATTTATAGAGATATTACACACTCCCTCGATCATTTGGCTCCAAATGGCGTAATAGTGGCGCATGACTGCAAGCCGACGAATGAAGTAATGGCCTTACCCCCCGACTTATACAGCCTTGTTGACTTGGAAGTAAAAAAAAGCAACCACTTCGATTGGACAGGCGATGTCTGGAAGGCTGTTGTCCGCCTACGTTCTTTTCACCACGACCTTTTAGTATTCACGCTGGATTGTGATTTCGGCTGCGCTGTTATCACCAGAGGTGAACCCGAGTCTTCATTGAATTTTTCTTTGCCAGAAATAGAAGCCATGGACTTTCATGATCTGAAAAATGATTATGACGGTTTATTGAACCTGAAACATCCCAGCTATCTGTATAATTTCTTGCTGCGGTCCGGACACCAGAAAAATTTCGGCCGCCGCCCGCTCTTGGCGCTCCTCTCCTGGTTGTTTACCCCCCATTCGGAAAAAATAAGACCCCGCATAAAGCAGTAAAACAGGGAAGACGGCAAGGAAGGCTCTTCATGTCTGAACCAGGCGGGTTGCTCCTGCCCTGCGAAACAGTTCGCAATATATTGGTTATAAAGCTGCAGCATTTTGGCGATGTGCTTTTATCCACGCCGGTTTTATCAAATCTGAAACATTATTACCCTGAGGCCCGGCTGGATGTCCTATTGTATGCCGGAACCGCGGCTATGCTGGCCGCGAGCCCCTTGGTGGATAACATATACAAGGTTGACCGCTCCCTGAAAAAACGCGGACTCTACGCGCAAATACGGGGCGAATGGTCGTTATTTAAACAAATCAAGGCCACCAGTTACGACCTGGTGGTCAATTTGTCAGACCGCTGGCGGTCGGCCCTGTGCTGCCGCCTCTTAAAGCCTCGGCACAGCATCGGATTCACCCACGAGCGGCGTAACCGTTTCCTGTGGGGCAGGTGCCATACAATGCTGGCCAAACGGTCCAACGAGCAGGTATTCAGCCAGCATGAAGTTTTGAATGATCTGGGCATACTTGCGCCGCTGGCTTTCCCAAAATTATCCACAAACGTGACCATGGCCTATGGGCAGGCCGATGTTGATTATTTCAATGAGCTTTGCCGCCAGCACCGGCTGAAGGATTTTATAGTTATGCAGCCTACGGCGCGCTGGGCCTTCAAGACCTGGCCCCCGCGGGGCTCCAGCCGGGTGATTGATTATTTATCCGCCCGCGGCGAGACCGTGGTTTTGACCAGCGGCCGGGAGGAGCCTGACTTGGCCATGGTTGATGAAATCCTGGCCGGGTGCGGCCCCGGCGTAAAAACTGTCAACCTGGCCGGGCGGCTGACAATCACCCAGTTAGCGGCATTGATTGACCGGGCCAAACTCTTCATCGGCGTGGATTCCGTTCCCATGCACATGGCGGCGGCCTTGGGCACCCCTTCGGTCGTGCTGTTTGGCCCCACCAACCTGCCGCAATGGCACCCCTGGCAGGCGCCCCATACATTATTGTGGGCTGGCAGCTACCGCGACCTGCCGCATTTCAGGCAAATAAATACCGCCACCGACGAGCGGTATTTGGCGGCCATTCCGGTTGAGGATGTGATAGAAGCGGTCAACGCCTGGCTGGACAAGGTGAGACATATGGCATGAACCCAAGCGCCATTGGTCGGATTGATCGGGAGGAAACCATGCAACGTGTGCTGGTCATCGGGCGGGAAAGCTATATCGGTCGCAGTTTTGCTAATTTCACTCAAGGCGGGCTATCGGTCGAGTTCGCAGGAGCCCGTGACAATTCTTGGCGGGATGTAAATTTCGCCGGATTTTCGGCCGTGCTATTGGCCGCCGGCCTGGCTCACCGCCAAGCCAAGGCCAGGGATAAGCCCATCTATCTGACCGTCAACCGGGATCTGCCTCTAGCTGCGGCCGAAAAAGCCAAGCAGGCCAAGGTAGGCCAGTTCATCTTTTTGAGCAGTCTTCACGCTTACGGAATCCGGCAGGGCGAAATAAAAGCCGAAACCCCAGAAGTTCCGACTGATGTTTACGGTCTCTCCAAGCTTCAAGCTGAAAGATATCTGGCCTTGCTCTCCGATGAAGGCTTCCGGGTGGCTGTTATCAGGCCTCCCTTGGTCTATGGCCCTGGTTGTCGTGGGAATTTCCCCAAGCTGGCGGCTTTGGCCCGCCGGCTGCCTGTTTTTCCTGATTGGCCGAACCGTCGCAGCATGATTTACATCGATAATCTCTGCTGCCTCCTTCAGCTCATCGTGGAGAAGAGGGCCGCGGGATTATTCTGCCCCCAGAACGAAGATTACGTCAACACGACAGATCTCGTTTCGCAAATGGCCCTGGTCCTGGGCCGGAAAGTTCGCTTGAGCCGCTTTTTAAATCCGGCGGTTAGTCTTTTAATGCCCTTAGTGCCGATGGTGGGAAAACTTTTCGGCGATCTCTATTATGAACGGAGCCTTTCGTTAAACAATGGTCTGCCCCCCTACAATGTGGTCGGTTTTGCCGAATCTATCCGCCGTAGCCTGGTTCTTTAGCCAATGACGCAGCGCCTGGTTATAAACCCTCAGACGGTAACCGCGGAGCAGTTGGTCCCGGTCGTGCGTCTGCTTTTGGAAGGCGGTGTGGCGGCCGGACCCACGGATAGTTTTTATGCCTTAATGTCCTTGGTGGATCAGCCCCGAGGCCTGGAAAAGATTACCGACCTCAAGGGCCGCCAGGCCCGCCGGGGCAAGCCCTTCCTGATCATGCTGGACCAGGAGGCCCGGGTGAGCTGCTACGCTAGGGAGATTTCCGGGGAGGCTCGGGGGCTTATGGCCCGATTCTGGCCGGGCCCCCTGACCGTGCTGTTGCCGGCCCATAAGGATCTCCACCCCAGCCTTCTGGGGCCGGGCCGCACCGTAGGTTTGCGCGTGGAAGGGCATAAGGTCGTGCGGCTTCTGGCCCGCATGGCCGACCGCGGCCTTACCGGCCCCAGCGCCAACCCCGCCGACGCCCCCCCCCCGGTCACGGCTGACGATGTGGCCAACTATTTCGGCCGGGATGTGGACCTTATCCTGGATTGCGGCCCCCTCTCTGGAGGCGCGCCCAGCACCATCATCGACGCTGCCCTCTCTCCGCCCCGGCTGGTCCGCCCCGGCCTCCTGGCCCCGGCCGACCTTGAGACGGCCTGCCCCGGCATAAAGCTGTAATACGGCTTACTCACCAGTATAGCACTTTTAAATTATTCATATATTAAAACAACATTTCTTTCCGCGTCAAAGGCGGCCAGTTCTCCGGCCCATTCCCGGGCCAGCTCCTCGGCCGCGGTCCCGGCGGCCAGGCGGTCAAAGAGGTCGGCCCGGCCCAGGATGAGGTCCAGGGGCCGGCGATGGAACTCGTATTCGTAGGGCGGCTCCTTGAGTTTCAGCCGGTCGGGGTAGAGTTCCAGGATTATTTGCAATATAGTCAGGCTGGTGAGGAGGGGCTGGAAGGATTTTTCGAGGGGAAAAAGTTCCAGCCCCTGGCAAATCTCGCCGGCCCACTTGTTGAAGGTGGGCTGAAAAGAGATTGGGCGGAAGGCCAGGCCGGGCAGGGCGAATTTTTTCAAGCGGCCGGCAAGCGCCCTGGCGTTGATGAAGGGCGCGCCCAGAAAATTGAAGGGCCGGGTGGTCCCCCGGCCTTCGGAGATGTTCAGCCCTTCCCAGATAACCTGGCCGGGATAGACCCAGGCGCTGTCGAAGGTGGGGATATTGGGGGAAGGCAGCGCCCAAGACAGCCCGGTGTCGGGAAAGTACTGGCTCCGAAACCAGTTTTCGCAGGGGATTATGGTCAGGGGGGCCGGACGGGCCAGACGGCGGTTGATGAACAGAGCCAACTCGCCCAAGGTCAGGCCGTGGCGCATGGGAAGCGGGTGGAGACCCACGAAGGAGAGGCAGTCCCCGCCCAGGATGTGGCCTTCCATATCCAGGCCGCCTAAGGGGTTGGGCCGGTCGAGGACTATGACTTCCAGGTTCAGCGGGCCGGCCGCTTCCAGGCAGTAGCTCAAGGTATGGGCGAAGGTGTATACGCGGGCGCCTATATCCGGCAGATCCACTAAAAGGGCGTCGAGCCCGGCCAGCATGTCCGGGGCGGGGCGGCGGGTTTCGCCGTAAAGGCTGTGGATGGGCCGGCCTTGGTGGTCGCGGCTGTGGGGCGATTCCACCATGTTATCCTGTTTTTCCCCGGCCCAGCCGTGCTGGGGGCCGAAGAGGGCCGCGACAGCCCCGGGCCGGGCCTCGTCTAAAAGGTCCAGGGCGTGCCGGCAGCCGGGGCCGAGGGCGGCCTGGTTGGCCAAAAGGCCCAGCCGGGCCTTTTTATAGGCCCCGCCTTTCACAAAACACTCCAGCCCGGTCCGAACAGGTTTAGCCATTGTTAACAATCCTCTGGGGTCCAGGGGCTACGCCCCTGGCTGGCAAACAGGGCAGATATGGGTGCCGCGGCCCGCCACCACCAGGCGTTGGATTGCCGTTCCGCAGACCGGGCAGGGCTCTCCGGCCCGACCGTATACCTGGTGGCTGGCCTGGTAGTTCCCGGGCCCCTTGAGGCCCTGGTAATTGCTGGTGGTGGAGCCCCGGGCGGATATGGCGGCGGTGAATATGCGCTTGGCTTCCCGCAGCAGGCGGCCGGTCGCCTCCCGGCTGAGACTAAAGGCGGGGATGAGGGGGGAGAGGCGGGCCGCGAACAGGCTTTCATCGACGTAGATATTGCCGAAGCCGGCCACCATGGTCTGGTCCAGAAGCACGGCCTTTAGGCGCCCCCGGCGGGCCGTGAGCCGGCGGTGAAATTCCGCGCCTGATATGGTCAGGGGGTCGGGCCCCTGGTTCAACCTTTTCATGAAGGTATTGAATCCAGCTTGGTCAAAGGCCCAAAGGCGGCCAAATTTACGAATATCCCGGTAGAAGAGGGCCTGGGAGCCGGCCGGGCGGCCGGCCAGCCTCAGGGACGCATGGACATGCTTTGGGGGCGGACCCGGCCCGGGCCAAGGCCCCAGGAGGAATTGGCCGGTCATCTTCAGGTGGGCCAGGAGATGGGCCGGCCCCAGGACGCCGCCCAGGAGAAAATGGACCAATTTTCCCAGGCGGCGGACTTCCTCGATCCTGGTTCCAACCAGGCGGCGGCGGAAATTTTTTGCGCCGCCTGGGGTAATTTTTTCGCAACCCACCAAGGCTCCTGTTATGGCCAGGCCGCGCAGGGCTTCATCCAGGTCGGCGGCGATGGTCTGGACCTCGGGCAGCTCGGGCATGATTTTTTATCAGCTTCCCAGGCTCCCGGCCAGGAATTTTTTAAGCCCCGCCGCCAGGGCGGATATTTCCGGGGCCGGACGGACGGCCAGGCGCAGATAGCCGGGCCTAAGGCCGTTGAAGTTCCCGGCGTCACGCACCAAAAGGCCGCTGTGGAACAAGGAATCTATGAGTTTGCGGGAATTTATCTCCGGGTCCAGGCGCCAGAGCAGGAAATTGGCTTCCGAGGGGAAGACCTGGCCCAGCTCCAGGGCTTGCAGCTCCCTCACCAGGTGGCGGCGGAATATTTTGACGCCTTTAAGGGTGGATTCCCTGAAACCTTTTCGGGAAAGGCAGAACAGGCCGGCGGTTATGGCCGGGCTGGACAGGGTCCAAGGTATGGTCGCGGCGGCCAGCCGGGCAACGACCTTGGGGCTGGCGGCCAGGTAGGCCAGCCTGAGACCGGGCAGGGCGAAAATCTTGGTGAGGGATTTCAAGACAATAAGGCGAGGCTGTTCCGCCACCTGGGGCAGAAGCGAACGCCCCTCTTCGGTGAAATCCAGAAAAGCCTCGTCCACAATCAGCCAAGCTGAGAGGCGGCGGCATTCCTGGAGCAGGCGGGCCAGGACTTCCTGGGGGACCAGGCGGCCGGTGGGGTTGGCCGGGTTGGCCAGAAAGACGGCGTCGGGCTTCCGGCTCAGCACCCGGTCCACGGTGTCCTGGTTCATCTGCCAGCCGGCGCTTTCCGGGGCCAGGACATATTGGTGGTCCAGGCCGGCGGCGGACAAGGCAGCCTCGTATTCGGAAAAGGCCGGGCCGATTATGACCGGGCGGCTTAAGTCCAGGGCCCGGGGCAGGAGGTGGAGCTGGGGGGTGGAGCCGGCCCCAGCCAGAAAATATTCGGCGGAGAGGCCGCTAAGTTCTGCGATTTTCTTTGTCAGGCTCTCAGCTCGCACTTCGGGGTAGTGGAGTATCTGGTCAAATTCCTCGTCCAGGGCTTTTTTCAGGCCGCGGGGCGGCCCTAAAGGATTGATATTAGCGGAAAAGTCAATAATATCCCGCCAATCGCGGCCCAGGAGCCGGGCCGCTTCAAAAATACGCCCGCCGTGGCGGCGCGGGTCGAGTTCCGAGTTGACCGCCGCAGCCATGGAGGCTTTCAGAGGGACGCCGACCATTATTCACCATCCCCGGGAGAAAAAAGCCAGGACAGGCAGCACGGCGGCCAGCATCAGGAGGGTGGCCCTGATGACCAGGCTTTCAGCCGCGGCCAGATGCTGGGGCCCCGGCTCGCCGCCTTCGGGGTTAAGGACAGGCTTAATGGAGAGC
>Ga0099364_10005669_pt1 | contig 18475 bp, 14 predicted proteins | sample TergutTh196P3_FD_73070 | JGI IMG/M metagenome (GOLD analysis project Ga0099364, IMG submission 73070) | Microcerotermes parvus P3 segment gut microbial communities from Pointe-Noire, Republic of the Congo - Th196 P3 | ecosystem: Host-associated > Arthropoda: Insects > Digestive system > Gut ...
ATACTTTTTGGTCTGACGGTGCTTTTGTTAGTTCAATAGGCAATGTCAGCGGAGAAACCATTAAAAAATATATAGAGAGTCAGGGTTGACAGAAAGGAGCGGCAAAAATTCCGAAATGATTGCTATGGGCGGCAATTCCTCCCTCAACTGAAGTTTCGGGTTTCCTTGCCAAAATTTTATGAATTTATTTATTTTTCACAGCAATACTGGGTGAATATCTTTCAAACTAAAAATTAACCGAATTTTTACAAAAATACGTTGAGAGAATAATTAAAAAAGTGTAGAATAAGAATACATTCGGAAAAAAGTTTTTCTTTAAAATAAACTGGAGTGAATAAATTATGCGGTCTGTTTATATTCTCGCGGCAATCGCTGTAATTTCTGCGGCGGCTGCTTGTTTTATAAAAAACAAAATCATTAAAGCGGCGCTGAGCGTTGCGGGTCTTTTGGGATTTTTCGGTTTATCGGTTCTGCTCGCCTGGTTTGTTCTGCCGTCCTATATCGGCGCTCACAGCACCTGGATTCCGTTTGCGCTGTGCGGCGCCGCTTTCGCTGTTTTTATGCTGTTTGCTTGGAAGCCGTTCGGTGTAAAAATACGCCGTATTGCGGCTGTATCGGTTGGCGGCGCGGCGGTTATTGTATCGTCGGCGTTCGCCGTACCCGCGATTTACCAAAACGCGCTTACGATATGGCAAAGGGATGAAGTCTATCTCGGCGTGTATCAGCCGTTCGGCAGATATTGGTATGTGGACGGTGTGCTGACGCACCATGAATCGCAAACTGCGGCGCTGAATGAAGAATCGGAATTAAAACTTTATGACAATCTGCCGCGTATTGACGGCGCGACCGCGCTTTATCCGCTGTATGCGGCTTTTGTGCAGGCGGTTTATCCCGAGCCGGAACCCGCTCTTGACATTTTAGAATATTCGTATTACGGCGAATTATGGCGCGATTTGGAAGAGGCATCGATATATGACCGGGACATAAATATACCCCTGATCGCGTGTTCAAGAACGTCGGCCGCGTTTGAAAATCTGATAGACGGCTATGCGGATATTGTTTTTCTTATGGGAGTTTCGGATGAACAGCGGGCGGCCGCCATCGAGCGAGGCTTGGAGTTAATACTTACTCCGGTCGGGCGCGAAGCCTTTATCTTTTTTGTACACAGCAGAAACGCTGTAAGCGGTTTATTATCATCCGATATCAAACGCATTTACTCGGGTGAGGTTACAAACTGGAGCGAGACCGGCGGGAAAAACGACGATATCCGCGCTTACCAGCGTCCGGAATCATCGGGGAGCCAAGTGATGCTCAAGCAAATCATGGGTGATGTTCCTATAGCCCCCGCGCCGGAGGGGGACGTTTTCGATATGATGATGGGAATGGTCAAGGTCGTATCGAATTACAGGAATTATAGAAACTCGCTCGGGTATTCATTCCTGTACTACGCAAGGGATATGGTAAAAGAACACAATATAAAGTTCCTGTCCATAGACGGAACCGAGCCGACAAACGCGAATATTGCAAGCGGCGCTTATCCGTTCGCAAATGATTTTTATGCGGTAACCGTCCAGCGTGTAACCGTCCGGCGTCAAAACGAGTATCTCAATCCTGCGCGCTCGGAAAACATAGAAAAACTGCTCGAATGGATAACCTCACGGCAGGGGAGGTATCTTGTTGAAGCAACAGGTTATGTTCCGGCGGAATATTGAGGCATAATCGTTGCAATGCGGATAAATTATTACACATTTTCATTGATAATCTCCTTCATGTTTTATTAATCTCCATCATTATACCACAAAATGATGGAGATTATAAGCGAATGACGGAGATTGGGTGCAACAAATTTTCTCATATGTTCTTTTATATGAAAAAATATTTTACGTCAGACACTATCTTTTATGGCAACCGATACCGTGCAGTATAAGAGCAAACACCCGTGTAACGGTAAAATCCGCACAGCTGCGTGAGTATAAGTGTTATCTAACTATAAAAATAATTTTTATTGGAGGAAAACCTCATGGATAATAAATCTTTAATATATTGGTTTTCAGGCACGGGAAACTCTTTATACGCGGCAAAAAAATTGTCCGAAGCTCTCGGAAATATAACGCTTGTTCAGATAACAAACGAACCGCCGGTCGAACCTGTTGGCGGCGACAGAGCGAAAATCGGCTTCGTTTTTCCGTCATATTATGGTAATTTACCCCGTGCTGTCCGCGCTTTCATTGAAAAATTAGAATTTAATTCCGGTACATATATTTTTTCTGTCGTCACGATGGGCGCACCCTTTGGACAGGGCAGTATCGCGGCTCTTGAAAAAGTTTTAGCAGAAAAAGGAATGAAGTTGAATTACGGACGCGGTATGCTCATGCCTGCAAATTATATTATAAAATATAATCCTATGTTCATTGGCAGAGCAGCGAAAGCCGATAAACATATTAACCGAATCGCGGACGAAATAAAGGCTCAAAAGCCGGTAATAAAGAAGAACTCAATGGTTTCGGACAGCCTTTACAAAGACATTAAATCGCTGGACAAAGATTTTACCGTGAGCGGAAAATGCACCGGCTGCGGTCTGTGCGAGAATATATGTCCTGTGCAGAATATTAAACTTGAAAACGACAAACCCGTATGGCAGCGCAGATGCGAGCATTGCGTAGCGTGTATAAGCTGGTGTCCCGCGCGAGCGATAGAGTACGGCGGTAAAACCGCGTCAAGAAACCGCTATTGTAACCCACATATAAAAGCTGATGAGTTAGTGCGGAAAAATGACGGGTATAATAACGCAAAGCAAGCCCTGTAACCGTGCGCTAAAGCGCACAACGCCGCAAGCGGCGGGGTATTTACCCGGCTCGATTGAATAAAAAATAAATCACTTTTTTTATTTTTTTGCAAAATACCTTGACAGTCATAGTATTTTATGATATAATATACTAAAACAGTCAAATTAATTTAAATGAGGTGATTTTTTTGGAGGCGAGGACGTCGGCCGATTTGCTTCGGGGGCATACCGATACCGTTGTGCTGAGTATTCTTGAAAAAGGCGACAATTACGGATATGAAATCCACAAAAGCATAACAGAGAAACTCGGAGGGGAATGTGAGCTGAAAGAAGCCACTCTTTATTCAAGCTATAAAAGGCTTGAAAGCGACGGTTATATCAGTTCTTATTGGGGTGATGAAACGCTTGGCAGCCGCCGCAGGTATTACAGTATTACCGAAAACGGCAGAGAACTTTTCCGTCAAAACAAAGCCGATTGGGTAAAAACACAGGAAATATTGAACAAATTATTGGGGGTATAATATATGAGCGAAACAAAAGATATGAAAGAAAAAATTTATGTTGACCGTTTGTTTGCCGGCTGCGAAGATACGCCTGAAATCAGGGATTTTAAAGAAGAAATTTCAGCTAATCTTGCCGAGCATATACAAAATCTTATAAAAAAAGGACTGGGCGAAGAGCAGGCATTTGAAAAAGCCGCCGCCGAACTCGGAGATATCACCGCTATCGCCGACGAAATAGGGAATAAAAAGCGCAACGAAACCATAGGGCAGCTGTATATGAAATCAAAAGTGCCCATAACAAAAAAAACAGCAGCGGGTTTGACCGCCGCTTCGGGGCTGCTGATGATCGCTGCGGGAATTTTTCTTTTCACTTTTTTTGGCGGAGCAGCAGCGGGTTTTTATTATATTTCAGCGGTTTTGCTTGCGGGCGCCTGCGGATTATATATTTTTTTCGGGCTGACACAGGAGACCGCTTCGCATTATGCTGTGAAAAAAAATAGAGCGCTGGCTTACGGGGCTGTTGGGTTTTTTGGTTTAATGGGAGCGGGGACGGCTGCCTCAGCGGTATTTTTTAACGGCTTAAGATTTTATACCGCCGCGGGAATAGCATCCGCATTTATTATTCCCGCGGTGTGCGCTTTGATTTTTTTGCTCACAACAGAGCCTAAACGCCAAAAACCATGGCTGAGAGCGATGGTTAGACTGGAAATTGAAAACTCTTTAAAGTATCATCAGGATATGGTAAACCCGGTAAAAGCCGCGAGATTCGGCGTGATGAGCGGCGGCGTTTGGATTTTGGCCGTTACGGTGTTTTTGACGTTCGGTTTTATTTTCGGCTGGCAGTACGCATGGCTTGTGTTTCCGTTTGCTCTCGCGGTTCAGGTTTTTATGACGGCGATGATTTTTGAAAAAAATTAAAGCGGTGGAAAAAAATTATAAAAACTCGGAGTTATTTCATCAAATATTTTGAAATATTCCCGTTTTTTTCGGCTGCGAACACCATATGGCTGTGGGAGTTTTGCTGCGCGGCGTAATATAAATTGCTTTGTTCAAGATATCCGGCTAAAATCCCGCGCTCAAAACGGGTTGAATCCTCTTGTTTTGTCCCCCGCGTCATATACTGCGACAGCACTCCGGCACCTCCCGCAAAAAAACCGGAGATGTAGTCGTCGTCCCGGTAGTTGTGTTTATGCGAGCCGTAAAAGATTATATCATAATCAACATCAAACAGCTCGGGTTTATATGCCCGGTATCCGGATTCGTACCCTATACCGGAATACAGCAGATTGACATGCCCGTAATTCAGATCTATCCAAAAATGCAGCATTTTGTCATATTCGAATACCCCTCTTGCAATATAAACGTCGCCGGTTTTCAGCATATTACCGTAATTTATCAGCTCAAACCCCAGCCTTTGGGATAACAGGCTGAGCGCCGAATATACCTCAGTGTCATAATCGTTTAAAATCTCCGGCGCATAAACCGTGTTTATATTTGAATAATCGGCATATCTGCCGATCATGCCCGGATGCTGTCTGTGGTAATGCGTTAAAATTATTGAATCTACATTTACCGCTCCGTTGCTTGTCATTATATTGTAACTCCCGTAGACCGGCGCGGAGGAGCCGTGCGTTATATCTATGATATCGGCGGAGTTATAGTTTTGGCTGAATAAAATTATATTTTGGTTCCTGTAATCTGAATAATACGCGAAACGCACGGTATCGGAAAACAATACCCTTGGGTAAATCTGGCTCGCAAACAGCAGAACAAATGTTAGAGAAACGGATATACATAAAAGCTTTCTGTATTTGTTCCTTTTGAAAAATATGATAAGCAGAATAAAGGCAGCCAAAAATAAAACCGAAAACACATGAAAATATGTGTTTACCGTGCTCGCGGTTGAGATATATGCGTACTCAAACGATGAGATAAACTTTATTATACTTATAAATATCCTCACACAATGATACAGCAGCCAGCCGAAAAACTCCAAAATTATCGTTATCTTAAAAAATGAGAACAGCGAGAGCATCAGAGCAAAAAACAGTATAAACGGGATAACCGGACCGGCGGCAAGATTGCTTATAACCGAAACAAGGCTCACCGCTTTGAAGTTATAGGCGGTCACAGGAAGGGTGAATATAACGGCGGCAAGAGTTATAAAAACCGACGAAACAATGATTTTTAACGCTTTAAACCGTATTTTTTTTATAATTTCAGAGACTTGCTCCTGCGTGAAAACTATGCCGAAAGTGGCGCAGAACGAGAGCTGGAACCCGATGTTTAACGAATGATACGGATTGGGCAGTACGATCAAAAACCCCGCGATAACAAGCGAGGTCACCGCATCGCTTTTTCTTTCGAGCAGAAATGCGGTATAAAATAAAATTATCATAATCGAGGCGCGCATGGCTGACATGGTAAACCCCGCAAATCCCGCAAAAAGCAGGCTGAATATAATCACGGAAATACTGCTTATTTTTTTATTCACATTGAACAGTTTCAATACAAACGCGCAGATACCGGCGAGAATTGAGAGATGCAGTCCCGAAACCGATAAAACATGGCTAACGCCCGCGCGCTTGAAATCGTTTTTTGTCCGCGCTTCAATATGTTCTTTTACACCTGTGAATACACCGTAAACCAGCGCGGCTTCCTGTGTTGTTTTATCGTGATAACTCTGTTTTATATATTTAAAAAACACCTCGCGCACATGAATCTGCAATCTGTCGATGTGATAATTAAACCCGCGTGAACCGGTGCTGATAATACGCGGCTGCTCTTCAAAATCTTCGTCCCGGGCTTCTTCCGCCGCTATAAATATACCCTGCGCTCTGTAATAATTTTTATCCTCACCGCCAAGTGTGCCGAATGTCACATAACCCTCAAAAATATCCCCGATTTCAGCCTCGATAATGTCATATACGGTTAAATCTATATCAAAACGCCCGAATCTGCCGAGTTTGGTTCCGCCTGTTTCAAAAACCCGCAGCTCAAACCTTGTAAAAAACAAGCCCGGCTGGACTTTTTTTATTTCGGCTTTGATCTGTGCGGTTGTGCCGGCGTATTTTAAAACCGGGTTTTCGGTGAAATTAAAATATGCCGCACAGAACAAAACGGCGAGAACACCCGCAAAAAAAACAACAATAAAAAATTTATTTTTATATTTTAAAAAAACAAAACCCGCCGCAGCCGCGAGCACAGCCAAAATAAACGGAACAGCAACAAACCCGGCGGCAGAAATAAAAAATACCGCCGCAAGAAAAACACCGAGAATCACGGCAAGGCGGCGGCTCATCTTTTTACCCCGAACAATTCTAAAATTTTATCCTGTAAAACCCGCATCGCATCGATATATTCGATGTTTTTAAATGATAGAGTCGATAATTCCGTACAGCCGAGAATAACCGGAAGATTGTGTTTCTGCGCCGCTTTTTCAAGCTCGCCGGATTCGGGGGTTTCCCCCGCTTTAACTTTGTAGATAACCCGCATCATCTCCGAGGTTTCTTCGCTTGAAGGGATAATGGTTTCTATATCATGCATACTCAGATATTTTTGATAAACCTCTGTTTTTATCGTTCCCTCGGTCGCCATAAGATATACTTTTTTTATCCCGGCGCCCGCCAGAGCTTCCGCCGTCAAAGCGATCATATTTAAAATTTTTATTTTGCTCGAATCCTGCAGCTGTTCATAAAAAAAGTGCGAGGTGTTGCAGGGTATGGCGACAAGGTCGCAGCCGCAGTTCTCAAGCTCTTTGAGCGCGTTTAAAAGATAGGGCAGAGGGGACTCGCCGCGGTTCAGGATCCCCGCGGTTCTGTCGGGTATGTATGATGCGTTTAAAACTACTATATTCAAATGTTCCTGATCGGTTCTTGCGGGGGTATTTTTTATAATGTTTCCATACAGCGTACAGGTTGCAAGAGGACCCATTCCGCCGAGTATACCCAATTTTTTATACATATCCGCTTCCTTTGGTTTTTATTGTTTTTTCTTGAAATAATATTTTTTATAATCGGATATATGCCTGTTATAATACAGCTTGATCCGCAGAAATCTTTTTAAGTTCATATCTTTTTTATACAGCAGCGTATATGCGTATTTTTTTTCTTTGATCAGTTTTTTTGCGCGGTTCAAAACCTCTCTGTCAGAAGTATATTTATAAATTATTTTTTTCGGCACGGTGAGCCATAACATATCGCTCTTTGCATATATTGTATCTGCAGATTTTTCATATACGCAGCAATCAGCCAAAAATTCCGCAAGATTAAAACCCGAAGCGGTTACAAAAAAACTGCTTCTGCCCTGGCGCGGATTAAAATCGATAAATTTGTATTTGCCGCTCGCAGCGTCAAACTTCATATCGAAATTAGAAAACCCCGTATATTTTATATCCTCAAGAAAACGCTTGACCAAACCGAAAATTTCAATATTATAATCGCTTATAAGCGCCGCGAAATTGCCGAGGTTAAGCGGGGTATATTCCTCAATCACCGGCTGTCCCAAACTCATAAGCCTCACCTGTCCGTTATTGTCCGAAAAACAGTTGAGCACCCGCATATCGCTGTCATGACCGGGTATATAATCCTGAATGATCATATTGCCGTTATAACCCGAAGCGTTCATTTTTTCTATGATGTTATAATATTCTTCTTTTGTTTCAACATAAAAAAATTTTTTCTTGCCCTCAAATTTACTGTTTAAATAATCGTAACTGTTGCTGTTATCCGCTTTAAGAGCGACCGGAAAATCAAAAGGCAGTTTGCCGGGAATGTCAAGCCTGTCTTTTTTTTCGCAGACCACGGTTTGGGGATACGGCAGGTTATACTCCCCGCATATTCCGTAAAATTTGTCCTTTGTGATAAACCGGCTCAGCAGCTCATAAGAAATAAATCTGTTGCAGAAATATTTTTCCAGAAACGCGCTGTTTTTCGCGGCGAGTTCGGTGTATCTGTCGGAACAGGGAATCAAAATCAGCTTTTGATACTCTTTGAGTTTATCCTCTGCGAGTTCTCCGATGGTTTGAATAAATATATGTTCAAGGTCCAAATCGTCGGTCCTGGTTATATCCATAATTTTGGAATACCGCGAGGGAACAAGCACCTGCTTGCATAAAACCGACGGGATGATATTATATTTTTCATGGAAAGCCCGCGCCATACCGTAAGCGTTTTCGTCGCTGCCGAGTATTACCGGCAAAAAATCTTTTTTTATCATAATTTAAACACCGTTTCAATTATTTTTATATCAATCCTGTAAAATCCTTCGCGCAATCTTTAAATCCGACTCATAAAACTCCCAGCTGCCGTTTACTTTTTGATATTCCTCATCGCCTTTTGCGAGCAGCACCACAACATCCCCGGCCGCAGCGCTTCTCACGGCTTTTTCCACAGCCGCCGCCCTGTCCAAAATGATCTCAAAGGCGGTTCCGGCAGGCAGATATGAGGCGATCTCCTCGCATATCTCCGCCGGATCTTCAAACTGCGGATCCTCTGATGTGATATATATATAATCCGAATGTTTACCCGCAATCTCGGCAAAATCCCTGCGCCGCTTATACGCTTTGCCGCCCGGCGCGCCTCCCACCGATATTATTTTTTTATCCGGGTAATCGGTTTTAAGCGCGCTGTACAGCGCATTAAAACTCAAGTAATTGTGCGCATAATCCACAATCACCGTAAACCCTCCGCTCTCAATGACAGTCATCCGGCCGGGCACCTCGGTTTTCAGAAGCCCGCGTTTGATACTGCCGCTGTCAACTCCGAGCATAATACACAGCACCGCCGCCGCCGCCGCGTTTTCGATGTTAAAAATCCCTTGTATTTTTATGGCGAATTTTTCGCTGTACCCGGTTTTATCGTTTTTTAAATAAAAACTCAGCGCACCGTCCTCTTTTTTCGGCTCGGCATAATAAAAATCACAGCGTTCTTTGATTTGTTCACCGCCGTAGAGCACGATTTGCTCAAGTGTTTCGGAACTTTCCGCTGCCGCCAAAACACGCTCGAAACAATCGGTTTCCGCGTTTATTACAATGTTGGAACAGTTTTTCATAAATTCGAGCTTACAGACCAAATAATCTTCAAAATCCTCATGCTCAAGGGGTCCTATATGGTCTTCCGCGATATTTAAAAATATACCGTTGTCAAATTTTATGTTTTTCAATCGTCCCGTCTTGTATGCCTGTGAGGTGGCCTCCATTGTAAAGTATTTTAGCTTGCACTCGGCCGCTTCATAAAAAAGCTGCTGCAAATCACAGGGCTCCGGCGTGTTTAGGTGCGCTTCTTCACTGCGTTTTCCCGTATAATTCTCTATTGATGAAGATAATCCCGTTTTGGTCTGCGTGAATTCGTCCAGTATATTTTTTATAAAATATGCGGCGGTGGTTTTGCCTTTTGTTCCGGTTATACCGGTGAGAATTAAGTTTTTATAAGGGTAATTATAATATATCGGCGCGATAAGTGCGATCGCGTGACGGATATCTGTCACCAAAAAACAGGGGAGCTCCGTGTTGTATTTTTTTTCGGACATATAGCATACCGCGCCTTTTTTGACCGCGTCGAAAAGATATTCTTCCTTAAAACCCGCGCCTTTGCAGAAAAACAGGGTATTTTTGGTTATATTGCGCGAATCGTGCGAGATAAAATCAAACGCTGTTTCAGCGCCGCCCGTATTATGAAAAACCAATAGATTTTCTTTTGAGAGAATATCCGTTATCTGTCCGCAGTTTATCGTTAAACCCATAAAACCACCCCATTTAAATTTTTTTACACAACATATATTCTATAACAAATAAAGCTCAAAGTCAAGTCATAGTTTGTTAATAATATTGCTGTATAATGTTGTTGTATGGTAAATATAAAAGAAATTACAGCGCGTTATAATTTGCCGCCGAAAAAATTTTTCGGGCAGAATTTTTTGGTCAACCCCGAAGTTGCGGCAAAAACCGCCGCGTTATCCCTGAATGGCTTGGACGGCGGCTCCTGCGGGGTTGTCGAAGTCGGACCGGGGTTCGGCGCTTTGACGGCCGAGCTGTGTAAAATATACAAAAAAGCCGCCGCGATCGAAATAGATACGGATTTTAAGCAGTATTATGATGAGGAGCTGTGTTTTAACAATCTTAAAATTATATTTGCGGATTTTTTAAAAACAGATTTAAAACATTTGGCTGAGCGGGAGTTTTGCGGTATAGACAATGTGATTTTATGCGCGAATCTGCCGTATTATATAACCACAGCTGCGGTGCGTAAAATAATACGCGAACCTTTTTCTGCCGTTGTGCTGCTGGTCCAAAAGGAGGCCGCGGACAAGCTCTGCGCCGAACCCGGTTCTGCCGCTTACTGTGAAACCTCAATTCTTGTGAGTTATTTCGGTTCGGCAAAAAAAATGTTTGATGTGCCGCCTTCAAATTTTTATCCGCAGCCGAAAATCAATTCTTCGATAGTGCGCATTGTTCCGCAGCGGGTATGTACGCCTAAAAATGAAGAGTTATTCTTTAAAATCATAGCCGCGGCATTCAACCGGCGGCGCAAAACCCTTGTAAACGCGGTGAGTTCCGGGCTTGGTCTGGACAAACAAAAAATTTCGGAGATTACAGAAAAGATAACGGGGAACAAAAATATACGCGGAGAAGAGATCGGTGTAAAAACTTTTTCGGATATATCCGATTTAATTTAACAGTTTGGCAATAATATTATTATATAATAAAACAAAAAGCAGAAGAGAGGGAACCGCATGAAAAATTTATTTAGTCTGCGCAGAACAACGATCGGAATGCTGGCGGCTGTGTTGTTTTGTTTGGTTTTATCCGGTATTTCGGTGACGGCGGCCGAAGAAGAAACAGCCGGAACGCAGTATGACGAGTATAACGGATATAACGAATACGGCGAATACATCGAAACGAATGAAACGAATGAAGAAGAATATAATGCGGAAGAAACAACAGAAACAGCGGAGCCGCAGCTTGAATCCGAACCGGATGACAGCGGGCAGCTGCCGCAGACGGGAATAGATAATATTGTTCCGGTACTCGCAATCAGCGGGATCGCTTTCGGATTTTTGGTTATAACAGCAAAAGAGGTTTATTCAATCAAAAAAAAAAGGAACGCGTAACAGGTCGATCTTTATAACATACATCGGGGTGATGGCGATACTCTTGTCCGTCACCGTATACGGCTTGGATTTTTACGGGGATTATAAAATATACAGCGACAATCTGCGGACAAATCAAATACTGCGCGAACATATGGAAGAAGCGGAAAAAATAAAAACAAAACAGAACAAAACAGAACATGAGCCGCAGGAACAGGAAGAAGATTATATACAACTTCATCAGGACGACGAACCGTATAATCCGGGTTTGATCGAGATTGACGGGGAGTTTTATCTTGGGATTTTGAGTATACCTGTTTTAAATTTGGAGCTGCCCGTAAACAACGAATGGAGCGATGAAAAACTCAATGTTTCGCCGTGCCGTTATTCGGGGGATTTCACGGAGCAGCTTGTTATCTGCTCGCATGACTATAAATTCCACTTTGCAAATATTTCAAAGCTTGCAGCGGGGGATATAGCGGTCTTAACCGATGCTTTGGGGAAAGAGCATATATATTCTGCGGAATTGACCGAGATAATTGCGGGAAACGACATTGACGGTATGGTTGAATCCGCATATGAGCTGACGCTGTTTACCTGCGCCCGAGGAGGTACCGACAGGGTTGCGGTGAGGTGCAGAAAAATATGAATTAAAAAATATAACGGGATAACAGCAGGGGGAAAATTTTAATGGCAGCTAAAAAACCGGCAAAAAAAGCGCCGGCCGGGGTCCGCGGTACTGCCGCTTCCGGCAGCGCTAAACAAAAAACTGCCGCAATAAAGCAAAATAAAAATAAACTTCATGAAAATCCGATCGCCGTATATATGATCCAGTTCATTACGGGGATTTTCGCTGTTTATATACTCGTTTGCTTTATTATAACAGGTGCGGACGATATCGGCGGTATCGGCGTTTTGATCAAAAATATATTTTACGGCCTGTTCGGGAGCGCCGCTTTTCTTGCGCCGTTTTTTTTATGCAGCACCGCGGTTTTTCTGCGCCGCGACCTTGAAAGCGGATTTTTTAAGTACCGTGTGATATTTTCGGTTTCATGCCTTATTTTATACGCGTCAATTATGCACTTATCCTCAAGCGAAAGCGCTGAAGTCGGGTTTGGTGCGCAGGACATGTTCGATAACGGCAAACTTTCCGTAGGCGGAGGCGTTATGGGCGGGTTTTTCAGCGAGATTCTGCGCAGGGGAGTGGGTCAGGTCGGCGCATGGATCTTTATTCTGCCGCTTTCGTTTATATTCAGCATATTTTTGTTCGGACGGACACCGCTGGATTTGGCGCGAGGAACCGCAAAGCTGATAAGCGAATACAGAACGGCGCAGAAAAAAGTATCTGAAAGCCGCGCTTTAAACAAAGGCAGAAACAGACAAAAACAAAGAAAACCCGTAAAAATAACGGAACCGCCGGCAAATATCAATCAAAAACCCGAAGATATTGATGATCCTTTTGATCCTTTTGATTCTTTTGATGTTGTAAATACCGAGGATATACAAACCGTTCCGCTCAGCGGCATCGACGAATTTATGGATCTTGATGATTTTGACGATTTCGGCGAAAACGACGGAATTTCCACAGATAAAAACAGAAAGCGCCTGATCGATATAAATCCTTTTGAAAACGAAAATGTCGAGTTTAAAAAAATCGAAAGCAATAAAATCGAAAACATCGAAACCGAAACCGGGCAGGATCTGGATCTGGGCACGCTGCGGGTTCTTGAATCGGTGCCGCAGGCGCGCGACGACGAACCGGAACTCGCCGGTTCCCAGAGTTACGAAACAGGTTCAAAAACCGAAACGGAAAAAGAATATAAGATCCCGCCCTTGGATTATCTTACAAAAGATACAGGCGCGGCCTCTGCCGATTACTCGGAGGAACTGCGCTCAACAGCCGAAAAATTGATCAGCACTCTCGCGAGTTTCGGCGTTAAAACAAAAATAGACGGATATAACCGCGGCCCTTCGATAACAAGATATGAAATAGCGCCGGACTCCGGCATTAAAGTGCGCAATATAAGCAATCTTGTCGATGATATTTCACTACATTTAGCCGCGGGGGGCGTGCGCATAGAAGCGCCTATACCCGGCAAAGCCGCCGTGGGCGTGGAGGTGCCGAACAAAACCGTTTCCATCGTGCATCTGCGCACCCTGCTCGAAGAAGCGCAGTTTATAAATGCGGCGAGCAGAATAACCGTCGCGCTGGGTATGGACGTTGCGGGGAATCCCATATATTCCGATGTGGCAAAAATGCCCCATCTTTTGATCGCGGGGGCGACGGGCACGGGTAAATCGGTGTGCATAAACTCAATAATCACCAGCATTTTATACAAAGCCACGCCGAACGACGTCAAGCTCATCCTTATCGACCCGAAAAAGGTTGAGCTGAGTATCTATGACGGGATACCGCATCTGCTTGTGCCGGTGGTGAGCGACCCGAAAAAAGCGGCGGGGAGTTTGGCGTGGGCTGTGACCGAGATGGAGAACAGATATATGCTTATGCAGGAAAAAAGTGTGAGGAATTTAGAAAATTACAATAAAGCGGCCGCAGCTGATCCGGACGGTGAAACTCTGCCGCAGATTGTTATAATAATAGACGAACTCGCGGATTTGATGATGACGGCTCCCGCGGACGTCGAGCAGTCGGTGAGCCGGATTGCGGCGAAAGCGCGCGCTGCGGGGATGCATTTGATCCTCGGCACGCAGCGTCCGTCCGTCGATGTTATCACCGGGCTGATAAAAGCCAATATCCCTTCAAGGATCGCGTTCACCGTGGCGAGCCAGATAAACTCAAATATAATAATCGATACCGGCGGAGCGGAAAAACTTATCGGGCGGGGGGATATGCTGTATGCGCCGAACGGCTCGCTGAAACCCATCCGCGTACAGGGCGCGTTTGTGAGCGAAAAAGATATTTTAAATGTTGTTGAGTTCTGGAAAAATCAAGCGACAGGCGAAGAGTATGACCAATCTGTGCTTGAAGAGATCGAGCAGGAAGCCGCGCGAACCAACACCAAAGGCGCAAAACTCAAAGACAGGGAAGGGGATATAGACGCGGGCGACGAGATAAAAAAAGATTCGGCGCTAAAGTCCGCAGTTGAGATCGCGATCGATACCGGACGCATTTCAACCTCTCTGCTTCAGACCAAACTCTCGCTCGGTTTCAACAGAGCCGCCCGTATAATCGATACGATGGAAAAAATGAATATAATCGGACCGTTCGAGGGTTCTAAACCGCGCAAAGTGCTGATAACGCGGGATGAATTTATTGAAATGACGATGAATAACGATTTGGATTAAACAAAAAGGCAGGTAAAAATTTTTTAGAATTATGAAAAGATTGGGATTATATATACATGTGCCGTTCTGCGCGTCAAAATGCCCGTATTGTGATTTTTATTCGCTCAAACTCAACCCCGGCGGCGCCCAAAATAAAAAACTCCCCGAAGATTACACAAATGCGTTGATCAAACAGATAAAAGAATATAATGCGCCGGCAGCCGGCACCACGGTCGACAGCATATATATAGGTGGAGGAACCCCGCCCGTTATCGGTATCGAGTTGATTTTGAAAATTATAAAAAGCATAAACGGCAGTTTTTCTCTCGATAAAAGACTGGAATTTACAATTGAAGTCAACCCCGCTTCAATAGATTTCAAGGGACTGAAAAAATTAAAAAAAGCCGGGGTGAACAGGCTGAGCATCGGGCTGCAGAGCGCGCACGACAGGGAGCTGCGCGTGCTTTCGAGAAGATACGTTTACGCCGATTTTATTGAATGTTACGAGGCCGCGAGAGCTGCGGGGTTTGAAAGTATAAGTTTTGACCTGATGTATGGCATACCCACCCAGAGTGTCAAAAGTTTTTATGAAACGCTGAAGCGGACGGTATCTCTTAAACCGGAGCATATCTCGGTCTACGGGCTGAAACTCGAGCAGGGAACGCCGTTTCACAGCAATATCGAAAAAATCAGAGCATATCTGCCCGATGAAGAAACCGAGCGCGGGATGTATTTTACCTGCTGTGATTTTCTTGAAAAATGCGGGTTTAACCATTATGAAATTTCAAATTTCGCAAAACCCGGATACGAATGCCGTCATAATTTAAAATACTGGACATGCGGCGAATATTTGGGGCTCGGCACAGGCGCCCATTCCTATTTCGGAGGCTGCCGGTTCTCGTTTAAAAAAAATATAAAAGAGTATATAAGAAATTTTAACTATGACGAAACCAAGCTGAAAAAAATCGGCGTGTTTGATTTTGAAAAATACAATCTGTTCGACGAATATATCGAGATAGCGCAGAATGAGCGTATCGGCGAATATATTATGCTGAATTTCAGGCTTAAAAGCGGAATAAACAAAAACGATTTTGCGCGGCTGTTTTCGGCTGATTTCGACGATTTATACTACGAAAAAACCGAACCGTTCATCGCCGGAGGACATATCATAAAAACGCTCGGAGGTTATGCGTTTTCGCGTGAAGGTATGTTTGTTTCGAATTATATATTGAGCAGAATTATTGATTTTGAATAAAAAAACAAAAAAAACAGGGGGGATATATGTTATGCTTAAACAAGCCGGATTAAAAGATGTGAAAATAACCGGGGGATATTTTAAAGAAAAACAGGATATGAACATAAATGTGACAATTCCCGCAACATACAAACAGTTCGCTCAGACGGGAAGGTTTGAGGCGTTTAAATTAAAATGGCAAAAAGGGGATCCGAACCGCCCGCATATCTTCTGGGACAGCGACGCCGCCAAATGGATTGAAGGCGCGGCTTATACATTGATTCACAAACGCGATGAAAACCTTGAAAAACTGATCGATGAAATTGTCGATGATATGTATAACGGGCAGACAAGCGAGGGGTATTTTAACCTGCATTACCAGACCTCCGAGCTTGCGAACAGGTTCACCGACAGAAACAACCACGAGCTTTACTGCGCGGGGCATTTTATCGAAGCGGCCATCGCGTATAAACAGGCGGCGGGCAAAGACAAGCTGCTGGGTATTATGTGCAGATATGCCGATTATATCGAAAGGGTTTTCACCCACCCGGACAGGGACAAAAACTTTGTAACCTGCGGCCATCAGGAAATTGAGCTCGCTCTTGTTAAACTGTACCATGAAACGGGAAACAAAAAATATCTCGATTTAAGCCGGTTTTTTATCGATAAACGCGGCACTCTTGAAGGTGAAAAGCAGACGTTTGCAGGCTGGGCGAGCCCGGCGTATGCGCAGGATCATCTGCCCATAGCAGAACAGACCACGGCGGAAGGCCACGCGGTGCGCTGTCTTTATATGTTTGCGGGCGCGGCGGATATAGCCCGCGAGTTCGGGGACGAAAAACTTAAAAAAGCGTGTGAAACGGTTTTTTTGAATATAATAAACAAAAGAATGTATGTGACCGGAGGCATCGGAGGGAACTACAGCGGGGAAGCGTTTTCTTATGATTATGACCTGCCCAACGAGCTCGCCTATACCGAAACCTGCGCCTCGATTGCGATGATGTTCTTCTGCCAGAGGATGTATCTTTTAACGGGGGGGAAAAAATATATGGATATTTTGGAGCTGCAGCTGTATAACGCGGTGATGGCGGGCATTTCGCTTTACGGGGACAGATTCTTTTACTGCAACCCGCTTGAAGTGCACCCCGAAAGACGCGACTATTTCACAAAAATCAAAAACAGCCAGTTCGCGCCGGAATATGAAAGACCGGAGTATTTCGGCTGTTCGTGCTGTCCGCCCAATGTGATAAGGCTTATCGCCTCGCTCGGGCAGTATATGTACCATACCGAAAGAAAAGAATGGGATAAAATCTATATAAATTTATACAACTCAAGCACATACAGCTGCGGCGGCGTGGAAATAACGCAGGAAACCGATTATCCCCGGAACGGAGAGGTGAAGATTACGGTTAAAACAGATAAACCCATCGAGGTTTACCTGCGGGTTCCGGACTGGTGCGAAGACTGCGGCATGGAGCCCGGTGAGGACGGGTATATCCGTGTGCTTGTCGAAGAAAATGATGAAAAAGATGAGCCGGAAATCATCAATGTGAATTTTAAAATGCCGGTGGAGGAAATATACGCTAACCCGAAAGCGTATCAGAACGCCGGCAAAATCGCGGTAAAACGCGGGCCGGTGGTGTACTGCCTTGAGGGCGTTGACAATGGGGAAAACCTGACGGGCATAGAAGTTTGCGGAAGCTATGAATGCATCCCCGATGAGATTTTCGGCAATGAAATAATAAAAATAACGGCAAGCGGACAAAGATTCACTGAAAGTTCGGATGATTCGGATGAATTATATTTTACCGGCTGTCCGGAAATAAGTTTTGAAGAACCGATTTTTATACCCTATGCGGCGTGGGCTAACCGCGGCAGAAACAGTATGGTTGTATGGGTGAGAAAAGAAATCGAAGTGTGAAAAAAAGAGGGGGGTATTTGTTTTATGAAATTTATTAAGCCGATTTTATCCATGGTATTGATTCTGTCTTTTTTATGTTGTCTAATACCTTCATATGCGCTTACTGCTCAGTCCTCCGTAGGGATTTTGCCGGAGAATCCGGCTGAAGGGGCGCGGGGTTGGGGTTTTATTGATGCCATCGGAGGCGTTGAGCTTCATGACCAGCCGGCACTCAGGGAAATAGGCGGAGAACTCAGCGAAATTCTGCTCGAAAAAGAGAGCGGCGTGCTGCCTGAACAGCCGGGTAATATTTCAGGCTATGGTTCTTTAAGCACACCTTTGGTTCAGCCGCCTGATATGACGGTTTATGATGTTGCGGGTTTTGCCGAGCCGCAAAGAATGGAAAAATATGCGGAAAGAAAAGTGTCGTCCGCTTATGAAATTGCGGAATATGTGATGTGCAGCATTATGTCGGGAGAAGAAAGCTGGGTGCAGGGCGGCGGGTTGATAAACTCGGGTTACGCCGTCACATTCGAGCCGAACACCAACACCATTACAGAAATGGCGCTGAGGAATATATTGAGCGAAACCGCCATGTTTATTTATGCGTATTTTCCGCATCATCACCATATGATATATACATTTGTTTCGGATGCCGAAAATTATTACACCGTGACTTT
>Ga0099364_10005670_pt1 | contig 18473 bp, 16 predicted proteins | sample TergutTh196P3_FD_73070 | JGI IMG/M metagenome (GOLD analysis project Ga0099364, IMG submission 73070) | Microcerotermes parvus P3 segment gut microbial communities from Pointe-Noire, Republic of the Congo - Th196 P3 | ecosystem: Host-associated > Arthropoda: Insects > Digestive system > Gut ...
TCTTGAACGTCTTCGAGCGTGTTAACTTCATTGGGCGGGCGTCCGTCCCGGCAGCCCGTAATCATCAGTACAGCAATCACGGCAATCGCGCAAAGCAATGGCTTTTTCATTGTAGGTCTTCGTCTTTCCCCCGGAAAAACCCTGATAGGTCAGGTACATCGGGGAAATCCTTATTATCAAGCCGGCCGGCCCTGGCATTTCTATCGCTTGACGGCATCCGTCCGCCGTTTTCGCAAAAGCGGGTAAACTCCTCCCCGTCCATCGATTCGTGCTCGAGCAAGTAACCGGCAGTGGCTGCCACGAGATCACGGTGTTCGGTGAGAATTTCCTCACATAGTTCGCTGGCTTCGTCAAAAATGACCTTTACTTCATCATCTATCGCGGACGCCGTCTTTTCGGAGTAGCTTTTTGTCTGCGAGAAATCACGTCCGATGAATACCGAACGGCTGCTATCGTCGAATGATATCGGACCAATCCTGTCGCTCATGCCGTATTTAGTCACCATTGAACGCGCGATAGCGCTGGCTTGCTGGATATCGTTGGACGCGCCTGTTGAAATATCGTCAAGAAACAGCTTTTCCGCCACCCGGCCGCCAAGCATCGAAACTATACGTTCAAACATCTCGCTTCTGGAAGTGTAGTCCTTGTCTTCCTGAGGGCGGTAGACCGTCATTCCGCCGGCCGCTCCGCGCGGGATTATGGTCACAAGATGCACCGGATCTACATTTTCGAGATAATGCGACGCCACTGCATGGCCCGCTTCGTGAAACGCAGTTATTTTACGGCTGCGTTCCGTGACAACACGGCTTTTCTTTTCCGGGCCTGCGATAACCTTAAGCGTGGCTTTCTCGATATCTTCCATCGTGATAAAGCGTTTGTTCTCACGCGCCGCCAGTAGAGCCGCTTCATTCAACAGGTTTTCGAGGTCTGCGCCTGTGAATCCGATCGTCCCTTTTGCTATATTGGAAAGCTCCACGTCCTCCCCGATGCTCTTGCCGCGCGCATGGACTTTTAGTATTTCCTCGCGCCCCTTGATATCCGGAAGTCCGACATAAACCTGACGGTCAAACCGGCCCGGGCGTAAAAGCGCGTTGTCCAGAATATCGGCTCTGTTGGTGGCGGCAATGATTATCACGCCTTCATTTGTATTAAACCCATCCATTTCGACAAGCAGCTGGTTGAGCGTTTGCTCGCGTTCGTCGTGCCCGCCGCCAAGACCCGCACCACGTTGGCGTCCGACCGCATCGATCTCGTCGATAAATATGATTGCCGGCGCGAGCTTCTTTGCCTGATCAAACAGGTCGCGCACACGCGATGCACCGACGCCGACGTACAGTTCGACGAAATCCGAACCGGATATCGACAGAAACTGGACGCCTGCCTCTCCGGCGACAGCTTTGGCGATAAGTGTTTTTCCCGTACCGGGCGGACCGACAAGCAGGACGCCTTTCGGGATACGCGCGCCAATTGTTATGTATTTCTGCGGACCTTTAAGGAAATCCACTATTTCCCTAAGCTCTTCCTTTTCCTCATCGGCGCCGGCAACGTCGGCGAACGTCACTTTCTTCTTTTCCTCTCCGGCGAGCCGCGTCCTTGCCCTGCCAAACCTCATGGCGCCTTTTTCGCCTCCGACCCCGGAACGGTTTATCATTGTATTCCAGATGAAGAAAAACGCCGCGATTATAATGATATAAGGCACAAGCGAAACCCACCACGGTAATCTCATGCTGGTCTCATAGTCGTACTTGAAATTTGAATCGCGCTCCATGAGTTCGTCAATGTATTGACTGAAATCCATATAAAAGACAGTAAAGTCTAATAAATCATTAGTGACGTACTGACTTCCGGTATCGTTATAGTTTGAGTTGAGCTCAACGGTTATTTTATTATCCTTTATTCTAAATGACAGCACCTCATTATCCATGAACAAGCGCCGCAGCTCCGAATAGCCGATCGAAGTAGCGGACGGGTCGCTTGGCATAACAAACAAGTATATGGCCGATACAAGGATTACCAAAATAAGGAAATAAACGCCAACTTCACGCGGGCTTCTGTTTTTAGATTTCAACTAGCAATCACCTCTTTGTCTATCAACGCCGGTAGTTATGAGTATACCTCTGGTTTTAATGATGCAATAAACGGCAAGTTGCGATATCGCTCCGCGTAATCAAGCCCATATCCGACAATGAACTCGTCAGGGCATAAGAACCCGACATAATCGGCGCTTACAGGTATCTGACGGCGTGAAGGCTTGTCTAGCAGGGCGCATATTTTCAGCGACAGCGGGTCTTGTTTCAAAATGAGTTCACGTAATGCCGAGAGCGTAACACCGCTGTCAAGGATGTCCTCTACTATTATAACATCACGACCTGTGATTTCAAAATCAAGGGTCGTGCCTACGCTGACTGACCCTGATGTTACAGTAGTGTATCCATATGACGACGCTACAAGGAACCTTATCTCGCATTTCAAATTTATGCAGCGAGCGATGTCGGCAAAGAAAACAAAGCAACCTTTCAAAACACCGATCAGCAACGGTGTTTTGAAAGCGTAATCCTCATTAATCAGGGCGCCAAGCTCCATGACCCGCTTTTTTATTTGCTCCTCGGAAAATAAGATTTCCTTGAGATCTTCCTTCATTGCATCTCCTCAAAATCCAGCAACAGCGCAAGGTCGCCCGGCTTAGGAACAGCCCTGTCTCCCCTGCCCATGCCGTAGACCGCAAGCACGCCGCCGTCATCGGCGACGACCGGGATTTGAGCCCTTTTTCCGGCGGGTATGCGGCGCTCGATAAACAGCTTTTTCAGCGTTTTCGTTTCGTTTTTGCCAAAAAACTTAATATTATCACCCTCGCGGCGCGGCCTGACGGTCATTTTACCACATAAATCGATATATTTGAACTGAAAAGAAGTTAACGATTTATTAATTATGTCATGTTCTGCGGTTACACCGCAGCCGTGGGCAAAATGATCGCTGTGGGATGGCTCGTCCCGCCCGTCCGCGCGATGCATTATATCATCATATATTACCGATTTGCAAGTTAATTTCAGGCTAAGTCCGGGAATTGGCAGACAGTCGCCGTTTTTGGGATGAACCGGCTCAAAACCTTCTGCTGCGACTTTTCCGCACCCTCCAAAAACTATGCGGTCGTACTCCTTGCGGACAGTCGTCCCCGGCAGCGACAGTTCTGCCGATGGCCGCCCGAATCTGCATAAATGCAATACCGCCCTAACATGCTTATACGACAGGCTTCCTCCATATAGCTTCCGAATGACGCGCCCGGAGACAGCGAAAGGAAGCTCCGCCAATTCACAGGAAGGGGCGGTATCCCCCTCGCAGTGTTCTATTATAAAACCATCCGCTATTTTTGACAAGTATTCATCATCAGCGCGCAAAAGCGCTGCCGCAGATGCCACAGCTTCATTGAACCTTGGGTTTATCTCTCTGATTACAGGCATAATAACATGACGCACTTTATTACGGGTAAAAATGTCAAGACTGTTCGTTGAGTCCTCATAAAACATAATGCCGCGCTCTTTTATAAAACTCACGACCTCATCCCTGGAAACGAGCAGCATGGGCCGGATTATCATTATGTCATGTTTTGCGGTATCGGCATAGCCGGGAGCAAGACGCTTGCGCGGCGGAGGTTTATCCCCCCAGTTTGCACCACGATGCATGCCTCTTATCGGGGGGATTCCTGAAAGACCCGCTGCGCCCGCTCCGCGCGAAAGATTGATAATCATTGTTTCCGCATTGTCGTCAGCCGTATGTGCGGTAGCAATTCGCTCCGCACCTGTTTTCTCCGCTGCCCTATAAAAGAAGTCATATCGCATTTCTCGCGCTGCCTCCTCAATACCAAGCCTGTGCTTTTCCGCATGCTCCCTTACTCCGCCGGCGCCCAAATAAAACGGCAAATCTCGCGCCGCGCAGTACTCCTTGACAAATCTCTCATCACGCGCAGATTCATTTCCGCGTAGCTTATGATTGAAGTGGGCAACGCCTACACAGAATCCACGCTCCGCCGAAATGTCCATAAGAGCTTCGAGAAGGCACATCGAGTCCATCCCGCCGGACACACAAACCAGGATCTGCCCGGACTCAGGGAACATATTGAGTTCATCGGCAAAGGAAATGATTTTATCCAACATATGACAATCTATTCCTCATGACGCTTCTCAAGCGAAGAATATGTAGTGTATTCCGGCATCCATTGCAGCTCTACCGTGCCGGTTTCGCCACGGCGGTTTTTAAGTACGATACATTCAGCGATATTAGGCATCTCTGTTTCCTTATTGTAATAGTCGTCCCTGTAAAGCCCAATTACGATATCGGCATCCTGCTCTATCGCACCTGATTCGCGAAGGTCTGACAGCAGCGGGCGCTTGTTCTGCCGGCTTTCATTCGCTCGGGACAACTGCGAAAGGCATATTACGGGTACATTTAGTTCCTTTGCCATTATTTTCAATGTGCGGCTTATTTCGGACACCACCTGCACCCTGTTTTCTGCTTGATATCCCCGGGTTCCGGACGCTGCTTGCATGAGTTGAATATAGTCAATTACAACAAGGCCGAGATTCGTCAGGCGCCGGCATTGCGCGTTCATATCAGCGACCGTCAGCGAGGCGTCATCATTTATCAGCAGATCCGCAGTGCTTATTGCCGATGCCGCATCCGCCAGACGTCGCCATTCCTCCTGCTTTATCCTCCCTGTCTGCAGCTTTTTGCTGTCGATAAAGCTCTCAGCCGACAAAAGCCTGAGCGCCAGTTGCTCCCGTGACATTTCAAGCGAAAAAACCGCAACTGTTTTACCGGACGTTTTTGCCGTGTGCAGCGCAATATTCAACGCAATGCTCGTTTTGCCCATGCCGGGACGTGATGCGATGAGTATCAGGTCGGAATCGTTCAGACCCATTATTGTACGATCCAAGTCAATCAGGCCGGTTGCCAGCCCGGGTATGCCGCTGCCGCTTTTTGCTGCAAGCGATATCTGCTCATAGACGCCTATAAGCACCTTTGATATAGGCTCAAGCCCCGCCCTGTTCCTGCCTTGACGCAGGGCATATATCCTTTTTTCAGCGGCTTCGAGTATATTCATGGCGCCGCCTTCGCCCGAAGCAGCCATTTCCCTAATATCGCCGCCGGCGTCAGCAATATCTCTAAGCAATGCTCTGTCCTTGACTATTAAGGCGTATTCCATGACGTTCGCCGCTGTGGGCGTGATGAGCATCAGGTCTCGAATGTATCCGGGCGAGTCATCTATCAACACGCCATTGGCTTGCATCTGATCTAGTACCGTCACCGGGTCTATCACATGCGAATAGCTAAACATGGAGAAAATAGTCTCATATATATCCTTGTTGACGGAATAGTAAAAATCGTCGGCTTTCAGTACGCCAACAACATCGGAAACGCAGCGCGAATCAATCAGCATCGATCCTAAAACTGCCTGTTCCGCCTCCACGCTGTGCGGTACTTGCCTACTAAGCAGCTCGTCCATATCAACTCTCAACTACAAGTACGTTTATAATACCGCTGATTTCAAACCCGAGCTTGCACTTCACCTCGAATGAACCAAACGTTTTAATGTGCTCATCTTGTACTATTTTGTTTTTTTCGAGCTCTACGCCATGCTGTTCCAGCAGTACCTCCGAAATTTCTTTGGATGTCACAGCTCCGAACAGTTTTCCTCCCGCACCGCCGGAACGCGCCGGGATCTTAACCACAATGCTTTTAAGTTTTTCGGCTAACTCATTCGCTGCCGCTTTGTCTGTCTCCATTTTTTTGAGCCTGGCTTTCTCCTGCTGCTTCATGACCGTCATATTTTCCTTTGTCGCCGTGACAGCGAGTTTGCGCGGCAACAGATAGTTGCGCGCATATCCGTCAGAAACATCTATCAACTGCCCTTTGCTACCCTGACCTTTTACGTCTTCTTGCAATATTACTTTCATATCGCTCTCCTTTTCATGTCAGCCCCGCCGGATGTTCTGCAATCTGCGAAGGAGCTGTTGTCTTAATCCCCGGCGCCATGCCGCATACTGCTAATCACTGCGTGAAGCGTTCCGTTGCTTTTCTTCGGCAAAGTATTCGTCTATAGCTTTTTTCAAATCGGAAATGACCTGCTCGACGCTTGCGCTCCGCACCTGCAATCCCGCCGTAGATTGGCTTCCGCCTCCGCCGAGTTTCTCGAGGATCACCTGAACGTTCACTCCTCCAATGCTCCTGCCTGAGACGAAAACATCTTCGCCGTCAAGCGCGGCAGCGAAAGAAGTATGCACACCCATTACGTTCAGGAGTTCATCGGCCGCTTGTGCGATGCTGATCCTGCTTTTGGATTCGTCGATTGACGCCAGCGCGACCCCGTCCCTGTAGATTGCCGCGCAGCTCATTATCTCGTATCGCTCCGTAGCGGTTTCGATGTCGGTTTGCATAATTCGTTTAACAGCCGCCGCATCCGCGCCCGCCCTGCGGAGAAATGCCGCCGCATCAAATGTCCCGCCGCCGGTGTTGATCGTGAAGCCTTTTGTATCAAGCACAATACCGGCAAGCAGCGCCCCTGCTTCTTCGCGCAATATATCTCTTCTGTCAGTGAGGTATTGCATCATCTCGGTTACGAGTTCGGAGGCTGAAGATGCGGTCGACTCGTGGAAATTCAGCACCGCGTTGTCAATATACTCAGAGGCGCGGCGGTGGTGGTCGATAACAGCAATTCTGGAGCAGGAGAGCAGCAGCGTTTTTGACTCGACTTTGTCCGGCCTGCTCGTATCAACGACGACAAGCAAAGTCTTGCTGTCCGCTTCCAGAATCGCGTCCTGCTCTGAAATAAATATGTCCCGGTATTCTGCGGCCTTTGATACAAAATCTATCAGGCTTTGCGCGGCAATGTTTTCCTTCGGAACGACTATGCGCGCTGTTTTGCCCTTTACCCGAGCGATACAGCACACGCCGGCGGCAGCGCCGATCGTATCGAAGTCCGCAACCTCATGCCCCATTATGAACACCTTGGATGCGTCCCCGAGCAGCTCCCCGAACGCGCTCGCCATTATCCTTGACTTGACCTTTGTCCTCTTTTCGAGCTGTGGCGAAAGGCCTCCAAAGAATTCAAATCCATATTTGTTCCTAATAACAGCCTGGTCGCCGCCCCGGCTGAGCGCCATTTCGACTCCGAGACCGGCAAAACGGTAACTCTCCTGCGGAGTGCTGCCGTCCTGCCCAATCCCTATGCTCATGGTAGCGTGGACACCGTCGGCGCCAACTTCTGTGCGTACTTTGTCAAGCAAAGAGAACTTGTCTTTAATAAAGCTGTCCAGATAGCGCTCCTCAAACAGAAAAATGTAACGATCCCTGTCGAATTTGCACAAGTAACCCCCTATGTCGCCGGCCCAGGCGCTTATTTTCTCATCTACATCGGACAGGAGTATCGACTTTTCTTTTTCGCTCATGCCTTTGAGAAGTTCCTCGTAATTGTCCAGCAACAGCATTGTGAAGACAAGCCGCGAGTCTGCATGCTCTTTGCTGATCCGCGCATATTCCGTAACATCGACCCAATAAGTCGTAGCTATGTACTCGCGTTCAGACCTCACAATGCTCCCGTACACGCGAAAAACCTGCTCTCCTACATAAACGGGATCCGGGCATTCGTTTTTTCCGTCAAGAAGCCATCCCCCGGAGAACTCAGGTACAACATCTGTAATTTTCCTTTCAAAAAACGGATACCGCAGATTGGTGATGGAAATGAACCTGTCGTTATTCCATATTATCTCATTTGTTTCGGAGTTATATACAACGACGGGGAGCGGTGTGTCCCGCACGGTAAGATCCAATCCGTCTGACATGGACTCTAAGTAGTCAAGCAGTTTCGCTATTCGGATTTTTGACGATATCCTGGAGTAAAGGGCAAGGATAATCAATACCGCAACCTGAATTGCTGCCAACATATGGCTGTGTTCATCAAATAAAAAAGTCGATATGGCAAATGCTATAAGCAGGATAAAATAAAGCCTTAAGTTTGGCTGAAATACCCTGGGAAGCTTTTTATTCATTGTCGTCATCCCCTGTGATTGAAGCTGCCGGAGTTTCAAGGCATTATATCAAACACCCGGTTTTATTACAACAAAAAGATAAAGAAAATGCTTGCAATAGCAAATTCTTTGTGATATGATGCGCTTGATTCAGGGATGGTTGCGGTGATTTCTGGCTGCGCGCCTGATTCGCTCCCGGCTTACACCCAGACCGCATGACACGGTGCGATGGCCTCAACAACGTGCAAAACTCAGGCCGAGTGGGAAACTCCCACTCTTTTTGTTGCATTGTACCTATTGGGATTTTTTGTTGGCAGGCAGGTGGTGAAATGAGTAAAGTAACTGACGCCGTTATAGCCCTGGCAGGGCCTATTGCCCAAAAACATGGTTGTGAACTGTGGGACGTAGAGTATGTCAAAGAGGCCGGAGGCTGGTATTTGCGTGTCTATATAGACCGCGCGGACGGCATTTCAATAAGCCACTGCGAAGCGGTCAGTCAAGAGCTTGACCCGATCCTCGACGAACGAGAGGATCTTATTCCAGGCAGCTACACATTTGAGGTTTCGAGCGCCGGTGCGGAAAGATGGCTTCGCGGCCCATCCGATTTTGAGCGTTTTGCAGGACGTCTCGTCGAGGTTAAGCTATATAAATCAAGAGACGGGCAAAAGTCATTTCTTGGAAATCTTGCCGGATGGCATGACACGGGTGTTGAGCTTGATATTTCAGGCGAGTGTCACAGTTTTATGAAATCCGAAGTTGCGGGTGTACGATTGAGGATCAGTTGAGGGTTAATGGCTAAGGATTATAATTACAGAGGGATGGTTATTTACTTATGACAAGATTGTTTGGAGGGTTATTCTCATGAACGCGGAGTTTTTCTCGGCAATAGCAGATATCGAAAGAGAAAAAGGCATCCCGCAGTCCTATATGATCGAAAAGATTGAGCAAGCTCTTTTAGCCGCTTTGAAAAAGAACTATCAAGCATCGGCTGAATGCGCACGCGTGGTGTTGGACCCTGTGGACAAGACCGTGGATATGTTCATTCAAAGGACTGTAGTGGAAACTGTTGAAAACCCGAATACACAGTATTCAGTGGAGCAAGCGCAAGAAATATCGCCGAACGCCGCACCGGGCGATTTGATAAACGAACCGGTCGACACCAGCAGATTCGGGCGCATAGCAGCACAGGCTGCAAAGCAGGTGATAATACAGGGCATACGCGAAGCTGAGCGAAATCTGGTATACGACGAGTTTACTTCAAAGGAACACGAGATACTCACCGGCGTCGTTACTCGCGTCGACCCGCGAACAGGCGGCGTGTCAATTCAGATTGGATCAAACTCTGAGCATACTGAAGCTATGCTGTCGTCCGGCGAGCGAATACCAAACGAACTGCTTAAAGACGGCGACAGAATAAAAGTCTATGTCATAGAAGTCAGAAAGTCCACACGCGGCCCTCAAATACTCATATCCCGCACCCATCCAGGCCTTGTCAAGCGGCTGTTCGAGCTTGAAGTGCCGGAAATATTCGAGGGAATAGTCGAAATCCGCAGTATTGCGCGCGAGGCCGGCAACCGTACAAAAATAGCGGTTCATTCAAACGACTCCGACGTCGAGCCGATCGGCGCTTGCGTCGGCCCGAAAGGCGGGCGGGTAAACACTATAGTCAATGAGCTGGGCGGAGAGAAAATCGATATCGTTAAATACAGCGACGACCCTACCGAGTACATTGCGTCTGCGCTTGCCCCATCCGAGGTCATTTCGGTGACGGTGCTTGAAGACGGCAAGTCCTGCCGCGTAGTCGTGCCGGATAACCAATTGTCGCTTGCTATTGGCAAGGAAGGTCAGAATGTTCGCCTTGCGGCGCGCTTAACCGGTTTTAAGATCGACATCAAGCCGGAAGGGCTCGCTTAAAGCAATATACATTGTGGCTTGTACATTGATTTTTCGAGGTGGGAGCTTTGCCCAAGAAAATTCCTATGCGGCAGTGTCTTGGCTGCCGTGTGATGAAACCGAAACGGGAGCTTATCCGAGCCGTCAAATCCCCTGAAGGCGAGATTTCATTGGACTTCAAAGGTAAGTCGCCCGGACGCGGCGCCTATGTGTGCCCAAGCGCCGAGTGTCTTAAACGGGCGATAAAATCGAAAGCGCTTTCAAGGGCATTCGGCACAGAGATACCGCAGAGCGTCATGGAACTGCTAATACAGAGCACCAATACAAACAACAATGCGGAGGATCCGGATGGATCGTAATTTGCAAATACTTGGTTTGGCAAAAAAAGCAGGCTTGCTCGCTGTCGGCTTACAGGACACTGTCTGCGCAGCGCGGGCAGGAAAAGCCCGGCTGATAGTATCAACGAGCGACGCATCCGACAGCGCCTTGCGGCGGGCACGCAATAGTGCGGAATCCAACCGAGTGTTGCACATTGTCCTTCCGTACTCAAGTTTTGAGTTGGGCAACATATCCGGGCGGGGTTCGCCGGGGACGGCAGCCATTTTGGATACCGGCCTTGCCGCCAGGTTTTTAAGAGGACTGGCCGAGACAGAACCTGATCGTTACAAAGAACCGGCGGAGCTTTTACAAAAAGCCTGCGCCCATGCGAAAAAAAAGAAACACACACCATCCGGCAAGAGGAGGACTGTGCAATGAGTACAATGTTCAAATACAGAGTTCACGAGGTCGCAAAGGATTTCAAACTCCCAACGAAGAAAATAACCGAGATTCTGACAAAGTACGCGACCACGCCGAAAAATCATATGCAAGTCCTTACAATACAAGAACTTGATCTCATCTTTGAGTATTTGACCGCTAATAACCAGATAGAGAGCATTGAGGAAATATACGCCGTCGAGTCGCCGCCTGCGACAGTACCCGGCAAGAAAGCGGCAAAAGAAACTTCTGAAACCCCCGGCACGGCAAGTAGCGCGGATACGGCTCCCGCTGCACAACATGCTAAAAGTAACGAGCCCCCCGCTTCGCAGCCTGTGCAAAAGAAGCCGGATAAACCGTTTACGCCACGCCAAGCGCCACAGAAACGAGTTATTGACACCTCAGGCGCTACAATAAACATTGATAAATACGATGAACGTCTCGATAACCTCGTCCCCGAACGTGCCGAGAACATGAGACGCGGCAAAGAGAAAATCCAGAAAAAAGGTCAGCAGCGCCAACAAACGATGGCTTCAGGCGCAAAACGGCGTCAGGAAGAGCGGGACAGGATGCAGCGGCTCCAGCTTGAAATAGCTAAAAAGGCTCAGTTGAAAGTCATGATTCCGGACGAGATCAGCGTTGGTGAGCTTGCGACCCGAATGAAAAAAACCGGCGCAGAGGTCGTTCGCCAGTTAATTAAGCTAGGCGTAATGGCGTCACTTTCAGAGATAATCGATCATGATACGGCGGCGCTCGTAGCAATCGAATTCGGCTGTAAGGTTGAAAGAGAGATCGTTGTAACGATTGAGGAGCGTTTAATTGATGACAGCGTTGACAAAGCAGAGGACTTAAGCCCGCGCGCCCCGGTCGTAGTAGTTATGGGACATGTCGACCACGGCAAAACGTCCCTGCTCGACAGGATAAGAAAAGAGAGCGTGGCCACAAGCGAAGCAGGCGGTATCACACAGCACATAGGCGCATACCAGACTTCGATCCATGGAAGCCCGATAACATTCCTGGACACTCCGGGCCACGAGGCATTTACAGCTATGCGAGCCAGAGGCGCCAAGATCACTGATGTGGCAATACTGATAATAGCGGCTGACGACGGTATTATGCCTCAGACTGCTGAATCAATCAATCACGCCAGGGCTGCATCCACTCCGATTATCGTAGCGATCAACAAAATTGATACCGAGGGAGCAAACCCTGAGAAGATCAAGCAGCAACTCACCGAATATGACCTCGTCCCTGAAGAATGGGGGGGCGAGACTATAGTCTGCCCCATCTCCGCAAAGACCGGCGAGGGGATAGATCATTTGCTTGAAATGATAATTCTGACCGCTGAGATTGCCGAACTGCGTGCTAATCCAACCCGTCTGGCGCGCGGCACGGTCATTGAAGCGCGTCTTGACAAAGGCCGGGGCCCGTTAATGACAGTACTCGTCCAAAACGGTACACTTAAGCAAGGGGACACCATTATTGCCGGGACTGCCGTTGGCAATGTGCGTGTGATGATGACTGAAAAGGGCGAACGAATAAAGTCTGCAGGGCCATCTGTGCCTGTTGAGATATCAGGAATGTCGGAGGTTCCGAATGCCGGCGATTTATTCAACGTAGTCACCGACGAACGTATGGCCAGAGAGCTGGCAACGCAGCGCCGGGAGGCGAAAAAGGGTATCTATGCCCCGGCTGTCAAAGTTTCGCTTGAAGATTTATTCCTTAAGATCAAACAGGGCGAGTTGAAGGATCTCAATATTATCGTCAAGGCAGACGTCCAAGGCAGCATAGAGGCGATTAAATCGTCGCTTGAAAAGCTGACGAACGAAGAAGTGCGCGTCAGGATCATTCACTCCGGCGTCGGCGCAGTCAATGAGTCCGACGTAATGCTTGCTTCGACAAGCAGCGCAATAATCGTCGGTTTTAATGTCCGTCCCGATAACTCCGCACGCGACAGCGCTTTGCGCAATAACGTCGATATGCGCATGTACCGCGTTATATACGAATGCATTAACGAGATCGAATCCGCGATGAAAGGTATGCTCGCGCCGAAATACCACGAGGTTGTTTATGGCCATGCAGAGGTACGGCAGCTTTATAAAGCCTCCAGCGTAGGAACTATATGCGGCTGCTATGTCCAAAGCGGCAAGATAATGAGAAACAGCTCCGCGCGCCTCGTCAGAGACGGCATAGTTGTACACGAGGGCGCGATAGCGTCGCTTCGCCGTTTCAAGGATGATGTGAGAGAGGTCGCAACGAACTACGAATGCGGCATCGCGCTTGAGAAGTTCAACGACGTCAAGGAGGGCGACGTCATTGAATCCTTTGGCATGGAAGAAATAGTGCTATGAAAAAAATAGAGCGCATTAATGAAGATATTCAGCGTGTATTGTCATCGCTGCTGCGTGATATTAAGGATCCGCGTGTTAACCAGGGGATGCTCAGTATTACTTCTGTCGATACGACAAGCGATTTACGGTATGCGAGAGTATTTTTGAGCGTGTACGGGTTAAAATCTGAGAAGGAATTAACGAAAGGACTGAAGTCTGCATCAGGTTATCTGCGGGGCGAGCTTGGACGATCCCTTAAACTTCGCTATACCCCTGAGTTAATATTCGAGCTTGACGAATCGATCGAGCGAGGTGCGAGGGTCACAGCCATACTGAACAATCTCGATATCCCGGATACCGGCGACGATGAGGAATGAGCATAGCAATTATGACAAGTACAATGATGACAGCCGCTGAGACTTCCGACTGGCTGAAAGCACGCGACGGTTACCTCGTTTTAACGCACCGCAGACCCGACGGAGACGCTGTCGGCTGCGCCGGCGCACTTGCGCAGGGGCTTCGTGAACATGGCAAAGAAGCGTATGTGCTGCATAATCCGGAAACAACGCCGCGTTACAGGAGGTTCGTAGATGATTACATAGCACCGGACGGGTATAAACCGAAGTATGTGATAACGATAGACACAGCGTCGCATGACCTGTTCCCAAAAAACGGCGGGGAATATATCGGCGCCGTTTCATTGTGTATAGACCATCACCCGTCGAATGCGAGCTATGCCGAGTTCACCTGCCTTGATGGAAGCTGCGCTTCGTGCGGCGAGATTATTTATGAAATATTACTCTCACTTAACGGAAGCGTCAGCGCAATAAGCGCAGAAGGTCTGTATGTAGCGCTGTCAACTGACACCGGCTGCTTCGCTTTTGCCAACACAACGGCTAATACGCTGCGCGTAGCCTCGCTGCTGGTCGAAGCCGGCGCACCTCAAAGAGAGCTAAACAGGCTTCTTTTCCGTACGAAAACACACAGTCGGATAAAAATCGAGGGTTTGATATTCTCAGGGCTCGAATTCTATTACGGCGGCGCTGTAGCCATTTCTACAATAACGCGCGAAATGATGGAAGAAACCGGTGCGGCTGAAGACGATATTGACGACATATCATCGATACCCGGCTCGATAGAAGGCGTACTCACGGGGATAACGATTCGTGAGCTCACATCGGAGCGTGACTGCAAGGTTTCTGTGAGGTCCGGCCCTTTAGTCAATTCACATGATATCTGCAAACGATTTGGCGGCGGCGGCCACCCGATGGCAGCAGGTTTTTCGCTTGAGCTGCCCGTTTTAGAGATAAAAGAGTCTCTGCTGGATGTTTTAGCGGAGTTCTTTCCTTCCCGAGCAAGATGAAATGCGTGGCCATAATTGATAAACCTGCCGGATGGACCTCGCACGATGTTGTGGCCAAGCTACGCGTAGCTTTAAAAGTAAAGCGCGTCGGTCATAGCGGAACGCTCGACCCTATGGCGACCGGTGTGCTTCCTGTCTTTATTGGGGGCGCGACCAAAGCTGTCGAGCTCTTTGAAAGCGCCGATAAGGAATACATTGCAGGCTTGAGGCTTGGCCTTGTCACTGATACGCAGGACATAACCGGCACTGCACTCAGAGAATGTGAAGCATCCGTTTCCGCTGAGGAGCTATCACAGGTACTCTCGTGCTTTATCGGGGCGCAAAAGCAAATTCCGCCTATGTTTTCCGCCATAAAGATCGGCGGGAAAAAACTATATGAGTTGGCACGGCAGGGCGTGGTCGTAGAGCGACCGGCAAGGGATATCTTTATTGCAGGCATCGAGCTGCTTGAAGGCGGAGGAAACGAGTTTCTGTTGAAAGTAAACTGCTCGAAAGGCACATACATACGCACCCTCTGCCATGATATTGGCGCGATGATTGGCTGCGGCGGAACTATGTCCTCGCTCCGCCGGACAAGAGCCGGCGCTTTTGCAATCGACATGGCGCATAAGCTTGACGATGTGCTCGGCGCGGCAGCCTCCGGCAGTATCGATAGCGTTGTTGTGCCGATTGATTCTGTCTTTTCTGAGTATCAGGCCGTCACGCTCGGAGACGCGGATACCCGCAGATGCATAAATGGCGCGCCTTGCTATATACAGGGTTCCCCTGATGGTGTGTTTAGGTTTTATGGCCCTGACAAAGAATTCCTGCTTCTTGGCGAAATCAAGGGCGGCGCGTTAAGCGTTATTAAAAGCTTTTATGGTCGTTAAGGGTCTGTCGATAAATAAGTTGGCAAGATCGCCGCTGTATTTTTGACGGCAGACGAGGCGGCAAAAAGACAAGGCAAGATGACAAGTTATTTATCGACAGACCCTAAGATAACGCGGAAAGGCTGATTTGCGTTTATGATTGAAAAAAGGCGCGTTATCGCGCTCGGCTTTTTTGACGGGATACACATCGGGCACTCGGCATTGATGAGAAAGGTGCTTGAAGTCAGTGTCACTGAGGGGCTTGTACCGTCAGTCATCACTTTTGACGCCCATCCACTCAACTTTATAAGCGGAAAGACAGTGCCGCTAATAAACTCTCCTGAGGACAGAGCCTCGCTAATACATCGACTTTTCAAGATCGACGATATTATTTTCCTGCATTTTGACAGGGTAACCGCATGTATCCCATGGGATGAGTTTATTAAACATCTTGTGGATGAGTTTGGTGCGCGCCATCTTGTAGCAGGCTGCGATTTCAGGTTTGGAAACGGCGGCGCGGGCAACAGCAAACTGCTTGAGGGAAAGTGCGCTGAGATTGGGATAGGCTGCGATATCATACCGGAAGTCAAGCTAAACGGCATAATAAGCAGTTCTACATATATACGCGAACTAATATCAGGCGGTGAGATAGACAAGGCAAATGTGTTCCTCGGCCATCCTCATGTCCTGACCGACATCGTCCGCTACGGCTACCGCCTTGGAAGAACGCTCGGCACGCCGACTATCAATATGTGCTTTCAAAGCGGCGTGTTGATACCTGCTTTCGGCGTTTACGCAACGAAAGCTTATCCGGACTATGGCGGCGAGCATATTGGAGTCACGAATATAGGAGTTAGACCTACGGTCGGCAACGGGGCGGGTCAGATAACTGCGGAGACGCATATCCTCGACTATCAAGGGAATCTATATGGCCGGCAGGTTCGCATCGAGTTCTACAAACGCCTGCGCCAAGAGATAAAGTACGGCAGCATTGAAGATCTCAAAGCGCAAATACATCGCGACTGCACTTCAGCGCGTGAGTTTTTTAAGGAAAATTCATTTGAAAATACTTGAAACGTACTATTTCATATGATAGAATGATATACGTGATTTCCGGGTGTGGCGCAGATGGTAGCGTGCTTGAATGGGGTTCAAGAGGCCCCGAGTTCGAATCTCGGCACTCGGACCATGCGTGAGCGCTCTTACGGCATTGATGGCTGTAAGAGCGTTCGCGTTTTTAACCGCATACGTTTTAAGGGCAGCGCTATGATATCTCTAGCCCATAAATCCTCTGCCCACGCGTACCAATCACAATCATGTTTCCATACACCGCAGGCGAAGCTTCTATGTTCGCGCCATCCAGGCGAATCGTGTCTAAAATCTCCCCGGTGGCGCCCCGCACCAGAAACACTCTGCCGACAGCGTCGCAAACCACGATATATCCCGTGCCGTCTTCGGTGTAAATGTCCACGGGTGAACTCCAGCCATAAGAGGGCATGATATTTTCCCAAACTACTTCCCCGGTGCTTTTATCGAAAGCCACTAGCGCGCCGCCGCCTGCCATACCGCGCAGCTTGCCAACCCAAAAAACAACCAGATGTGATATATCGCCCTTTCCGGGCATAGGTGTGGCCAGCACTCCGCCGCTCACAGCCCGGTCTGTAAGGCATGGATATGAATATTCCCACAATAAGTCCCCATTTTCGGCGTTTAGTTTTCGTATATATGAAAACCCCTGATAGTCAGTCTGGCAACCGGTGTAGAGCGCGAGCATTTGAGTTTCTTCCTCCCATTCGAGGACGGGTGTAGAATCTGAATCGTCCGTGCAGTCACGTACCCACACGGGGCTGAATGTCATAAGATCAACGCATTGTACCACGCCGCCGTTATCGCTTGTGAAAATATAATGCGAAAAGGCAGATGGCGAGCTTTCTATTCCCAGCTGCCTGATTCTGTTTATTGTCGATGTATATCGATAGCGCACGATTTCCGGCTCAATGGATATAGTGCCGGCTTCGCGGTCGTAATCCGTATTCAGCTTAATGTTATAGATAACGCCGTTCTCGCCGCATAACAGCATACGGTCATTTGGAATATCAAACAGCGGGTTGCCGTCGAACGCGCCCCAGTAGCGCAGCGCGAAGTTGTCGTACCCGTTAATAAAATGCAGCAATGAATGATCCAAAAGTGAGTATATGTAATAGCCAAGCTGTCCGTATACTACATCGCCCTGACCGATATATAGGATAGGATAGCCACGCGGGTCTACCGTAACTCCGCCTTTTATCGGCTCTCCGACTCTGAGCCGTTCGCGTGTTGGTTCCCCGTCTTCTAAATCAAAAAAGTATACAAAGCCGTCTGTTGCTCCTTGAATAACTTCAACAAGGCCTTCTTTTTCTTTCTTGCCGGGCAGAAGGTTCATCTGCTGCCGGACGTCATCATCCCATTTTATTATGGCAGCTTGTCCCGACCATCCTACGCCTGTCCATGTGCCAAGGCTTCCGATTCCTATACGGTATATCTCTGTAAGCTTTTCTTCCGTTACCACAGCCGTGCCATATGTAGCGTTGCTGCGGAAATTATTCCCTCGGAAAGTCGTTACTCCTGAAACTTCGGAGTACATATCAGGCATTCCGAAGACGATGGGTTCAGGGTTAAGGTATTCTTCAACGATTTCTCCGTCAGCCTGTATTGCGAACATGTAACTTATTTCTTGGCTTGCAGGGTCGGTCTCCGGAAGAAAATGCGGTGAAAACACCTCCCACGGCATAGGCTCAGGCTCCGGTTCCGGCTCGGGTTCCGGTTCGGGTTCCGGCTCGGGTTCGGGCGTTGCAGGTTCTGTCGGCTCTGGTTCCTCTACTTGAGGAGGTGTTTCCTGTGGCTGCTCTGCTATACTTGGGTCCGGTGTATACTCAATCGTATCGCCGCCATATTCTTCATTGCCGATTTTTGTCAGCAGCAGCACGCCCATTAAAACTACAACAAGTATAAGAATAATGTATATATGGTTATTCTTCTTGCCTTTCCCAAAAAAAGCCATGTAGCCCTCCCTATAAAACCGTAATTATTTCTCATGCAATTATGCGCAATTGCCACGCATATGTCAAGCATAGCAGACTCAGCCAAAATGCTAATAAAAAAGAGTTACTTGTCACGTGGGGCGATACCAAAAGTGCGGTGCATGGAAAAGATGTGTATTTTATGCACCTTGTCGCTAGGCGGCGCGTCCTTGCGCCTACTAGCGAGCGCTCCACCGTCCTTG
>Ga0099364_10005671_pt1 | contig 18473 bp, 17 predicted proteins | sample TergutTh196P3_FD_73070 | JGI IMG/M metagenome (GOLD analysis project Ga0099364, IMG submission 73070) | Microcerotermes parvus P3 segment gut microbial communities from Pointe-Noire, Republic of the Congo - Th196 P3 | ecosystem: Host-associated > Arthropoda: Insects > Digestive system > Gut ...
TCCTTGTTATGAGTAGACTATATAATCCTTTTCTTGAATCTGTTCCTATAGGCATCCCTGACGTGCTGTTGCACAGCCGTCCTGTGATGGACGGTGAGCCTGTAAGTGCTGCGGTAACGAACAGGCTGCCCGGGGTCAACGCAAGAAATACAGCGGTACTCCACGATCTCGTTAGACGGTTCCGCGACCTTTCCGGGGAGTACCTTTGGCAAATGCCGATCGATCAGGATGTCGTGATTGGGGACTTTGTCTACTTTGATGCGCACGCCCACGCCTTCAAGAAAGGGCTTGCACGATTTGAAACGACGGAGGAAGGCATTTTTGAATCGGATACCTCGCTTGTCTGGGGGGTCGTTACCAATATCCGAAACGGTAAAGCAGACATTTGTACCAACGGCTTGTGTACTTTTCGTGTTTCCTCTGGCGCTGCTTACGCAGCGATGAGTATTCCTGGGACGCGTTTTTTGAGCGATGTAGTGCCTGGCGGAATCTCTGATGTTGCGAAACGCCCTTTCAAGTGCGTGGGATTTCTGGTCGGGGTGAAAGCCACGGGGGAGGTACAGTTTTTTGTCCGCTCTTCTCTTTCCGTGGACCCGAATATGCACCAGCATAAGACGTATGCCCTTGCTGTGGAACGGGTTACGAACATTGCGGAACCCGGATGGTTGTCTGCGGATCATCCTGTTTTTGAGGGGAAGCAACCGCCGCCGGGTGCTGTCTATGGCTACAATCCTAACTTCTTGTGGGGTTGCGGATGGCCTATTCATCCGCCTTCTAAAGTTTCGTTGCGGTGGCAGCGAACAGAAGAGTCCGACCCGCCTTTACTTGCGTCGGTGCCGCCGGAGTTTTATACGATGGATGAAACGTCGATCTGGTGGCTGGCGGAGGAAACACCGCCTTGGAACCGCAGCAGCAATACACAGGAATATACGCAACGGTTGTGGCTGGAAGTGATCGGCGTAGGTCACGCGGTAGAGACCACTGTAACGACTTTGCGCAACAAAACACCCAAAGGGCTTTCGTTGCGGCAACACCCTTACGGCGGTCCTGCTATTTCCGGAGATTTGGAAATCGGGTTAGACCTTAACCTTTTGGAGAAAGAGGAACCGGATGGGTTGGGGTATGCGATATCGCAGATTGCGCACAACGTCCCTGTTGAGGGCAGAGAAGAAAATAATGTGCTTATCAAAACCCCGGTTGTTTCCAAGCTGCGGGTTGATTCCCAACTATTTCGGGCACGAGGGCAGTATAGCGATGCAGCCGGATTTCAGTACGGACGAATTGTCCTCTCCGACCCCACGGGATTTCTCGGCTCGGAAGTGCCTATTGCCGCAACGCATTTGAATGGCGTCGAAGAGACAGTGATCCGGGATTCCGTAGGGCTAGCGTTTGACAGGGAGTATCCTACGTCGCTGCTTTCGCAGATGGCAATTCCTTACCTTGATTTTTCCTGCAGAATGACAGTCACCGTGCGGCTGGGGATTCTTTCTCTTCTGCCCGGCACTCTGTCAACGACGGCGTTGCAGCTGACTTATCGAATCATTAAGAATCCGGAGAGGGCAGGCGTCGCTGTGCCGGCTTTTCCCCAGACAGAGATGGCACCGCTGGGTTTAGCGGCTTTAGGTGGCTCTCAGGAGAACACTCCGGCGAACCACGGGTACTATTTTTTAGACAGCGACCCTGTGGAGGTTTCGCCCGGTGATATTTTCATCTTGAAGATTGAACGCCGACCGCCGGACGGCTATGCGGAACGTATTGTGTTGTTGCGGAAGTCTGGCCTGCTCGGATTTATGCCTGAGTGATACAATAGACCTATGCTTGACCCTCGTAATATAAGTTGGACGCATTTCAACAAGGCACGCCGGTTCCCGCTTGTGTTCGGCTGTGTCCCTGTATCTACGGACGGGCAGTTTACAATTCCGGACGACCTTATCGTTGCCCTTTATCTTTCCTGTAACATTCGTGACGGCGGCTACAATGACCCCGGTTTATTCCATATCGGCAGTTTTGTCTATTTCGGTACAGGGTTTAGCCTTGCCGTCCATTACAACGGCGAAAAGGTAGCGGAGACTACTGTGGACTTTTCTACCGGGACTATGCCGGAAGTCGTTCAGTTGCTTTCAGTGGGCAGCCCGCTGGTGCTCAGCGGGATGTTGGTGCTCGGCGGCACAGACGGTCTTTCACAGCAACTAGAGGGGGCGTGGGAATTTTCACCGGAAGCCTCGCAAATTGACCCATTTTGCATCAGGTATGTTACCCGGGGCTTGTCGGCGCTTTATGTCCGTTCGCGAGGGCAGCTATTGGGACCCTTTCATGGTACGGTAACTTTCTCTGAGGGCGATAATATCGAATTAGGTGTACAGTCGAAGGGGGAGTTGAATTGTCTGGAGGAGCCTGGGCGAATAGGTCACGGGACTGAGATTCAGATTACGGCGTTGGCTGAAGAGAGAGAGCCGCCGTGTATCCGCACTATCAATTCCGTGCGACCCGATAGGAATGGGAATATCAGTTTTGTAGGGCAGAACTGTTTGAAGATAACACCGGAAGGGCAGCATACGCTTGTTTTTAACGATACGTGTGCCGAGCCTTGCTGTACCTGTGCGGAACTCGCCCCTGTCGAAGAAAAGATAAAGGAGATTACATCGGCGATAACCCAGTTGTCTTCCCGAATGGAAACATTACACACCCAGCACGAATTTTTGCTGCACAGCCTAAGATCGGCAAGTTAATGACGAGAAAAAAAGATATAGACAGAAACAGAAAACGGATTCGACCGTTGGTGGAGCGTCTTAGGCGGCAACGGCGGCAACGAGGCTATGTTCACGGCGCAGTAGCGTATCACCGAGATTCTACTTACGGTCATGTGAAATACATTTACAGCTCCCGGCTAAAAATGTGGGTAGACGCCATTTCGGTAGCACTGGGTTGTGATCTCGGCGGGTTTGATGACGATGATCCCGTGTTGTTGAACATTAGGGAAGAAATAGAACGGGCGAATCGTCCGCGGTCTGAAGAAGTGCGTAAAGCGGTTGATGCAGCGTTTGCGGCGTTTTGCGGAGAACAGTGGGCAGACTCGGTGTTCCGTGAGGCTCATGAAGAATTATTGTCCCGCTGCGAGGGAGAAAAAGAACGGAATGGTGCAGTGTTTTCTGAGGAGGAGTTAGCTCAATTGTTCGGCGAGCCCCGTTAGTTTAATCGCAGCATGCTATCATCCGGTAGAATGAGTATATGCCGTTTTCTTCTGTTCTATCCGATTGGTTACAGACCCACGCCGACTTTGTGAATGCCGATTTTGCAGAGGACATGCAGGGCGGGCGTTCCTTAGGCCCCGCGTCGGGGACACTGTGGGACGCGTACCCCTTTCTTGCCCCCTGCCAGTATTCCGGACTTTTTGCAGGGATGAGCCTATCGGGTATTGCTGCGGACCAATCGGAGGTGTTTGTTTTGGAATACTCCTCGGAGCAAGGATTTGCGCCGGCGGAAGATGGGCCTTTTTCAGGGGGTCAATGGCAACAGATTTCGGGGGATCAGTGGCAAGATATTTCCCCTCTAATTTACACGCCGTGTAAAGTAGTGCCTCCGGTACATCCCGCGGATTTAGTGCTTTCTATCGGCGGGAAGGTTGTAAATACAAGGGATTGGGCGTATAGCGGTATGCCGATTTCCAACAAATATTATCAACACAGTTGGGTATCCCGAGACATGGGGGACGTGTATTGCTTGGTGGTCGTCACGTATATCGACCGTCCTGAGACGGTGGAGCCGTTTTTACGCCCCCAATATGTTACGGGCAAATCGACATTGATCGACCCTCACTGTTTGTTCGCCGATGCTTCCAGCACCTATTTGTTCGACGGGCGTGTATTGATACTCCCGGGTGCGCAAATTGATATTGGAGTGCGGGCGGATGACGCTGGGCGAGGCGACGTTGTAACTATCTCCCGGTCATTTGACGAGCATGAACATTTCGCGGTGCAGACGATTTCCGGGTTGCCGGCGGATAAGTCCGGCAATTTTGCGTGTGTTAGCGGCGGCTGCCATCGTTTTTCTGTTCCTTATGAGGAATACGACCCGGACTTAAACGAAGTACATCTTGCAGAGGGGAAAATTGCGTTACAGAATGCGTGCCCTACCTGCTGCCATTGCGAGGACTATATTGCTGCGTATGAGAGGCTTAGGGAACTGTGCGAGGTGTACAGCGGATTGGTAGGGCAGTTTTCAGACCTCTACACCCGGTCCACGAAAACAAGGAATGCTTTGGAGAAACTGCTTCACGCAAAGGCACGATTGTTGCGGGCGTATTTTAGCGAATGGGGCGAAGACGAGCATGGGTTTTACTGCGCTATTTCTTTGGTGGTTTCCGCGACCGAAGCCCTTAAACCGGCAGCGACAGCGGGTATCCGTTTTACCTCAGGCGGAGTGCCGATCAAGGTAAAATCGGTGCAAATGCTTATGAAGTCCTCGGCACTGTCGATTCTTGCAGGGCTGTCTGATGACGAAGGCACAATGCTGCTTTTGGGCGGAATAAAAACAGCCTATATTGGCGCAAAAACAGTTAAATTGATTGTACGTTTTCACGAGGAATTTAACGCGGAGACATTTGACCCTTCGCGATTAGGGATAGAGTGTAATGGGGAGGTTTAATCGGACATTTTATGACCTGAACAACGAGCGGCATTATTGTTTGACCGCCCGTAAGGAGGAGATTCCGTTCCTTGCTTTGTCCGATCTTAAAATTTCTGTACCCAGTTACACAGACACGCCGGTACTTTCCGGGCTGTTGATTGAAGGGGAGACCGTGCAGGTGGTAGTCTCTGTGAACGGGGAACCTGCGGTGACTTACTCTTCCAGTACCCGATCAACGTTAAGGAACGGTAGGACATACCCTATGCGAAGTTGGAAGGAGGGATACGAGGGGCTGGTTGTGTTCGGCAACTTAAAGGAGGACGTCCGTTACAGGGGCAGCACGGCGGTATCTGAGGAATGCCTTTCACGGTTCAAGCCTTCCGCGATTCCCTACGTATCTATTCCCTGCACAGACATCCGTCTGACGGGGGAGGTGTCGTTGGGCGGAAACGGCACTCATTCCCGTTCTTTCGTTGACACCTTGCCGGAGGGTGTTGCCGGGGCGATGTTTGGAGGGTCGGTAAAAGAGACGGCTATTCTTGATCTCGTTGACACGGGAAGAAGGAGTGCGGATAATCCCATGCTTCTCTATGCAAACGGGATCAATGCGTTTAACGCTGTCGAGGGCTTGTTTTCGCCGATTTATACGGTGGCGGGTATTTTACCAGATGCAGAGGGGAACATCTACGCGCATTTCTGTGAGCATTTTAGAATTGCTGCTGTGGGGATTCCTGAAGATGAGGAAGCGGAGCAGCCTGTACCGGTTTCTACGGCGGTTGTAGGGTCGGTGATTACGCAGGACATGGTGTGTTACCCGCCGCCGCACGAAAGCAGCGGTGTCAAAAGGGACGAGGAAGAGTGTTTGATCGAGTTCATTGAGGTAGAACGTGCCCCAGATTTTTGTTGAGGAATACAGGAAAGAGCTGAGCATGACGGGGTATCCTTTTTCCGCGATCACCCCGTTGCTTACGGATACCGGTTATGCCTTTGGGATAGGGGCGATAGCCGACGCGTCCGTCTACTGCGAGTCCGCCTTGGCGCGGCCTGTACTTTCCTCTATTGAAAAACGGGGAAAGGAGATTACCTTTACTGTAGGCGACGCAACAGGCCGTTTCAACCTGCTCGATATTCCGGAGGTCTTATCCTTGTATTCTTCGGCAAAGATATTCGGCGGTATTCTTGTGCTTAATCCGGCGAAGTTGCGGTTTTTAGAGGGCTGGAAGGACGGGGTGCATACGATTACCAATGCAGCGAACTTCTGCCCCCGGTGTATTGAATTGGTGCCGCCGGTCGGCGTAACGAGGATTATTACGGATGACGGCAGGATACTTTCCGGGGATGTCGTGATTTCCGGCGGGTATGGGAGTACCTTGCAGCTGTTGGTCTCTCCTGCGGGTGTCCGGTATATTGAAACGAACTTTGTGGGCGATCCAACGTACACGGCGACATGGACAGAGGTACCGTTGCAACGGGTGATTTGCACGGATACCTTTGGGGCGGAAATTGTCCTTACGGGGGATGAGTTCAACACGGTCGCCATTGTGGCGTGTAATCCCTTTGAAGGGAATCTTTTTGATGACGCGTTCCGCATAGAAGGGTTCGGCAATACCGTGCGGTTGTCTTTGGGCGGAGTACGCTAAATTCCACCCATTTTTGCGTTATACACATGTGCAGGGAGTTAGTTCTCTTCTTGGGAAAAGAAAGGAAAGCCCTGCCGTCGCCGTCCATTTTAGGCGAATTTGTCGGTTTATCGAGGGGCGTGGCTCTCTTGATAAACGTTCTATTTCAAGTATGCTTTAACAAAGGAAAGGGGGTGGGTTATGTTCAAGACACTTATAGATTGGTGGCGTGGTCCTCAGTTTGCGGAGAGAGTGGAGCAAACACGTCTTTTTCACGAAGAATACGAGGAGGCTAAGACAGAGGCGGTTAAAAAATACCCTAAAACGCCCAAGGGGGGTAGACAGGCGCAGTACGATGTTCGGAATAAGTTTGCTTCATTGCGTAAAAAATACCCAAAGTCCTGCCAAGCATTGTTGTATGCGAGGGAGGGTAGAACGGAGCCGGAATCGCCGCAAGAGCGACGTCAGCGACTATCGGCTTTAGTGCGTCGCCGTTGCTCCTACTGCGTTAAAACGCCTGTTGTATCTTTGGGCGGGTTTTTGGTTTGGATAGCTACGGGCATTGAATGGCTCTTGGACAGATCAGTCGCTGCTCTTGAAAGCTTTTTGGTCTGGGTATTCTATATCGGTCTGTCTGAAGAGGAAAAGCAGACGCGGCTTTATGAGTTTGAGCGTCTTTCGATTCAGCGGAGAGAAGAACAATGGTACAAAAGCCAAGGCACTCGGCAAATCGCACATCGTGAGTCTGTTGTCGAGCGAGAGGCTTTGCGCAAGAAGTATCCACACGCCAGACAGGTTGTCGAGTGGGAAAGGGCGGAACGAGAAAGGTTTTGGACAGAAACACTGAAAATGACAGTGGAAGTGCCGTCTGATTATCGGTATCGCCCTGCGGAAGAGCAGACTTTAGTTGGTTACGTGGAGCCGCAATAAAAAAGAAAGAGCTTTTGCTCTTTCTTTTTTATTGCACAGGCCACTCCACCGTAGAGGGCGGGGGCTGTGTTGCACGTTGTTGGGGTGGTACGAAGACTGTCGGCGGCGGGCTTGCGGAATCAGGTGATGGTATGAGTCTCGTTATGTGCGGCGGTCGGCGTACTCCAGAGTAGTCTTGGGTGCGGTCTAAAGGCGTGCCGTCCCATTTGGGTCCTGTACCTCTGTGGGTGTCGATAGTGTTTTGTGGATGGAATACGGGATGAGAGCTAACTGTGTCCCTTGTTTTTCCGATATTGTGTCCTGTTTCTCGCAGGACTTCTTGCTGTTGTAAGGCGCCTTCTAACCTATTGGTTTGATGGGCTTGTTGCGCTTGTCGGACTTGTTGTGCGTGTTGGGTTTGAGCATCGTGTCTTTGAATCCAGTTTTTCAATCGGATGTGGAACGGTTGTGTAGAAGGGTCTGGAGGAGCGGGAGGCGAAAATGGTTCTCTCAGCTCTCGCATTTGTGATTCCGCCCGTCTTGCGTCATCGACTCGGAATTTAACAGCGATTTGTGACATGTCTGTTTGCGGATCAGTGTATATGTCCGACTCATATTTTCGACCAGTGACCGTGTCAGGGACGGAATGGTTACTTTGCCTTCTCGCTGTGTCTAAACTGTTGACGTGTCTTCCTGTAGGGTCTAAATAGTCGCCTTGCCTTCTTGCTGTCTCTTGCGTTTTATGCGCCAGTTGGTTCGTCACGTTTGGCGGTACTGCCTTGTTTGCATCATACAGTTTCCTTGCGTACCTGAGTAAGCTGCCGACACCGGCAGCCTTTCCCATTTGCTCTTTTGCTTCCTTCGCTGCTGCCCATTTATTCAGCCAGGCCATTTTTGTCGCAAGTTCTTTGCGCAGCATAGCATCTTTGTAGGCTTGTGTTTTTTTCAATTCCTCGAATGCTGCCCACTTTTTTAACCAGTCCAGTTTCTGCTGCAGTGCTTTGCTCATCTTGCGATTCCTCTGTGAAAGACACCCCCATTATAGCAAAGTCCTTATACTATGTTTTTTGGGGAATGCCTGATTTTTTATGTAGAATATGCCGATAATTCAGCACATGGAAACAGAGAAAATGTCTAAAGAGTTCGCGGTAATTTTCTTCGCATCGGTTTCGCCGCAATCCATCGGTAAGCTTTGGCAGGTCATAGAGTACCGAAGACAGTTCCCCCGACACTGTGAAAAGATGACGCTTATTCTCTCTTCCCCCGGAGGGGCAGCCCACTGGGGAGTTACAGGGCACAACTACTTACGGGACTTACAGATAGAGATAGATACGCGTGCGGTGGGAGCTGTGTCTTCTGCCGGGCTTTTTCTCTACTGCCTTGGTAAAGAAAGGCGAGCAGAGCCGTATGCTTACTTCACGATCCACCCGTCCATGTACTATTTCGCCGAAAATGGCGCATACGATACGCTGGCGATGAAAGAAGCGATCAATCAGACCCAGCACCAAAACGAGGTTATGACGGACGTGCTATCAAAAACGACTGGTCAAACCAAAGAAAAGGTTACAACGGACATGTGGCAAAGAACGGTACTGAACGCCGCACAGGCGAAAGAATACGGGCTTGTGACAGATATTGCTGAGTCTTTTTTACCTGAACAGGGGATCGACACTTACCGTATCGGCGAGGTGGACAGCCCTATTCCCTCGCCTTACGCTCCAACGTCTATGCCTTTTTTTAGCCATAACCCGTCCCCCATTTACCCGGGTTGTTCGTTACCTGTCGGATGTGTTGCGCCGCACCAGCCTGTTTGGCGGTAAAATAGGAGCATGGCAACTTCCTCCTTTTACAACGACAATCTTTATCGCACCTACCCTTTTGTTACGGCGGGGCTGCCCAAAATCCCCCACGAATGGCTGGTCGGGATAAAGGTTTGTTGCGACTACTCCTCCGGTTTCCCGGCGTTTCCCACGGTAAGGCTCCTTTCATGGCAGACTCAAAGCGAGGGACACGCCCTTCGATTTCTTTGTGAAGCCAAGAGTGAGGGGGCAGCATTCTCCATAACCAAAATAGTAACTATCCCTGCAGATACTTCCTGTTTTGAACGGGTTTTGTCGGATGATTCTGCCGGCATTCAAATCATTATCATTGCCGGTAATTTACCTCAATCCGCGGATGTCTCTGTGGACTTGCAAGTGGAGCCGACCAGTGTACTTTGGTTCCCGCACCGTGGGATTTCTTCGGTACAGACGGGCAACCGCCCGCGTAGGTTTATTCCTTTGCCTGATGGGTTGGATCAACCGCATTACGGCAACGCTTTGTGGTGGAAGCGTGGGGAGAGACCTACGGGTGAGGAAGCAGTTGATGAGAGTACGGCTCCCTCAAAAATATCAGGGGTACCTCTTTTGTTCTCGCCGGGGTTCAACTGCCGGGTTCATGCGAGAGGCTCCCGCAGGTTACAAATTGAAGCAGGCTTCAAGGCGGGGCTTGGCGAAGTTACAGAGGACATTTCCAAAGGGTGTGCGGATACATCTTTTGTTTTTGGGGTGGATGTGGGGGAACAGGGTACAATATGTGAAGAGCCGCCGACTGAATATTTACGAAAAGACGGGCTGCCGAATTACGAGAACGCACTGTACGCCTTTTGCGGTGCTTTGGGTCCCCACATTCAACTGGTAACATCCAGTACCGTGAGTTTGACCTTGAAGCCGGAGGAGCATACATTAGTCGTCTGTGCCGGCAACCTTGGCGGCAGTGCTTGTTGATCGTATGATAAATCATTTCCGTACCTATTTATTGAATCAGTCATCGGAGTCTTTTACAGGGTCTTTGTTTTCCTTTTACGTTGACCCTGCGTTTACCCCGTCTCCACACACCAAAATCACGGATAAAGTAGATAAACTGCTTTTTGGTGCTGCTGCGGATAGTTCGCTCCGCGCTTACCGCTATTTTGAGTTTTTGCAGATTATTCGGGCGTGCAGTTTGTACAAGCATGTGCGTAGGTTTGACGCGAGGGAAACGTATCAGCGGAAAGACTATAGGTTTCTCTTTTCGATGCCATTGGTTTCAACGATTACGCCGGGTAGCGGGATTTCTTTGTCTTTTTTGCCTGACGATGTAGGCGGTCATGATCTGCCTATGTGTACGTCTGTTCTTATCTCTACTTTGGATTCAGAGATAAAGGCATTATTGCCGTTCAGCCTAAAAGATATTCCCGTTAAAGTAATCGCCCCGGGTGAAGTTGTCATTCCGTCTGTGGGCATAGGAATCAGGGGACTGCAACAGGGCAAAGAGTATGTGTTGGATGCCCGTAATGCTCCGAGACGTAAGATTTCGGATATTGTAGACGCGGTACTTGGTCTCCCCGCGACAGACTATTTCGATTTGTTTACACCTTTACGCGAAAACTTCCCGGAATATGAGGAGGGTTTTCGGCATGTTACGGACACGCTGCATAAGTTTTGTATGATCCTTTTCGCCCAAGCTATTTCTTTGTACCTGAAGAAGAATCCCGATGCCTCCTGAACCGCAAGAATCTATCTTTTCGCAGGAAAAGACCGAACAGTGCGATTTGCCGATTGTTCCGCCGATACCGGAGTTGCCGGAGATTGCGGAGTGCGATATGGGACCTATCCCTACCCCGCCGCCGCCGCTTACCACGGTGCCGCCGGAAGACGGTAAGGACGGTGTGGACGGTATCATCCACTCTGTCCTTGTCCGCAGCGTGACCGAGTTCATGCGAGAGTATACTGCTGTAGATTTGCTCTGGCGGGAGTTTGAGCACCTCATCTTTTCTAGTATGCTGTGAGTTAGCGATCCCGTTGGGCATATTCGCAATCGGACGCACATCTACGCGGTCTGAGTTAACACTGTAAGAGTTAGTAATGCCGGGTTGGACACGTATCGACGGATGTTCCCTGCCAGGCGATAGGGGAGCGGGTGCCGAGAGGCATGGAGATGCAGAAATTGGCGACAATTTTGCGGCGGCAAAAACACAGCTTTCAGGCAGCGTTTTTGCGATGGCAGCGAAAAACAGCAAGCCGTATGGCTGCTAGGCGGGTCTTGTTGGCGGCGATAGCGCAAGCGGGTGCTCGTCAGCAAAAGACCGCCGGCGGTGCTGTTGTTAGGCGGGTTTTGTTGGAGGTAATAGAACAGGCGAGGGCTAAGGGTTGGTTGCCAGCTGAGAAAGCTATTCCCTACAAAGACATTCCGAAAAACGTAGCCGTACCTGATACTCTGTCCAGAGGCACGGTGCGTCCTTATACTCTCGATTCCGCCGGACGGGTATCGCCCGCAGATTTACCTCCTGGTTCTTCCTCTGTACAGGAAAACTTAAAACCGTTACCGGGAGCAAAAGGGCAGACGTGGTACGCTGGCGATGTGGATACTGCGGCTCGTAATGCCAAGGCAACAGATGGGACCATAACCTTTTTCCGTCCCGATCAAATCGGGCAATTCCCCAATCCGAAGTCTCTTCGTCCTGAAGAACTTAGAATGCTGACCAATGAAGTCATAGGTCGTCCTCCCGTAGGTGCAAACCCCGTTGCAGCTTTTCTTCGACAAAATGAAGCACATCTGCCGCAACGAGATTCTTTTATTCCTTTAACTCCGGCAACTCCCCCGTCAAGCAACCGCTCCATTCCAGGCTTAGACGCCAGGGAAACGTTCGCTACTATTTGGGGCGAGGCGAAGCAACTTGGCGTACACCCGGTACTTTACAACCGAGTCTACACACTCCAACCGCGGCTATTACAGGAGATTAAGCAAGGAACTCTCGACATAGAAGCGATTACCTTCGCAATAAAAAGTCAGTTGGACTCTTTGCCCGGCAGACATACGCGAGATGGTATTGCCAGGCACAAACAGATTTTAAAGAATCTAGAGTATTTGGAGCAAGCGCATAAGACGGGCAACAAGGCGGATCAAATTAAGTACCTGGCGCAAGTTTTACTGGACTGATATTGGTGAGTATTTCTCTACGAGCCGTCAACATCATAGAGAGTATCCTCGGGTGTGGCCCTATGTCTTCTACTTTAACGGGGGACCAGAAATGCGAACTGGCGTAGACCAGTTCCCGAATTACTTTTCTTGCTTCTAGCGATAATCCTTCCTCTTTTGACCGTTCTGGGCTGACGACTACGTCCATTATATTCTCGAGCCCTCCGCTATGGAGCTGGACGTTTTTGGTTATCTCGTCCTGTCTTGCTTGTATAGCCTCATACAGTTTGCCCGCAGTAAAAAGCATCAGGCATAGGTTTGCATAGGGGTACCATCTGCCAATGGCTTCCAGCATGTCGGTAGGCACGTCAACATCGTTAGGGACTCGCAAGCCCATCGCCGAATAATATTCTTCATAAGTTGGTTCGTCTCCATCCTTATTTTTTGGCAGGTACCAAGCCAGCCTGTGCCACCTGACCACGTCTTCTAATAGCATAATTGCGGCATCTTTGGGGCTTAACGTCGACTGGATCGCGTCGTCAAACAATTCCTCAATTCCCAAAATATCCTTTGCCACCGCAATCACTGCGAAGCTTCTGTCCCTTCCCTCTTCTGTGTACTTGGCGAACCACGCCTCCTGTTCTTCTTCCTCCATCCACCGCACATCCTCAGCGATTGCAGCGTAAACAATTTCCCGAAGTCTCGGCAGGTAGTCCGCGTATTCCGGACAATTCTCCGTCCAATGCCAGTCATAAACCGCGAGATAATTTTCAATCGGATCCTTGCCCCACTCAAATTGTTTTGTTTCCATTGCAACTGCCCCTTTTTCGTTGATTGTAATTCAATTTTCTAAAAATTCTACCCTGCTCTTTTTGCGCATTTTTTCATTTTTCGCCTAAAATATGCCGATAGTCCCTCTATGTCCGAAGATCAAATGTACAAAGAATTTACGGTTGTCTTTTTTTCCCGTATTACGCTGGCGTCCATCACTAAATTATGGTTTACGGTGGAACAGTGTTTAGCGAAATCCAGCCGTTGTGAAAAAATGACGCTTATCCTCTCTTCTGGCGGCGGTAACAGTCATTGGGCGGGTGTAATGAGCCGGTACTTGTCTACCGTTCCCATTCGGATAGCCTCCCGATAAATTCCCATCAACCCACCGGAGGGCTAACGTCGCCCACGCTCTTGTGCCGGAACGGAAAAAATTTGACTTTGCAATCCTCGTGCAAGGGATTGGATTATTTTCGCCAACGTAGTATAATTCTTGTAGAATAATACAAAGCAACAACCAATGTCTGTTTCCAACTCAAATCGGGTTGCAATGCCTGAACAATCGCCGGAGGTGCGCTCCCGAAACTTTTTGGAAGTTCCCCTCGGCTACACTCCCGAAATGGCACAGGCTGAAGCCGCCCGGTGCATCCAATGCAAAAAACCGAAATGCGTGGACGGCTGCCCCGTCGGTGTGCAAATTCCCGAATTCCTCAAACTGATCTGTGAAGGCGACTTCGCCGCCGCCGCTCAAAAAGTCAAAGAGACCAACGCCTTGCCCGCCGTCTGCGGACGTGTTTGTCCCCAGGAAACACAGTGTGAAATCCTGTGTATTCTCGGCAAGAAATCCGAACCCGTCGCCATCGGACGCTGCGAACGCTTCGTCGCCGATTATGAACGAGAACAGAAACTCGCCGTGTTGCCGAAAAAACTCCCCTCCAACGGCAAGAAAGTTGCCGTCGTCGGAGCGGGTCCTGCTGGTCTTACCGTCGCAGGCGATCTCATTCTGCTCGGTTACGATGTTACGATTTTTGAGGCGTTTCACAAACCCGGCGGCGTGTTGATGTACGGTATTCCCGAATTCCGGCTACCCAAAATTATCGTTGAAGACGAAATTGAAGGTCTTGTCAAACTCGGTGTAAAGGTCGAATTAAATCAAGTCATCGGGCAGACAATTACCGTCGATGAACTTCTGACCGAAGACGGTTTTTCGGCGGTTTTCATTGGTGTCGGAGCGGGCTTGCCGATGTTTCTCGGTTTACCCGGCGAAGATTTGAATGGCATCTATTCGGCAAACGAATACCTGACGCGTGCCAATCTGATGAAGGCGTATCTGTTTCCCGAAAAGGACACGCCGATTGCCCGGGGCAAAAACGTCTGCGTTATTGGCGGCGGCAACGTCGCAATGGATGCGGCACGGACGGCACTGCGGCTGGGAGCGGAGAACGTGAAAATCGTCTATCGCCGTTCCCGTGCGGAATTGCCTGCCCGGCTGGAAGAGATACATCACGCCGAAGAAGAGGGAATCGAATTCTTTTTCCTTACGAATCCGAAGGAATACTTCGGCAGCGAACAGGGAAAGGTTCGGGGCATGATTTGTGACCGAATGGAACTCGGAGAACCAGACGCATCGGGACGGCGGCGACCAGTCAAGATTCCAGACTCGGAATTCGAGTTGGCAACCGACTGCGTGATTGTAGCGGCGGGAGGCTTTGCGAATCCGCTTTTGACGAAAAACACGCCCGGTTTGGAACTGAATAAGTGGGGCAACATCGTTGCGGACGAAAAGGGTCGAACGAGCCGTCCGAACGTGTGGGCTGGCGGCGACATTGTAACCGGCTCCGCAACGGTCATTCTGGCAATGGGTGCCGGAAGACTTGCTGCACAGGATATTCATCGGGAATTGAGCGGAACGTGAACAATTCGGTTACTGCGACATCGCAATCAAACGATTCAATTTGTCGAAGGCAGCACCAGAATCAATCGATTCGGTTGCCTTGAGTATCCCTTCTTCAATGGTGCGTACCATTCCCGCACAAAAAATGGCAGCACCAGCGTTGAGCAACACGACGTTCCGCTTGCCGCCGACGATTGTGCCATTGAGAATGTTACGAAGTATTTCCGCATTTTCAATCGCGTCGCCGCCGTGCAGTTCCTTGGGATCGGCAAGCATGCCGTCAAAATGTCGTTCAGGAAAAAAATCGTAGGTGCGTATTCGACCTTCTATCAATTCTGTAACACGGCTGGGTGCTGTTACGGTCAGTTCATCCATTCCGTCGTAACCGTGCACGACCATTGCGCGTCGGCAACCGAGTTCCCGCAGTGCTTCGGCAAACATCTCCGTCAACGGCGGAGCATAGACTCCGAGCAACACACAACTTGCTCCTGCCGGATTTGTCAGCGGACCTAGCAGGTTAAAGAGCGTTCGCAAGCCGAGCCGTTTTCGCAACGGAGCCACGCGCCGCATTGCCGGATGAAACCGTTGCGCAAAGAGAAACCCGATGCCGATTTCGGCAACAAACTCCTCGACTCGTTCCGGTGCAACTTGCAAATTGACACCACACAATTCCAGCACGTCCGCACTCCCGCATTTGCCCGAGGCGGCACGATTGCCGTGCTTGGCAATGACCAGTCCTGCACCGGCTGCAACAAACGCCGAGGTTGTCGAAATATTGAACGTATTCAACGAATCGCCGCCGGTTCCTACAATATCCACAACCGGCGAACCGATAACTTGAATCCGCTTGGCGTGCCGCCGCATACCTCTGGCAGCACCGACGAGTTCGCTGACCGTTTCCCCTTTCATTGCCAGTGCCACGAGAAGCCCGGAGAGTACGGCAGATTCCTCGTCAGATAAATCGCCGTCGCCCGAAAGCAAAACGTGAAAAAGCGTTTCAATGTCGCTCTCTGAGAGATTTTTTTGATCCAATAATGTAACAATATACTGGCGACAATATTCGGTTAATGTGTTAGCCATGTTTTGAGGTTGTTGGAGGAAGTGAAACCGAACCCGGTGAGTAAGTAAGGGTATAACGTTCTGTTCCTTGCGTACATAACGGGCAACTGCGGCTTGACTTTATGCTGATTTACACGTAACGTCCAGAAAATTCCGCAGCAGTCGTTTGCCGACAATCGTCATGATCGATTCGGGGTGAAACTGAATTCCTTCAAGCGGCAATTCCTTATGCCGAACGCCCATGATTTCAAGGTCGTCTTCCGACTCAGCCGTGATAATAAGTTCTTCCGGCAACGATTCCCGATAGGCGACGAGCGAATGATATCGCATCGCCTCGAAAGAACCGTTGACTCCGTGAAAGAGTCCTTTGCCATCGCCGCGAATACGGGAGGTTTTTCCATGCATAATTTTCGATGCCTGGACAATCTCACCGCCGAAAGCGTGGACAATCGCCTGATGTCCGAGACAGACACCGAGAATCGGTATGCGTCCGGCAAAAGTCTTTATCACGTCAAGGGTAATGCCCGATCCCGCAGGGTGTCCCGGTCCGGGCGAAAGGATGATTCCTTCCGGGATCATCTCCTTGATTTCGGCGAGGGCAATTGCATCGTTGCGAAAAGTGCGGACCTCCGAGCCAAGTATCCGAAAATACTGCACGAGATTGAAAGTGAACGAGTCGTAATTATCGATGATAAGTATCACGGAGATTGTATAGCGGAAGGATAGAAAAAAGGATACGAAAAAAGCCGCAAGCGTCAAACGCTCACGGCTTGCTTGATTTGTTTAGGGAGTTTCGGGCTTCCTTAAAGCGTATTGCCAACCGGAGCGATACAGCACCAGCACCAGCAATACACAACGGCAAAATCGGCGAAGGAACGGCTCATGTCTCGCTAGTCAAAGATGCTCTACAAAGCACCACGAACGTCCCGTATTTTATTTAATTTTGTTCTGCCGTCAAGAGGGGATATTTAGCCGTTTCGTATATACTGCAAACGGCATGAAAATGGACTTTGCGTTCCTTGCGAACTTTGCAGTTAACTCCTTTTTTTAACCGCGAAGGACGCAAAGGACGCGAAGAAAACGTCCAATTTGCCCTCGTGTACGGTATGGGACTATTTTTTCCGCACTCTCATTCCCTTATTTTCGTTCAAGAGCAGAACCGGCTAAATAATAACAGAGATCGTCCTTGCCGAGCGTGAAAGAGTCAAGCGTTCCTTCCGGCACAACCGGAAGGAATTGATTATGTGGGCAGACACTCTGGCATGTATCGCAACCGAGAAACCGATTGCCACGATTTGCCGCAATTTCCTGCGGCAGTTCGCCGCGGTGAATCAACGTCCAATAACTCAAACACCGCCGAGCATCGAGCACAAATGGTTCAATCAACGCACCCATCGGACATGCATCGAGACAACGGCGGCAGTCTCCACAAGGGTCTAACGGTTCCGAACGCGGTGTCGGTTCCAGAAGTTCCGTCGAAAGAAGGGCGGCAAGAAAAAACTTTGAACCGCCGTACTGTTTGCCTTGAATCGGGGGAACAATGAGGAGCGTGTTTTTGCCGATCTCTCCCAGACCAGCAAGGGCAGCGTACTCTTTCTCGAGAACCGGAGCAGTATCGACCATCCCCCGACACTCTCCTTCAGGAAACAATTCCCGATGTTTCGCCGCCAGCAGTTCGAGCCGACATCGAATCCAGCGGTGATAGTCTATCCCGCGGGCATATTCGACAATGCCGCTCAACTGCCGAATTGGGTGCGGCTCACTGTTCAATACAGCGGCGTAGGAAACGCCGAGCATAATCACTGACTGTACTCCGGGCAACAGTACCTTCGGGTGCCTTCTTGCCTCGAAATTACGAACGAAGTGCGCCATCCCGGCGTGCATGCCGTTTTGCAACCAGCGCTCAAAAGAGGCAAAATGTTTCGGCGGCGCAGCGTGGGCAACACCGCAAAGTTCAAAGCCGAGTTCCCGGGCAACGGACAACAGAAGAATCTGCCGTCTGTCGTCTGCTGACTCACATCTATGGTAGTTCACATCAGTTATAGCACTGTCAAAACGGCATTGCGGAATTCAATGCCCCCCCCTTCCGATTGGAAACCTACGGCTCCTTCAATGGGTTCGGCACCGGTCGTCCAGCTGACAATCGTGCCGTTGACCGACACGACAATTAGACTGCCGACGCAGAGGATTTCCATTGAGTTCCATTGACCGGGGTCTTTCTCTGCCATGAGCAGTTTCCGAACTCCCATAAACTTGCCGATGACCTGATGGTCAACGGTAACAAGCCGATTGGCTGATCCCGTGATGGTGCGACCATGAAACGCCCAAATGTCGCCAGCATTTCCGTTTTGGAGTTGCACCTCGATAGACTTCGGCAGAAAGGAATCTTTCGGTTTATCGGTAATTTTCAGGAATAGTCCGCTATTGGTCGGCTCTGCGGCCGGTGCCCAACGCCATTCAACAACGAACTTGAAATTCTTGTACGATTCCTTTGTGGCGAGATACCCGAACGGCTGCCCTTTACAGAGGAGTCTGCCGTCATCGGCAAACGCAAAGACATCCTCCGCCTTGATTGGGGTGTTACCCTCTTGGACGACGTGGAAGTCCCAGTCGGCAAGGTTCTTCTTCTCGAACAGGGCAATCTGTTCGAACTTGGT
>Ga0099364_10005672_pt1 | contig 18467 bp, 18 predicted proteins | sample TergutTh196P3_FD_73070 | JGI IMG/M metagenome (GOLD analysis project Ga0099364, IMG submission 73070) | Microcerotermes parvus P3 segment gut microbial communities from Pointe-Noire, Republic of the Congo - Th196 P3 | ecosystem: Host-associated > Arthropoda: Insects > Digestive system > Gut ...
GACCTGGATAAGAGCCGCCACTCCGGCACGGTAGTCAAGGCCAAGCCAATGGTCAAGGCCAATCCGTCAGGCACAATAGTGCCCCTGTCCTGATTTCAGATCATGCGTGTCCTTGGCCTTCTGGCCTGTCTTATGGCCATGGCCGTCCCGGCCTGGTCCCAGACGAACCAGCGCAACGCCTTCATACCAGCGGGCCAGCGTCTTACGGCGGCCCAGGTGCGTATTGAGCTGGAAGATCGCCTCGGCCGAAACCCGACCGACCCGGCCACCATCTGGAACACGGGGTATGATTTTTTCCGCCACTATCCCCGGAACCAGACCACGGCCCGGGCCATCATGGAGGGCTTTCTGGGCGCCCTGCGCCGCCAGACCGATCCGGACAGGCGGCGGGTCCTCCTCCAGGCGGCCATCTACTGGGAAAAGATACATGATTACGGCATAATCAATGTTCCGGCGGGTCAGGACCACAATACGCGATCCAATATTTACTACGGCGACCGCTCCAAATTCAGCACCCTGGCTCCATCTCCCCCCGGAGGCCCGCCGGCCCGCTCCAATGGGCGCGGCGACTGGCCCGGCCGGGTTTTAAACCAACGCCAGCCCTACCAGGGCCGGGCCGACAACCCCTATCCCGGGCCCTACTTTCCCGGCCTCTATCCCCCTTGAGTTTTTTCGCTGTTTTCAGCGCCGCATATTTCCAGCATCATGTCGTACACGCTTCGCAAGAGTTCCTCCATTCCAAGGCCGGAGAAATCCGGCGCCTGGTCGCCTATGCCCAAGAGCATGCGGCTGGCGAAGGCATATATCAGGCTGGAGTGCGTTTTGACCCAAAAATCAGGGTTGGTGTCCGATCGGAGTTTATTGCACTCTTTCAGCCTGCCAATAACTGTGCGGAGGGCGTCCTCGGTGCCCACGATAAGTTTTTCGGACACGAATTTGCGAACGAGGGGGTTGCGATGCTGTTCCTGCAGAATGACATAGAGCTGCTTGAGATAATACTCCTCCTTTCCCTTGGGGAAAACGAGGCGTAAACAGGACAAGATGCCGTCAGCGGTCGGGTTGTCTTTAAGCGCGGCCAGCTTGTCCTTTTCAAATAGATCTTTGGCGATTTGCGCCTGTTCCTCCAGAATGCATTCCAATATGGCGTTCTTAGACGGAAAATGGTTATATATGGAAGATTCCTTCAGGCCGACGGCCGCGGCCAGTTCACGGACGGATGTCTCCGTATAGCCTTGGGCGGCAAACAGTTGTATGGCGTTATTCAGTATTTTTTGCCTGGTGCTTTCCGGTTTGTTACCCAACTCCGTGCCCCTTTTTTTCGAAAACCGCGCTTGCTTAATTCGGCTCTCTTGGCCAGAGGGATTCATACCAGAAATTTTTGGGCGGGAGCGGGACGTCCGGGCTCCGGATGCTTTCCCGCCATAGTTCTTCCACCAGGGGGCGGGGCCGGTCGGATATGAATTCGTAGTGGTTGTAGGCCAGCCCCAAGGTCAGCCTCGGGGAATTCTCATTGCCCACCAGAACCAGGATCAGCCAGGGCTCGGCCGTGGCCCCGAAGACGGATGGCCATATTTCCGAGACGGCGAAAACCTGGTCCGAGCGCGCTCCGGGCTGGCCATGAGGCGCGGCTATCCAGTCCAGGTGGAAGAGGCGGATGAACTCGTAGTCGTCCTCGCTTAAGGCTTCGCCGGCCAGTTCCTTATCCGAGATTTCCGCGGCCCGCTCCAGGCGTCGGAGGAAGCGGATTAAGGCACCTCCATCCTTAAGGTCCTCGGGGAAGAGCTCGAAATGCTGGAAGCCGGCCATGGTGAACCTGACCAGGCGGATCATTTGCCGCCAGAAGACCGGGTTGGGTTCCACGAAGCCCTTGACCAGGGACGCCTGGGGCTGGTCGGAGGCCATCTCCGGCCGAGGAGGGGAGGCCGGCCCGGCCCGGCCCGGAACCGGGGCCGTGGAGGCTGCCAGGGGGGCGGGCAGGTCGGCCAGGCCGCCCAAGATTGTTTCCAGCTCTTTGGCCGCGAAGGGCCAGCTCCGCATATAAAGAGGGCGCCCCAAGCCGTAGCGCCCGGTCAGGGAAGTCCACACGGGCCACCAGGCCGTGGCCAGGGAACTGAACCAGTAGTCATCAGAACGATCTTTAAGGCTCGCCTTTTCCAGGAAGCCGGCCGGGGTCTGGAAATTGAGCCGGTTGCCCGCCGGCTCCGGGGTTGAGAGGGCCAATTGGCGGCCGATGGTTTCTTCGGCCAGGCCATGCCGCCACAGGACCGGCAGCCACAGGGCTGAAAAGGGGGGCGGGCCGCTGTTCGGCCAGAGCCCGGCAAGTTCTTCAGACAAGAGTTGAGGGCCATTCAGGCGCCGGGGCAGGATCTGGACCAGGGGCGCCGGAAAGAGGTCCGCCTTCAAGGCTGCGGCCTGGAGCCGGTTAAGAACCTCAGCTTCAGCGGCGATGTCGGCTGTGAATTCCGGCACTCCGGCCTCTTTCATCAGAAAGTGGGTCCATTCGGCCCAACCCGCAGTTCGGGCTGGCCCGTAAAAAAAATCGCTTATTTCCAGAAGGCGGGTCAGGGCCGGTCTGGGGTCCCCCCGGGCAGGCGGGTCATGGGACAGGGCCAGGGCGAAATTCAGGGCCTCGGCTGATTCGGTGCGGGGGTCCCAGCCCAGCCGCTGAAACCAGGTTGCAGCCCGGAAATAGGCCCGGCCCTCCGGAGTGGCGGCATAATAGCCTTGCGGCCGGAAAACGGCATAATCCATATCCCCCTGGATCAGGCCCGGAAGGCCGTAGTCTTTTTCCTGATAGATCCGCCTAAGTTCCGTCCGCACCCGGGCGGTCAAGGCCGGAGAGAGGTCCCGGCCCCGGGCGTCCAGCCGGGTTAGGGCGGCCGATATATCCGCCCCGCCGCCCTCGGTCTGGCCAAGTATGAGCAAGGGCACCAAGAGTTGGGCCATAAATTTTTCCCAGACGATGGCGCTTTGGCCGGTGCGGCCGGCACGGAGAGCGGCGGCATTATAATAGAGCCCCTCCGTCACTTGGCGGAGCAGCTCCAGCATGGGGCCGGTTTCCGCCGCCGCTTGGCGGATGGTAAGGTAGCGGCTAAAAGCGTGGATGAAGATGTCCGGCCCTACGAAACGGGCGTGTTCCGGGCGGCGGAGGTGTTCGGCCAGGGGGCCGCCTAGGTTGTCGAACTCGGCCAGCATTTCATCGTGGACCGCGGCGGGGTTCGAGGCCGGCCGGGCTGGCCGGGGTTTAAGAAGGAAGCGGTTTTTCCCCAAAAATTCGGCCTCCAGCGGGCTCAAAGGCCCTATGGCGGCCATGACTTCTTGATAATTCTCCGCGGCCGACAACGGGAACAGGGCTTCTTTGAAGGCGGACTTCGGCCCTTTCGGAACCGGGGCCGGAGGGGAGGGAAGGGGCCGGAAGAGGGGTTCCTTCAAGGTGATGGAACTTTCCGACCCCAGGGCGGCGGCTTGGGTCAGGAAGAAGAAGGCCAGGCAAAGAACCGGGCGCAGCCAGGGGCTTTTCGGGACGGGGCGGCCGGTGGTCATTTTGTTCCACTTAGGTTGGCCTGGCCCGGCCGGAAGTTGTCCAAACTGTTGAGGGGCCTGGCGGGCCCTCGGCCGACCGACCAGAGGATGTGGTCCAATCCGCCCGGGTCGTTGCTGTCGAAAAGCCCCCGAGGGTCCACCACCGCCCATCGGCCGTCCAATGTGAAGGTCCAGGTCAGAAGGAGGCGGGGTTCGGCTCCCTTTAGCGACCACAACCTTATCAGGCCGCCGCGGCCGAAGGTGAGGAGGAGGGAAGGGTCTTTGAGAAAGGTTGCCCCCAGGAGACCTTCCGGGTCGCCGTCCCGGCCCCGGGTTATTTCCCGGCCGGAGGCCAGGTTGTAAACGTAAAACGAGCCCCCATCCAGTTCCGGGAAGACGGCCAGGCGTCCGGAGAGGTCAAAGGAGGCCGGTCCCAGGCGCCGGCCGCGGCCGGCCGAGGTCAACCGTCCGGGTCGATGGTCGTCCAGAGAAAGCCGGCCCAAGGCGGCGAAGGGCCGGTTGATTTCCTGGTGGAAGATCTCCCGAGAGGAGAGGCCGGCGAAGAGACGGTCCGGGAGATTCATGGCCGTCTGGCCGGCCAGCCGCTGCTGGTCAAAGATCAATATCTCGGCTCGGCCTCGGGCCCAACTGAAGCGAGCCGTGGGTTCAAGAGTCTTAGGCTCAAGCTGGTTGGGCGGGGCTTCAACCAGGGCCACAACCCGGCCTTGGCCGTAGTTCAGGGCCAGGACCCGGCCCAGGGTGGGCTGATAGAGAGGCGGCCCCTGGCCGCTCAGATCGACCAAGGCCAGGGCAAAGCGCTCTGAGCCGCCCGCTGCCGGAGCTGTGAGAGCCGCCCATAGCCAGCGTCCGCCCTGGTCCAAGGCCAGGCCGGCGACTTCTCCGGTCAGGGTCAGCTCAAGGGGCTCGGGACGTCCTCCTTTGAAGAGGCGGATGTTCGGCCCCGTGGCCGCGGCCAGGGTTCGGCCATCGCCGGAAAAGGCCAGAGCGGAAAAGGGGCCTTCGGCGGCCAAATGGACGGGGGCAGGCTGCCCCGGCCTAAGGAGCCAGAGGCCGCCATCGGTCAGGCCGGCGGCCCACTGCCCGGCCGGGGTGGCGGCAAAGGCGGCCAGGCCGGCCGCGTTCCCTGGTTCCAGGGGCCGTGGGATCAGGGCCGTCCCGGCCAGGTCCGCCTCGGCCAGGAGGGCGCGATCTTCGGCCGGGTCATTAAAAAGGAGCAGCGGGGACTGGTCGTCAGTCAGTATGGCCTGGAGCCTTAAGTCACGGAGCAGGATGTGGGCGTTCTCGTCCCTGGTCAAGCGGGTCTGGGGGGGGAGGGCGCCCAGGTAGCGGCCCTTGTCTCGGGCGGCGAAGAAGCGTATGCCCCCCGTATCCTCGGTCGCCGCCAAAAAAGTACCGCCGGGAGAAAATTTGAGCCCCTCGCTTTCGGCCAGGCGGCCTCGGGTTAAGGGCCGCCCGCCCGCCGGCTCCGTTACGGTCAAGGCGTCCAAGCGGTTGGAGACCGGGTTGACTAGGATCAGGGGCGTATCCGCTTCATCCGGGCCGCAGGCGGCCGGGCAAGCCGGGCCCAAGACAAAGACGGGAGGGGGGATTTTTTCAACGGCAATAGGGCTCAAATCGCCGCCGTAGCCCCGGGCCTTCAGGGAGGCGCGGGCCCGGTCCATCATGAGCCGGCCCGGGACCGGGGCCGGCTGGAAGAGAGACCCGGATCCGGGCCGGGTGAAACGGCCTTCTTCATCAAGGTTTTCGCCGTACTCGGCCAGGACCTGGTTTTGCATGGCCCGGGCCGAGCGGCGGGCTTCGTCCCAGCTTTGGTTTTCCAGTAGAGTCTGCCAGGACCAGCGGTGGTTTTTCCAGGCGCTGAGATCAAAGATGTCCAGAGTGAGGTCGGTGGAGATGATGAGGGCCCTGCGGCCGGCGTCCACAGTCCATTTTGGGTCGTCCAGGTCAATGAGGGTCAGGAGGGCCGCACCGGTCAGGGGTTCCAGAACCACCGCCTCGCCCAGTCCGCCGCTCCAAGCGGTGGCCGCCAATAGGAGCCGGCCGACCGGCAGGAGTTGGGTCGGTCCATCGGGCCGGCGGCGCCACAGTTCCCGTCCCGAGGCTGTTTCATGGGCCACCATGAGGCCCGAAGGATAGACCAGGATGGCCACCCGGCGGCCGGCCGCGGCCAGGGCCTCTTGGACCGTCTCATCCGGCCGGGGCCCGGGAAAGATTACCCGATCGCGGGGACTCGGTTTCGGGGGAGGTCCCGGGCCGGCCGCGTTCAGGCGGAAGGCATATTCATCCAGCCAGGCTTCCGGTTCGGTCCGGCCGAAGAGTTCCCGGCGGGCGGCCACGTTCAAGGGCAGGTCTATTTGCCATTGGAGGTAATCTATATCCTCCGCGTAGCGGGGCGGCCTCAGCCGGGTTTCCAGTTCCTTGATGCGGGCTCTCAAATTCTGGTCCGGAGGAGCTGTGGTGAAGAGAGGCATATCCTCTTCGTCGTCCGCCTCCAAGGCGCCCTTCAGTATGCGCAGAACCTCGGGCTGGTGTTTGGCCTGTTCCAGAAGTTCGGAGCCGGGAAGGCCGTGTCCGGCGCCGTGAGCCCAGAGTAGGGCGCTGACCAGGGGGTCTGGTTCCAGTCCGGCGGCCAGAAAAAGGGGGGTGAGATCGCCTTGGGGTCCTAAGGGAGTCCGGGCCTTGGCTCCGGCGGCGAGCAAAGCGGCTATGACGCGCGGCCCGGCCCGGTTCAGGATGGCGTAGCCCAGGGCCGTCCCCCCTTCCTCGCTGCGAGCCTCCAGGTCAGGGCCGGCCGCCAGGATGACATTAAGGCCGGCCAGGGCTTCACGGTCCGTCTCGCGGTGGGCGCTGACAAAGGCCATCAGGGGCGTCAGGCCCCGGGGGCCGACAAAATTGACATTGGCGCCTCCGGCCAGGGCTTTTTTCAGGGCTGTTGGGGAAACATGCCCCCTTTCCCCGGCGGCGAGGCTAAGAAATTCGGCTTCGGCCAGGGCCGCGGACTGACTCGCGGAAGCCCAGAAAAGGCCAGCCAGAGCCCAAACCCAAAACCGGCGGGCCTTTGACAAGGCATCAAATTTATTTAGAGTATTTTGCAATTTATTATGTCTTTGGAAAATAATCGCCGGATGGTGGAACAGGCTTAATTGCTCCAGGGTCCGCGTCCGGCGGCGGAGCGTCCTCGGGGGAAGGGATGGGCGGGGGGGGGGACCCTGGCCGCGTCCGGGAAAGTTCGGTCAGATCCATTTCGGTCTTGAGGGCGGCCCGGGCCTCGCTCAAAAGGCGCTGGAGCCGGCCGTAGACCTGGCCCGCCGTCCGAGCCGCTTCGGGCAGCTTGCTCGGCCCCAGGACCAGGAGGGCCACCAGGGCCACCACCAAGAGTTCGCCCCCACTGACGCCGAACATGGCGATCAGCCTCGGCTTTCGCCGTCCCGGCCGGCCGCTTTATCCTGGTCCGGGTCCCGCATGGCCTGCCGGAACTGGGCAAGGCCCTGGCCCAGGGCCTTGCCCAGTTCCGGCAGTTTGCGGCCGCCGAATATGACGGCCACCAGAATGGCGATGATGATCAGTTCCCAAATACCGATGCGACCCATATCTATAATCCTCTTCTATCTATCGGCCCGGCGCAAAAAGCCGCGCCCGCCCTTTTGCTCAACGGACTCGGGGTACAGGGCTGGCGGCCCTGTTAGTGGCGGAAGGCCCTTTGACCGGTGAAGACCATGGCCGCTCGGGGGCGGGCTTGGTTTACGGCCTCTATTCCTTCATGATCGTTGATGGAACCTCCGGGATGGGCGATGGCCCGGACGCCGTGTTTAAGGGCGGCATCAATGCCGTCGCGGAAGGGAAAGAAGCCATCGGAGACCATGACCGCGCCCTTTAGGCCGCCCTGGGCGGCCTGGGCGGCCGCCTGGAACTCTTCTTTCCGGCGTTTTAGTTCCGCGTTCCCGGCCGCGGCCAGTTCCAGGTCCTTGAAGGGCAGTCCCATGGTCTTGCGGCAAAGGTTTTCCAGAAAATTGCGATAAGCCTTCCAAATGGCCATTTCCACAATGCCCACCCGGTCTTGGCCGCCGGCGCCTATGGCCACCGTGGCTCCGTTCTTTACGAAGAGCACGGAATTGGAGGTCACGCCCTGTTCCACAGCCCAGCCGAAGAGGAGGTCGGAGACCTCACGTACCGTGGGCCGGCGCTGGGCGCGGAAGGCCAGGCCGTTGTGTATGACCGCGGCTGGCAGGAAGTCTTCGGGCTTCAGGACGGCGTTGACGGCCGACTGCTGCAGAATGAGCCCGCCGTCCATCAGGCTTTTTATGTCCAGGTGGCGCCCGTAGTCCTTCAGGCGGTCAATGTGTTTGATTTTAAAGACGCGCAGGTCGCGTCGGCGGAGGAGGATATCCAGGGCTCCATCTTCAAAGTCCGGCGCGGCCACCACCTCTAGATAGCGTTTGGCCATCAGCCCGGCGGAGTCTTTGTCAATGGCGCGGTTGACCACCAGGGCCCCGCCGAAGGCGGCTAAGGGGTCGGCGTTCCAGGCCGCCTCAAAGGCCTTTTTGAGGCTCGCGTTCCTGGCCGCCCCAGAGGGGTTATTGTGTTTGATTATGACCGCGGCGGGCTGGTCGCACAAATAGCGCAGAATGCCCAGCCCGGCGTCCACATCGGTCATATTGGTTTTGGAAGGGTGCTTGCCGCAGCCGAACATCATGTTGACGGCCGGGTCGTCGTCGGCCAAGGCTGAAACCAGGGCATCGTCCGGCCTTATGTATTTGACCCCCGCCAGGGCCAGGTGCCCGTTGACCAGGCGGTAGAGGGCCGCTTCCTGCCCAGGGTTTTCCCCGTAGCGCAGGCCGCCCAGGGTGTCCCTCCCTGAGTCATGTTTTATTTTATATTGTTGCTTCCGGTAGATGAGGGTGGTTTCGCCCAGTATGAGGGTCAACTGGTCCGGAAAATGCTCGCAGATGATCTGGCGATACTGTATCCCCCCCATGAGCGGTCTCCTTTTCCCTTCAGATCTGGGCCGTTTAATCCGGATACGGCCGGCCTCTTTATCGCTTGAGTCTATAGTTTAACACAAGGGAAAGTTTTTATGAAGCCGGGACTTGATGCAGAATCCACCGTTAAAAGTCTACTGGAAAAAAAATGATAAACGTGGTATCTTAGGGAAGTTGCTTGTCGGGCCGAAGCCGAAACGCCGGCCCTATTGTGAAATATTACGGAGAAAAAAAATGAGAGCCTTTCACTTCCTGGCCCTGTTCTCTGCCGCGGCCCTGATTTTCGTATTTTCAGGAACGGCCTTGCCTCAGTCTTCCCCGCCCAACATAGGCGTGTTAGATCTGCAAAAGGTCTTTGCGGATTCCGCCAGGGGCAAGGAGATCAAGAAGGCCCTGGAGGCCGACTTCAAAAAGCGCCAGGATGATTTGAAGAAGAAGGAAGACGAGATCAAGAAGCTGAGTACGGAGCTGCGCCAATTGGCCTCTTCCGCTTCGGCCAATAATGACGACCTGCGCAAGAGGGACGAAAACCTGAAAAACAGGGTCATGGCCTATCAGGAGCAGTTGGCCAAGTACAACGATGAGATGCGCGCGGCCGAGGAACGGAGGATGAAGCCCTTGATGGACAGCGTGATCAAGATTGCGGGCGACTTGGCCAAGGAAAAGGGCTATGTCATGGTTTTGGAGACCCAGAGGGCCGGGGTGGTTTTCGCTCTGGAGACCATGGATATGACCAACGACATAATCAAAGGCATCGACAGGAGAAAATAACGGACCTTTCGATGGCCGTTTATGAAAGGTTCTCCGATTCCGGCCCACTGGCCTATGGGTTTCAGGTGGGCCGATTTCTTATGGAGGTGGAACTTTGCTGGCTTTGAACAGGGCCCTGACCTTGGCCGAGCTGGCCGCCGAGGCCTCGGCCGCGCTTCGCGATCAACTGGCCGCCCTGGGCGCCCCTCCGAACCTGGCTCCGGCCGTCACCCTGAAGGGAGAAGGCGGTACCAGGCTGACCGCCCTCTCCGCGGCCGATGAGAGCGGCCCCGGTTGCCTGACCTTCGCCGTGGCCACTTCTTATCTGAAGCGGGTGGAAGAATCCGGGGCGGCGGCGGTGATCATCCCTCCCGACTTGGCTGTGGAGCCCTTGAAGCTCCCGGCCGTGGTCACTGCCGAGCCGCGACTGTTGTTTTCGGTGTGTCTGGGCCTGGCCGGCTCGGCGCTTCGGCCGGGTCCCTTGTCCGGGGAAGCCTTTTTTGTGGATCGGGCCACGGTGAGCCTGGGGGAGGGAGTGATCCTGGGCCCGGGGGCTCATATTGGCCGCGGAGTGCGGCTGGGCGCCCGGACCGTGGTGGGGCCCCGGGCTTTTCTGGATGACGGCGTGATGGTAGGAGAGGACTGCCTTATTCACCCCCTGGCCGTTCTGCGCTGGGGCGTCCGGGTGGGCGACCGCTGCCAGATCCACTCCGGGGCCGTCATCGGCGACGATGGCTTCGGTTACAACCAGTTGCCGGCCCCGGACGGCCGGCTCATCCATTTCAAGAACGAGCACCTAGGCGGCGTGGTTTTGGGAGACGATGTGGAGATCGGGGCCCAGACGACCGTGGACCGGGGACTGGTGGCCGATACGGTCATCGGCCGGGGCGCCAAGATTGATAATTTGGTGCAGATCGGCCACAATGTCCAGGTGGGGCGCGACTGCATCATAGTGGCTCAGGTGGGCATCGGCGGCCACGCGCGCTTGGGGGATCGGGTTTTTCTCTTGGGCCAGGTGGGCGTGGGCCCGGGCGTTACCATTGGCGACGATGCCGTCCTCACCGCCCAGACCGGGGTGGGCAGCGGCCGGGTGCCGGCCGGGCGCCGCGTGTGGAGCGGTTCGCCCTTGAAACCCCACGAGGAGCAATACCAGACTTTGGCCCTCACCGGCACCCAGCTGCCCAAAGTGCGCAAATTTTTCCAGGCCTTGAAAAAGAGCGCCACCTTTGAGGAATTGAAAACTTTGTTTTTCGCGGAAAAACCGGACCCCCGGCCCGTGACCACCGAGGAAAGCTCATGACCGACTCCCAGACCATCGGCATCGACGTCATCCTGGAAGTCATGCCCCACCGCTACCCCTTCCTGCTCATAGACCGGGTCACGGCCCTGGACCCGTGGCGGACCATTTCCGCCTACAAGAACGTCACCTATAACGAACCCCAGTTCCTGGGCCATTTCCCGAATTTTCCGGTCCTGCCCGGGGTTATGATCATTGAGGCCATGGGCCAGGCCGGGGCTCTATTCATTGCCCTTTCCCAGAGAAATTCTCCGGAGACCGTGCCCGATGGCGTGGACCTGCCGGACCTGTCGGGCCGGGTGGCTTTTTTCGCCGCCGCCGACAAAGTTAAATTCCGTCGGCCGGTCCGGCCTGGCGACCGCCTGGATATTGAGGTTCGGCTATTGCGTTTCGGCAGCCGCATCTGGAAGGTGGCGGCCCGGGCCCTGGTGGACGGCCAGAAGGCGGCCGAGGCGGAACTGACCTCCGCCTTGCCTGGGGCCGGGGAAGAGCATCTTTAAAAGCCGGCGGAGCCGGGCTTTTAAATTGCTTGGCTCTGACGAGTGAGTCTGCCGGCTGGTTTTCGTCAAGCGCTATTTAAAATTGTAAAGAGTTGACATGACCATACACCCCACAGCCGTAATTGATTCTTCCGCCGTCATTGATCCCACTGCCGAAGTCGGCGCCTACGCCATAATCGGCCCCAGGGTGGTCGTAGGCCCGGGAGTGGAGATCAGGCCCCACGCCTTAATAGACAAGGACACTACCATCGGCCGCGGCAGCCGGATCTTCTCCTTCGCTTCAGTGGGCGCCGATCCCCAGGATTTGAAGTACCAGGGCGAGCGCACCAGTCTGTTAATAGGCGAAAACGTGACCATCCGGGAATCGGCCACGGTCCATCGGGGCACCAGGGGCGGGGGCGGGGTCACGGTCATCGGCGATGGCTGCCTCATCATGGCCACTGTCCATGTGGCCCACGACTGCCGCCTGGGGCCGGGGGTAATCATGTCCAGCTATGCGGTCCTGGCCGGCCATATCACCATCGGCGAGGGGGCCATCATTGGCGGCCTTACGGCCATCCACCAGTTCTGCCGTGTGGGCGTCCACGCCTTTCTGGGCGGCTTCTCCGGGCTCTCCAAGGACCTCCCGCCCTACATGGCTGCGGCCGGCGACACCCGCCGCCCGATTATTTCCGGCCCCAACGTCATTGGCTTAAGACGCCGGGGAGTGCCCCAGGAGACCATTGACGCCTTGAAGGGCGCCTATCTCATCATCTGCCGCAATAACCGGCCCTTGGCCGATGTTCTGGCCGAGGCCGAGACCGAATACGGCTCCGTGCCGGAGGTCCGGACGATTTTGGATTTTTACCGTTCCTCGGAACGGGGAGTCTGGCGGTAGAGCCTCAAGCAATAGGGAAAGGAAAAATTTTGACCAACGCCATCGGCCTCATTGCCGGCAATCGGGAACTGCCCCTCCTGGTGGCGGAAAAGGCCCGGGAACTGGGGCGCCCTTTGGCCGTGGCCGCCTTGGAGGGCGAGGCCGAGCCCCTTCTGGCCGAATTGGCCGAAACCTTTGTCTGGCTCAAGCTGGGCCAGTTGACGGTCCTGGCTGATTTTTTCCAGGCCGCCGGGGTTTGTGAGCTGATTATCATAGGGGGCCTGGGGCGGGAGAGCATTTTCAATTATGAGCCGGATGAAGCGGCCGTGGCCCTCATGGCCGCTTTGGACGACTACCACACTGACAAGATTCTCCGGGCCCTCTGCCGCTGGCTGGAAGAGCGCGGTTTTCGGGTTCGGGCCGCTTCCGAACTTCTGCCGGAACTCCTTACCCCGCCGGGCCTCCTTACCCGCTTAGCTCCCGGAGAGGACCTCGTGGCCGACCTTAAGGTGGCTTGGCGGGTGGCCAAGGAATTGGGCCGACTGGATGTGGGCCATTGCGCGGTGGTCAGCGACCGCATCACCCTGGCCGTCGAGGCCGCCGAGGGCACGGATGAAGCTATTCGCCGGGGGGCCGCTCTGGCCGACAAGCCCGTGGCCGTGGCCAAGGTGGTCAAGCCTGTCCAGGACCTTCGCCTGGACCCGCCGGTCATAGGACCGGAAACCATCCGGGTCATGGCCGAAACCGGCCGGGTGGGGGCCCTGGTGATAGACGCCAGCCAGGTGCTCATCGTCAACCGGGACGAAACCGTGCGGCTGGCCGATGAAGCCGGCCTGGCTCTTCTGGCCTGGACCGGGTCATGATCCGCCAAATCCCCCCCAAAGTCATGCTCGTGGCCGCCGAAAATTCCGGGGATATCCACGGCGCGGCCCTGGTTCAGGCCGTACGCCGGAAGGGTTTCGATTGGCGATTTTTCGGTCTGGGCGGCGACCGCCTGGCCGAAGCCGGGCTCAGGCTTCTGGGGCATGTCAACGAGACTGCGGTGATGGGCCTGGTGGAGGTTCTGGGTTCCCTAGGCCGCCTCCTAGCCGTGAGGAACCGCCTTAGACGGGCTTTGGAACTGGAACGACCCGATCTCCTGGTCCTCATTGACGCTCCTGACTTCAACTTACCCCTGGCCCGCCACGCACACAGCCTGGGCTTGCCGGTGGTTTACTACATCTGCCCCGCGGTCTGGGCCTGGCGGTCAAGCCGCCTTAAAACCCTGGCCGTCTGCGCCCGCCGCCGGGTGGTGCTCTTTCCCTTTGAGAAGAGGTTCTATGAAGCCCGAGGGGTGAGCGCCGACTGGGTGGGGCACCCCATACTCGACGAACTGCCGCCCAAGGCGCCGGCCCCCTTGGCCAAGGCCGCCTTTGGCCTGGATCCTTTAAAGCCTCTGGCCGCCCTCCTGCCCGGCAGCCGGCGCCAAGTCCTGGCCCGGCTGGCCCCGGTTTTTTTTAAGGCAGCGGACCGCCTTCTGGATATGGCGCCGGACCTGGCCCTGGCTCTACCTCGGGCCGAGACCATCGACCACGGCTTCCTGGAGCCGTTCCTGGCCCGGGCCCCGACCCGGGTGCGTCAGCGCCTTCTGGTCACCTCCGGCCGTTCCCAGGAGCTTTTAGGCGCCGCCGATCTGGTTTTGGCGGCTTCGGGCACGGCCAGCGTGGAAGCCATGTTTCTGGGCACGCCCCAGGTGGTGGCCTATAAAGGTCATCCCCTGTCCTGGGCCATTGCCCGGCGTCTGGTGAAGGCGCCTTTTGTGAGCATCGCCAACCTTCTGGCCGGGCGGGAGATAGTGCCGGAACTGCTTCAGGATAGGGTCACGCCCGAAGCCCTGGCAACCGCGGCCTGGCCCCTCCTGGCCGACCCCGCTTCCGTGGCCCGAATACGCGAAGACTTGGCCGAAGCCCGGTCCGGCTTGGGCGGCCCCGGAGCCTCGGCCCGGGTGGCGAACATTCTGGCCGAGGAATTAGAAAGATGATCGTGGAATTTTTGGAGGGCCGGGATTTCCTGACCGCTTGGGTATTGGCCCCGTCCGCCCGCCGCCTGGGCGTCTTGGCCGCCAACGGCCGTGAAATGTCCATCTCCGCTGACCGGGTGCTGAATTCAGCCGAGCTGCCCGATCCCGGGCTTAAGCCCGCCCGCTTGGAACTACTGCGGGCAACAGAGGCTGCCCGGCGGGACCTGGCCGCGACCGTCGACTTGGCCGAACTGTGGTCGGTCCTGGAAGGGGAAGGCCCGGAATTCAGCTTTGAAAGTCTGGCCGCCCTCATTTTCGGCCGCTCAGCCCGTGCCGACGAGACCTCAGCCGTCATTCGGGCCATATTTGCCGATGGTTTGAGGTTTCGCTTCACTCCGTCCGGCGCGCTAAGGCAGAGCCAGGCTGAGGTGGAGCGGCTCATTGAGGCCAAGGCCAGGGCCGAGGCGGCGGAGCGGGCTTTTTGGGTTTGCGCCGAATGGCTGGCCGCCCTTAAGCAGGGGGCGGCGGCCCCGGAACCGCCGGAGGCCGAGGCCGCCAAAGTCAGGCTTCTGAGCCTGGCCTTGGGCGGCGCCGAGGCCAAATCTCTGGCCGAAGCCAAGAGACTTCTGGCTAAGGCCGGCTTTGTCCCGGAAGCCGAAGGCGCCGTCCTGGCCCTGACCTTGGCCGGCGAATTAAGCCCCCACGAGAACCTGGACCTAAGACGCTTGGAATTCCCCACGCTTTTCCCGCCGGCCCTATCGGAGGAAGCCGCCGCCTTGGCCGCCGCCGCCGCCTCGGCGTCCGGGCGGCGGGAGAGACGGATGGATCTGACCGGTCTGACCACTCTAACCATAGATTCCACCGGCGCCCGCGATCTCGACGATGCTGTTTCCATAAAATCGCTGGCCGGGGGGCGCTGGCAGGTGGGCCTGCACATCACCGATGCGGCCGCCGTAATTCCGGCCGGTTCCCCCTTGGACCTAGCCGGGCGAGAGCGAAGCATCTCGGTCTATCTGCCGGAAGCCAAATATCCCATGCTGCCCCCGGAATTGACCGAGGGCTGGCTCAGCCTGACCCCGGGCGAGGTCAGACCGGCCCTCTCCTTTATGGTCACCTTGGAAAAAGACGGCACGGTGGCCGAATATGAAATGAATCTGAGCCATATACGTGTAGACCGCCAACTGTCCTTCGCTGAAGCCGATGTCCTCCTGGAAGAGGATGCGGAACTGGTGGACCTTTGGGATCTGGCCCAGGCCCTCCTGGCTAAGCGTCTGGCCGCGGGGGGCGTTTACCTCAATCTGCCTCGGTTGAACATCCACTTTCAGCCTGATGGTTCCTTTAGCGTGGGGCTAACCCAGTGGGATTCGCCGGCCAGGATAATTGTCGGGGAGCTGATGATCCTGGCCAACCACTTGGCGGCTGAAATTCTCCACTTAAAGGGCTATCCCTGCCCCTTCCGCTTCCAGGAAAAGGCACGGGAGGCTGTCCCGGCCGAATTGTCGGCGGTCGCCCCTGGCCGGGCCGCGGACGACCGTCTTTTGGCCCTCTACCTGGCCGCCCGCCGCCGCTTCGGGCGGGGGGGGATCAGTTTTACGCCCTCGCCTCACCAGGGCCTGGGGCTCCGGCTCTACACGGCCTTCACCGCGCCCATGCGTCGTTACCTGGATCTCCTGGTGGCTCGGCAGTTGCGCGCCCTGGCCCTTGACCAGCCCCCGGCTATGGACCAGGCCGCTTTTATCCGCCTGGCCCTGCCGGTCCACGATTACGCCCAGCGCCTCTGGAAAATGCAGGCCGAGCGCCACCGCTATTGGCTCAAGCAGTATTTACGGGATAAAACAGGCCGGGAATATTCAGCCCTGGTCTACGAGCAGCGCGACCGCCGTCTCAAAGTCTGCCTGACCGACCACATGCTGGAGACGGAGTTAATTTGGCCCCGCAAGGCCGGCGATCCGCCCCCGAACCTCATCGGTCATAGACTCCAGGCCCGCCTGGCGGAAGTTCCCGCTGGCCAAGCCCCGCCCCGTTATGAGGCCGCTTTGTGAGCGTCATTGTCCCTTCGCCTCCGGTCAAGCCATTCGCCGCCGTTTTTGCCGGCGACCATGACCATATCGCCGCCGGTCTCACGGGCTTAAGCGCCATTCTGGGCCATGAGCCCGACTTCTTGAGCCCAAAATTCCCCCTAACCGAGACGGCCTACTACGAAAAAGAAATGGGGCCGGACCTGGCGAAGGTCTATGTCTCCTGGCCCCGGTTCCGTAGCCCGGAGAGCCTGGTCGAGGTCAAGCTGGCGGCTTTGGAGTGGGAAAACCGACACGCCATAAGCGGCCGCCGCCTGGCCAACCTGGACCCGGGCTATATTTTCACCGGCGGCTTGGTCCTGTCCTCCGGGAAGTTCAGGGACCACCGACTGCCCCTGGGGCACGGGGTGTGGGGTGAACTGACCCTTGGCTACAGCCGGGGCCGCTTCCAGGCTCTACCCTGGACCTATCTCGACTACCGGCGGCCCGAGGTTCATGTCTGGCTGATGAGGATGCGTCAAACCTTTTTGTCCGATTTAAAGAAAAGCGTGGGGAGGGGCACGTGATCAGGAGCATGACCGGTTTCGGTTCGGCCACAGGCCTCTGGGCCGGCCGCACGGTGACGGTGGAGGTCAAGAGCGTCAACAGCCGTTTCCGGGAAGTGACGGCCCGGTTGCCGAAGGTCTGCGCCCCCCTGGAGGAATCCATCAAGAAGCAGGTCGCCGCCCGCCTGGAGCGGGGCCGGGTGGACCTGTGGGTGCAGTTGGCTGACCGGGAGAAGCGGTCAGGGCTGAAAGTTGACTATGAACTGGCCCGGACCATGGCGGAGCAGCTGAATGGACTGAAGGAGCGCTTGAACCTGGCCGGGGCCGTGACCCTGGATCACCTTCTGGCCTTGGGAGTGGTCGGCCAGGAGGAAGATCCGGCCTTGGACCTGGCGGAATTGGGCGCCGCCCTGAAACCCCTGGCGCGGGAGGCGCTGGAAGCTCTGGTGGACATGCGCGAGGCTGAAGGCCGGAATCTGAGTCTTGACCTGGCCCGCCGCCTGACCCTTCTGGCCGGCCTGAATCGTCGGGTGGAGGAGGCCGCCGCCGGCGCGTCCGGCGCCCTTCTGGCCAAGCTGGAGAGCCGCCTGTCCGAGATGGGGGCCAGCCTTAAGGTTGATCAGACCCGCCTGGCCCAGGAGGCGGCCCTTTTGGCCGATCGGGCGGACATCACGGAGGAAGTGGTCCGCCTGGACAGCCATTTGGCTAGCTTCCATCGCCTTATGGAAGAGACGGAACCGACCGGCCGCCGCCTTGATTTTCTGCTCCAGGAAATGGGACGCGAGGTCAACACCATGGGCTCGAAAACCCAGGACCTGAGCGTCACCGGCCTGGTCCTGGAAATGAAGGCGGCACTGGAAAAATTGCGCGAACAGGTCCAAAACATCGAATAGAGCATCAAAAGGAGGGGGAAATGCCGAGGCTGATCAAAATCGGCGGTCGGAAAGACAACATCAACCTCTTGGCCGTGGACAAGGTGGTGGCCATCATCTCCCCCGACTCGGCGCCGGTCAAACGCCTGAAGGATCAAGCCCGGGAGACCGGACGCCTAGTGGACGTCACCCACGGCGGCCCGACCAGATCCTTAATCATAACTACCGCCAACCAGGTCTTCTTGAGCAATGTGACAGGGGTCACCTTAGCTGAGCGTTTTCAAAGCGTGGACGTATCAGGCCAGATTCTGGAGGAGCCGGACAACCTATGATAAACAACCATCGCGGGCGTTTTTTCGTCTTAAGCGCCCCTTCCGGCTCTGGCAAAACCACAGTGAAGGACCGGCTTTTGGCCCGCCGGCCGGATATGGTCTATTCCGTCTCCTTCACCACCAGGCCTCCCCGGCCGGGTGAAATCGACGGTCGGGACTACAACTTCATGACCCGGGACCAATTCCAGCACATGATCAAGGCCGGGGATTTGCTGGAGTGGGCCGAGATTTTCGGCCACTTCTACGGCACCGGCCGTCGCTGGGTCTTAAACCGTCTCAAGACCGGGCACAGCGTTCTGGCCGACCTGGATGTAAATGGAGGAGCCTCGGTGCGGGCCCTCATGCCCGAAGCGGTCCTGGTTTTCATGGCGCCGCCCTCGGCCGCGGAACTTCGGCGGCGCCTCTCCGAACGCCAGACCGAATCAGCCCAAGATTTAGACCGCCGCCTGGCCGCAGTCCGGGCGGAAGTTGAGTTCAGCCGGATTTACGATTTTTTGCTGGTCAACGACCATCTGGAAAAGGCCATCGCCGACCTGGAAAAAATCATTTTTTTCGGCCAGGGGCAACCCATGGCCCAAGCCGGGCCGCCCTTTTGGCAGGAATTTTTTCAGGAGCCAAAATGAGCCGGCCCTCTTCCGCCCGGACGGTCGGAGGGCTGAACGCGGTTCTGGCCGCGCTGAAAAATCGGGCCGCCGCCTGCCGCGCCGTCTTTATGGCCGAAGGCCGCCGCCGGGACGGCTTGGCGGGCGAGATTCTGGCCCTGGCTCTGGGTGCGG
>Ga0099364_10005673_pt1 | contig 18465 bp, 23 predicted proteins | sample TergutTh196P3_FD_73070 | JGI IMG/M metagenome (GOLD analysis project Ga0099364, IMG submission 73070) | Microcerotermes parvus P3 segment gut microbial communities from Pointe-Noire, Republic of the Congo - Th196 P3 | ecosystem: Host-associated > Arthropoda: Insects > Digestive system > Gut ...
GCAGTCGCATAGTTGATGCGAGAGTCAAGGTAGTGAGTGATGAGTGCCAAGCCAAAACGTATTCGGATTGATAGCGTAGCCCGTTCGATGTGGCTGTTCTTGCCGCCGAGACAGTGGCGAAGGAGGAGCGTGACCTTCGTGAGCGCAGCGAACGCCGTAGGCATGAATTATGCTAAAATCACACTTTTAGCTAATTCATGCGAGCTTTAGCGAGCTAACTAGTTATGCTATAATAGACTTATATTATGGCGGTCAAAATCACTATCACCAATCAAAAAGGCGGCGTCGGCAAAACCACCACCTCCATCAACCTCGCTTACTACCTCGCCAGGCGCGGCTTCCGCGTCCTCCTTCTCGACTTCGACCCACAAGGCAACGCCACCAGCGGCCTCGGCATCGACAAATCCAGCCTCAAACGCACCACCGTCGACGTCATCCTCGGCAAGACCGACCTCGCCAAAATCATCCTCCCCACCAAGTTCGACAACCTCTTCCTCGCCCCCACCGTCCCGCAACTCGCCAACGCCGAAGTCGAGCTCAACCGCAGCAGTAAAAAATTTGTTCAACTCAAAAACTCCATTCACGCCATCGACGCCGACTATGACTTTATTTTAATCGACAGCCCACCCAGCCTCAGCCTCCTCACTGTCAACGGCCTAGCCGCCGCCGATTACCTCATCCTTCCGGTCCAGACCGAGTTCTACGCCCTCGAGGGAGTAGGGCAGCTTCTCGAGACCATGCGTCTCCTCAGGAAAGCCTTGAACCCCAACCTCAAGCTCCTCGGCGCCCTCCCAACTATGGTCGACGCCCGCACCGCCCTCTCCGAACAAGTTCTCGCCGAAGTGAACAAATATTTTAAAGATAAGGTCTTTGACACATACATTCCGCGCAACGTCCGCCTCGCCGAGGCCCCCAGCCACGGCGTCCCCATCGGCGCCTACGACCGTTTCTCTAAAGGCGCTCGCGCCTACAAACGCCTCGCCGACGAAGTCATCGCACGCACTAAGCAAAAACCACCGGAAGGAGAAAAATGAAAAAAGGCCTAGGCCGCGGGTTTGATTCGCTCATTCCCACCGAAATCATCGACGACGAATTCGACCCCACCCACGAAGAAGACGAACGCGTCAGCAAGATCGAAGATTTACCCCTCGTTAGCGTCGTCCCCAACCCCGACCAACCTCGCCGCCACTTCGACGAAACCGCCCTAAAAGCTCTCTCCGGCTCCATCAAAGAGCATGGCGTCCTCCAGCCCATCGTCGTCGTCCGAGCAGGGGATAAGTACCAAATCGTCGCCGGCGAACGCCGCTTCCGCGCCAGCATCACCGCCGGTCGCACCCACATCCCCGCCATCGTCCGCTCCGTCAGCGACCAAAACCAGCTCGAACTCTCCCTCATCGAAAACATCCAACGCGAAGACCTCAACCCCATCGAGCAAGCCACCGCTTACGCCAAACTCCGCGACCAATTCAACCTCACCCCCGCCCAAATATCCTCTCGCATCGGCAAGAGCGAAATCGCCATCGTCAATACCCTCCGTCTCCTCCAACTCCCCCTCAGCATTCAGCAGCTCGCCACCCAACACCACCTCAAAGAAGGCCAACTCCGCCCCCTCATCGGTATGTCTGAAAATAACGCCAAAATTGTCATCGACAAGCTCATCTCCGACGGCCTCACCGTCCGCGAAATCGAACAAATCAAATCCGCCGGCAAGCCCAAATCCGCCGGCATGGGCCTCCGCTACCACAAAGAGCGCAAAAAACTCGAAGAACACCTTGGTCTCCCCGTCAACATCCGCGGCCAACAAATCATCATCAAATTCAAATCCGACGACGACCTCAAAAAACTCCTTTCTGCCCTAACGCGAGCCTAATCATGAAGCCCGCAAACACAAAGCCGACCATCCTTATCGGTATTGCCTCATACCGCGACGCGGAACTTCCTAACACCATCAACTCCTGTCTCGAACACGCCAAAAACCCCCAAAACCTCACCTTCGCCATCATCAACCAATATGACCTAGAGCAGGGCAAACTCACCGAAGTCAAAGCACCCCTCAAACTCACCCAGTTCGACTACCGCCTCGGCCGCGGCGTCGGCTACGCTCGCCGCCTTATGACCGACCTCTGGACCGACGAAGATTTTGCCCTCCAGATCGACGCCCACACCCGCTTCCAACAAGACTGGGACCTAATCCTCCTCGAGGAGTGGCGTAAATGCAACGACCAGAGGGCCATCCTCTCTACTTACCCTCAACCCTGGGAATACCGCGAAAACGGCGAAATCCACCATAAACCCTACAAAACCCCGGTCATCATCGGCATCAAAAAACGCACCGACCACATCCCGGTTTTCATCTCCCACCTTGCCTCAGCCGACGGCCAAAACCCCCTCCCTATCATCGGCGCCAGCGGCGGCTTTCAATTCGGCCCGGGCGAAATGTTCGCTGTCCCATACGTCCGCGAAGTCTGCTTCACCGGCGAAGAGTTCATCCGCGCCTTCCAACTCTACTCCCACGGCTTCAATTTCTATTCTCCCCGCCGCCTCCCTCTGAGCCACCTCTACCACCGCAAAGACACCCGCTACTGGCAAGACATGCCAAAAAACGGCGAACAAGAACTCTACACCAACCTCACCAAAACCAGCCACACCTTCATCAAAGACCTCCTTGCCGGCAAGCTCACCTACTACCACCGCTACTTCGGTTCTACCCATTCTCTCCAAGACTACAGCAAACTTCTCAACTTCGACCTCACCCCCGACTTAGCCCAACCGACCGCCCCCGCCAAATCTACCCCCGTCCCACCTCCTGCCCACATGAAACACACCTTCAACTCAATCTTCCAAGACAACTCCTGGGGCGACAAAGAAAGCATCTCCGGCCCTGGCTCCACCCGGACAGCCACCCATAAAATCTCCCGCGACATCGAGCGCGTCATCCGAGATTACGATATCAAAAGCGTCCTCGACCTTCCCTGCGGCGACTTCAACTGGATGCAAGCCGTCAATCTCGGCGATGCCAAATACATCGGCGCCGACGTCGTCGATTCACTCATCAAGCAAAACCAGAAGAACCACCCCGACCGCGATTTCCGCGTTCTCGACCTCGTCCACGACCCGCTCCCCGCAGCCGACCTTGTCATCGTCCGCGACTGCCTCGTCCATTTCCCTTACGACCTCATCCACCTCGCTCTTGATAACATCCAAAAATCCGGCGCCAAATACCTCCTCACCACCACTTTCCCCAAGCACCCCACCAATCGCGACATCGTCCTCGGCGCTTGGCGACCTCTCAACCTCGAAGTCGCGCCATTTTCACTCAAAGACGCCATCGAAACCATCAACGAAGGTTGCGTCGAGGGCGCCGGCGCCTACGCCGACAAGTCCATGGCTCTCTTCAAGCTGTAATCTTCTTAGCACTCCCACACCTTTAGTGCTAATGTTTATCCCGCCCCAGTTGCCTTAGTTCGCCCGAGCCTTCTTTATAATTTCTTTTCTAAGCATAAACTGATCAAGAATCATCGTGTCACCCTCAAACTTGACACCAAACAACCCCTCTACACGCCTCTTGCTATCCTCACCGCTGCAAATCACGTAGCCTCTACCGTCCTCGAGGCACGTCAAGTTAAGCACCCACTCGCTTCCGTACCCATCCATGACTTTCGCTATCTCATCTTTGCGCGCTAGTATCGGCCCTGCGTCCAGCACTAGCAACTGGCCAAAAACCTCCGGCAAAAACTCGCTAACATATTCAATCTTCACGTCATTATCTATTGCCGAGCTCAAATCACCTTCAATCACCTTTTGGCACGATTCGAAATAATCATCACCCCAAGACTCATCCAAGCCTCCAATTTGCAACAATCGCGCGTACGCATCTCGATCCCTGTCGGTAGTGATGCCTGCCTTGAGATTAAGCGTATTATCCAGGATGCCAGCAATCAACAGCTTGCAGACGTCGGCAGTCAGCCACTCGGTCTTGTCGCACTCCTGGTAGCGATCAAAAATCATCGTACAAACCGATCCAATGAACTCAATTTGCACCTTCGTCTTGTGCCGACGCCCGTGCCAGTACTTTTCGTAACCTGTATGATGATCGACAACCTCTATAATCCGATCATCCGCTACCACTCGATCAAATAAGCTCGGATTAGAGACGTCCAAAACGACGAACTGTTGGTCTGGCTCGTCCTCAAAGTTGTCTAGCCTAAGCGGGATCTCTCTGATAATCGGCGCTACGCTTTCGTTAAGCGGCGCGCTAGATACGCCAATGACGTCTTCACCCTGGTGAGCGAGCAAATGCCGATAAGCGATAATAGCAGCATAACCATCAATATCAAGAAACTTACTGCCCGAAGTCACAACAATTTGGCTCATGAATCAATTATATCACTTCTCCCCACCCCCTACGGGTAGACACAGCGGAGGGAATGTCCACGGAACTTGACCCATACAGGTGCTGTGCCCGGACCAATATCTGTACTAGTCAGATACACGCTAATCCCGCCTTCACCGGAGAGTAATGATGTAGCCCACCAGTTTGCGTGTCCGGTTGATTGACCGGTTAGGCCTGGTGAACGAGGATCAAGATGTCCCGTCGTGACAGTGGCGAAGGAGGAGCGCCAGAAGGTGTTGGCTGTGACGGTGGGTGTACCATCAGAGTTCAAAAGTCTAGCACGAGTGTTAGCTCCGACGATACAGTTCGAGTCACCTGCCGCACAGGCCAGCGCATTAGGTTGCCAGTTCGGGAAGTAATCTTGGCCGGTACCAACATCCGGGGTTGCATAAAAAGCGTTACGAGCCATCGATCCGTTTAAAATTGCCCATTCATTGGCGGTGTTGTTGGATGCGCCAACTCGACCAACCGGAATACGCCAACCTGCCGGGCAGAGAGAAGACCCACGAATTGCACCTGCTGTTGATGTGTTGGGCTGACCGGGACCCACTCGCTCACCCGAAGGAAGCCGATAAGTTCCCAAAGATTCACCACCAACGCCACCGTGCGTCGAAGCAATTCCAACAATACCCGCTTGAGTCATGCCCGTACCTGTTGTAGTGTCAGACACAGCTGCGCATGTTGGGGTGGTGTTGCTGTCCAAGCCCATCGCCGCACACCAGTTATAAAGATAAACTCCGCCACAAACCGAATCCATCGGTGGAGTCCCGGTTGACTCAGTTGTCGAACAACGAGTACCGGAAAAGAGCGTAATGTTCGGATTAGAATTCTCGACAAACCATCGAGCACAACGACCTTGGTCCCAGATGTCCGGACACGGAGCATTGTCGACCGTCGTTGAAGCACCAGCACCACTCATCAGCTGATTCAGCTGTCCGGTTGGCGCTTGGTTAGCGGCATTATTGGTTGAGTTCCGTCCTGGGATCGCGTCATTATAGGTCGCGGTCCCACCACCGCCATATCGTAAATTAGTCATCATCCAACACTTGCCGTCCATCATCCGTCGCACTGTAATCGCCTGAGCGTTTCGCGCATCAGTCGTCGACACATCTCGTGTCGTCACTAATGAGGTTGTCGCCGCGGTCGAACCGGCAACTGGCGCGTTCGTTGTACCCGGAACTCGCCCGATAGGCATTGTCACACAGCGATACACATTAAAAGTCTGCATGTTTGATACGGACGCAATCTGCGTACCAAAGTCCGCTCGACCGGCTACCTGCCCTGCTGTCGCACCGGCATTTTGAGTGGTAGTCGCCACAGCAGCCGTGCCCGGCAAAACACCAGTCCCGTTAGTTGGGTGTGTTACCGAAATACTCGGTGTCGGACTCAGCACCCCATCAGGCGCAATCCTACAATTGAAACTGCTTGCCGTAATAGCCGATAGTTGGTTACATGTCAGAGCCAACACACTGTTCGCACCAGATTGTGGTCGCCCACCAATCTGCACGGCGCTCGCCACTGTCAACCCGGTAAAGTTACCTCCCTGAACCGTAGCTGTCATCACCGGAGTTGTCCCAGCCATGTCTATTATTACACCGGTCGGTCGAGGAGCAGTCACGAAGTTAATACCATTAGCTAACGTTGCTGTCCCGCCGGAAGATATTAGTGTCACGGTCACGCCACCAGCAGCACCCGAGTTATAAGTCCCAGGAGCCAACACGCAAGTCAACTGCGTCGCGCTCACTACGTTGATCGAGGCACAAGTATGCGTTCCAACCGTTACGCCTTGTGTACCTGCGATACCATCCACCGTGTTACCCGCCACAATCGTCGGGTTGCCATTATGCATGAAATTTGTTCCGGTGACAGTAATCACATCGCCGGAATAAGCCACAGCAGTTGGTGCAGACGGCAAGTTCGCTGGCACGAAAGTATTCTGCGTCGAAGTCCCGGTCGGCGCTGACACCACGCTAGTAATGGTCGGTGCCGGAATCGGATTCGCGTTAGCCGAAATACCAAAACTCATCGACCCGGTGTATACGTCTGGCGCCTGGGTAGCTGACATCCGCACTGCTACAAATATCGGCGTATCTACGCCAGCAACATTATTCTGTGTAGTCGTCCGCGCTACCTCTGTGAAAGCAACTGGGAAGCCGGCATAAGTCTGCTGAGCGCCGCTGTTGTTACTGTCAACCGTGTAGCTGTTCGCAAAACCAGTCGTCGCGCCGCCCCTGTTAGCACCCGGAACCGCGAACCCCCAACCTCCTGTAGTAGGTATTTCTCCTGGAACCGCTACCGTCCCCGATGCGATGGGGACAATATTCGCGGGATTGTTCACCCCCACCAAACCAGAGGTGCTGGCCGTCATTACCGACAAAGAATATCCCCACGGGTCATTAGTCCGCACGTTTATATTCAGACACGATGAGGTCGTCCCTGTCAGCCGGTCGCCTACCGCCGTACTACCGAAATCCATCTCTATTGTATTGCTGCCACCTAGAGACCCACCCGACGGACACGCACCAAGGGCACCCCCAATCGTCAGAGTTAACGAAAAACTCTCGTTCGGGTGCCCAGGGTTGTCCGTCCCACTCTCCACCACCTGAGCACTAGCTGGGTTTAAAGCGAAAAATGCCGCAAGCACCACGAACGGAGATAACACTAATATAGGCAAAACTTTGCGCAGCCATACCCGCCACCCCGTGGTTAGTTTATTTTGGGCGTTACTCATAGCGCTGCTCCTCCTAAATTGTGCGATAACATTTCCTTCAGTTTATCATGCTTCCGCTTTAAATTGCAACCCCCCAGATCGGCAAAAACGAGGGGCTATCCACAGGCTCCACCCTCAGATAGGCCCAAAACTTTAATAGATACGAAGGCTCGATCATTTTTCTACCAATACCGCATTTTTTAACAAAAAATCTTTCTAGATGACAAAATGTGAGGGACTATCCACAACCTGTAATCTGCTCCTCTATTTACAGATGTGACAGTAAGTAATAAACCGCCGAGTTCTCCACAAGCTCTAGTCTAAAAATGATTACAGATGACAAAATCCGACTGGCTTTCCACAGCCAGAAGCCGTCTCTTTAACCGTTACCAGCCCATCGATACAAGCAGGAAAGAGCCTTCAGCTAAAGAGCTTGCGTTTCTTAGCCCCATCGAACTCCTGTAGCAACTCTTTTTGCTTACGGCTTAACCCCGTCGGCGTCTTCACCACCACTGTCACAATATGCGGCCCTCGATTCCCCGTCCTCGGATCCGGCGCCCCATGCCCGCTCAGCTTAAAGTTAGTCCCACTCTGTGTTCCTGCCGGCACCCTCATCGTCATCTCGCCATCCACCGTCTCCACGTCAATCTCTGTTCCCAACGCCGCGTCCACCATCGAAATCGTTTCTTCGCTTACAATAATACTCCCCTCGCGCATCCACTTCTTGTTCGGCTTCACCTGCACCCTTACATATAGATCTCCCCGCGGTCCACCGTTCGGACTCTCACCTCCCTTGCCTGCCAATCGAATACTCATCCCGTCATCAATACCCGCTGGTATCTTAATCTTCACATTATCCCCAGTCGCCACACCTACCTTTTTCTCCGCGCCAAATATCGCCTCGGTAAAGTCAATTGTCACACTCGTCTGATAGTCCGGCCCTCGTCTTGGCCCTCGCTGCTGGAACCCAAACATCGCACCCAATATATCTTCCATCATCCCGCCACCAAAATCAAAATTGAAGCTCTGCCCATTAAAGTTAAACCCACCTGCCTGCCCACCATACGGATCCCCAGCCGCGCCCCCCACCCCAGCATGCCCAAACTGATCATATCGTGCCCGCTTCTGCTTGTCTTTCAGCACCTCATAGGCCTCGTTCGCCTCTTTAAACTTCTTCTCATCGCCACCTTCTTTGTCCGGGTGATACTTCACCGCCAACTTTCGGAAAGCCTTCTTGATCTCATCATCACTCGCCGTTTTGCCCACGCCCAGCACTTCATAATAATCGCGTCTCATTCTTCTTTAAGTTTACCATACTTAGCACTCGGCGGTCAAGACTGCTAACACTCCGAAAGCACCAAATACTCTATTGACTCTCTCATCCCGCTCGTGTTAAACTATCCATATATATTTCTATGGAGGGATGACAATGGCTAAGAAAGCTAAAATTACTAACAAGAGCAGGGCGACCAAGAAGTCTGATGACTGCTCCCGATGCCGCACTTCGCAGTTTTGCGCAATTTTCGCCATTCTTACCATCGGTGTTATCGGTATCATCGGCAACACTTTTGTCCTCCGCTCAGCTAATGACGACCTCCGCGGTGCATTCAACCACGAGCTCCGCACTGCCGTCGAGATCGTGACCAGCAACGTCAACACCATTTATGACCGCTACTCAGCCGGCGAGCTCTCTCGCTCTGACGCCTTCGATCTCAGCCTCACTATAGTCCGCGAATCCAGCTGGAATGACGGCCAACGCGGCTTTTGGGCAATCGATCGTTCAGGCACTTTGCTTGCGGCAGTTGAGGGTGACCCTAATATCTCCTACAACATCGGCGACAATGTCATAGACGAAGTAGACGGCAACGGCCTCGCCTTCTGGCGCGCCTTCATCGACGAAGCTGACCAAACAGGCGGCGGCTACGTAAACTTTTTCTTCAACGGCGACAGCCCCCGTCACTATCTTGGCTACACCATGCCTAACGATTTCGACTTTATAATCACCGCCTCCTACGACCTAGAAACTTTCGACCGCCGTGCTTTCCCTCTCACACTCAATGCCCTCTGGTGGTCGGTCTTGTTCATCGCCGGTTTCAGCCTTATCGCGGTTTGCTCCTTCGCTCTAGCCCTAGCTCGCGAACGTTAAACCGCCCTTCCCCATCCCCTAGCCCGAGGTCAGGCTCTGCCTATCTCGGGCGTCCTGCCCAAACCTGCAAGGCAAGTAGGAGAGGTATCTGTAGACACTAGACAGGTAGTTTTTCTAAACGAACGATCCTATTTTCGTGATCTTTTTGAGTATCATATATGTCACTCAAATCATTCTCTATCGCTACAGTTTTATTGAAAGTCTTGGCTGTTAAGTCTTTCACCTCACGCAACCCATAAGATATGCCATCAACTCGTTCTTCCAACCTATCGAACCTAGCATCAACCGCATCAAACCTGTCTTCAATGATCGCAAACCTCTCATTCACCCCATCAAACTGCTTCTGAATATCCCTAAAACACTCAGCCAGCGTAACATCCAATTCGTCAAACCTCTTGTTCAGCTTTTCGCCAAGCTTAGCTTCTAGCCTAGCCTCCAGCCCGGCATTGTTTATCTCAAACTTTTCGTCCATCTTTACATCTATCAAATCCCCGATAGCCTGCAAGTCTTCTTTTGTTAGTGTCATATTTGCCATATCCTTATTTTACCATGAGTTATTTATTATCTATCGCTTGGCAGCGGAAACTCCAACGAGAATTCCTTCACTTCCTCACGCAGTTTCGCCAACTCCTTCTCATCTTCTCGCGCATCAATCGCCGCCTTCATCCATTTCGCGATTTTCTCCATGTCATCTTCTTTCAGGCCACGCGTCGTCATCGCTGGCGTCCCCAGCCGAATCCCCGAAGGCTTAAACGGTGGCAACGGATCATCCGGAATCGCATTCTTATTCAGCGACAAGCCAATCTCGTCAATCGCAATTTCCGCTTCTCGACCGCCCACACCAAAGCTCTTCATCACATCCGCCAAAATCAAATGGTTATCCGTCCCCCCCGAAATCAGCACAAACCCTAATTTCTGCATCTCATCCGCTAGCCGCCTTGCATTCTTCACCACCTGCTTCGCGTAGTCCTTAAACTCCGGCCTAAGCGCTTCTTCAAATGCCACCGCCTTAGCCGCAATCGTCTGCATCAATGGCCCACCTTGCGTCCCCGGGAACGTCGCTCTATCAATCAGCGTCGGGATATTCTCCAGAGTCTTTTCCGGCGCCTTCAATGGATTACTCACAATTCCCTTCGTCAAAATCAACCCACCTCGCGGCCCGCGCAAAGTCTTGTGTGTCGTCGTAGTAATCACATGAAACCCATAATCAAACGGATTCGGATGCTCACCGCCTACAATCAAGCCAGCGACGTGCGCCATATCTGCCATGAGAAGCGCTCCGACTTTTCTCCCAATCGCCGCAATCTTCTCATAATCCAAAATCCGCGAATAAGCCGAATGTCCGGCTAGAATAATCTTCGGCTTCTCCTTCAGCGCCACCCGCTCCATCTCCTCATAATCAATTTCGCCCGTCGTAATATCTTTCTGCCCATACCGCACAAAATTATACACGTTTGCCGCTTGCGTCACCGGCGCGCCATGTGTCAAATGCCCGCCATGCCCAAGATCCATTCCTAGTATCGTATCACCCGGCTCCATCCATGCGTAATAAACTGCCATATTCGCCTGCGCCCCCGAATGCGGTTGCACATTCGCGTGATCCGCGCCAAACAACCTACACGCCCTTGCGATCGCTAGCCTCTCAACCCGATCCGTATTCTCCTGCCCGCCGTAATACCTCTTGCTTGGCAATACCTCTTCCGCGATCCGCTTATCATCCCACTTCGTCAACCCCTTAAACGACGGGTACCCTTCTGAATACTTATCCGTAAACACCGACCCGCTCGCCTCCAATACCCCTTTCGACACATAGTTCTCACTAGGGATCAACTCCATCCCTTCCCGCTGCCGCTGCTCTTCCTGTTTGATTAAGTCTTGTACTTCGCTCATATAATATAGTCCTTTCTTTTAAGTTTTCCACCCCGAAAGCTCGAACTACACCATACTGCTCCTACCTCTTATCCTTATCCCTCAGTATAACATGTCGAGCGATCAACGCCAAGATTAGCGGCAACAGCATAATCCACCATAGCCCGCGCCAACCTCTCCTAGATACTTCTTCATCCATCGGCCTCCCCGTCGCCGGCAACTCATAACCAGACTCTGGACTTCGACCAGATTCAGGCTCGTCATGTTCGGATAGTGCCAAGCCATCTAGAGCATCCTGCGGCGCCTCTTCACGACCCCCTCTCGATACAAGACCAGTCGCATTTTCTACCTCGCCCGCATCTTCTTGGGGATGATAATCGTTCCGCTCTGCCCCGTCATAATAGAGCTCTTCACTGCTCTCATCCTCACCGTCTCCACTCCCACCATTCTCATCATCACCATACCCTACCTCGTCGTCCCCTCCGCCATCATCGCCATCGTCCGAGCCTCCATCGCCCTCATCGCCGTCCCCCTCATCATCACCATCACTATCGTCGCCGTCATCATCACCTACCACACACTCCATCAGCGCTTCCGTGTCTCGCGTCCCCGCGCTCTCCACCCAGCCATTCGCATAAACAACCCTAAGCTCCACTACCGTTGGGCCACACGGCATCTCTCCCCAATACTGTGTCCCCCAGAACTCCCAGAACTCCTCTTGCAACACCCACTCCCCATTGACCCACACTTGCAACAACACTGGCCCCGTGCCTTCAGCACCTGGTGGAGAAAACGGCACTTGCTGGTCTAGAGCTACTATCAATCGCTCACCAAATATATCCCGCCGAATCCCCGTCCGCCAATTCGGCAATATATCAATCTCCTCAGCTGGAACGCCCTGTAGCACTTCCACCCGCACCGCCGCGATATTCGACTGTCCCATATCATCCCATACTCGCGCGATTACCCAGCCTTTAAACTCATGTTTAAACACATGGCCAACCATTAGCTCTTCGCCCGACCTCGTGTACATACCGGCGCCCTGAAAATCCCAATCCACTCGCGTGATCGTTCGGCCACCTAAACCGTACGACAAGCTCGCGTCAAACCAAAACTCCTCCCCTATCACCCCACTCTGCTCAACTAGCTTCAATTTCGCCACCGGTCGCAACATAACATTATCCATGAAAGACCGGCAGAGCTCATAACACGCCTCATATGATCCCCCTGTCATCCGTGTTAAATGCTGCAGCATCCACTCATCTAGGATCACCTCTCCCGGCTGCAGTTCCCGCGTTCGCGTCACATACACCTGCACCGGATTCAACTCTCGCGATCGCTGCACAGCCCAATCCAAGTCCAGGTTCCAATCCCTCCTGTCCGGGCTATGAAAGCTCGCATCCGTAAACACGATCACCGACTTCTGAGCAAATGGTCGCCATGTCAAATCATCATAGGCTATCTTCAACGCATAGAGCAACCCCTCCGGCTCATCACCGCCTGCCGCCAGCGGAGCTTCCAAGCCCTGAGCCAACATCATAAACTCCTCGATCGAACAACTAAAATCACAAAGTAGTCGCGCTGCCCTTCTCCCATCGTCCCACTCATCATCCGCGTCTCGATATTCCACCAGCGCCACCCGACCTCCGGCCTGCAAAATCTGTTGCGCTACCCAGCTTGCTTCCAGCACCGCCGGATAAAGCTCATCCTCCATCGACCCAGTCGTGTCAATCAACACCACTACGTCCTGGCTCGCTAAATCCTCTCGCTCCAACAGCTCATTCCTGTTCGCGATCGCCAGCCCCGAAAACGCCGCCGGATACCTCCGCGTCACTCTCTCCACCGCTCGCACCGCTCCATCCCGCACATGTCCATGTTCCACGTATCGTCGATGCCCGTCAAATGACGTCACGTTCTTCGTCGATCCGCAGATCATATCTTCACGCTCACAATACACCGCTGTCCGACTGTACTGCGAAGGTTGCAGGTACGGATTGCGCCCGCCTAAGATCCCCTCACTAGTTCGGCATACCGGCACATGCGCCCTGAAACTCGCCAACCCTTCCCCTCGGCAAGCCAGCGGAAGCACTCCTCGTCCCTCCGGCAAGTTCAGCTTCGGATCACCAAACAACATAGCGAACACCAACCTCTCATCTAACCAATCCGGCATCGTGCTCATAACCTCGCCCGCCACTTGCGCTCCTTGCGAAAACCCACCCAGCACAAATCCCGTTCCCGGACATAGGTGCGCCCGCTCCCGAATAAACCGATTCAGCTCCCCCACCCCTTGTGCCACACTCTGCCCGTACGCAAACATCTCCCCCGATCCGGTGAAAGCTCCCAAAAGCGTCGTCGGATGCCCAATCGTTACAGCAGGGTATCTGAACCCACCCACCATCTCTTCGCCTACTTCGTAAAATCTGTAACTCAAGCTACTCCCGGCCAGCTGCTCCGTAATCCTCACCCGATACTCCCAGTAATGCGTCGCTCGAAGCGGTGCCCCCGACTCCCGCACCCAGATAAACTCAATGTCATAACAAGTCGGATCGAGCGCCGCTTGCGCCGCCACCGGCCCGCTGTTGATAATCAAAGACCCGAGCGCCATAAGCACCGCACCGAGCAGCCATTTTACCGGCCTGTGTTGTAATAAATTTTTCATGCTTTAGAGCCTAAACCACCTAGTCAAGCTTTGCAATAGCAAGCGTTTTGGATTTCCACCTCTGAGCGCCCAGATCAGAAAAAGTGAAAAAAGAATATTAAACAACTGTTTCCCTGTTTAGCAAGCATAACCTCTCCCACCTCTGTCATTATCGTCAACTTGACACCCACACCACAAATGATATAAAAACCGAACAGCACATGTGGAAAACCCCCTCTTTTCCACAATTCATGCTAAAATATCCTTGAAACAAAGGAGGTCTATGAAGCAGACAAACAACGATTTCAATTTCCTACCGATCGAAGCGGTATATTTTGACTCCGCCTGCCAAAGCCTCCGCCCCCAACCTGTCCAAGACGCCCTCACTAACTACTATCAACGCCACAATTCCTGCGGCGAGCGCGCCAAATATCCCTGGGGCCACGAAACCGACCACCTAGTTGATCAAACCCGCCAAAAAGTCCTCGATTACCTCCGCCTCAAACCCCGCCACTACTTCGTCTCCTTCACCCAGAACACCACCTACGGCATCAACCTGCTCCTTAACTCCCTCACCCGCAGCTTCGACCAAATCATCACCACCGACATCGAGCACAACTCTCCCTTCCTCGCCACCATGGAATTCGCCCGCAAGCACAACATCCCCCGCCACGTCATCGACCGCCATCCCGACGGCTCCATCCCCGAAGACGCCGACTTTTCTAACGCCCTCGTCGTCGTCAACGCCGTCAGTAACATCGACAGCCGCCGCCTCGAAAACCTCACCCAAATCATCAAAAAAGTCCAAAAACAAGGCGGGGTAATCATCGTCGACGCCGCCCAAGCCATGGCCCACGAATCCGACCTCCTCCACAAAACCGAAGCCGACGCCATCTGCTTCTCCGCCCACAAAATGTACGCCCCCAGCCTCGGCGGCATGATCGTCAAACGCACCCTCATCCCACATCTCAAACCCGCCTTCATCGGCGGCGGCATGGTCGACGACGTCCAGCTCGAAGACTACCAACTCTCCAGCAATAACCCCGACCACACCCACACCATCTTCGAGCCCGGCCTCCAATCCTACGGCGAAATCATCGCCCTCGGCACCGCCCTCGACTGGATCGCCAAACAAGACAAAGAGTCTCTTGTCATACATTGTCATACATTGTATGACTTCCTCAAATCCTCCCCCAAAGTCCACCTCGTAAACCAAAAACCCACCCCAGTCATCAGCTTCTACGTCGACGGCCTCGACTCCCACCTCCTCGGCACCGCCCTCGCCGCCGAAGGCATCATGACCCGCACCGGCTACTTCTGCTGCCACTACTACCTCGACCACAAAATGCACCTCCCCCCTCTCGTCCGCCTCTCCCTCGGCTACCACACCCGCCCCTCCGACATCGAAAAATTCGTAACCACCATGCAAAAAGTGATATAATAACTATATGTATCGAGGTATCGCATGGTCTGCATAGCAGCATTTATTATTCTCTGTATTCTCTCTGTTTTCTTCGGCGCCCTCTCCCTTTTCCGCCCCGACATCGGTAGCCGCTACTGGAAAACCTTCAAAAAAGCCTGGGGCTGCGTCTTCACCAAGCTCAAGCTCCAAAAATGCGAAACCAACTTCAAAGACGACATCAAAAACTCCATGCTCTCTAAAGTCGTCATCAAACACCCAAAAGCCGTCAAGCCCCTCTCCGCCCTCATCGAAATCGCCGCCGTCGCCATCGTCTTCATCACCATCTGGAGCCTCGTCGTCGCTCTTCGCGGCGGCCTCTCCCTCATCGCCTTCGGCACCTGCGACATCAACGACGCCGAATCCTGCTCCCAAGCCCGCGTCTGCACCGCCGCCCCCGAAGACGCCACCTTCCTCCGCCGCGTCGGCCGCTGGTTCACCGGCTGGGGCGACATCTTCGTCGCCATCCCCGACCGTTTCCGCACCTACGACGCCGAGCAGCTCATCGAGGACGACATGCTCCTCACCAGCTGGCACGAAACCCCCAGCTACGCCATCTATGTCTTCGACCCCGGCTGCGACATGTGCCTCATCTCCTTCCGCAACAAAATCTCCCAAGATTTCTTTAGCCAAAACTCCGTCGCCATCATTCCCTACCCCATGTTCTCTAATGACCAGTACACCTTCAGAAACTCCGGCGTCATCAGCCGCTATTTCCTCGCCGCCGAAGAGCGCTCTCTCGCCTACAGCGAGCACCCCGCCCTCAGCTTCCGCCTCCTCGAACGCCTCTTCACCGGCTACAACGACCAAGGCTTCAACTACCAATCCGTCTTTAATATCACCCTCGACGAAACCGACGCCGCCGCCCTACTCGAAGACTGGCTCCGCGACTTCGGCCTCAGCGAAAACGACATCATCCACCTCCGCGAACGCGCCAACAGTAGCGACATGGATCGCCGCGTCGACCAGCGCAAGGCCTTCGTCGACCAACAACTAAACGGCCGCGGCGTCGTCCCCATCACCATCTACAACAACCGCAAGCATATTGGTCTTTTCCGCTAAATGGCCCTCCTCATCGCCATCCTCCTCGGTGCCGTCCAAGGACTCACCGAATTCATCCCGGTCAGCTCCTCCGGCCACCTCGCCATCCTCCAAATCTTCCTCAATGGCTCCACCGACCACCTCTTCATCCAAGTCATCAACTTCGGCACCCTCGCCGCCCTCCTCGTCTACTTCCACAGCAACTTAATATCTCTGCTTAAGGGAGTCTTAGGTAACAGTCGAGAGGATCGCCTGCTGGCTCTAAACCTCCTCATCACCGCCATCCCCGCCGGCCTTATCGGCTTCTTCTCCGCCCATTTCGTCGCCAGCAGCACCATCATGAACAACCTCATCACCGTCGCCATTGCCCTCGCCCTTATCGGCCTCATCATGATCTTCATCGAAGCGCTCGCCCCTAAGCCCAGCCTCAAAATCAACAACATCAAGCCCTGGCAAGCCCTCATCATCGGCCTCGCTCAATGCTTCGCCCTCCAACCCGGCGTTTCCCGCTCCGGCGCCACCATCCTTACTGGCCGATTTCTCGGATTAGACAACGAAAAATCCGCCCAATACAGCTTCCTCGCCTCCATCCCCATCATGCTCGGCGTCTGCGCTTACACCCTCACCCACGCCGACACCCGACACTACATCGCCGACAACCGCCTCCCAGTCCTCGTCGGCAATCTCGTCGCCTTCACTATCGGCCTCATCGTCATCAAATACCTCCTCCGTCGCCTCAAACACCCTAACAGCCTCCGAATCTTCGGCATCTACCGCCTCGGTCTCGCCACCCTCTGCCTCATTCTCTTCTTTTTCTGGGCATAACACCCCGTATTGTACAGTATAGCACAAGCGGCATCAAAAGTCAACTTATTTCCGTAAAGCCCCCGCCACCATCGCTAGCCGCGCCATAAACGCCTCCCTTGCCTCTTCCACCCGAGCATTATCCCCCTGCCACGCATCCAGCGCCGGGTCCTGAAGCGCCCTCGCAAAACTAAACGTCAACCCCCAATTATACGGCCCATTCTCCACTATCGCATGCAAGTTTTCCGTCGCCTGCGCCGGCGTCTGCCCACCACTCAAAAACACCACCCCAGCCAACTCATCCGGCACCGCCGCTCTGAGCGCCAACGCCGTCGCCTTCCCGACCATCTCCGCCGGTGTCTGCACTTTCATTTTCTTCCCGGCCAGCACCATATTCGTCTTCAAAATCGCCGCCCTTAAATCCACCCCAGCCGCCGCCAATTCCTTAAATAACTCACGCAAAATCTTCACTGTCGCCCGCGCCGAATCCTCCAAAGTATACTCCCCATCATATACTACCTCCGGCTCCACTATCGGCACAATATCATTCTTCTGACACGAAGCAGCATATTCCGCCAGAATCTTCGCGTTCGCACTAATCGCCGCTGGAGTCGGCGTCTCTTTCGTGATCTCAAACGCCGCCCGCCACTTCGCGAACCGACACCCCATCCCCCGATATTCCGCCAGCCGCTCATCCAGCCCGTCCAAGCCCTTCGTCACCTTCTCCTCACCAAAATCCACCAGCCCCTGATCCACCTTCACCCCTGGTATAATCCCCTTTTTCGCCAAATACTCCGGATACGGCGTCCCATCATCCGCCACGTCCCGCGCCGTCTCATCAAACAAAATCACCCCCGTCAGATACTCTTCCGTCCCAGCCGCCTCCAAAAACACCCGCCGATAATCATGCCTATTCTGAAAATCATCCACTATCCCAGCCGCATCAAACTTCTTCTTGATGCTCCCCCCGCTCTCGTCCGCCGCCAAAATCCCATGCCCCTCTGTCATCAAATACTCCGCAACCTCTCGAATATCCGACCTCTCATGATCAATTCTCTTATTCACGTTCACCTTTCTGGTGGGCACTGCCACCGTCTCTTCAATACTCTTCAACTCACCACCAGTCAACTCCTCCAAGCTCGGCACCGCATCCAATCTCGCCTTCGACGCTGCCAAAATCCCTAGATCCAGCGCCTCTTCCGCCTCATACCCCCGCATGCTCGCCGCCAAATACCCCGCCCCCGTTATCGTCGCTAAGACATCCTCCGGCAGCACCCTTTTCGCGTTCTCCACCTTCTTCTTCCACTCCTTCCATCCGGTCTCACAGTCCACTCTAAACCGCCCCCGCCACCCCTCATTCAAACCCCCCTCCCCCCCCCGCGTCCCCCCCACCTCCCCCCCCCTA
>Ga0099364_10005674_pt1 | contig 18464 bp, 13 predicted proteins | sample TergutTh196P3_FD_73070 | JGI IMG/M metagenome (GOLD analysis project Ga0099364, IMG submission 73070) | Microcerotermes parvus P3 segment gut microbial communities from Pointe-Noire, Republic of the Congo - Th196 P3 | ecosystem: Host-associated > Arthropoda: Insects > Digestive system > Gut ...
TCAGAAAATAAAGTAAATAAATAACAAATAAAACAGCCGCAAAGTATATAAATGCGACTGTTAAATTATACGAAACCTATTCTAATTTCTATATTTATACTGTTAAACGCATCCTCTTCTACTCGGTTGCATTTACCCCTTAAATGTTGCAGTTACTTTTGCATTCGACCCTTTTCACTTTTGCCTTGCTTGTTGCTTGTCTGCTCGTGCCTGCTTGTATCAGATATTTCTATCTCCTCTATTTTTTCCTCAAATCCGTAAATAGTGGGGTCTATTTTTTCCACTGTATTATTAAGATCATTCATGGAGCGAAAAGAATATCCTTTTGGAAGATGGTTGGCAAACCTCTTGACTTTCAGCAAAGCCTGCAGATAATTCCTCTCAAATGGAAGTATCATCTGAGCTGCCATAAGCGCGCTTGGAGTCTGTTCTTCAAAAAACATGGTTGCCATTTCCAGATTTTCGTCTATTTCCATCTCGTCATACCATATCGCGGCGAGAATTTTGCGATATTTTTCACGATCTTTTCCATGAACGATCTTTCTGACGGAGCGGTCTATTTTCTCAAGCCCGGAACGCAGGATTTCTATACAAAACCGAGGGTCTCCCTGGGGAAAGGAATATTCCGCCATGTATTCGGATTCCGTCTCCATAAGGACCTGTTTTCTCAAAAGCCTCCCGTAAGACGGACGAAGCGTCACACGCGCCTGTTCGGGCGCCTGCTCGCATAACGAGGCAAACGCCTTGCCGGTATTTATGCCTCTTCGTTCGTAAGGCGAATCTTTAAGCCACGTCGCGTAACCAACGTCAAACAGCCCTTTCCGTCCGGCTCTGCCCGCCATTTGTAAAAATTCGTTTTTACTTATGGGCTCGTCATGATGATATTGAACCAACTGCGCGAAAACAACCGTTTGAGCGGGAAGATTGACCCCTAACGCAAGCGCGTTGGTTCCGCATACGACATCAATTATTCTTTCACGAAACGCGGATTCTACCAGCAGCTTTTCCTTTGGAAACATTCCCCCGTGGTATATCCCCACTCCTTTTAACAGCGCCGGGGGAATCTTGGGGACTTCCAGTATTTCAGCAAGTTTACGCAAACGGCTGTTGCTCTCAGGAGCGACGGGATACCTTGCGGAAGCTATCTTCATAGCGCAATCCACCGCTCCTTTTTGTGAAAAGACAAAAACAAGCGCGTCGCGCACGGTTGATATCAAAGCCGGCTTTTTAGGCAAAAACACTAATTCCGTCATCCTTTTGCGATATTCATATAATTTAAAATCGCGCCCGCAGATTTCCGAGAGGTAATTCCTTACCACGCTGCTCCCTCCAAAAGTTGCCGACATGACAAGCACAGGGGTGTTTGGATTGCTGGCTCTGAGCCCGTCAATATAAGTGCGGGCTCTGTCAGGGTCGGTGAAGATATAGTGAAACTCGTCAACTATAAGTTTTTGTTTTTTGCGGGAGACATATTTCATTGTGTATATTTCCTGAGTGCAGCAAATTATTCTCGCGTTCTCGTTACGTTTAAAATCACCGGTTTCTATTCCGACATCAAGCCCCATTCTCCTTAAATCCATATATCTTTCGTTACTGAGGGCTTTTATAGGCGCTGTAAAAATTATTTTCTCCTCCGTATCCTGGGCAAAGCCTCCCTTATTAAGGATACCAGCCCAAAGATACGCGACAAGAGTTTTTCCCGAACCTGTTGGAGCGGAAAGAACAGCGCTCTCTCCATTGATAATGTTAAACGCTTTCAGCTGCCAGTCATAAAAATCGTAAAGTTTGTTTGTCACTTAAAAATCCCCCGGAATAATGAGAACAAAAAAATCAAAAGAAATTCTATCATTAAAAAAAATCATTTTCATGATTGAGATAATTATAATAATATAAGCGCGGAAATTAGCAATTTTTAACGAATAAAGTTAAAATAGTACGCAAGATATAAAAATATAAAATTACAACGAAAAGGAGAGAGTATTTAATGGAACTTTCACAAAGAGTCGCGCGTATGGAGGCTTCCGCAACACTTGCTATGACAGCAAAGGCAAAGGCACTGCAAAGAGAGGGAAAACCTGTAATATCTTTCAGCGCGGGGGAACCGGATTTTGATTCTCCTCATTGCGCTCAGGAGGCAGCTTTTGAAGCGATCAAAACAGGCCAGACGCACTATACTCCAAACGCGGGAATCCCGGAGCTGAGGGAAGCCATAGCCGAGTATTACTCAAAACGTTTTGGCCTAAAATATGAGCCCGCGCAGATCGTCGTCGGCAGCGGAGCTAAACCTTTACTTTACTTTGCGTTCGGATGCCTGATCAATCCGGATGATGAGGTAATCGTTCCTGTTCCCGCATGGGTAAGTTATGTAGAGCAGCTGAAGCTTTTTGATGGAAAGGAAATTCTTATTGACACGTCAAAAACAGGATATGTCCCCGATATAAAGCAAATAGAGGGCGCAATCACGCCAAAAACGAAAGCGATAATGCTCAATAGCCCCAATAACCCCACCGGCGCCGTATACAGCGAAAAAACTCTTAAAGGCATAGCCGAACTTGCCCTTAAACATAAATTCGTGGTCCTTTACGACGAAATATATGAACGTATGGTTTATGGAAACGCGAAACATTACAATATCATTCAAATTTGTCCGGAAGTTAAGGATCAGACTATAATTATTAACGGCGTAAGCAAGGCTTATGCCATGACAGGCTGGCGCATAGGATACGCGTTAGGTGAAAAAAAGCTTATGAGCGCTCTCAATGATTTTCAGGGGCATGTAACTTCAAACGCAACCTCAATTTCACAGTGGGCTTCAATAGCGGCTATAAAGAAAGCCGAATCGGATATTGGAACAATGGTGCAGGCATTTGAAAAACGCCGCTCGCTTATAGTAAAGCTTCTTAACGAAATGCCGCTTATAAAACTTTCCATGCCGGAAGGAGCGTTTTATGCCTGGTTTGACATTTCCGAAACCATTGGCAAAAAATGGCGGGAGCACGAAATAACGGACGATACAAAGTTCTGTCAGCTTCTCCTTGAGCATAAATATGTAGCCGGCGTAATGGGCAGCGCTTTTATGACCCCGGGGTACGTGCGTTTATCCTACGCAAGCTCCGAGGATGATATTCGTGAAGGTATGAAACGTATTAAGGAATTTTTAACGGAAATTAAATAAAATGAAATATGCCGTTCGCTTTATTTTAATTTGCCTTTTATGCCTCCCCGCTCATGCCGCCATGGATCAAATATCTCTTACTTCGGATACGATGCAGTATGACATTGAAGCGGGACATTTTTACGCGGAAGGCAACGTGACGATAAAAGGCCGCGATATGACTATCATAGCGACTCACGCGGATGGGCGCGTTGACAATAGAATTTTTAATTTATCAGGCAATATTACGATAACCGGAACATGGAACGAAGATAACGTAAGGCTTTCGGCGGTATCCGCCACGGCTGAATTCAACGAACAGCCGGTATATACGCTGGAATCCGGTATTAGCGGGACATTTGGAAATATATCCATAGACTGCGATTATCTTCAAATGGTTGGAGACGATATCATGGCGAGGAATGTACGCAGACTTCATGACCAAAAAGCCGGAATCGTTTTTTCCGCTGCGAGTATGAAGGGGAAAATGAATAAAGGAGAGCTCGCCCAAGCGGAAGGGGAAGGCAACGTGGTTATTAAGGGAACGCCGGGCAGAGGCGGCAGTATGGTGGAATTGAGAGGCAGAAGAGCTTTGTATTCAATAGCCCGTGGTACGATCGTGGTGTCAGGCGGCGTTTCCGCGATACAAAACAGGAGGACATTGAATGCGGACAGCCTTGTTTATTTCCCTGCCACCAACAGAATTGAAGCGATAGGAAATTCACGCATAACAGTTAATATCAGTGACGAAAATCTGCCTCCTCCCCCTCCCGCGAACAGAAGATGAGCCTCATAGCCGAAAATATTTACAAATCTTACCAAGGACGGAGAGTAGTGGACGGCGTCACTCTAAGCGTAAACGAAGGGGAAATTGTAGGGTTGCTCGGGCCGAATGGGGCCGGAAAAACTACCTGCTTTTATATGGTAGTGGGACTTATAAAACCTGATGCGGGCAAAATAACGGTCGGAGGAGCGAGTGTGACCCATTTGCCCGTATATGAGCGCGCCAGGCTGGGAATAGGATACCTGCCTCAGGAACCCTCTGTTTTCCGCAGTTTAACGGTTCGCGAAAATATTGAGCTTGTCATTCAGGAAAGCAAGTTTGAATATGAAAATGGCGTAACGGAATTATTGATGCGCGACTTTGGGCTGTTTGAACTCCAGGATACGTTTGCTTACGCCCTCAGCGGCGGAGAAAGGCGCAGGGTTGAAATAGCCAGAAGTATTGCCATGCAGCCAAACTTTATTTTGCTTGATGAACCGTTCAGCGGAATTGACCCCATAGCCGTAGCTGATATACAAAGAATGGTAAAAAATTTACGTGATGTTGGGTACGGTATTTTAATAACCGATCATAATGTAAGGGAAACCTTGTCAATAACCGACAGAGCATATCTTATATATGAAGGTAAGATAGTGGTGGAAGGAACTCCTGATGAGATGATGGAGAGTAAGCTTGCCCGCAAATTTTACTTAGGAGAAGACTTTTCATGGGGAATACCTCCAAAACCGACAAACGAAGATAAAGCCTTTGAAGATAAAACCTGCGATAGCTCCATAAAAAGACAACACGCGATATCCGACAAAGAGTGGGCAAGAATTGCTATATTTTTTGATAAAGAACAAAAAACGGGCAAATCAAAAACACCGAGAGAACTCGTCAATGCAATGCTCTGGATCTTAAAAACGGGGTTGCCCTGGAAAGAGCTTCCACCGGAATATGGTCATTGGAGAACAATTTATAACAACTCTTTGCGTTTGCGTAAAACCGGTGTATGGGAGAAAATCCTGCAAGAACTTGATGTTTCATCCGGAACGCCGCTTAGAACTAATTTGAACTCTTCTAACATTAGAAGAGAGGACTGGCATGAATCTGAAGAAGAAAGTCAGGAGAGGGAGCCGCTATAAAGCCAAGTTTTTCAACTATAAATTCAGCGGCCGCTCTGATTTCATCCGATAACGGTTCTCCAAGGTCTGTTTGCTTAGGCTGTATCCCTATAAAAAATATCTCTGTATTTTCGCGAAATTGTTCCAGCAGCACCGAAAGCGGTATTCCATGGCTTGCAATGACCGAGCCGCCGATTTCGCCAAAATCCAGAACGCGGACAGAGCCGGCTTTAAGCCCCATTTCAGCGGCGTCTATTATGATAAGGATTTCCGGCTTGTCTTTACGAAGTTTTGATATGTAATTTTCGGGGGCCGTCCCGCAATCCATACCTCCCAACCGGACGGATACCATAGGCCCGACCGCGTCATCGCCCAATAGCGCGTTGCCTATCCCCCATATTTGTATTTTTCGCCTGGAGGTCTTTATGCCGGAAACAACAGGGTCCAATAAATCTGAACTTAACACAAATTCTTCGCACATGGTTCGTCACGCCCTTTTCATGATGGCAGGCACTTTCGCCAGCCGTATTCTCGGGTTGCTCCGCGAGATAATGACGGCGGCATATTTTGGCGCCACCGCTCAACTTGACGCATTTAATATAGCATATACCCTCTCAAACCTTTCACGTCAGCTTCTTGCCGAAGGAGCCCTTTCCGCCGCGTTCGTGCCGGTTTTTTCAAATGTTCTGGCGGAAAAAGGAAAGGAAAAAGCGTTTTCATTAGCGCGTCAGGCAATGAGCATATTGATGACAGCCGCCTTTATCGTAACCGTCGCGGGCATTGCGGTATCTCCAGCGCTTGTTAGTTTAATGGCGCCGGGTTTTGACAGTGAATCGTCAGCTTTGGCGACAAATCTTACAAGATTGCTGTTCCCTTTCTTATTCATTATTTCCATAGCCGCGCTGGCAATGGGGATGTTAAACAGCCTCGGCTCTTTTTTCGTCCCTTCCCTTGCGCCCGCATTCAGCAATTTGAGTTTTCTCATTATACTTCCATTCCTGATCCCGTTTTTTGGCGTGTACGGATTAGCTGTGGCAGTGCTTGTAGGGGGGGTATTGAACTTTTTAAGCCAATGGCTGTGGAGTAAAAAAACAGGCGTGGTTTTGCTCCCCGAAAAACCAGATTTTAGCGATCCAAACTTAAAAAAAATGACTCGATTATTCTTCCCTTACGCCATAGGGCTCTCAATGAATCAGTTAAATCCTATTTTAAGCCGCATGTTCGCGTCTTTCCTTGAGGAAGGCGCAATATCCGCTTTAAATTATGCGAACAGGATAATACAACTGCCCCTCGGATTATTCGTCATCGCGGTCTCTCAGGCAGTATTGCCGCAGCTTTCGCGCATTCCGAAATCCGATATAAAGAGCTTCGGAGAAACTCTTTCAGACGCTCTCCGGTTTGTTTTATTCATAGTGCTGCCCGCTTCTATAGTTTCCTTCGTCTATTCCGATGAAATAGTCCATTTGCTTTTTGTAAGGGGAGCGTTTGGGGAATCAGCATGGACAGCGACGAGCACAGCCTTGAAAATGAGCGTATTGGGATTGCCGGGAATGGCATGTTCGACCGTAGTCATGAGAGGCCTTTATGCACTTGGCTTAGCTAAGGGGGCGCTTTTCAACACTTTTATAAGCGTTGTATGCACTCTCGTTTCCTCATTGATACTGCTTAAGCCTTTGGGGCTGGCCGGGCTGGCGGCGGCTCCTTCAATAGCTTTCACGATAGCAAGCGCGGCGGGAATTTTCCAGATATCAAAAGAGCTTTCTAAAAAACAAAAAGAACAAAGTAGCTCCACCGTGAAATTCAGTCATCCTTTTTCGATTCCGCGAAATTGGATAATTAAAATCACATTATGTCTCTTGGCTCTGACAGCTTACATGCTGCTGCTCAATGAGCTTCTAACCTACGATACAAGTTCAGCTTTTACGGCCAGGGCCGCGTTAATGTTTTTGATCCTTACTTCCGGAGTATTGATGTACGCCCTTATAGCTTATCTTCTTAAATTTGATGAATTGCGTTGGCTGCGCAGAGCTATAACTCGTGAAAAACACACCCCGCCTCATAAGGATAAATAAAAAAGACAGCCATCCTTAACGGAACATTTCTCACAATTCGGTTTCTGAGCTTTGCATATATTACGGCCATGTTCTATTATATTGACATGGCTCCCGAGAAAACGTTCCTCCGGCACGTTATGTTCCATGAATACGCTGATTTCCTCGGGTGTTATATTCTTTTTTGAGCTCCGGGGGACAAAACCAAGCCTTTTGCATACGCGGGAGATATGAGTATCCACCGGGAAAGAAGGCAGGCCCAAATCAAACAGCATCACGCATGATATTGTTTTAGGCCCTATGCCCGGCAGCGATCCTAAATATTCTTTCACGTAATCCATTTCTTTATTTTTCAGGACGTTAAGAGAATACTCCCCAAAATCGCATTTTATTTTTTTCAGAATAAATAAGATACGTTCCGATTTTGTGGAGGAAAGCCCCGCTGTACGGATGGAGTCCGCAAGCTCCTCGCGCGTTGCGCGAGCTGCGGACTCCCAGTTATTCCAGTTTGATTTAAGCTTCCCGAATGCCGCGTCGCGGTTTTTATCGTTGGTGTTCTGGGATAGGATCGTAAGCACCAAGCCGTCAAGAGGTTCTTCATGCCTTACCTGCAAGAGCAATCTATCATGATTTTTTTCGTTATGATAAATATTCTCCAAAGAGTCAAGCGCTCTTTTTATTTTCTTAACAATGTCCGGCATTTTATTTGCCCGGAAGCAGGATACGCAACATTCTCATCAAACATCTCAGCCTAACTAAAAGACGACCATGAAAAACTGTCAAGCGTTTTTTCATCAATATCCTTTTGGTATCGAATTTTAGGCATACCTATAACTACAACTCCGGATTTAGGGTCAACCGTATATTTTTTCGCGTCCTCTTCGGGATCTTCTCCTATTATTGTCCCTTCTTGTATTATATTATAAGAATCAACAATGGCTCTTCTTATACGGCAGTTTTTCCCGACGACGACCCCCTGCCCTATTATGCTTTCCTCTACCTTTGCTCCAGGCAGCACAGCGCAATTGCGTGACAACACGGACTTTTGCACTTCAGCTCCAAGTATCCGGCTTCCTTCAGCCTGAAGAACCTGGTCTGAAATGCAGGCATGCCCTTCTGACGGATAAGAATAAGACGGCGGGTCGGCAAAGGAGACGGTCCTTATCGGCCAAAGAGGGTTATAAAGCGTCATTTCGGAATTGGCGGAAAGGAGTTCCATATGAGCTTCCCAATAGGATTTTATGGTTCCGACATCTCTCCAATAAGGCTTATCCACACGCCAGTGGCTTATTTTTTCAGACTCATATTCAAAATGAGGCAGGCGGTTTGTGGAGAAATCATAAGCGTAAACATGGGCTTTCTGCGCTACGAGGCCAGGTATTATATCTCTTCCGAAATCATGACTGGTGGGCTGCTGCGCGTCCGCGACCAAAGCATCTTCGAGTATTTCTCTGTTAAATACATAATTTCCCATTGATACATAGCTGAATCCCGGGTTTCCGGGTATCTCCGGAGGGACAGCCGGTTTTTCCACAAATTCCATTATGCGCCCGCTGTTATCGGTCTTTATGCAACCGAATTGAGAAGCCTCCGATGTTGGCACAACATTAGCCGCAACTGTAACATCCGCATGTTTTGCATAATGATAATCCAACATCTGGCTTACATCCATTTTATATATATGGTCCGCCGCAAATATGCAAACTTGGTCCGCGCGGAAAAGAGAGATCAGGTGTAAATTCTGGTAAACAGCATCCGCTGTTCCCTGGAACCAATGCTCGCCCCGCCACATTTGTGCGGGAACCAATGTTGTGAAAAAATCTCTCCCGCGAAGCGCGCCGCTGAACTGCCAGGCGCGTTCGATATGTTCATTGAGGGATTGGCTCTTAAACTGTACAAGCACATAAATTGAAAATATACCGCTGTTTACAAGATTAGAAAGGGCAAAATCAACTATCCTGTATTTTGCGGCGAAATGAACTGCCGGCTTTGCGCGATATTTAGTGAGCGGCATAAGGCGCTCTCCTTTCCCTCCGGCTAAAACGACGCCAAGAATCCTATTCTTTCTCTTGCTGCTCATGAGAGTTATCTTCCCTTCCTAAGTTTTATAGATATCTAAATAGGACAAAGCAGATTTGTTCCACGTGAAATCTGTTTGCATACCACGTTTCATCAATTCCGCCCATTTAACGTTATCAGGAAAAAGTCTAATAGCGCGTTCAATCGCTGAAAACATCGAATCCCGCGTGTAATCATGGAATAAAAATCCGTTGCTTAAATTTCCGGAATCAACGTCAACGACAGTATCAGCCAAGCCGCCGACAGCCCGCGCAACAGGAACCGTGCCATAGCGCATGGAAATCATCTGAGAAAGCCCGCAAGGTTCAAATAAAGACGGCATCAAAAATATATCGCCGCCGGAATAAATAAGGTGAGCAAATTTTTCATCGTAGCCCTTAAAAAATTTTACCTCCCCTGGATGTACATTTTGAGCGTAAAACAACCCATCCTCTATATTTGAGCTGCCTGTTCCAAGAAATACATATCTCGCCCCGCTTTCAGCTAAACGCGGCATTGCGGATAAAATAAGGTCAAAACCTTTTTGTTCGGCAAGACGGCTTACGCAGACAATAAGAGGCCTTTCGTCGTCTTCCCATGAACATCTTTTTATCAGCTCGCCGCGGTTTATTTTTTTCCCGGATAAATCATTCACAGAATATGGAGAGACGATATTTTTATCGGTTTCAGGATTCCAATAATCCGTATCAATGCCGTTAAGAATACCGGAAAGTTTAGCGGAATGTGTTCTTAAAACCCCATCAAGCCCCGCTCCGCCTTCGTAGGTCTGAATTTCAGCGGCATAAGCAGGGCTGACCGTCGTGACGTTTTTACAAGCGACAATAGCCCCTTTGAGCAAATTTATATTAGTGTAAAACTCTACCCCGTGAGGATTAAAACAATTCGCGTCTATCCCCGTCTGATAAAAAAAACCTTCAGGTCTGAAAACTCCCTGGTGAGCAAGGTTATGGATTGTGAACACGCTTTTTGAATTTGTATAAAGCTGTGAATAATAATTATGCCACGCCAGCATAATCGGCAAAATAGCCGTTGGCCAGTCGTGGCAATGAAAAACATCCGGGACCCATCTTGCCGCGCGGTAAAGCTCAAGAGCCGCGAGGTTAAGCAGGCTAAACGGGCGGATAGAATTAGCGTCAATATAAGACGGGTATATAGTTTCCGAAAAAAAATCGGGCCGTTCGATGAACCACGTTATAACCCCATCAATTTCAGTTTCATATATGGCGCAATAAACAGGGATGCCGCTTAAAGCAACAACTACAGGTAAGTCGATTTTACGCAGCTTGTTTTTAAAATCGCGCACCTTATCCAAGACTCCCCCTTTGCCGTTTGCAGAACCATAAGCCGGCGTCAATACGCGCACGTCCGCCCCTGCCTTGCAGATTGCGGCTGGTAAAGAGCCCACAACATCCCCAAGCCCTCCTACTTTGGAAAAGGGAGCCAGTTCCGAAGACACAAAAAGAATCTTCTTAGTGTTTATTTTATTTGATTCACTTATTTTTTTCTTTTTTGTTCTCACGAAACTCTCCCTTTCTAAGGAAGGTAAAAATTTATTTCATTTTACGCGCCTCTGAAATCCACGTTATAAGCCTTTTCGCAATATTCCCTGACAACCCTCGCCGTATTGAAGAAACTTGCGTTTAAGGCTATCGTATATTTCATCATCTCAATCCACTTTTCACGATTATTGTAATACGTCGGGATTATTTTTTTCTCAAGCTTGTTGTACAAATCAACCGCGTCCTGAGATTCATCGTAATTCACAAGGTCGTCTTCGCTTGGCTCGGGGCCTATTGACCAGCCCGTGACATCCTCGATCCAGCCTTCGATCCACCAGCCGTCAAGGACTGAAAAATTCATGATCCCATTGAACGTGCATTTCATTCCGCTTGTGCCGGAAGCCTCTCTTGGACGGATAGGGTTATTCAGCCAGACGTCGACTCCCTGAACGAGAAGCGAGGCTATTTCCATATTATAATTTTCAATAAATACTATCGGGATTTCCTTGCCCACTTCCTTGGAAACCTGAATTATCCTCTGAAGAAGCTTCTTGCCTCCATTATCCTGCGGGTGAGCTTTGCCGGCAAATATAAACTGAACTTTTCCGGCTGCGAGGACTTCCTTAAATCTCTTCATATCCGAGAAAAGAAGGTCCGCGCGTTTGTATGTGGCAGCCCGTCTCGCAAACCCAAGAGTCAATACGTCGGGATCGAGCTGACGTCCGGTAACCTCAAGGACACGGGCAAAAAGGCGCATTTTAGCCGCCAGATGAGCTGCCCATAACACCTTGGAAGGAATGGAAAGAGCCATTACAAGCCGCGAGGGGTCAAGTTCCCATCCGGGTATCCAGTGATTAAAAATCTGGCGCATCCCCGGGCTTATCCATGTGCCCGGGTGAACGCCATTGGTGACCCAGTCGACCGTGTCCATGCTGAACATTTTATTGGACACTTCGGCATGTTTTTTCGCCACGCCATTGATATAACGGCTGAAATTAAGCCCCAGATGCGTCATATCGACCTGGCTTTGGTCCGGCATCATCCTGTGTATGGTGGCAAGCGCGTCCTTTGGAAATACGCTTTCTATAAGGCCAAAACTGAAAGAGTCATGCCCCGCCGGAACGGGTGTGTGTGTCGTAAAAACCACCTGCTCGCGTATTTTATCGACATCGTAATATCCCATTTCCCGCATAAGCTCAAGGGTCAGAAATCCCGCGTGTCCTTCGTTCAGATGATAAGTTTCCACATTTGAATACCCAAGGTCTCTGAGCATTCTCAGGCCGCCAACCCCGAGAATAAACTCCTGCAAGAGTCTATAGCGGTCGTCGCCTCCGTAAAGGTGCCAGGTAAGTTTTCTGTCGTCCGGGTGATTGGGTTCGATATCGGAATCAAGAAAGTAGACAGGCAGAGGGTATCCCGTAAGCCCTATAATTTCGTAACTCCAAACTGATAATTCGATTTCTCTCCCCTGCATGGTAATCGTCACTCTGCCGGGGAGCTGAGTAAGCTCACGAGCGGGGTTCCAGACAACAGATTTTTCCTGCTGCCAGCCGTTTTGATCGAAAGATTGAATAAAATAACCTTTTTTATACAGAAGCGTTATTGCAACCATTGGGACTCCAAGATCCGCTCCGCTTTTCAATATGTCTCCCGCCAATACCCCAAGCCCGCCTGAGTATGTGGGAATGGATTCTTTCAAACCGATCTCCATTGAAAAATACGCAACGGAGCGAAACGCAGGGTCCCGCTCCAAAATGGAGCGAAGGGAATTTCCAAGGTCACTTTTCAGATTCAACTTTTGTGTCATGTTCAGGCACGACTCCTTCCATATATTTTTACTTTCTTTAAAACCTCCTGAGCAAGATCTTCATTCGCCATTTCGGGCAGCATCCTCCAAGTCCAGTTGCCCGAAGATGTTGATGGCTTATTAAATCTTGCGTCAGATCCAAGTTTCAAAAAATCCTGCATCGGAATAACAGCATAATCCGCAACCGAAGACAAAGCTGAACGAATCAATTCTTCGCATATGTTATCTTTATTTATGTCTTTTCCCGTGTAATCGGAAATATTTTTCTTTTCTTCTTCTGTCGCGTCGTCCATAAACCATCCCAGCGTGGTGGTGTTGTCATGCGTGCCCGTGTATGCCACATTACCGTTTGTATGATTATGTGGAGCGTAGGAATTATGCGGAGTATCGTTCCAGGCAAACTGTAAAATGATCATGCCGGGGAATCCCATGTCCTTCATAGTTGAAACTACATCTTCAGTAATTACCCCCAAATTTTCAGCCCAAAACGGGGCGTCGGGAAATTCTCTCCGAAGCACTGTAAAAAATTTTTGAGGAACTGTTTGCCAAGAGCCATTCATTGCTGTTTTTTCGCCGGAAGGGACCGACCAGTAACCGACAAGCCCGCGGAAATGATCTATCCTTAAAAGGTCGAACAACAGCAGGGAATGACGTAACCGGCTCATCCACCAGGAGAAATCGTCTTCGCTCATGACGCTCCAGTCATATAACGGATTGCCCCAAAGCTGCCCGGTTTTGCTGAAATAATCAGGAGGCACTCCGGCCACGGAAGTTGGGTGCAAATCCTCATCTAATTGAAATAACCACGGTTTAACCCAAACATCCGCGCAGTCAAGCGTAGTATAAATAGGCACATCGCCCACAAGCTGAATTTTAAGGTCATTGAGCGCCTTCCGAAATTCTTTTACCTGTTGAAAAAAGATGAACTGGGCAAAGCGCTCGTATTCTATTTCATCCTGATGATCCAGCCAAGCTTGATGCAAAGCTTCATGCGTCCTGAATTTTAATCCATTGTCCCATTCATACCAGGGCTTGCCTTTATTAGCTTTTTTTAAAGCGGTAAAAAACGACCAGGGCTCGACCCAATATTGATTTTGGTTGAAGAAAAGCTCATAATCCTCAAAATCATTTTTTTCCTTAAATCGTTTAAACGCTTTATGCAATAATTTTTGCTTAAAAATCCTCACTTTCTGGAATTCCACTTTTTCCTTTGAGAAGGCCGGAGGACTAACGAGATCAGGGTCATTTGCCTCTAAATAGCCTGAATCAACGAGAAGTTCAGGGCTTATATAAAGAAAATTTCCAGCAAAAGCTGACGGGGGGCTGTAGGGAGAATTCCCCATAATTTCCTCGATCGGAGTTATCGGCAATATCTGCCAAACACCAACCCCCGCGCTTTTCAAAAAAGAGGCAAAACGTATGGATTCCGGACCGAAATCGCCAATGCCCCAACGGGACGGCAAAGATGAAATGTGAAGCAAAACTCCGGTTTTCCTCATTAGCGGACTCCTTTCGTATATCTGCCGCAATTATAGCATTTATTTAATAAATGAAATATTACATTCCCCACTTATCACGAAGTTTTTGCAATTCTCCGTTTTCTTCGAGTTCATCAATGATCCCGCTTATTTTATCGGCTGTGTCCTTATCGCTTAAGTTAAGAGCTATAGCTTTTCCCCCTTCTGTTATTATCTGCTGAAACGCAACCTTTATCTTACCGGCAAAATCCCTTTGATTGACAAACTCTCTTGCAACCGGAATGTCCATTAAAGCCGCGTCCGCGCGGCCAAGAAGAACTTCGCGGGCGCAGTCGTCAAATTTTTGGTATGTCTTTACTTCCACGCCTTCTATGGCATGGGCGAAAGTCTCCTGCACCGTGCCTATTTGCGTGGCGACCGACTTTCCTTTTAAAGCCTCGGCGTCTTCTATATCTGAATCTATCCTCGTAACAAACGCGCTTACAGATATTTCATAAGGTTTGGTAAAAGCAACTCTCTGCGCGCGTTCTTCCGTAATGCTCATTCCGGCAATTATCATGTCTATGCGCTTTGCTATGAGAGTGGGAATAAGGGCATCGAAAGCTATATCCTGCCAATCAATTTTTTTTCCTAATTTTTCAGCAATTATCTCCATCAAGTCAATATCGAAACCTATGAGCTCCCCTTTCTCATTTCGGGACTCGTAAGGGGGATAAGTTGATTCAGTCCCCACTATAAAGGTATCTTTATCCATAAGACTTGCCCAAGCTGAACCAATACAAAAAAACGTAAAGAACACCGCTAAAATTAATGCTGATTTTTTCATAAATTTTCCTCCTTATGACACTTTTGATAAAATTCGCTATTTTAGGATTTTATCATATTTCAATTACCTTAAATCAGTTTTTTTTAAAACTCTGATTTGATATTGCAATTGAGGATTGTTTTTTCTATTTCTTCAATCCTTCTCGCAAACGATATTCCAAAAGCTAATATATCCTTTTTAATTTTTGGGAATTGACGGGGGCGGCAGGTGGGCAAAACTACCATGACGGAGGAGCGGGAGCGCGGGCGTCTCGCCCGCTATATTCGAGGCAAGCGAGATGTCCGCGTTACCAGAGTTTATACCGCTATAATGCCGTGGCGGCTCAACGAAAAAACCGCGAAAATTCCGCCGAGCAGCACAAGCCAGCGAAATAACATGTTCTGACGTTCCAATGTTTCTCTGATGGATATGCCCTTTTCCTGCATAATATCCACAACCAGAAGCAGCGATACGGAAAAAATCATTATCCTCGCGTCATGGCTTGTCCAGCCCACAGCGTCACGCCCTGCGCGACCGACCAAAAATATCTCGTCATAATTCAGTATCCAGGGGTTGAGATCGTTTACTATGCTTGCCAACTCCGCAAAGCCACGCGTCGCGCTTTCAGCGGCTACAAACACCCAGCCCAGGCAGACCAGTAAAAATGTCCGTGCCCTCTGAAACAGCTTCCACGAAAAACAATCCGTGTTGACGCGCAATATTCGGGTCACCTTAGAGATTATGGGAGCGTACGCCATGCTAATTGTTATTAATGCGCCGTGATACAGGCCAAACGCTATATAATTTGTTCCAAATCCATACCACATGCCATTAGCAACGCGGACAACGCAGATGCAGACACAAATGCCGATGACATACAGCCCGGCGCTTATACGTCCGCGCGTAAACCCGACAAGAGGGCGGAACAGGTAGTCGCGCCACCAGTTGTTGATGGTGATATGCCATCTTCTCCAGTAGCCCGACAGGGAAGTCGCAAAGAAAGGCCGTTGAAAGTCCGCCGGCAGTTTGATCCCAAACATCTGAGCGACGCCGCGCGCCGCGTCGAGCGTTCCTGAAAAATCCGCGTACAGCCTGATTGTAAATGCGATTGCCCCAATGAGGATATAAAGCCCAAAATACTTTTCAGTCTGGCTGAATATAATATCTGTAATGACAGCAAGGCGGTCGGCAACGACCAGCTTTTTAAACAAGCCCCATATGATAAGCTGAAAGCCGCGCCTGGCCTCCGCGTGATCGAACTTGCGTGACGCGTACAACTGCCCCGCCAGTTCGCTGTGCCTGCTCACGGGGCCTTGGATCAACTGCGGGAAAAATGAGAGAAAGAGGGCGAACCGCGCAAAATTTCGCTCCGGTTTTAATTTGCCGCGATAAACGTCGATCAGGTATCCGATGGCCTGGAACGTGTAAAAGGATATACCCAGAGGCAGCAGCAGGGAGTATTCCGGAACGAGGAAATAATAGGGGGCCGCAATCAATTTTAAAAAAGCGAAGATTCCCAGATTACCGGCAACAACTAAAATTATAATTCGGTTCTTTGATATTTTCAGGTACCATGGAAGGGTTTGATTTTGTTTATCTCCATCCGTCAGGCTGTTGGCCTTGTCCAGCCATAACGCGCACCGGAACACCGTTCCGGTGGTGAAAAGAATATACGCGAGTAAATCCCACCCTGCGAACGCGTAAAAAGCGTAGCTGGAGGCAAGCAGCACGCACCATTGGTATTTCTTCGACGCGCAGAAGAAATACGCCGCCAATGACGCCGCTACGAACACAAAAAAATATAATATGGTAAACGACATGTTAATGATCATTCCTTATAATTCAAGTAACAAGTAATATCCCAGCAATGTAACAGGCAGGAACAAAAACAAAAATATATTGCTTGAAAATACCAAAGAAACCTCGCCTTTCCGCCAATCAGATAAAAATCCCTAATGGGAGCGGGAGACCCAGCGCTATACGCATGACCCATATGGCAAATCCGAATATGACGGTTCCCAATACAGTACTCTTAACACTGCGGCTGAAATAACATGAAACAATAAAGGTATATAGCGCCGATGCGAGGACGAATCCCAAGAAGTCAATCAAGAGTACGGAAACGGTCAATCCACATATCTGCACAAGGAAATCCACGGTTTTTTTAGTGAGATAGCTCTGTTTGAACGCTCTTTTAGAAGCCGATAACTGCCTTCTGAGCTCCTTTGTATGAAACAACGCGCGGATGGCTAACACCGCACAGGGAAATGCCATAAAGAAAAACGCGATGAAATAAGGCCATAGCCTTGCGAGGAACAGCGTATTTTTCAGGGAAATAAAAATATAGGCAGAAAGCGCAAGTCCAAAGAAGGCAAAGACCAGGTCGCCCAAGTAGTTATTGTCGTCGTGGATCTCTTCCTCCATTGCTTCAGTATAGTCCAATTCCATCTTTTCCTGCCCGCTCAATTTTGCTTTAGGCTTCTTCCTTTTTATGTTCCTCATAATGCCAAAGATCAGCGTTGCCACGGTTAAGAGAAGAAGCGCAAAGGAAAACGGCCTGAAAAAGCGTGCAAAGCCGGCAATCTGGTACGCCCGGATAAAATCCACCTCGATGGACAGCCCCAGGATATATCCCATCAAAACAGAAGCATGGACAATGCCAAATTTTGACCCTGCCATGACGAACAAGCCAATCAGGATGGTGACGAGTACTCCGAATGTGTTGAATTTAGCTATATAGGTACCCAGAACTGTCAGTATGCCGATAAACGCTATCAGATAATATGAGGGTAGGTCGACCATCATTTGGGCGAACTTGATGAACGGGATACCCAAGAGCAAAAACACGACAGCCGATAACCCGATGCCAAAGATTATAGTCCAGACTAAGGGACCGTTGTTTTGCATCAGCGCAGGCCCCGGAAACACGCCTTGGGATATAAAAGCGCCCAGAATTATGGCGCTGGCAGCGCTGCCGGGAATGCCCAGCGCCAACAGGGGAACGAAGGTCCCGGGAACGGCGGCGTTGTTTCCCGACTCGGCGCCGATGATACCTTCAATAGCGCCCTTCCCGAATTTTTCCGGCTCCTTGGAACGATGTTCCGCCACACTATAACCGACCCAACTGGCTGTCACGGCGCCGATTCCGGGGATTACGCCGATAAGTGTACCGTAAAGGCTGCTTATTAGATTTAGCGTGTTGTATTGCTTCATCATCCTGAAACAGTCTTTTAAGAAAGCAATGGGGGCTATCTCGATGGTTTCCTGCTTTTGCACGCTGATATAGGGCAGTTTGATGATCTGGGGTATGGCAAATATCCCTAAGATGATCCACAAAAGATTTACTCCGTCCCACAGTTGGTAAAAACCGCCTACATACCGAATGGCCCCTGTGTTGTTTTGCATCCCGACCGTGCCCAGAAACAGGCCGACAGCCATTGAAGCAAGCCCACGGTAAGGATCTTCGCGCGCCAGAGCACCGCCGGCGATGAGTACCAGAGCCCACAATGCAAACAGCGCCCGTTCACCGGACCCTATAAAATTAACGAAATATAGAAAAATCGGGACTATGATCACCATAAGAATAAAAGATACTACCCCTCCATAAAAGGATGAACTGAGGGCAGCTATCAGCGCATCCTTAGATTTGCCCTGTTTTGTTAAAGCGTACCCTTCGATTGTGCTGGGGATCCCAGTGGACCCCC
>Ga0099364_10005675_pt1 | contig 18462 bp, 13 predicted proteins | sample TergutTh196P3_FD_73070 | JGI IMG/M metagenome (GOLD analysis project Ga0099364, IMG submission 73070) | Microcerotermes parvus P3 segment gut microbial communities from Pointe-Noire, Republic of the Congo - Th196 P3 | ecosystem: Host-associated > Arthropoda: Insects > Digestive system > Gut ...
ACTAAGACCTGGAGCGGAATGACAACCAGGCAGTACAAAAAGCATAAAAACCTAAAAAAGGAGAATTTACGCGACAACATGACTAACCTTGAATTGATTATCAATATGTTGTCCGAAGCATCTGCCACAGAGCTGTCTGTCAAAAGTGAACCAAAAAATCTAGAGGAGAGTGCAGTTGTTGCACAGAAAGGTGCCAATGTTGCAAAAAATGCACGTCTGGAAATTGAGCAGCAGGGCGGCACTGTAATTAGCCGGAAAAATGCAAAACAGCTTGGGCAACGACAATCAAATAAGCCGGCAATAAAGGGAAAGCATGATTGAAGAGTTTCGCTGTTTCAGCGACCTTGACCTTGGAGATATTTGTATCGCAGGGTGGGTATTGGCTTGTATCAATATAGTGTAGTAGAATAAGACCAAAAGGAGCACCTTAAAATGGCTAACTTCTTCCATACTTTGGAAACAGTCTTAAAAAAGGACAAGCGTTTTACCTCTGTAGATACAGGTGAACTTCTACGAAATAAAATCTATGAATCCGCAATAAACATGGACACTGCTTTAATAAAACTACTTCTTTCAAACAAGGAAACCAAAGAACGCTTTTTTACTGATGTAGATGGTGTACTCGTATTTGATAAAATAGCCTTTGGCTGGGTAGTCAACAATCATCAATTCCTGCCAAACAGTTATACACGCTTTAAGAATCGTATAGGGCTTTCTGATAGTGACGGCAACCTTATATCAACTTCGAATGATGTAGTCCTCTCATTCCCATACAAAGATTGTATACTTGAAGGTGGTCAAACCAAAGAAGACCAGAAACGTGATGAAGTTTTTTATAATGCCATTTTAGCCCCCGATGATGTAGACCGCCTGCTTTACCCAAAAGTTCTAACCGGAGCAAAACGATATACTTCCAATGGTGTAGAAGAAAATATAACTTTTAAAGATGATGATAATTTGATTATAAAGGGGAACAATTTATTAGCGATTTCATCTCTACTAAAGAGATATGAAGGAAAAGTCAAATGTATTTATATTGACCCGCCATATTATTTTAATAAAAACAGAGAAACTAATTCTTTTAAATATAACTCCAATTTTAGTTTTTCTACATGGTTGGTTTTTATGAAAAATCGTTTAGAAATATCTAAAAGACTTCTTACTAAAGGTGGGTTAATTTGGATAAGTATTAGTGAAGACGGAATGCATTATTTAAAAGTAATGGCGGATGATGTCTTCGGCAAAGAGTATTTTATTGGTACACTCCCTAGAAGAACAAGAAATGTAAAATCTGATGTTCCCTTTAATCTATCACAAGATTTTGATTGGCTGTTATGTTATACCAATGTAGACGATAGTAATACGCCAATTGGGCGTGCCATTGATCGAAAGTACTTTGAAACAGATGATTTTCCAGGTAAACCCTGGAGATTAGCCGATGCAACTTCTCAGCGTACTGCAACAGAAAGACCAAACTCTTTTTTTGTAATGGTAAATCCTAAAACAGATGAAAAATATCCAGCGAGTGAAAAACGAACGTGGGCTATTACAGAAGAGTCATTCCCTCAATACTATAAAAAAGGAGCTATAGTATTTCCAGGAGACTACATTTTTCTTGATATTAAAAAACCTTATTTACGTAAGTTTAAATATGAAGATGACTCAACAGGTAAAATGTCTGCTGTCATTTCTGATTTTTTGATCAAAGATTTTTTACAGACCTTATTTTCCACAGCAAAAAATAAAGATGGCAACAATGAGATAAATACCTTGTTTAATCGTGATGAATTTGGTTATGCAAAGCCAGAAAATTTAATAAAGGCCATCCTTACTGTATCAACACAAGAAGGTGATATAGTTCTTGATTATCACCTTGGTTCTGGAACAACTGCTGCCGTAGCGCATAAGATGAATAGAAAATACATAGGCATCGAACAAATGGATTATATCGAAACTCTTCCCAATGAAAGATTAATCAAAGTAATACAAGGCGAAAATGGTGGAATATCTAAAGATGTAAATTGGAAAGGTGGTGGCTCCTTCGTATACTGTGAACTGGCAAAATGTAACCAAAACTATTTAGACAAAATTATAAATGTAAAAACCGATAAAGAAGCACTAATTTTACTCGACCAATTAATGAAAACTGGTTTTATAAGCCACAAAGTAATACCAAAAGATATTTCTGAAGCCGTAGAAGATTTTACTGATTTATCATTAATAGAAAAAAAACAGTTTATATTAGATTTACTTGACAAGAATATGCTTTATGTCAATTTATGTGATATTGATGATATAGACTATGCCATAAGCAAAGCAGATAAGGCATTTACAAATAGCTTTTACAACGTTGAAGGTGAATAAAATGTCACTATTTTTGTTTCAAAAACTTGATGCTCTGCGTGAAGCTGGAACTATGAATGAAGACATACCTAATTATCTATCAAGTAATTTAAATCCCTCTTTTGATCTTCGCCCATACCAGATAAACGCTTTTAATAATTTTATATGTTATTTTGAAAATGATAAACTTCGCCAAAATCCAACTCAAGTTTTATTCCACATGGCAACAGGAAGCGGTAAAACTTTAATAATGGCTGGTCTTCTAATGTACCTTTATCGTAAAGGTTATCGTAACTTTTTGTTTTTTGTACACCTGGACAATATAATCCAAAAAACAAGAGATAATTTTTTAAACCAAACATCTACAAAATACCTTTTTTCTCAAGATATAATAATTGATGGTGATTTTATCCCTATAAGAGAAGTAGAAAACTTTCAAGGTGCAAGTTCTGACGCAATAAATATCTGTTTTACAACTATTCAAAAATTACATTCAGATATGTTTTTGGTAAAAGAAAACGCTCCATCAATTGAAGATTTTTCTTCACATAAAACTGTCCTTATTTCTGATGAAGCCCATCACCTTAATGTAGATACTCGGAAGGGGAAAAATGTTCCTGATGATGAAGACAGCAAGAGCTGGGAATACACAGTCCGGCGAATTTTTAACACTAATCGAGATAATGTCTTATTAGAGTTTACTGCAACTTGCGATTTAAAAAATCCTTTTATATACTCTGAATATGAAAATAAAATAATCTTCGATTATCCTTTAAGTAAATTTCGTGAAGAAAAATACTCAAAACAGGTAAAGGCAATTCGTTCTGATGTACCCCATGAAACACGTATTTTACAAGCTCTCTTAATTAGCCAATATCGTTTAAAAATATTTCAAGACAACCGCTTAAATGTTAAGCCAGTTATCCTATTTAAATCAAAAACAATAGCTGAAAGCAAGCAACATTCTGAAAATTTTCATGAACTGATAAAATCACTAAAAGGCAGTATCTTAAAAAAAATTATTTCTTCTTCTCCTATTGAAGAAATAAAACGCATGGAAGAATACTTTATATCTAAAGGTATGGATTACGATAAACTTTCACAAGAACTAAAAAATGATTTTAGTACAACCCACTGTATTTCTGTAAATGATGATAAAGAAGCCACAGAATGGCAGTTACTTTTAAATTCACTGGAAGATACAAGTAACCCTTATAGAGCGATTTTTCAAGTCAAAAAACTTGATGAAGGCTGGGATGTTCTAAACCTTTTTGATATTGTACGTCTGTATGAAACAAGAGATACAAATCGCGGTAAACCTGGTTCATTTACCATTGCAGAAGCTCAGTTAATTGGTAGAGGTGCTAGATATTATCCATTCAAAATTGAAGATGAACAAGAAAAATATCAAAGAAAATATGATAATGACATAGACAATCCACTTCGTATATGTGAAGAACTATACTATCATTGCCAATATGATAGCCGGTATATTGATGAATTAAATAGAGCACTCATAGCTACAGGTATAATGCCAGAAAACCAAAAAACAGTAAATTATACTCTAAAAGATGAATTTAAAAATGACGAATTTTATCAAAATGCTCTTGTTTTTCGAAATAAAAGAGAAATTAAAAGCCGTCAAGATATAAACCAACTGTTACCCTCTATCAGAGATAAAGAATACCCTGTTAAAATCCATACAGGCAGAACTGTTATTGATGTAATGATGTCTGACATTTCTAACTCTAAAGAAAAAACTTATACACACAGGTTTACAATTAAAGAAATTGCCACTCAAAATTATTCACTTATACATAGGGCTTTACGGCGTATTGATGCTTTCAAATTTCATACTTTGAATTCATATTTTCCTAACACACCTTCTCTTAAAGATTTTATTTTTAACGATTCTTACCTTGGAAATGTTAAAATTGCCATAGAATGTAATGAGATAACACCTTCTACCAAAACAATCTACGATGCAACTTTTGACATTCTATCAAAAATAGGTAATGAAATATCAGCAATAAAAACAAATTATATTGGAACCTTTGATTTTACAGATTCTAAGTTTTTCGAGGTATTTCAAAATAAAACCTTGTATATCACAGAACAAAATAATGATGGTGTAGGCACATCTCAAAATGCTCCTACTCTCCCAGAAGACTTAAAAGTAGACTTAAGTACAAAAGATTGGTTTGTCTTTAACGATAATTATGGTACAACAGAAGAAAAATCCTTTGTAAAATATTTTTCCGAAATCGTAGATGACCTAAAAAAAGAATATCATAAAGTGTATCTTGTTCGAAACGAAAGGCAGCTAGCATTATATTCTTTTGATGCAGGAGAACGCTTTGAACCCGATTATCTTCTCTTTTTGCAAAAAAAGAACACTTCCGGTTATGAACAATATCAAATTTTTGTTGAACCTAAGGGCGATCACTTGTTAGCCAATGATAAATGGAAAGAAGATTTTCTCCTTCAAATAGAAAAGAAAGGCTTGCCTAAAAAGACTTATGTTGATGACAACAACTATCATGTATGGGGGTTTCCCTTCTATAACAAAAACAGTCGTATGAATGAAATTACTGATGCCTTTAAGCGTTTAAAAAAACTATAAAAGGCAATTTTATGTAAGGTTAAATTAGGAGTATTATTCCGGTGAACGAGTTTGAATTACGAAGTGCCATAAAGGAAATTGCAGAAATGGAAGTTTCCCTAAAGAAAAAAGGCGGTCCTACCAGAGCTGGCAGGTTTTTTGATAAGTTAATGTTCAAGCAGCAGGAGGTACTTGAACATTTCAATCTCCCAGACAATCCATTTAATCAAGCCTTATTGCATTTTGAAGCAATCCCCTGGGATAATGAAATCGAAGAAATAATTAAAATTTTATTCAATGAATCCATTCTTCATAGACGTAAATCCAAAAAATCACCCGAAACCCTGCTTAAAGAGGCAAAAAGCTCCAATCGCGACCCCATGTTTATTCTGCCTGAACTTGGGATACGAACTCATATCTATACCCTGTTTGTTTATAATAAAATTCTAATGTATAGCCAGGATGAACCAAATAAAATTCTTGAAGAGTTAAATTTAGTTAATAACGATGATTTATTAGAAACCATAGGAGGAATGAGGTTTACTACAGAATGGTTAGAAAATGCGGAAGATAGCATTACTGCACTTGAAGCCAGAGGTTTAAAGTACATCCGTCGATTTGCAATGGATATAATAAACGACTTAAAAGGTTCGGGATTAAAAATTAATGGATTTTAAATTAATTAAAGAGCCAGATATTGAAGACGATAACCCAACCCTGCGTACCATTGCTGCCGCCTTCCAAAGCCTTGACCCATATCAGGAAGACCCTGTCTTAACGCTTTGGCCGTCGAAACCAATTGATGATAGTGGCTATCTTCAATTTCAATATGTTTTTGATTCAAAGACAGGGGATATTGAATTTTATCTAAACACAACTATTGAGCCACCTAATTATGAGCCGCGCAGATATAGCTATATTGCAAAAAGCATGGATGAGGTAAAGGAAATATTTTATAATTACTTTGTAAGACATAAACTTCCCGACATTAGTTACTGGGAAGATGAAACAGATACCAGTAATGATATGGAGGTATTAACCATGCCAGTTTTCAAAGAAGCGTTTCAAACAGTACGAAAAAATGGAAAGGACATTTATAAAGGATTTGGATTTAAACACCTTTCAGATGTTACTCAATATTATGTCCACCCAAATAATCAATCATCAACGGGAACAACATCATTATGCCAGCCAATAGGCGAAGCACTTGTTATGTTCTTGACTTTCATAAAAGATGTTAACGGCTTTGGCGATTCAACTCTGGGCGACTATTATTATAGGGAAAACAAAGAAGTTTTTCACCAAAAAATAATGGTTCCCGAAGATTGGCATAATGCAGGTATAATAGACACATCCATCTTTTCATATAGAGCTTACTTTGACGTTCAAAATATTATAGTAGGCGCATATGATATAAACGATAATTTTATCAAGGATTTTATCCATCCTCTTTCTAATTTATATAAACTATTGCCATCTTTCATGGTTTTGCTTGCTTATGAGATGGAAAATAACAATGATTTTTCATCACTTGTACACAATTTTATAGAATCTCCCGCTGCTGATATTTTTGTAAATATTCATGAAGATTTTTATCAGAACCATAAAAACGATTCATATACGCTTCAATATGATGAACCTCCATACATGCACCCTAAGCGTTTCACTTCTTATAAAGATGCCTTTGCAGTTCGCTTTGAAAACCAAAGGAATATAACTGTAATTCAAGAAAAAAGACCCGTGTCATTTCCAGCAGATTCTTTTTCAAATGAATATTTTAACTTAATTCCAAATCTACCCAAAGAACTTAAACTTCATAAAAGCCTATATGCACTATCAAATGCCATTCAAAATGGTGACACGCTTTCTACACTCTTTCATGGACCCGCCGGGACTGGAAAAACAATAGCATGTAAATTGGTATGTCAGGAAATAAAAATGCCAATAATGGAAACTGTTAATTGCACTGAAAACCTTGACGAATTCATCCTTGGCAAGTACATTCCTCAAGGCAGTGAATTTGTTTTTACGGAAAGCTATGTTACTAAAGCCATTCGCTATGGGGGAGCAGTTGTTTTTGAAGAAATAAACTTTGCGAAACCACAATATCTTGCTTTTCTTAACTCCTTACTGGATGATAATGGATTCATAAGACTAGATAATAATGAAGTTGTAAAAAGACATCAAAATTTCCGGTTTTTTGCTACTATGAACCTTGGTTATTTTGGCACAAAAGATTTAAACCAAGCCTTGTTTAATCGATTCAATGCTGTTATTGAGCTTCCTGCCTTGCCGGATAATGCTATTCGCCTTATGCTAAAAACTCGTGTGCCTAACTGTGAACCTTTTATTGATAAAATGCTCAATGTTTACCATAAGCTCAAGACAAAAATAGAAAGCGAGGAACTGGAAATAGTTATCTCACCGCGTAATCTTGAAAATTGGGCTAGGCTTGCTCAACATGAAGGCTATATTCGTGCTTCAGAAAAAACTATTCTCCCAATCGCGAAAAATGATCGTACCCTTGAAGCAGCAATAAAAGGCATTATTTTTGTATATAAATGGGTATAGTGGTATTTTATGTCTTTAAACACCGAACAAAAAGAAATATTAACTGCCTTCCAGTCTGATTATACAAGGCTAGTAGAAGAGCAATTTGCGCAAATTCTAACAGAGCGTTCTGATGTTAGGTTATTTTTTATAAACGAAAATCGATGTTTTACCGATGGAAAAAATATAACTTTAGATCCTTCTATGATGAACCTTTTTGTTGATAATAAGGCATTAAGCAATGCCGAGAAATTTTTATCTTTGGATGATAGTATTTCCAAAGACCCATGGCTAGCGCTTCAAATGAAAACTAGAGCTTCAAATATTCATGAATCACTCCATATTCTTTATACTGATTTTCCTCCAAAGTTTATTCATGACAAGCGGTCAAAGAACGAAATTTGTCGTTTGGTTTTAGCTCAGATAAACAATTTAATAGAGGATATTTTCATTGAAGCTGCCGGATGCAGTTTGTATGACAATTTAGAACATTTTTTATTATGGAATCGCATAATAAAATATTTCAGTACTGTTGATCTTCCGGATACTCTCGAACAGCGATTTTCCGATGCAGGAATAAGTATTGACACCAAAGACGCATATAAAAACATTGAACAATCCAAAAATGATGACCCAATAGAAGAAGATGTAAAGGATAACGATAATACTAAATTTGCAAGGTTAATACTTTACCTTAATTATATGGGATGTTTGGTTTTATACCCTTTTTATAAAATGAATGATCCGCCGGATCCTATAAGTGAATATGTTGAAAAGACAAAAAAATTGTTTTTTGAAGCAGAAAAATGCGGTTCTCCATCCAAACGCGCTGATTATTGCTGTAAAATATTTGATATTATTGAACCACTGATTCCTGACAGTGATAAACTTGACTTACCTCAATCACTTCAATATTTAATGGATGATTTAAAAGCTAATGATACAAATAATTCTTCATTTGGCAATCATTCTAGCAATGGCAAGGAAGCCATAATAAAACGCACATTGTTTAAAGACGAAAATGGTCAGCCTCTATCATTTGATAATTCTAAAGAGAAAATTAAGAATGATATGGAAAAATTTGAAAATGATAAAAAACTGATTTATTCTACACAGAAAAATGAGCCGCAAATCACAAATTATGATTACAAAAATTTTGATTGTTCTAATTTACATAAAAATATTAAACTAGAAGTAATAAAGCCAAAAATAAACAAAAATCTCCGGCGTGCTTATCAAAACATGATTGCTAAATATAAGCTTCCAATTAATTCTTTTTCAACACAAATAGGTCAGTATTTGAAAATCAATATAGAAGAAATTGAAGATAAACAATTATTTGGTAGCGGTCTTAATACCAGGCAATTTGCAGACAGGAAAAGACGGTTTTGGTATCGTAAAACTATAAATCCTGGGATTCCAGACATTGGTTTTTTGTTTATGGTAGACGGCTCGGGTTCAATGGAAGGTGATTTGAATAGAGCAGTTATTGCCTCTATGGTTATTCTGCATGAGGTATTAAGAAATAATAATATCCAACATTCAATTGTCGAACATAGAGCAATTTACGAAGAACCAAAACTCATTCATAATATTTTAGTAGACTTCAATAACAAAAAAGAAGAAAGTTACAATATTCTTGGAATCGAGGCAGATGAAGGAACAAGAGAAGGTTTTAGCCTTTATTGGGCTGAAAAATATATCCAAAAGAATTGCCTGACTGAACATAAGGTAATTGTAATGATATCTGACGGTGCTCCTGCACACACATGTGAAGACCCAATTGACTATGTACCCCCAATCTCAATAAAAGACACAGCAGAAGCAGCAAAAAAGATAATCAAAAGAGGAACTGCTATTGTAGCAATCGCTCTTGATAATACCGATGAAAATAACTGCTATGATCAGTTAAGGTTCATGTATCCTTCAGTTGTATCCTGTACAGATATTAGTAAACTTACAGGGCAGCTTTTTCATGTTATTTCAAAATCATTTAAGGGCAAGGTATAATGGGTGTTAAGCTGATAATAGGCGTAGAAAATAAAGAAATCAATAACCCCACTGTTCGTGACATTAATAAAGCTATTGATGCTTTAGATGCTGAACATAAGGATCCTTTTGTCGTTTTGGAAGTTTCTAAAGAAAACAATGAATTCATACAAGTTTTACATTTTAATGAACCTATAAATAATGCACCTCAATACCTGATGGAATTTCGTTGTGGGACTTTCGATGACTATAAACATTATGAAATTGTATTAGCTGATAAAAAGGAAATAAAGAAAATGTTTGAAAAAGCATTACTAAGCCAAGAATTTCCAAATCATGATAATTGGAAAGATAAAACAACTGAAATGCTTGATTACAATAATACACATTCTGATTACTCTATTTTTGAAATAGCAAAGGCTTCTTGTAGAGATGATAAAGAAATAATTAATTGCCATGGCTTTAGTCATGGAACAATTATTAATGAAACCACGATATATCAATTCATTGCGGAAGCTATTGTTTTATGTAAAAGTATTTTAAAAGAGGAAAAAGTATTAGGAGGAATATATTACTCAGAAAATAAAAAATATGTCTATATCGATATTAAATTCCCTTTAGAATGGCAAACATTTATTCCTGATGTATACCGTATTAGAGGTTTTTTATCATCAAAAGATTTAATGCAAATTACATCCTACAATAAAGAAAATGCATTTATTAAAACTAATATAAATCCTTTGTCAGAATATGAGAAACTTTTGGCTTGTATATTACTTGTATTCGTAAGATATTTGATAACAGATGAAAACATTTTATTTATCGCTATGAATTATTTTTACACATCTGAAAAAAATATTTTTATGGATATTTATACAAGTTTTGTAAATAATCATAAGTCTTCCAGTTATTATATTAGTTACATTGATGCTGATGATTTTGATCACAGTAATTATTTATCTCTCTCAGAACTGTATCATAATTTTCTGGATAATTTAGAACCATAAAAAATACTATAACAAAAAGACATTATTTGTCAATATCATCCCCTCATTCAGCCGCCTTGAAATTATACACCGGCTTTACCAAGTTGACAATCCTGGCAGTTGGAGCAATGTGACGCACAATGTGATCCATGCTTTTATACGCCATCGGGCTTTCGTCAAGGGTTTTCTTATGAATCGAAGTAGAATAAATACCTGCCATTTGCGCCTTAAAATCGTCCAGGGAAAGCGCCTTAAAGGCCTTGCTTCTGCTCATTAATCTTCCGGCACCATGGGGCGCCGAAAAGTTCCAGTCGGGATTGCCAAGCCCTTCGCATACCAGGCTTCCATCCCGCATGTTAATGGGAATAAGCAGTTTCTCACCAGCCTTCGCAGAAACCGCCCCTTTTCGCAGAATCATAGAATCGGTATCTGCGCCTTCACAGAAGGCGATGTAATTGTGCACAGTGGTAAAAGTTTCGTAGATGCTGCCGTCATTTATTCCTAGCCCTTCCAAAACAATCTGCATCATTGCCTTGCGGTTTGTGGCAGCAAAGAGCTGGGTGATCTTCATGTCGTTGATGTAATCATCAAACAAATCACCAACTACATAAGCCAGGTCTTTCGGCACATCTCCCCGCTTGCCGTTAAGCTGGTTCCAGGCTTCCTCCTGATACCATTCTGCAATTTCAAGACCCAGGTGACGGCTGCCCGAATGAATGACCAGATACAAATCCTCGCTTTCATCTTTTCCGGCTTCTATAAAGTGATTTCCCCCGCCAAGAGTTCCAATGCTCAATCGTGCCCTATGAAGATTAGCGACTGGGCAGCGAATATCGTCCAGTGGTACCAAGTCCGTATATTCATGTGGGGTTCGATGGACATTTCTGCCGCTGGGGATCATTTTGTGAATCCATTTATCAAGTTTTGCCGGATCAAATTTTTTGGAAACCGGATCATCTTTGGGGATTATTATTGTTTCCATGCCGCAGCCAATGTCAACACCCACCAGATTGGGAACGATTTTGTCTTTTATGGTCATGGTGGTCCCGATAGTACAGCCGGCTCCGGCATGGACATCAGGCATTAAGCGCAGAGTGCTTCCTTTTACAAATTCCTGCTCGCAGAGTAGTTCAATTTGCTCCCTGGATTTTTCGTCTAGGTTGTCCGTAAACACTTTAGCCGTGTTGTATTTTCCGTTGATTTCTATAATAAAATAACTCCTCTTATTCACTCCATGCTAATGCAGAGCATACCCCAAGATCCCCTACTCTGTTCCCAACGATACTATCTAAACAAAATTACAGCATTGCAAAAAAATTCCAACGCCACAAAACGAAGATAAACAATGTCATAAAAGAAATCGTAGAAAAATAGAGGGCTTTGCGTTTGGTTCCGATTATGTCTTTTTTAACAAATATCAGCGAAGCAATAAATAAGAGAATTGCTAAAGCCAAAAGTATATAATTTATCCAAACATGAGGCGTAATTAAAGATGTTGGAATAAAAGGCGCTAATTCACCAATGCGTAAAATTAATATAAGGTTGTTCAAGGTGAGCAGTGTGCCGCTAAGTAATATGCCAGTGCTCAAATGGTTAAAAAGAAGTTTCTGCTTTTCTTTTTTGCGTAAAAATACTATCAAGACGATTATGGGCATTATTAAAAAGAAGATGATGCTTAATGCCGCTATTACTGCGCCGCCTGCCAAAGCAGCCATACTTTGGCTGAAGGTTTGTTTCGTTGAGTCGTAGGGGCCGCTCATTGATAACCCAACGGGGCTTCCATTTTCCATAATAACACGAAGCTCGTAACCAGTACGGCCAATTGGGCCTGATGATATAACCCTAAAAACGTATGGCTCTGTTTGCCGGTAGGTATATGTCATACCCATTATGCTTGCCGTTATTGTGTTTTCATCAATAACGTCTACCCTTACATTTGTACCAAAAATAAAACTCAAAGGCTGCATTAAATTGCCCTCGTGACGGCGCAGCATCACATAATTGCCGACTACGCTTGAGGCATCGGGTAGATTGCCCAAAGGTGATGCCACGATATCCCTGCTGTTGCCTAAAAGCAAATCCAGCACTTTTTCGTTAAAAACTATACCCCCGTTGGCGTTGCTAAGTAAAACAACTCCAAACCTCTGTGATGGCACTATAGCAAAATCCGTATTAAAACCCTGAGTTCCGCCAGCATGACCAAGTGTAGGTAAAATACCGTCATAGCTGATAAATCCGTGATGCGTACCCCGCATTTTATCCGGATTGTAACTTGGACTAAGCATCAAATCCAAAGTATTACGGCTGCCAAAAAGCGGGCCTGATTCACCCGGCGGAGGCGTTAGAGCAATAGCAAGTTGCGACAAATCCTCAGCCGTTCCTTTCAGAGCCCCGGCAGGGTATATTGAGATGTACCACCAGGGAACTTCATTAAACCCGCCTCCGCTATCAGGCTGATATCCCCTTGCCATGGATTGTATAAATTCATCATTGCCAAACCAATCAGGCTGATTTTTTGTATTAAGCATTCCTATGGGGTTTAGAATGTTTGCCCGCTCAAAATCTGAATAATCTTGAGCGCCGATATGGCTTACTACAAATGCCGCCAGGGCAATTCCAAAGTTTGAATAAGAACTTGCAGTGCCAGGCTCAAAAATCTGTCCGGGCTGAGTAGCTATTAATCCTTCCAGTAATGAGATTTCTTTTTCAACTTTTTCCGCATCATAAAATCCATTAAAAAAGAATTCTCCAAACCCCGCAGAATGGTTTAATATGTCACGCAGGGTAAAACTTTTTTCAAAATTAAACTGACGGCTTAAATCTGCCGGCAGGTAAGTATGTATATCCGCATCCAAATCCAGCAGCCCCTTTTCCAGCAACTGCATAATGGATACATACACAAACAATTTGTTTATGGAACCATATTCAAAAACAGTGGCCGCAGGATCAACAGGTATTTGCCGCTCTATCTCGGCATATCCATAACCGCGCGAAAAAATTATCTCGCCATCTTTAACCACGGCAATCGCAAAACCCGGCGTACTTTCGTGCATATAGTCTGCAACCAGTTCGTCAATTCGGCTTCCTATCTCCGATAAAGGGATGCCAGACGGGGTTTCCGCCGCATAGGCAGGCAGTAGAGGAGTGAACAGAAAGGCAATTAAAGCCGCCACTCGAAGCCGTTTTAGCCAGAAATTATAACATGTCATAAAAAACTCACTTGTGCATTTTATTTTTTTTGCACTTGTCCCATTGCCGGCGGTGAGACTTGAACTCACACACCCTTGCGAGCGGTAGATTTTGAGTCTACTGCGTCTGCCATTCCGCCACGCCGGCCAATACAACAATCTAGCACGAAACGGACCCAGGTTCAAGACAATCCTGACCATATATCTCCGTGTAGGTTAATACCCCGGCGATACGCTCGGACTTGACCAGGCTTATGCGGTCCACCTTTACTTTCAGTTCCCGGCAGTCAAGGACAATGGGCTCCGTGTGCCTGATTTCCCTGCCCAGCGTGATGTGAGCATTAAAGGGCCTTTTGTCCACCGGGAAGCCCTCCTTTATAAGCCGGTCTATCAATTGCTGATGAACCGAGCGCAACAGGGAAAGCTTTGGGCCGTTGGGATCGGCGCCGATCCACCAGAGTTCCTTCTGGCTATGGGTAAAACATCCCATGCGGTTAAAGCTAATCTCAAAGGCCGGAGATTTTATCTCCTGAATGATCGGGTAGAGCAGTTTAAGTTTTTCTTCGGGTGTTTCTCCCAGAAAGGCCAGGGTCAGGTGAAGATTTTCCGGCCTGGTAAAGCTGCCCTTGTAGGACTGGGAGCGGATCTGCTCCTGCAGGCCTTGCAGTTCAGCTTTTACCTCATCGCTAAGAAAAACGGCAATAAAAAGACGCAAAGCCTTTACTCGCCAATGATCTTCACCAGTACCCGCTTGCGGCGCTGGCCGTCGAACTCCCCGTAGAAGATCTGCTCCCAGGGGCCAAAGTGCAGCTTGCCGCCTGTGACCGCCACCACTACTTCCCGGCCCATGACCGAGCGTTTCAGGTGGGCGTCGGCGTTGTCTTCGCCGGTGTTGTTGTGGCGGTAGGAAGAGATCGGCTCGTGGGGCGCGAGCTTTTCAAGCCAGACATCAAAGTCATGATGCAGGCCCGACTCGTTGTCGTTGATAAAAACGCTGGCTGTAATGTGCATGGCGTTGACCAGACACAGGCCCTCCTTTATGCCCGACTCCCGCAGCAGATCCTCGACTTCTCTGGTGATGTTGATGAACTCCCGTGCCTTTTTTGTGGTGAACCACAGTTCCTTTGAAATTGACTTCATTAAAATAACCTCCTGCATTCTAAATAGAAACGCTTTTCTTCAGCGTCCCCCATTGAAAAGCTCTTGCGTGGGAGGGGGCCGCCCTGGTTTATGGTTTTGAAAAGGCCGTCTTTCCTGACTGGCGGGAGAATGAGCCCCACTGCCCGCCGTGCCGGGTCTGCCGCCAGACGGAAAACTTCCTCCTCCCCGTGGATATAGTCCATCGAGCAAGCCCGCTGCTCCGCAAAGCTGTCCAGAAGGGGCTGAAGGCTGGCGGTCGCGATAGCCGCCGAAAGGTTCTCTATGCGAATGACGCGGCTTTCAGAAGCGTCGGGCCGGCATTTAAGGCTCTCTATGACAGAAAGGGCCTGGAGAAGTTCCGGCGGCTCAGTGCCGAAAATGACCCGGTGGATGGGCTCAAAGTCGATCCCAGGATCGTAGATGTTTTCCAGCTCCACCAGTGCCCAGCGGGCGGGATGCTCGTCTAAAGCGGCCTTTCCGGCATTGACCTTTTTGTACTCCTCCCAGACGGCCTTGGCAGTGGCCAGGGAGTGGTTGCCGTCACCCACGGCAAAGAGGAAGGGGCTTTCGCCTGGGGCCGTCCTGGCTGCCAGGCCCTCAAGCCCATCTGCCAGAAGTGCCCAGGCTTCTTCTGTGTCCAGGGCCCAGCCGCCAATGCTCCCTGAGTCCATCATAAGGGGCGTCTCGTAAAGCGGCCCCTGCCTGCGGGCAATTTCCCCCAGGGCGGGGATTAGGCGATCCTCTTCATCATCAATTAATAGAAGAATATGGGGCAGCTCCAGCGCCGCGCCACGGCGTATCTCCATCCTCGACGGAAGCCTTTCCTTTATGGTGCCCTCGGTGCTGCGGATAAGGGGGCGGGATTCGGACGCCCAGTCATAGCGCTCAAGGTCCACCGCCAGCACCAGACCCCGGCGCCTTGGATGGCGGGGGGTGCTTCGTTCCAGGTACACGCAGCAATGCCGGGCGGGGGCGAAAATCCCCTCATTTATATAGGAATTCATCGAATTCCTGATGTTTTGAATTCTGCGGCTCCTGTCGGCGGCCCCTTCGGCCTCCAGAAAAACTTCCGGAAAGATCAGGTTGAGGCAGGAAGGCGCACCGGCGACCAACTCTTTCGCCCTATTCCAATAGCCTGGATCCTGGGTAAACTGGTCGCAGGCGACAAGCGCCCACTTGGAAAGATCCGTCCCGCTTTGGGGCAGGAGAATCTCTGGAACCGCAGCGCCCAGGGCAGCAAGGCGGGAGTGTATTTCACCGGCTTTGGTTTCCGTCATAGGCCTAGTATGATGGACAGGGCTTATTCATTCAAGCCAAATGATCTTTGTTCATCCTGCTACCCTCTTTACATTTTTTTTGTTTTTTGCTAGAGTTTTGGGGTAATTTGAAGGAAGGATGAATATGTCACGGACTTGCAAAATTTGCGGCAAAGGTACCATCACGGGCAATAAGGTCAGCCATGCCAAGAACCGCACTCGCAGAACATGGAAACCCAATCTGGTAAAGGTAAAGACCGAAATCGGGGGAACCTCGCAAACCCTGAAAATCTGCGCCCGCTGCCTTAAGAGCGATTTCATCACCAAGAAAGTATAGCCGCACCTCTCGCCACGAATCAGCAGAAGGTCTTAACTCTTTTCTTTTTTTTCTATATTATAGAATGATGAATTCCGACTACAATGCGCAAAACATCACTGTTCTTAAAGGTTTGGAAGCGGTACGCAAGCGCCCGGGCATGTATATTGGCACCACGGGTATTGACGGCTTGCATCATCTGGTTTTTGAAGTGGTCGACAACTCCGTTGACGAGGCCATGCAGGGTTTCTGCAGCGAGATCCTGGTGGTTTTGGAAGGGAACGATATAGTCCGGGTGGAAGATAACGGCCGGGGCATTCCGGTGGATATCCATCATGGTGAAGGGGTAAGCGCCCTGGAGCTGGTAATGACCCGGCTCCACGCTGGCGGCAAGTTCGACAAAAAGTCCTACGCGGTCTCCGGCGGCCTGCACGGGGTTGGCGTTTCGGTGGTCTGTGCCCTTTCGGAATGGACCGAGGCCTTTGTGCACCTTGACAGCGGGATCTACACCCAGACCTACAAACTCGGCATTCCCAACGGCCCTGCCCACGAGATTACCCAGGATAAGCTCAGCTACCCATCCGATCCGGCGCGCCGGGGTACGGTGATCCGCTGGAAGGCCGACCCTTCGGTTTTCGAGACCACCACCTGCAATTTCGATGCCCTGAGCAACCGGCTGCGGGAACTGGCCTTTCTTAACAAGGGCCTTAGAATCACGATTAGGGATGAGAGGCTCAGCAAACCCAAGATTCACGAGTTCCAGTTCGAAGGCGGGGTCAAAAGCTTTGTAGAGTACCTTAACGAAAACAAAAGCGTCCTGCATAAGGAACCGGTTTTTGTTGAGAGTACCAGGGACGACGGCCTGGGCGGCAGCATCGATGTGGAGTGCGCCATTCAGTACAACGACGGCTACAACGAGATAATGTACTCGTTTGTAAACGACATCAACACCCGCGAAGGCGGAACCCACCTGATTGGTTTTAAGTCCGCCCTTACAAGGACCCTGAACGATTATCTGAAGAAATCCAAGCACTCCAAGAAACTGGACGAGAGCCTTTCCGGGGACGATGTTCGTGAGGGCCTTACGGCGGTACTTTCGATAAAGGTTCCCAATCCCCAGTTCGAAGGTCAGACCAAGGGCAAGCTTGGCAACTCGGAAGTCAAGGGCGTTGTGGAAACGGCGATTGGCGAGCAGCTTGAACTTTTTTTCGACAAGCATCCTGACGTTATCAACAATATTCTGGAGAAGTCAGTCCTTGCCGCAAAGGCCCGCATCGCAGCACGGGCGGCCAGGGACGCTACCCGCCGCAAAAACGCGATGGACTCCGCCGGTCTTCCGGGCAAACTCTCTGACTGCTCTGAGAAGGACCCGGCCCTCTGCGAGCTTTTTATTGTCGAAGGCGACTCCGCCGGCGGCTCGGCGAAGATGGGCCGTAACCGGCACTTTCAGGCAATTCTTTCGCTTTGGGGCAAAATGCTCAACGTGGAGAAGACCCGCATCGAAAAGGTCGTCACCAACGAAAAACTCCAGCCCATCATCGCCAGCATAGGCGCCGGCTGCGGCAGCGAATTTGATGTCAGCAAAATCCGCTACCACAAGGTTATCATCATGGCCGACGCGGACGTTGACGGCTCCCACATCCGCACTCTGCTCCTTACGTTTTTTTACCGCTACATGACCGCGCTAATCGAGAAAGGCCATGTCTACATAGCCATGCCGCCGCTTTACAAGATCAGCCACAACCGCAAGGACTACTACGCCTACGACGATGCCGACAAGGAAAAAGTCATAGCCGGACTCGGCGAGATCAAAAAGGACGGCGTCCAGCGCTACAAGGGCCTTGGCGAAATGAACCCCGGCCAGCTCTGGGAAACCACCATGGACCCGGCCCGCCGCAACATCATTCAGATCCACATGGACGACGCCGTGGAGGCCGAACGCATTTTCACCACTCTCATGGGCGAAGTCGTGGCTCCCCGCCGGGCGTTCATTGAGGAGAATGCGCTGTTGGTGAGTAACCTGGACGTGTAGGGTAGTTATGAAAAGTATCGGAAAAATTGTATGTATGTTAATATTAATTTTATTTTCTAT